>JAEEGL012238194.1_pt1 | contig 10265 bp, 12 predicted proteins | sample 9134231 | NCBI WGS metagenome assembly JAEEGL01 (sample SAMN16246548, study PRJNA631951) | gut metagenome | biome: gut microbiome; feature: rumen; material: fiber-attached | host: Bos | place: Iran: Karaj | collected 2018-10 | reverse complement strand
TTGTGAGCGGTTTGAATCATGCCCTCACTTGATCCTTCTACAAATGTTTCAAAATCAGTGAAACGGAATTGGACGAGAGCAAACATGTAAAGGTCTATCCATTCATTTTCCTTTAAAAATTCAAGAGCCTTATCGGTTAACTCCAAATTGTCATAGGATTTGTCAGTGCTAGCGGATATGTCCAAATTGCTTGCATCTTTCACTTCCTGCAATAGAGGCAAGACCCTTTCCACCAATTCCTGTTTTTTCCCTGAAACCTTTAAACCGTTTTCCCTCAATATGTCCTTTAGCTCGGAAACGATATATTTCTTGGAAATATACTCTGCAGTTATTTCAACATTGGCGGTTACATCCACATCCCCTTTGAGATAGCCCTCATCAACCAAATAGTTAATGCATTCTTCAGCTGATGAGAAAGTTCCGAATTGACCTTGGTTTAAAATATCCTCAAGTTCATAACCGTTGTTTAAAAAATTTAAAACATTGAATACTTCTAATTTTTGTTCACTCACTTAAACACCTTTTTAAAATTCATTTGCAATATTGTGAAATTGCCAAATGCAATAAATAAAATTGAAATAATATTGGAATAATAGTTATGCCAATCACAAATATTACTATTTTATATTTTAGTTAATTTAATATTTTGCTTATTTCTTGTTAAAATCTGGAAAAAAAAGAGAAAAATATTATGGATTGCACGCTTCATCGGCCGCACCCATAACAACACTAACCTCATCGGATAAGTTGATTTCGGAAATTCTCTTATCGGAGTCATACTTGGCAGTGTAATATGCCTGTGCAAAATTCATTGTAACAAATATTACCTCTTTGAAATCAATTATGAAATCATCCTTTGGAATCTTATTCAAAATATCGATTAATTCTGTTGCATCTTCACTGGATTCTAAATGAGAGCCGAATTCCGCTCCTAAATTAATCATCATAATTAACACCTAATATTAATATTTAAAATTCAACATATATTAAAATATATGAAGTGCCCTTATTGTGAGCGGGAATTGGTTAAGGTATTTCATGGAGAGCCTAACGAAGAGCTTGCCATTGAATCCCTGGACAATCCTGTAATAATCGGAAACTGTTGCAGCAGCGAGTACAATTATTATTGTGAAAATTGCGATGAGTTTTTCAATTTATAACCCTTATAATCCTATTTTTTCATAGACAATCAATTAAACATTGAAAATGAAAAATTCATATCTCCTTTTAAAATTGATTTAAACGATAAATATTGCTTTAATTTATAACTAACCATTTTATAAACGATTAATACCAATATACAAAATGCAAATTAAATTTTAGAAGGTTAAAAGTATGAATGAAGACTATTTAGAATTAAGAAAAGAATTGATTAGGAAAACATTCAAGGACAAAAGAAAGATAAAATGCCTCACACCCGAAGACGTAAGGATGCTTGACGATGATGTGTATCCCGGTGGCGAGATTTTCACTACCGAAGATGGGGAGTTCATAGATCTGGAATTCCAAATAAATGACTTTGATGAGGTTGAACTTGCCAAATATGTCGGATTTGCAGAAAACCTATATGAAAAACACCACAAGCACATTTCAATCTACATAATATGCCCAAAAAACATTAACGTTTGCGTCAAGGAATTGCCTATAAAGTCAAAGGCTGATTTCACAATCAAGCTGTACTGCTCACAGGAGGATCCTTGCAGGATAATCCTCGACATAATAAATGACAAAATAAGGTCCAAACAGCCACTTGACAGTGATGATATAAGAATCGTTGAAATGCTTCCGGAAATGTGCGATAAAAAGGACAAGATGTATTATAGAGTGGAATCGCTGAAAATACTCAATAGATATGTAACCTAATCATTTGTTCCATTTAAGGATGGTTTTTCCAAACTGTGAAATATAATCCTTATCGAATGCCTCTTTCAAGTCATTTAGCGATTTTATTTCACAAACGTTTGTAATGAGCTTCTCTAGATTTTCAAACAATTGAGGATTTTGTTTGAGGGTCTCGACAACACCAATGAAATCTTCCCTTTCGGATCGGCTGTTTCCCTGGATTGTCAATCCCTTCTCCAGCACCATACGAGTATTGATTGGTATCGGATATTCGCTGACGCCAAAGAGGTTTATTGTTCCTTGCGGATTAATCAGATCAATGATTTGCTCAATAGCTGACTGTGATGCACTTGAACCGACGCATTCAAAAGCATGATCTATTTTCAAATCATCAGGAACGTTATGAATCTGGTAAATCTCATCTGCAAATGAGAACAGGTTTAGGTTTTCCAGATGCTTTCCGAATGCGATTATTCTGGATTCCGGGAATTTCTCCTTTAAAAGCAATGTGGTGATGAAACCAAGATTTCCATCTCCCCAAACGCCTAATGTGTCCTTTGGAGTTATTGCAATTTCTGAGAACTTTGAAATGCCCTGGTAAGCAACGGAAATCAATTCAATGAAAGCTGACACGTGAGGATTGAAGTCTTCAGGAATCATGACAACCCTGTCAGAGTCCAGCTTAATCAAATCGGATGTGAATCCATCGAAACCGCTTCCCCTGAATTTTGACTTGTATGAATAATTTGCCCTGCAAACGTCATCTCCTGTTGGGGTGTTTGGAATCATGACAACCTTATCGCCTGCTTTGAACTCACCGGAGTCGTCATGGATGACCTCACCGATTCCCTCATGTATCAATGCCATCGGCAGTTTCCTTTCGAGAACCTCAGCAGGCCTTGAGCCCTGATAGTACCTTTGGTCCGCTTGGCAGATTGACAGGTATAATGGCCTTACTATGACACCATCCAAATCAATTTCATCAATTGACTCCTCGAAGAATTTGGGAGATTTCAGTCTGTATACGATATTAATCATTTTTATCCTCAAGTATTGTATTTGCTAGCTTCAAGTCATATGGGTATGTAATCTTGATATTTGTGACTTCACCATTGACTAGATGTACATCCTCATCTTTAAGTGTGAAGATTTTGCATGCATCTGTCAGTATACTGGCTTCAGCTTCTGTTAAACTATTGATTAGATTGAAAAGTTTCTTTATATTGAAGCTCTGTGGAGTTTGGCCTTGGTAATAATAATCCCTCACGGGGATGCTTTCGATTGTTGTGCCATTGACGCTTTCAACAATAGTATCGGTTGCGGGAATGACAGTGTCGCATGCCCCATATCTTCTTGCAGCTTCAATATTGTCCTTAATGATTCTATGGGTGACGAATGGACGTACGGAGTCATGTGTGAGAATTATTGAATCATCATCGATTCCAAAAGTTTCATCAATATAATTGATACTGTTCATCAATGTGTCGTTTCTGGTCTGTCCACCTTCAATGACAATGATGTCATCGTTTTTGCCAATGTACTGTTCAATCAGACTATTAGTATGATTTATAAAGTTTTTAGGTGTTAAAACAATAGTCTTATCAATATCTTCATTAATAACAAATTTTTCAATTGTATGAATTATAACAGGCTTGTTTCCTAAGGTTAAAAACTGTTTAGGAGTGTCGGTTCCACCCATTCTTGAACCAATTCCACCTGCCAATATTGCTGCAAAAATCATTTAAAATTACTCCTTTTAAAAATGTGATGTTGAAAATCACAATATCTTAATTATAATAATAATTTTAAAAAAATAGTATTTAATTATTTTCAAAAAAATGGATTAATTGGGAACGGAAATATTCCCATAATAATAAAAGCTAATTTTTCTCAAACATGATTAGATAGTGAGACTTGCCCTCAGGGATATCCTCACCGATCTCCTCATTCAGGTAAATCTTTTTAAGGCCATGCTTATTGAACAACTCTTCAAGGTCCTCTGGAGAAGACCTCATTTTTGTTGGAGGTCCCTTAGGCACATCCCATGCCTTATAATCCATGATGGCAATCTTACCATCATCAGAAACGATTCTTCCAAGTTCACTGACCGCTTCATCGAGTTTTCTTGAAGCCTTGAATCCATGGAAAACATTGACAAGCAAGACCACATCAATTGAGGCATCTTCCACACCTGGAATGCCTTCAGTGATGTCCGCTTCAATATTTATCAAGTTTTCAACATTGTTTTCCTTTTTGTAGGTTTCCATATCTTCAATAGAGGCATCATAGATGTCCACTGCATAAACAGTTCCCTTATGATTGTAGTCTTCTAAAACCTTAATTGCATTATGGCCATCTCCACATCCTGCATCCATAAAGGTTTCATTACCTTTCAAATTTAATTCCTGGATGATTTCATCAGAATCTAAGAAAAATGCACTTGAAAATCCATGAGCCCTGTGTCCATTTTCCGGCATCATCATAATTTCACCTAATATTAATATATAAAAAAATAGTATTTAAGAATTATCAATGTGAAAACATATATAACAGTTAAAAATAGTTGAAAATAAGAAAAAAAAGTTATAAGAGGATTATTTTTTCCAAGTTTGTTTAACTCCTCTTCCTCTTTTACTACCAGGTTTAGTATAACTTCTTTTTTGTCTGGTTCTTCTGTTAGTTCCTTTTACTTTTGCCATATTTTCCCCTCCTTAAAATTTTATCATTACAAAATTAGAATTAAATCTATAACAAAAAAATATTTGTTTTAAAGATATTTAAAGTTTTTCTTTAAGTGGTGTATTCAGCATTGATTTTTACATAATCATATGTTAAATCACAACCCCATGCGGTGGCCTGCCCATCACCCAAATGCATGTCGATATTGACAGTGACATTTTTGGATTGCATGATCTTTTCAGCCCTTTCGAGGTATGGTGTGTCCTCAAATGCCAGGATTTCTCCATCCTTAACCAGGTCAACCTCATCGTCATCGTCTGCAATTGCTATTGTGACAATATCCAGATTCAAATCACAACCTGAGTATCCGATAGCTGAAACGATTCTGCCCCAATTCGGATCTCCTCCAAACACTGCGGATTTAAACAGGCTTGATGATATGATTGATTTGGACGCAAGTCTTGCGTCATCTAAAGTTTTGGCGCCATAAACGTTGGCTTCAATGAATTTTGTGGCACCTTCACCGTCACGGGCCATCTTTTTAGCCAAGTCAATGCATAGGTAATTCAACGCTTCCTGGAAATTGGAATCCATTTCGCCATCATTGACAACTTCAACGCCTGATGCTCCATTTGCCATCATAAGACATGTGTCATTGGTACTTTCGTCACCATCTACGACAATCATGTTGAAACTGATGTCAGCTGATTTTTTTAACGCCTTATTAATCTCATCAGAAGGAATAACTGCATCTGTTACAATAAAAGACAACATTGTACCCATATTTGGTGCAATCATACCGCTTCCTTTGGTGATTCCTGCTATCCTAACCTTTTCGCCATTTGTCAATGTAACTTCAACGGCACATTCCTTTGGAAAAGTGTCTGTTGTCATGATTGCCTTTGCGGCAGCCAATGAATTTTCAGGACCGTTTCCAAGTTTTGACAATGATTCGTAAGCCACCTTGGAAATGATGTCTATAGGCATCTCACGACCGATAACCCCGGTTGAAGAAATTGCTATTTCATCGGAAGGTATCTTCAAATCCTTGGATACCAAATTGACCAATGTTTCGCAATCTTTTATGCCCTGTTGGCCAGTGAAGCAGTTAGCGTTACCACTGTTTACAAAGACAGCGGAAATAATTCCTTTCTTTAAAACATTCTTTGTATATTTAACAGGAGCTGCCACAACTTTGTTTGAAGTGAAAACAGCGGAAGCTGTACTGTTAGGTGATACAATAATTGTCACACCATATTTTCCTTCACGAGCTCCTGACACCTTAAGATTTTCTATAACAGAAAATCCTCCATCAAGATCTTTAATAAAGTTCATAAGAATCACAAAAAGTTATTGAGTAGTATTTCCATGCGGAATATCAAACTGAGTCTGATTTTGGTTATAATCTATAGCATCAGCTGATTTGTCATAATAAACATCTTCTGTATCATTTAAATCAGAAGTCATCTCCTTAGTGACATTTACAAAATGAGGGCCTTCATCGACATGATTTTCTTCAAAACTCAATGAAACTCCGATTCCGGCTCCAATAACAAATGCCACTAAAGCAATAATCATTAAAAAAACAAGTTTGCCATTAGTTTTCTTTGGTTTGCGATTATGAAGATTTCTAGGATAGTGATTATCATTCCTTCTGGACATTAATTGACGATTGCCTCTTTTAATTCGTCTGGAATTGTTCTGTCGACCATTTCCAGCCCTTAAAACTCTCTTATCGTCTTTTTTTCGTCTCATGTTTTTTCTCTTTTTAATTTAATTAAGCCACCAAAGCATAAACAAGAGCCAATATGACTCCAATAAAGCTAAACATACCTAAACCTACAATTGACATCAGATATGCAAATATGAATACGAATGCGAATACTCCAATCAATTTAGGCTTTTCATTTTCTACCAGGTTAATTAATGTTCTAGTGAATTCACTAGGAATGTTATAAGCATACAAACCATTGGCCAATTCAAAAATAACCAATGACAATGGGGCGGCAGCGTCTATATCATCAACCATTTGGGCTCGCTCACCGGCTTCCCTTCTACTTCTGCCGATACCGGCTCTGATTTTGGCACCGTTATCCAATGCAAACCATGCAGCATCCAATCCTGCACGAATGGCCAAGTCTTTTGATGGGAATTTGGCAATGAAATCATCTCCACCTTCACGGTATCCTTCAAGTTCACCTTCACATTCGGTTTCGATGAAATTCTTAATTCCGTTCATCAGCTCAACAAGTTGGGTTCTTCCATTCTTGTCAATGAATTTTGTAGAATCAATCAAATCAATGAACAGGTAATTTTCCAAGTCGACAGGCCTTGATTCACGAAGTAAAAATGGTGAATCGAACACCAGTGCATATTCACCGCCTAATTTAGTGAATGCAATGCCTGGAAAACTTCCAACACTTTGAGTGTAGTGAATAGCTCTTTCGATTGAAGCCGCACCGGTCATCCCTACAGCGGATATGACTTGAACGCCTTCGGACAAACCGATACCGATCAATTCTATTGCCACCCTTATCGCATCGTTTTTGCTCAGCATCTTTGCAACGAGCTCAGTGGCTGTTTTTTCTACAATTTCTCCTTTTTCGGTTTGGATGATTTTTACGAAGATATCAATTAAACGTGAAGGGTGTGGAAGTTCAATGTAAAAATAACGGTCACTTCCCATGATAATGTTACTTACTAATGCATATTCCTCAATCTTATTTTCAGCCGCTTTCAATTCATGGAAGGTATAATCCTTTGGAAGGTTTTCGGCACCGACATCCCTAATCAAATTTTGCAGGATGGTATCTGAAGTGATTTCCGCTTTTTTAATCTCAAATAAGATGGTTTGAGTGTAGTTGAACAACTCTACATACTCTGTCTCAAGAGAGTTTGTTGGAAAAAACTTTGTTCCAACCGCAATTGGATTGAGTTTGGTTGTGAGCCTAATAAATGACTTGGTTAAAGCGTTAGCCATCCAGGTCTCCTCCCTTCTCAAGTTCTATTTCAAATTCACCAGGTTTTTCCAGAAGCATATCCGGCTTTACGGATACGAATGGGAATTTCCATGATCCGAGCCTTCCGGCAATTGTACTTGCGATATTTCTGGAATTACGTTTGATGAACACCTCATCATGTTCACTGACGCGAACCAATATGTTGTATGGAGCCGCCTGAGTCACTTCATCGGCCAATAGGATATTCAATTCAAAGGTTCCCGGTTTTGTGAACAGGTCATTACGTACAGCGATTAAAGGCTTTTTCTCAAGACCTAACCTGTCCGCAACGGTGACTGAAATGTTACCTGCATTCTTTACGGCAATCTTATAGTCTTTAGGATGCACTAATACAAAAATCACATATGGAGCCGCAATTTCAACGTCATCAACCATTTCCACAATCTTGTTGAACATTGGTATTTTTGCAAAAATGTTTTCAAGCTTGGATTCGGTATTGTTTTCATTGTCAATACGAATGATGGCTTGTTTTGCAATGTTCAATGGGGAAATTTCCAATCCTTCCTTACCGGTGTAGATTTCCCATTTCTTGAAGTTCAATTCCTTGATTATCTCATCACAGATATGCTGAAGGATGTTTTTGTCTTTTTTCGGTTTTTTCGGTTTACCAAATGTGAGTCTGTTGTTATCTATAATAAATGGAATTCTCATGGAAGCTATGTTTCTAAATTCAGCAGCATAATCTCTGAATTTGTCATTTGACAATACTTTAGCTTTTTCACGAGTAGCAATATCTAAAATAAAATGATCTGCATCGTTACCTGCTGGAACCTCTTCTACATTTTCACTTTCCAACAATTTCAGGAACTGTTCCTTATCATCAATTTCATGACGTAGTGATGCATCGGCAATAATTACAAATTCATCTTCACTTTCTTCTAATGCTTTTACAGCAGCAAGAATGTTTGACAGTTGGGGTTCTCCCATTTCATTTTTGACATGATGAGCTACATTAGAAGCATCTACGACCACTTTCATAATATCACCTAAAATTAATAATTTAGTTCAGTATATTATATTTATCCTATTCCATATTTAAATGTACTTTATAATTCATTACGCGGATATTTTCCAAATAGGAATTTTTCACCGTTTACTTCATTCAGGAATATTTCAATTTCGTTATCTGTAATGTTATAAACGTTATATGAGTTTTTATTTCTTCCCCTCAACTTTGTTGAGCACAATGACCCTGCATTGACAATCAGTGTGTCATTGATTTTCCAGATGTTTGAAACGTGCTTGTGCCCGGAGAGAACCAGATCAACCTCATGTGTTGTCAAGGTCTTTAGAATGTCTCCTGCATCTGATAGGACATTGCGTTCCCTGCCTGTTTGAGGAATTGGTACCACATGATGATGCAGTGCCACAATGGTAAAGTTTTCATTAATTACACATTCATCCAACTGATGTTCCAACCACATGTGTTGGGGATTTCCAATGTGTCCTCTGCTCTCATCCGGAGAACTGCTGTCCAATCCTATGACTGTGAATTCCTCATCCATTGTCAGTTTCCAGCTTCTCTCACCAATTATCTCCTCAAAGGTTTGGTAACCTATATTGCGGGAATCATGGTTTCCGGGAATGGCAAATAATGGTGCCTCAAACATTTCCAGATATTTTTTGGCCTGTTCAAATTCCACAAGATACCCATTGTTTGTTATATCTCCGGTTAAAATAATCATGTCAGGTCCAAGATTATTTATTTCGGTGATGGCATCCATCAGTATTCCTTCATCAAATTCTGATTTGGAAATGTGCAAATCAGAGATGTGTGCAATCAAAGTCATGTTATCTATTGATTTAATTTCATTATCGCTTCTGCAAGGTCTCCTTTGCATTCTTCAAGAGCTGCCCTTGCTTCCTCTTCAGATACGTTGGCGGTATTTGCCACCATTTCAACGTCTTCATCAGGAATTTCAATTTCATATTCCAATTCGACTTCACGAGCCTTACCGTCCACTTGGTAGGTTTCTTGGCCCATTACATTCATTAAACTTACACTAGGATTATCAATGATTAGCTCTTTATCTTCAAAACGGATAATTACTTCTTTAACCCCTTCAAGGTCTTCCATTTTCATACCCATTTTTTTCATTTGTCTTTCCATTTGCTTCATTTGCTTTTTGTTCATACCAGGTATCATTTTTAAAACCCTCAATATAATTTAACTATTTATAAATATATCATTAATGTTATTAAATATTAACTTAATCGGTGAATCCATAAATTTCAGTTTCGAAAGTCTTGGCAACATCCTTTAGAACTTCAGGAATATTGATCTGCTGCGGACATTCCTCGATGCAGTTTTCACATTCAATGCAGTCTGAAGCTATTCCTACACCGTCCAATTTGGAATAGTTAAGGTACGCATTTCCGAATGGTGTCCACTCGTCCATTTCTAAAAGCTTATGCTTGTTGTATAAATCGAATATTTTTGCAATGTCAATGTCCTCCGGACAAGTGTCAACACAGTACCTGCATTTTGTGCAGTCCACTGTGATGTTGCTGTTGATTATTTCGGAAACCTGGGAGATTATTTCCATTTCCTCATCGTTCAATGGGTCCGCATCGTTGAATTCCTGGATATTGCTTTCAAGCTGCTCCAAGTTGCTTGCGCCAGTCAATACAACTTCAACATCTTCAAGATTAGCTACGAATCTCATTGCCCATGAAACGACTGACCTGTTAGGATTATATTCTTTCATTATCTTTTCAGCCTCT
>JAEEGL011405909.1_pt1 | contig 10265 bp, 7 predicted proteins | sample 9134231 | NCBI WGS metagenome assembly JAEEGL01 (sample SAMN16246548, study PRJNA631951) | gut metagenome | biome: gut microbiome; feature: rumen; material: fiber-attached | host: Bos | place: Iran: Karaj | collected 2018-10 | reverse complement strand
TTTATGTTCCTGCGTCCGGCCCGGAAGATAAAGCGGAGGAAGACGAGCTGTATCTGTGGGAGAACGGTACAGGCATGCTCGTGACGCAGCAAAGCGGTCATGAGAACGGTGCGCTTGTGACGCAGGTCTCCTATAACGGGATCTCCTGGACGCCGGATTCGCTGCGGATCGAACGGGAGGAGATAGCGTTTGACCTGCAGCGAAGCAAAACGGATCCGGAGAAACCCGTGCTGGAATTTGCCTTCGGCGGGACGCCGTTCCGCTTTGTTCTTGCGGAAGGCCCTTCGGAAATGCCTGTCTTCCGGGGCCCTAACGGGTCCGCGGGAGCGGAGATCCCGGGATCGTATCGCGGAGAGACCGGAGAAACGGCTGTGTTTTATGAGGATGGTACCGGCGTTCTGAAAGCGGATGGCGCAGAAACGCCTTTCCACTGGGGCGTTTATAAGACCCCGTTCCTGATCATAGACAGCTTTCTGAGCAATCTGGATTATTCCGACGGATCCATTTCCTTCACGACCGGCCTGGGGCCGGCATTCATCATGGAGTCCGAGGAATCCGTACGGGAAAGGGAGGCGTATCTTCCCCTGGGCAACGCCGGAGAACTCGACGGCAGGATCGTTGTTTTTACCGTTTTCGCGAGCGGATCCGACTACAGCTGGGACTTTTCGAAACAGGAAGACGCGGACCGGAAAAACAAATGCCTGAACGACCTTTCGGAGGCGGCGGCGTATCTGACGGAAAACGCCGCGCTGTACGGCAAGGAAGCGGAGTTCCTCTACGACTGGAACGCGGATCCGCAGCTCGCTGCCGAATACAGGGCGGATTACCCGATGGCGAACTCCGCGAGGACAAAATCCGTCGCGTATGAACTCGCTTCCGCGAGGCAGCTGAAAGAAAAATACGGTGCGGATCAGGTCATCTATCTGTTCATCGTGAACACCGGCTATGATAACGAAAAGAGATCCCACGCGAATTCCTGCGACCCGGATAAGATCGGGGGAAAGGCGGCACTGACGGACCTCATCGAGTATGTGAAGATCAATCTGCGGTATTCCTACGAGGGAGGCGAATGGGAGGCACAGTCTTCCACATACGCTCATGAGATCCTGCACCTCTTCGGGGTCCCGGATCTGTACGAGGCCGGACCTCTGATCACGCAGGAATACGCGGACCATATGGATGCTGTCATGCAGACCGCGCAGCATCCGGATATCATGTACGGCGGCGTAGCAGGATGGAGCGCATGGGATCACGTGTTTTCCGATGTGGACGCCTACTATGCCGGCCTGACAGAGCATTGCGAAGATGTTGAGACATTCGGACTGGGAAAGAGCCAGCATATGACAGACCAATGAGCAGATATGACGTTTTATTTATCGGAACGGCGATCGTCGATTCGATCATCAAAGGATTCGATCCGGAACCTGTCTCCGCGACGGGATACCGGGCGGACAGCTGTTCGCTGCACGTGGGCGGCGAGGCCGTCAACGGATCGATCGCCGCGGCAAAACTGGGCATGAAGACGGCTATCCTCTGTCCGCTCGGCAGCGATGCGGCGGGTTCCATGATCGAGACCGAACTTGCCGCAAACGGCGTGGACACCGCTCTGATCGTGCGATCCGCGGGTCATCCCACGCCTGTCACCACGATGTTCGTGGCCGAAGACGGGAGCCGCAGGTCGATCACGAACAGCGCGCACCGGTATAACTTTCATCCGGAGCGGTATATGGACGCACGATCGGATGTAAGGGCGGTCGTGCTCGGCTCGCTTTTCCGGGCTCCGTTCGACGATCCGGCCGTGATCCGGCAGGTCGTGGAAACAGCGCACGCGAAAGGCGCAGCCGTCTTCGCGGACACGAAGCTTCCGAATTTCACAAAGCTTAAACTGGACGATATCGCGGATTCCCTGCCGCTGATCGACTGCGTCACGCCGAACGAAGATGAGGCAGGATATTACAGCGGGGAAGACGAACCGGAGAAAATGGCGGACGCGTTTCTGGCCCGGGGCGTGCGCAGCGTGATCATAAAACTCGGCGGCAAGGGTTGCTTTTTCAAGAACCGGGAGGAATCGCTGTATCTGCCGGCTTACGACGTCGCCGCGGTCGACGCTGCCGGCGCGGGAGACAATTTTCTGGCGGGTTTTGTCTGCGAAACTCTCCGGGGGAGCGGCGTCAGGCGCGCGCTGGCTTTTGCGAACGCCTGCGGCGCGATCTGCACGACGGCTGTCGGCGCGGGCACGGCGCTGCGGGACAGGCAGCAGGTGCTGGAACTGATAAAAGAAAAGGCGGAATCATCCTGAAACAGTAAGACGATAGGGGAATAGGGCATGAAGTTCATTCATCTTTCCGATCTTCATCTGGGAAAGCGGGTCAATGGCTTTTCCATGCTGGAAGATCAGGAGTATATTCTGAAAAAGATCCTGGCGGTCGCCGGCGCGGAAAAACCGGACGCGGTCGTGATCGCGGGAGACGTCTACGACAAATCCGTGCCTTCCGGCGAGGCTGTGACCCTGCTGGATCGCTTTTTATGGGCGCTGGCGGAGAAAGGCCTGCAGGTGCTTCTGATCGCGGGCAACCACGATTCGGCGGAGCGGCTGGCGTTCGGCGGGCGGCTGCTTGCCGCGAAGGGCGTTCACATTTCGCCCGTCTATGACGGAACGATCGGGGACGTGTGTCTGGAGGATTCTTTCGGTCCGGTCCATTTCTGGCTGATGCCCTTCGTCAAGCCCGCGAACGTGCGCGCTTTCCTGCCGGAAGAGGATGCTGAATCCGTCGTCTCGTATACGGACGCCGTGCGCGCCGTGCTCGAGCGGACCGGCGCGGATTTTTCGCAGCGCAACGTGTTGGTCTGCCATCAGTTCGTGACCGGCGCGGGCAGGTCCGAGTCGGAAGATATCTCCGTGGGCGGCGCCGATAACGTGGACGCGGACGTGTTCGACGGCTTCGATTACGTCGCGCTGGGTCACCTGCACGGACCGCAGAACGCGGGCAGCGGACGGATCCGCTACTGCGGAACGCCTCTGAAATATTCCTTCTCGGAGAAGGATCACGTGAAATCCGTGACCGTCGTGACGATGGGGGAAAAGGGCAGCGTGGAAGTCCGCGCCATACCCCTGGAGCCGAAGCGCGACCTGCGGGAAGTGCGCGGCAGTTACGCGGACGTGACCCTGAAAACGAACTACGAAGGCACGGCCCGGGACGATTATATGCGCGTCGTGCTGACGGACGAGGAGGACGTACCCGACGCGTTTCTCATACTGCGCACGGTCTACCCGAACCTGATGAAACTGGAATACGACAACACCCGCACCCGCATGCAGGGCACCGTTTTCGAGACGGAAGCCGCGGAGCGGAAAACGGCGATGGAACTGCTCGGAGAGTTCTACGAGAACCAGAACGGGCAGCCTATGAGCGAAGCGCAGCGCGCGTACTGCGCAGCGCTGCTGGAGACGATACGGGAGGGAAGAGCATGAGACCGCTGAAACTCACGATCTCCGCATTCGGCCCCTATGCGGAGGAGCAGACGCTGGACTTCGCAAGCCTCGGAACGAGCGGACTCTATCTGATCACCGGAGACACCGGCGCGGGGAAGACGACCCTCTTCGACGCGATCTGCTACGCGCTGTACGGTGAAACGAGCGGCAGCGTACGGGATCCGAACATGATGCGCTCGAAATACGCGGACAGCAGCACACCGACGTTCGTGGAACTGACGTTCGAGAACGGCGGGAAGACTTATACGGTGAAACGCAACCCGGAATACGAGCGGAACGCGCTGCGGGGCGGCGGCACGACAAGGCAGACCGCGGGTGCCGAGCTGCGCTATCCCGACGGCAGGATCGAGACGAAGACGACCGCGGTCACCAGGGCCGTGGAAGAGATCCTGGGCATCGATAAAGGGCAGTTTTCCCAGATCGCCATGATCGCGCAGGGCGATTTCCTGAAATTGCTGCTGGCAGACACGCAGGAGCGGCAGAAGATCTTCCGCCGCATCTTCGACACAGGCCTCTACAGCGAACTGCAGGACCGGGTCAAGAAAGATCTGTCCGACCTCGGGAAGGAAAGAGAACAGGCCGTCCGCAGCCGGGATCAGTACGCGAAGGGCATCCTGTGCGAAGAGGACAGCGTCGAATACGCGGACACGGTGCGGGCCCGGAACGGCGAAATGTTGACGGAAGATATCTTTCTGTTGCTCGACCGGTTGAACAGCGCGGATGAAGAAAAGCGCAAAATTCTCGAAAAGCAAAGGGGCGAGGCGGAGGCCCTCGTCGTTGCCGCTGCCCGCGGGATCGAAAAGGCCGAGCAGCGCGCGCGGATTGAGTCGGATCTGGCACGTTATACGGAACAGAAAGAGGCCCATCTGCGGCAGAAGACTTCCCTGGAGCAGGAGCTGCAGCGCCTGCAGGCCCTGACACCGCAGACGGCTGCCCGGGAACAGGCCGCGGCGCAGCAGGAGCTGCAGCTGCCCCGCTACGACGAGCTCGACGGACTGCGCACGCAGGCGGAAGTTTCCGGCGAGCAGGAACAGCGTCTGTCGGCGTCTCTGGTGGAAAAAGAAGAACAGCAGAGGGCATTGGAAGCGGAACTTGCCGTCCTGCAGCAGGAATTGCAGAGCCTCGCCGACGCCGGGGAGAAGCGGGCGGTCCTCGAGGCTGGGATCGAAAAACTGCAGACGCGGAAAAAAGACCTTTCCGCGCTGAAAAACGGACTTGCCGGGCTGGAAGACCTGGAGTGCGCTTACCGGACCGCTGCGGCCCGTTTCGAGGCCTCTGACGGGGCTTTCCGCAGCGCACAGGACCTGGCGGCCGGGCTGCGCAGCCTTTTTAACAGGGAACAGGCGGGCATCATGGCGGAACAGCTGCAGGAAGGCAAACCGTGTCCGGTGTGCGGGTCGCTGACCCACCCGGCGAAAGCCGTGAAAGCCGAGGATGCGCCGTCCGAGGCGGAGGTCGAAGAAGCGGAAGCCGCAGCGGAGGAGGCGAGGGAAAAGTCCAACCGGGACGCTTCCTCCTGCGCGGATGCCCGGGCGGAATGGCAGGCGTCCCTGCAGACCGTTTCCGGACGCTGCCGCGAGCTGCTCGGCGCGGAAGATCCGGAAGAGGCGGCGTCCGTTCTGGCGCGGCAGGAAGCGGAGCTGGCGGCGGATCTCACCGCAAAGAAGGCGGCGCTGAAGGAGGAAGAATCCAATCTTCTGCGGAAACAGGAACTGCAGAAACTGGTGCCGTCGGAGGAAACCGCAAGGAAATCCTGCGGGGAAACCGTCGTGGAACTGCAGAAGCAGATCTCTGCGGAAAAGGAACGGGGCAGCAGCCTCGCGGGGCAGATCGAACGGCTCGCCGCTGAGCTGCCGTTCCGGGATAAGGCGCAGGCGGAAGAGGAACTCTCTGCCCTGAAAGAGCAGATCGCCGCGGAGAAAACCGCTTTGGAAAACGCTGCGGCAGCCCTGACGGAGTGGGAGAAGACGCTGGAAGGACTGACAGCGTCAGAGCGCAGCTGCCGGGAGCAGCTGGAGAACCTTCCACGGGTCGACGCGGCGGAGAAGACCGCTGAAAAGCAGAACGCTGAAATGCGGAAGGCGCGGATCCTGGAGGAGGCGCAGCGCGTCAGCACGCGGCTGCAGGTCAACAGGCGGATCGCGGAGGATATCCGCCGTCAGGCGGGGCTCCTGACGGAGCTGGACGCGAAGTGGCAGTGGATGAAATCCCTCGCCGACACCGTTTCCGGCAGCCTTTCCGGACGCGAGAGAGTCGCGCTGGAGGTCTGGATCCAGATGCACTATTTCGACCGCATCCTGCGCCGCGCCAACGTGCATCTCATGGAGATGTCCGGCGGTACGTACGAACTGACGCGCCGCAAGGAAGCGGGAGATCTGCGCAGCCAGAGCGGTCTCGATCTGGACGTGGCGGATCACGCCAGCGGCAGCATCCGCAGCGTGCGGTCGCTGTCCGGCGGAGAATCCTTCCTCGCGTCGCTTTCCCTGGCGCTGGGGCTCTCCGAAGAGATCCAGGCTTCGGCGGGAGGCGTGCGGCTCGACTGCATGTTCGTGGACGAGGGCTTCGGTTCTCTGGACGAGGAGACGCTGCGTCAGGCCATGCGCGCGCTGAACCGCCTGACGGAAGGCGACCGGCTCGTCGGGATCATCTCCCACGTCGCGGACCTGCGGCGGGAGATCGACCGCCAGATCGTCGTAAAAAAAGAACCCTCCGGCAGCAGCGTGCGGCTGCAGCTCTAGAGGGTCACAGATGCAACAGACGCTGCCTTCAGTGCAGCGGATCGGGCTGCCCATTCTCTTTGGGCAGCCTTTTGTATATGCGGAAATACATGGTGAGGGAACAGAGGCTGGCGCCGATGATCTGAGAGAACATTTCCGCGTAGAATACGCCCATGACGCCGAACCCGATCCGCGGCAGCAGGATCGTGAGCGGCACGATCAGGAACAGTTTGCGCAGCATGGAGAAGAACACCGCGTATTTCGGCTTGTTGAGCGCGACGAACGTGTTCTGTCCGCCCATCTGAAAGCTCATCATGAAATAAGCCGCGTAGTAGATGTGCAGGCAGGGAATGGCCGTTTCGATGAGCGCCGGGTCGTTCGTGAACATGCGGATGAGCTGCGCCGGATGGGTGAATACGAGAATCCAGGCAAGCACGTTGTACGTGAGGGCGGACAGCAACATAAAGCGTATGGTCCTGCGCACTCTGTCGTAATCTCTGGCGCCGTAATTGAAGCCCATGACGGGCACCGCAGCCTGGTTGATGCCGCTGATGGGCTGGCTGATGACCTCCCGCATGGAATTGATGATGGAGAACGCGCCGATGTACAGGGTGCTGGCGGCGCCGCCGAACGTCTTGAGGGTCAGGTTGACGACGGTCTGCGCAACGCTGTTGGAGAATTTGAACATGAAGCCCGTCACGCCGAGTTTCAGAATGCGGGGCACCTCCAGCATGTCCAGATGGAGTCTTTGTATGGGAAGCAGGGTCTTGTTCCCGGTCAGAAACCGGATGACCCAGACAGAGCTGACGAACTGGGAGATGACAGTAGCGATCGCGGCGCCTTTCACGCCCATGTGCAGCACGAAGATGAACAGGGGGTCCAGAGCGATATTCAGCGCGGCGCCTATGACGACGGTGCCCATGCCCACCCGCGTAAAGCCCATGCCGTTGATGAAGGGGTTCATGCCGAGGCTGATCAGCACAAAGACCGTACCGGCAACGTAGATGCGGAAATATTCCAGGGCGAAGGGAAGCGTCTCCTCATCCCCGCCCATGGCGGTGAGGAAGGGACGGGCAAAGACGAAGAGGATCGCAGTCAGCAGGGCGCTGAAGATCAGCAGCATCGTAAAAGCTGTCTCCAGGATGCGCTGTGCCCGGGCATTGTCGCCTTCGCCCCGCGCGATGGAACACAGGGGATTGCCGCCCGTGCCGCACAGGTTTGCGAACGCCGTGATCAGAGAGATCAGCGGAAACGCGATGCCCACGCCGGACAGCGCTGCCGTGCCGATACCGGGGATATGTCCGATGAACATGCGGTCCACGATGTTGTAGAGCACGTGGACGATCTCGGCCATCGCGATGGGGATCCCCAGCCTCAGTACCGTTTTAGGGATACTTCCCTGCGAAAAATCGCCTTTTTTCGGGTTTCTCTGCTGTGCCAACGGAATAACCGCCTTTCTGAACGTTCTTTTATTTATTATAACACAGATCACGAAGGGCGGAGACGACGGCCCAAATCTTTACAAACCACAAGATATAGCGTACAATGAAAAAGTAATCGCATTATTCTTGTGGACGATTGAACAGTCAGGAGAAAGAATATGAAATGCCCGTTTTGTGAAGCCCCGGATACCAAAGTCATCGACTCCCGCCCGACGGAGGAGGGCCATGCCATCCGCAGACGCAGGGAATGCGAGAAGTGCGGCAAGCGCTTCACGACGTACGAGAAAGTGGAGGAGGTCTTCTTCATGGTGGTCAAGCGGGACGGCAGCCGCGAGTCCTTCGACCGCAACAAGGTGCTGAACGGCATCGTGAGAGCCTGTGAGAAGCGCCCCGTCACCATGGACCAGATGGAGGCCGTCGTTTCCGAGGTGGAAAGAGGACTGAACAACATGATGGAGAAGGAAATCAGCAGTTCCTTCATCGGCGAGGTCGTCATGGAGAAACTGAAGGACCTGGACGAAGTCGCCTACGTGCGTTTCGCCTCCGTCTACCGCCAGTTCAAGGACGTCAACACCTTTATCGCGGAGATCGAGAAACTGCTGGGCACGGACGCCGGCGGAAAACTGAAGAAGACCGCCAAGGCGCCGAAGACGCCTGCGCTTCCCGCAGAGGAGGAGTAGTCCATGCGCGTCAAGACCATCGTCGCCATCGACGGACCCGCCGGCGCGGGCAAGAGCACCATCGCGAAGCTGCTCGCCAAACGCATCGGCGCGGATTACATCGATACCGGCGCCATGTACCGGGCTGTTGCCCTCAAACTGCTCCGCACCGGCACGGACTATAAAGATCCGGAAGCGCTGCAGGCCATGCTGGACGCCATGGACGTGGATTTCTCCGAAGGAAAGACCATTCTGGACGGGGAAGACGTTTCCGGTCTCATCCGTACGCCCGAGATCTCCGCTCTCGCTTCGCCTTCTTCCGGCGTGCCCGCGATCCGGTACAAACTGACCGCGCTGCAGCAGGCTATGGGCCAGCGCAAGAGCATCGTGATGGACGGACGCGACATCGGTACCGTCGTCTTTCCCGACGCGGATTTCAAGTTCTATCTGACCGCTTCGGCAGATGAGCGCGCCAGACGCCGCACGGCGGAAATGCGCGCGAAAGGAGAGGCGGCGGATTTCGAGACCATACGCGCCGACATCATCCGGCGGGACTATCAGGATTCCCACCGGGAGTTCCGGCCGCTGCGCAAGGCGGAGGGCGCGGTGGAGATCGACTCCACAGACATGAGCATCGATAGCGTCGTGGATACCATGATGGCTTTCATCGAGGCGAGAGACCGCTAGCGGCAGGAGGCAGACCATGGCAGGCAGCGAAAATCAGAAGTTCAAACTGCTGTATCTGTACCGCATCCTCATGGAGGAAACGGACGAAGACCACGTGCTGACGACGCCCCAGCTGATCGAGAAACTGGCGGCGAAAGGCATCAAGGCGGAACGCAAGAGCATCTACGCGGATCTGACCGCCCTGAAGGAGGAATTCGGCGTGGACATCATCGACGTGGGCAGAGGCGGGCACTACGTGGGTCAGCGCACCTTCGAGTTCCCTGAGGTGAAGCTGCTCGCGGACAGCGTGCTGTCTTCGCGCTTCATCACGGAAAAAAAGACCGTGGAACTCGTCGAAAAGCTGAAAACGCTGGCCAGCAGCCATCAGGCGAAGCAGATCTCCGGCCGCATGTTCGTCGCGGACCGGGTGAAGTCCATGAACAGCAGCGTCTACTACAGCGTGGACACCATCGCGTCGGCCATCGACGCTGGCTGCAAGGTGTCTTTCAAATACTTCGGATATGACGCCCGCAAGGAAAAACTGTACCATCACGACGGACAGGCTGTCGTGGTGAGTCCCTACGATCTCGTATGGGACAACGAGTATTATTACCTCGTGGCTTACGACGGCGCGGACCGGAAGATCAAGCACTACCGCATCGACCGCATGGAGCGGATCAAGGTGCTGGAGAAGGAAAAACGGGAAGGCGCGAAGGAATATAAGGACGCGGACGTGCGGTCCTATTCCAAGCGCATGTTTTCCATGTTCTCCGGCGAAGAACAGCAGGTGACCCTGCGCTTCGCGGACAAACTGGCGAACGTGGTCATCGACCGCTTCGGCAAGGACGTGATGCTGGCGCCGGACGGGGAAGGACATTTCCGGGTGAACGTGAAAGTTTCCGCCAGTCCGCAGTTTTTCGCCTGGCTGTTCGGCCTGGGTACGGACGTGGAGATCCTGGCGCCGGAGACTATGCGGATCTCCTACGCGAAGATGCTCTCCGGTGTCCTCGCGCAATACGGAACGGAAAAAGCAGAATGATCCACAGCATATTTAACGAAGTTTTGGGCCCCATCACCACGGGGCCTTCCAGTTCTCATACGGCAGGCTGCGGCAGGATCGCCCTCACGGCGCGGTCTCTCTTCGGACGTCCTGTGCGCAGAGCCGAGATCGTCTTCGAAGAGAAGGGGTCCTACCCCAGCACGTATACCGGGCAGGGTTCGGATTACGCCTTTACCGGCGGTCTTCTGGGCATCCCCATCGACGATCCGCGCTTCAAGGACGCGCTGC
>JAEEGL011117043.1_pt1 | contig 10265 bp, 6 predicted proteins | sample 9134231 | NCBI WGS metagenome assembly JAEEGL01 (sample SAMN16246548, study PRJNA631951) | gut metagenome | biome: gut microbiome; feature: rumen; material: fiber-attached | host: Bos | place: Iran: Karaj | collected 2018-10 | reverse complement strand
TGGTCGCCTGAGCCTGTGATAAAGCGAAGATCAAGCTTTATGCGATCAAGGACAACTTCTTTTAACATATTCAGTGATGAGTAACCACTTCCAAAGTCGTCCATTTCAACTTCAAAACCAGCTTCCCGTAGCTTGGTGGTTGTTTTAATGATAGTATCAGAGTTTTCGACATATGCGCTTTCCGTTATCTCGATTCGAAGTTGTCCAGGCGACAGGTTATAGAACTCTTTTAAAGTATTAAAATGGTCGGCTACATCAGGGTTCTTTACTATATCAAGTCTTGATAGGTTTACTGATACACACAGTTGTCTGCCCTGTTCATTCCATCGCTTCAAATCCTTACACACAGTGTCCCAAACGTGACAGTCTAGATCATAGATAAGCCCCGCGTCTTCCAGAACCGGGATAAATTCTCCTGGAGAAATGTTGCCATCCTTTTTGCTTTTCCAACGACAAAGAGCCTCTGCACCGGTTATCATTCCGGTCTTATAGTTAACCTGTGGCTGATACCATACCTGTATCTCACCTGAATCGATAGCTGCAGGAAGACGACTTGCAATACCGGCACTTTTCCTTCCCATGTCCCACTGATTTGGATTATAAAACTCAAATCCTTCTTTCTTGGATTCTCTGACTTTTCTTTCAGCAATGCGAGCATAATCGAGCATCTTATCCACATTTATATCTTTATAGTCATCCGGCATAAGAACATAGATACCAGAGCAGAACCTTACAATAAAGTCCTTGCCGCGATCTTTGAAATAGTTTCGGACAGGTGTCAGCACATATTTTTCGTCCTGAAGAATCTGTTCATTACCTGCAATACATCGAAGGATCACAAAATGGTCCCCATCATACCTTCCTATGGCTTCTTTATCAGTAAGGATCTCAAGGCTTCTCTCAGTCCAAAACTTCAACAGCTCATCACCAGCCTTCCATCCAAAACTGTCGTTGATGAACTTAAAGTCTTTTATGTTGTTATAGGATATCGTATACGGTGTATCAGGGTTGTTGGTAAGAAGTTCCTCTACCTTTTTACGGAACCCATTGTGACTGAGCACACCGGTAAGAGGGTCAATATCCTCCATTAGCCGCATCTTTTCCTTCTGCTCTTCAAAATATGCTTTCTGTCTTAGGACAAGCATTATAATAAGAGCAGCAAAAAGGATAGTGCCAATAATAAGGAAGTACTTATATTGGTACAGATAATCCCCGAAAGTATACACATAAAGATCTTGGGTAGTATAATCAAGGGCTATAGCCTACTTTTTGGTTTCAGGAATAGCCGCTATTCCTTCGTTTAGAAGTTCAATGCGTTTTCTTCCCTCGGGGGTTTCAAGAGTTCCGGCACGAAAATCCATTGAAAACATGGCAGAAGGCTGTACTTTAAGATCTTTATAGGATGGCTTTTGAAGCACATAGCTCCACGTATATGAGTTATGTAAAAGTGCATCTACCTCTTCATTTCTAAGTGCCTTAATGCAATCAGCCATGGAATCGTAAAGAGATATCGTTATTCCAGGGTATAACTGCTTTACAGTTTCTGCTACTCCGCCCTGTGATTTGAGCATACCTACTCTTATAGTATTTATGTCTGAAATAGAGTGCTTGTCTGTAGTTACAATGGTAAATGGGGTCTGGATGAGATTGTCTGATACGATGGTTGCCTGACCAGATGCGCTTGAAACAGCACTTCCAAAGGGCATAATAAGATCGTACTCAGTATTATCAAGAGCTTCCTTAAGATTTGATTCACTAATTGCTTTGAATGTGACATTGAAACCAGCTTCCTTAGCAGCGGATTCCATAAGATCAACACCAATTCCTGCAATTTCGCCGGTGTCCTTGTCCAGATAAAACATAGGGCATCTATCTACAGGCACGCCAATTGTAAGTTCTGTTGCATGGGAATCAGATGATGCAAAAACGGGCATCAAAAAGATGCCCAGAGAGATTACCAGGAAAAGGAGGGCTATGCTGATAGGAGTATAGATCCTTCTTGATTTCATAATACACTCGCCTTATCGTTCGTTCTCTGCTTTAGGAGCTCATATCTAATTCTAACATTTATTGTGTTAAAATTAGATAAATTATGAATAATAAATCGATAAAGACAACCTATGATTCTGCTCCAGTAATTGCTTGTGCGCATACGGGACTTGCTCCTGGGATTCCCTCACCACCATTAGACCATTTAATAAGCGATAAATCTTTCTAACTCCCAAGGGAATTGGAGCGTAATATAAAAAGTTAAAAATCAATTCCTTACTCATTGTACCATCCGAATATACTTATATATAGTAGTCCTCGAGCAGTTCATCAGCTTTGCAAACTCTGTTATATTGAACTGACCATCTTTGTATAGGTCGTAAAACTTAAAGAATTTTTCCGGAAGACTGTCTTTCACAACTCTGGGTCTACCAATCTTACGCCCCTTTGCCCGGGCATTATCCATTCCGGATTTTACTCTCTGGGAAATAATATCCCGCTCCATTTCTGAAAAAACTCCCCACATCATGAGCATTCCCTTTGTCATGGGATCAATCTCATCATTCCTACAGTCTACAATGAAACTACCTATAATAAGGCGGATCTTCTTGTCCTGAACGATCTGCATAATATCGCACAGGTGCTTAGTTGATCTGGTCAGCCTGGAGACTTCTGTGGTTACTATAGTATCCCCTTGCGACAGGACATCAAGCAGTTTCTGGAACTCTGCTCTATCTGTCTTTGTTCCGGACTCATACTCCCAGTATATATATTTATCATCTTTAACTCCGAGCTTCTTAAGCTCTCTTTTTTGTCTGTTGATATCCTGTTTTGTTTCATTCGTTGAGCAACGGGCATATCCAAGCGTTCTTGCCATGATTTTTACCTCATATCTGTTCAATTAATGGTTACTTGAATTTTGTGAACATTTTTGCCAAATTTTTATGCGTTTTTCAGATCTTAAAAAGAGGATTCTAACCCTCATGGATACTGAAAAACGCATACAGCGGTTTTCTAAAATCATTATATCAGAAATATGGGCAAAAAGTGTTCACGAAAGCAAATGGTTTTGTGGACAAGAAATGTTAATATAATTTGCTTATATAACATTTTATTATACCCTCAATGGTTAATTTAATTAACCATTTTTGCACTTCAAAGAACCGAAACACTATTCTTTTTATATAAGGGTGACTTTCTAGAAAGATTCTGCACCCAAGTATATGATGTGTAATTGTCAACAAGAAGATTGATATTTTCAGTAGTTCTATTATAACTGCAATAAAGATCATGCCTCTCGCCAATGGGCTGAATCCTATGAATATTAAAAAGATCCATATTGATAGTATTGTACCAAATACATATGTGGTGGCCATATTAAATCTTTTTATTCCATCCTGCAAACCTTGAATAGAAGTCATTTTTACCTCCTTAAGTGCATAAAAGGACATGTGATCGACCTGACTAATCAGGATTTTCACATGTCCTCTTTATTCATACTGTGACAAAAAATTATAATTGTAATTATATTAGGTCATGAACAGCATGGAAATCAATTAATATAGAGTGAAAAAACAATAAACATTTATGTGATTAATTAAATTGTGATTACGATGATTTTTGCTTGTCCAGTAATGACGCCAGGTACTCTTGTGAATTGATGGTGCTGATTCGATCTGACCCAAATACTTCTGTTCTTATATCACAAACTTTAGTCATAAGTTCGATTGCTTCATCAATCCTTCCCAGCATCTCAGCAGCCCTTGCACAATTCTGGCATGCTTTTAGATACAAATCATCATTTTCTCCTAATTTCTCCCCGCACAATTTCATTGCATAAATTGCATCGTCATAAGCCTTCTGGAATTCATTAAGGTCAAGCTCACTTGCTGAAAGGTTCACTAGCGATAATAAAGTTTCCACATGCCCCTGACCAAACAGCTTCACCATTGTTTCATAAGCTTTTTTGTCATAATCCAATGCCTCATCATACCGTTCAAGCAAGTGTAAAGTAGATCCAATGTTAGTCATCATGGTTGCCGTATTTCGATGTTTATCCCCAAATATACTCTTAAATATATCGTACGCTTCCATGAATGCAGACAATCCTTCCTCAAACTGTCTAGCGTTAACCAATGTCATACCCAAATTATATAGTTCCAATGCAGCTTCTTGGCTTTTTTCTCCACAAACAGCCTTCTGCGCGCTCACAGCATCTTGTAGCAGTTCAATTGCCTGATCATATTGTTTGTCATTCCCATGCAGAACTCCCGCAACATGTAAGAGGTTTGCTGTAATAACATTGCGAATTCCAAGATTAGAATAGGCCAATTCTATTGCTTCAGAACAGATGCTAAGTGCTTCTTTGTAGTCACCTGCTTTCTCTGACATTGTTACTTTAGAAGCTAATACTTTTATATAGTTGACATGATCTACTCCAAATTGCTTTACAACAAGTTTATCTATAGCTGTTATTATCTCTTTTACTTCTTCCAATTTATTAAGATTAGACAAACAGTCACAAAGCATGAGGGCAGCGTCTAGCGTTTGTGGATGTTCTACGCCCAATGCCTCTGTGCTGAGAGCATACAGCGTCCTAAGTTTCTTCGCCGCTTCCTGGTAATCTTTTTTCAAAAGCAAGAGTGCTGCAAGATTGTACAGTATTCGCATTGAAGACGCATCTGTGTCTCCTAACTTAGCACATGATGCCTTATACGATTTTTCCAGAAGATTGCTGGCTTCATCATATTTTCTTGCTGTCAGCAACGAGACTGCGTAATTGTTCTGCGCAACAATCGTTTCCTCTGCAAATTCGCCATTATGTTTACAATACCAATCATATACCTCTTTCTGTAGTCTTCTGGCGTCTTGTCGCCTTCCTGTCCTGACATATACCATCGCCCTAACAGATTGAATGGTATAGAATAAGCTTTCCGATCCTCCTATGACTTCGTTTTTGTGACTAGGTAGTTTCCGAAGCATATCTTCCGCTTCAGAATCTCTAATAGCGTCCAAAAGCCTGGATATCAGCGTACAGCATATTAAGCAAGTACTAGCATTGCTGTCTTCACTATTCTTTTCTGTGCGATAAAAGATGTCATAGAGTAAACTAATAGCATCATCGGAACGTCCTGCCAACGACAATACATTCGCATAATTACATGCGATTTCAATTGTATTAGAATCATCCTTTCCATATATATATTCATATGCTTTCAGTAGTTGGTAACAGTAGTTGACGCATCTTTGCTTCTCATACGGAGAATATGCGTTGTTTATATTGTAGTCAACAAAGTCATACAAATCTTTTAACGTGTTGTTTTCTAACTTTAAATTACTGTTGCCTAGATTCTGATGGAGCATTATTTCTATAGCATGGGAACATAGTACCGCGTCCCCACTATATGTTTCAGGCACTTCCGTCTCACCATATGTTGCAAGTGCATACTTCAGAAGTTTGTTAATATAAGATGCTGAATCTGGTATTTGTTCTATTATATCCTTTGCCACATTGTCATTAACAATAGAAAAAACTGAGCCATGCGCGCCTCTTTCAACCTTCATTAACGGCATAATATCCCTAATCATTCCAGCGGTTTTTAGCGTTAATGCTCCTTCATTTGTTAATTGTCCAATTGCACTTGCCTCTAGGGGTTCGTATTTGCCTAGGAGCGTAAGAATTATCAAAATTTCTTTTAATTCGTTCAATTCTTTTTCAGCATAACTGTCAAAAAGGATATTTATATATTTTCCGATTAATCCCAAGTTATTGTCGAAGTCCTTAATCGATGCCCCAGATTCAACCAGGCGACACATAACCCCCAAGGAAAGAACCCTATGATCCGAATTAGTAATGAGCATGTCTCTATCCGCAGCATTCATGTCCTTTAAGTTTGTTTTATCAATATAGCTATTTAAAAACGCTATATACTCGGAGGATTTGCGAGATACCTTTATTTCCTCTTGAGATGTTAATGAATCTATTTTTTCCTTTACATACGATGGTAGCATCTCAGTCTCTGAATCTCGTGATGTCATCAATATATAGACTCCACTATCCAAATCATCAAGATCAGGTAAATAGGACCATATTTTTTCCAGATATAATTCATCTAACCCATCAAAAACCATCATGATCTTGTCAATTTGTCTATTCTTTTCAGAATATTCACGAACATCATTTAAAAAGCATGCGAAGGCCTTTCCATATGACAATCCTTCATTTATATAATCAGAAATATGCTTCTTAATTATTATGTTTCTATTTAAATAATCTTTGCTCCATAGCCATTCGATATAGCTTAGAAAATCGGCCTCTCCCGCCGTGCTAATCCTGCTAAGATGATATGTTCGCACGTCTAAATTATCATCAATGATTGTAGGATTGCTGAATAATCTATTGATTTTTTCACAAAAAACGCTTTTCCCCATTCCCCTTTCCATGACAATATGAATAAGGCCTCTATCATTATTTGATACAGAAGCCTCTAGCCGATTAATAAGATAATCTGGGCAAACATAGTCATGACTCATTTGTAAGCGATCTAGTTCCCTACTCTCTTCTTCAGTTAAATATGATGAGTTTGCATGGAGTTCCAATCGCTTATTAGATGAATCAAGAGTTCGTCGCAGTTTTTCAAAATACGGAGATGGTTCATCTTCTCTAATTCCATCAGCATATGCCTGAAATGAGGTCAAAGTAGTCTTCTTTTGGTTATCAAAAAAGAAAACCCCGTAACGGTCCCTTCCAATCGGACGAGTTATAATGTACGGATCGACACTGTATGCATCTATTTTCTGACCTCCCTGATCAATTACCTCAATAGACACAAGACCAGGTTGTCTCAAATTCACTGCGCTATCTGCACCTACCAGAGGAATGCTAGTATTATCACTAATTGACTGATATAGAATCTGTTTACGCAAAAAAGCACTTACTTCATCATAAATGCTAATCAAAATTTTTATCTTATCCTTTATATCGTTTTGGAACGCTAAATCGTCTTCAAATCCTAAAACCCCATGCCCAATCTTAGCATTTCTCCATCCTACAATATTGTGTTTTTGATATAGCTTTACTATAGTGTCCAAGGGAAAATAACCCGGAAGTGGAATCTCCGCCTTCTCCAATTCCATAGTAAGCATCTTTGCTAATTCAACCCACATTCCCATTGATAGATTTCGTGTTGTTATCTGTGAAATAACTCTATCAACAAATTCTAAAGCAGTATTATTAGCTGCCCACGCGTAGGCTATTAAAGTTTCAAACTTTAACAGTGCTTCGAAGTTGTCTTTTATGCATAATAGTACACCGTATGAATTATGATCTTGACATAAGTCATGCAACCTCATCAAATCTCGAGCAATAACGCAAGGAAATCCCGTACTATCTTCAAAAATCTCTTTGTTTCCAAATGCATCGTCTAGCCAATGATTCCCTTTTTCAGCGTACATTTTTCCATGGCAAATTGGACAATCCATTTCTGCCAACTCCATCTCGAGTTCTATTCCTTTACGACTAAAATAGCAATCTCTTTTTGAACATTTATATACGTACTTCATTATTTATTCCTTTCATACAATCTAATAGTGCGAAAAATGTAACTGGCTGTTGCTATTATCATTACTAGAAATCTGTACTATTTCTTTTTGGGGTTGTATATAACATGCCTAAACAAAAGAATAACTACTGTCAGGAACACAGCAAGCAATATCCCATTTGCTATAAGTGTCGCCCAGGGTCTTGTTAAAGGAAACATCGCATAGAAATGATTGTTCAAAAACTCATTTACGTCGTTAAATGCCGAGAACAAAGCCAGAAACGAAACGATAGTCAGGCAACTATTCAAATATCTGTTTTTCTTTTCAACCTCATCCTCATAGAGTGTTCTTTCAATATTATTTAGAGCTTCTATTCCGGCAGAAACACTGGCTATATTTTCTTTAATCAGAAGACTTTCCGATACCTGTTTAAAGAACTCATTCTGATGCTGAATATGGCTAACCGATGCATAAACGCTCTTTGCCAGAAAAACATTCAGCTCAGTAGTTAAATCATCCAGGCTGCTTTCTAGCTTTTTCGAATAGTTTTTATAATCACCTTGAGTCGCAGACAGTTTTTCTGCTATAAGCTCGGAATAATGCAATAATGTGTAAGATTGGTAAAGAGCAAGCATATAGAGAAAGAAATAATCATTGTTAACCTTTGTCAGATCTGAAAAGAATGCCGGGGTATTCTCATCTGTCAGTGCATAGTATCCGCAACCCTCAGATGTGGCAAAGCATCTTACGTTTTCAAATGGCTTATAAATCTGTTCCAGTTGATCATCTGACAATTTGTAAGAACTCTTATAACCTCTTGTAAGGTAAACCAGCGTTTTTTCTGAATCATCACTTTTATCTATCGATCCACAATGAAACAATACAACCTTGTCCGAAAGTCCCCTCTTCTCTCCATCTATAGTACGGGTTCTTTGAGGATAGTATTTGATACTGGAGCTAATAGTCCTGATAATATCATCAATCCATACCCCTAAATAGAACGGCGTAGTTTTCTTGTATCTTTTTCCCCCATCTACCAGCTTATCTGGTGCTATATTCTCTTCACTTCCGTCAACCAATTCGATACTTTCACTGAACAAGTAATTACTTCGCTCATTTCGAGCCATTTCTTTCATGTGGTAAGTGAAATCTACTGCCTTTTCATCGTCAAAAGAAGACTTCCCAGTATCTGGAGAAAACCACAGTAACCCTATCCCTGTTTGAAACAGAGCAAGATGAACCCCTCTGATATAGAATGACTGCTCATTGTTATCGTTAATATATTTAAGCCTAAAGTTCTGCGGAAGCAGTTCGCCGGCATATTTGTATAAACTTCCAATCTTTATGGAATGATCATCACTAGCCGCATTATCAGTTGTGATGAATGAGTTTCTGACATATTCATAGATGTCACTTTCAACAGAGCTCGCTTCCTCAATTTCCCATGAATCGGATTGCTCATGTAGCTTGTCAAACTGTATTGCCTCATATGCAAATGGCACTACATATCGGGTTTCAAGCTTAATTCTACTCATTTTTGTGTCTGCTCCTTTAGCAATATAAAAATCCAACAGAATTGATGATCATGCCAATATCTTCAGGCCTTTCCTCTGGATTTCCAACGATAAGTTTATAGGATTCCAAGGCACGCTTTTTAGATTCCTTGATCAGAGCGTCATTCCCTGATGCAGTTGAAACAGTGTAAATAGCGCACTGTTTAATGAGATTCATTATTCCCTCAGAACTCTGGGTGTTCAATATCTTCTTTATGTACGTTGCGCCATTTGCGATATTATTGGATATGCATATCAGGGCCAAATACTTGTAAACGAGAATCCACGGATAACCGCTCATGTGGTCCGAATCATTTTTGCTGTTAGTACCAAGGTCGTCTATCATACCAATAATCTTCTCTATGGTGTCAGGAGTAATCCCACTTATATAAAACCTGTAGACTCCTTTAATATAGATAAACAAAGCAAAATTCAGTGATATCAGTGGATCAGTTTTTTTCGCTCCCTCAGCAATGATATATTCCAGTTGTTTTACAGGATCATCATTGCCTCCAAAATATTCCCTTGCATACTCTCGATATTTACAGTCGTTCCCAGTCTGCACATAATGATGAAGAAGATAAGACTCTGTCTGAAAGTAATCCGGAGTTCCTCTATCAAAAAGTTTCAGTGCGGCCATGAAATACTTTTCCGCTTCCTTGCTACCAGCAAAGGCATAGCACTGTCCTAATTGGCTGTTGATGATGCCGTAATCCTGCACATTTGCATTATTATCACCATAAACGCTACGCTGCACTTCATATATCTTTTTATAGAAATTGTAAGTATCTTGTGCATACGATATAGCATCATCATATTTAAGCGAGTCGCACAGAGAGACAACATATTTATTTCTGTTTCTCAGCTCACGCTCTACTCCCACATATTTCGCGTATTCCCTACATTTATCTATACACTCCTGTGTTTTTTTGGGTTTACCGACATGATTATATGTTGCAGCTCCCGCATCATAAAGATCATAAAGGACTGCTTTATCCTGTGGATTACTAAAGCTTATTGAATCTTTAAGTGCTAATAAAGACTCAAAAATATATACCAGCTTAGCGGGTTTCAGATTATTATTTCTGGTTGATTGCGCAAACTGCCTCACAGCCATTGAAAATGAAGACGTATCAATTCTCCTGATTATATGCTTGAAAAAAACATCACTCCATTGTTTCT
>JAEEGL010283377.1_pt1 | contig 10265 bp, 8 predicted proteins | sample 9134231 | NCBI WGS metagenome assembly JAEEGL01 (sample SAMN16246548, study PRJNA631951) | gut metagenome | biome: gut microbiome; feature: rumen; material: fiber-attached | host: Bos | place: Iran: Karaj | collected 2018-10 | reverse complement strand
TCCCACGTCAGGCGTCCTCGACGCCTTCCTCGGAATGACATCGTTTTGGCTTTGGCGTTTCCGCATCCGGAACCCGGTTTCTCCCGTTTGTTCTTTCCTCCGAAAGGAAAGCGAACAGTTTTGATGTCAGACAAATCAAGAATATTACAACGAAAGGCAGGACTTTGCCATGATCCGCACGACTTACGAAGGCAAAAAGACCCGGGCGATCTCCTTTCCGCTCGGCGGGATCGGCACCGGCTCCGTCGGTCTCGGCGGGAACGGCCGTCTCCTCGACTGGGAGATCTGGAACCGCCCGGCGAAGGGCTCGATCCACGGCTATTCCCACATCGCCCTGAAGGCCGAAACGCCCGAGGGACGCCTCCTCGACGCGCGCGTCCTGAACGGGGACATGGACGAGCATTACAGCGGCCAGCTCGGGAACAACTTCGGTCACGGGATGCCCGGCGGGACGATGGCGGGGTTCCCGCATTTCCGCCGCCACACCTTCCATGGGACCTTCCCGACCGCCGCGATCGACTTCTCCGACGAGCACTTCCCCGCCGAGGTCACGCTCACGGCGTTCAACCCCTTCATCCCGCTGAACGACCGCGACTCCGGCATCCCGGCGGCGTTCTTCGAGATCAGGATCAAAAACACGGCGAAGGATCCCGTCGACTTCTCCGCCGCCTTCTCCGTGAAGAACCCCAACCCGAACGGCGTGAACCGCTACTTCGACGGCTACCGCATCGAGGGGATCTTCCTCGGGCAGGACGAAAGCACCCCGCCGGATTCCCCCGAGCGGCGCGATCTGACCGTCGCCACCCCGGATCTCTCCGGCTCCGTGCAGGAGTACTGGTACCGGGGCGGGTGGTCCGACGCCGTGGAGACGTTCTGGCGCAACTTCACGGAACACCCGGATCTGAAGAACCGCCGCTACGACACGCCCGGGAACGGCGATCACGCGACGGTCTCGACGAAGAAGCGCGTCGGCGCGGGCGAGGAGGCCGTCTTCCGCTTCGTGCTCGCCTGGAATACGCCGAACAACTATAACTACTGGAACCCGATGAAGGACGCGGACGGGCGGGACGTGACGTGGAAGAATTACTACGCCACGATCTTCGAGGATTCGCGCGACACGGCGACCTACGCCCTCGCCAACTGGGATGCCCTCTGGGCGGGGACGGTCCGGTTCCGTGACGCCCTCTTCTCCTCGACCCTGCCCCCGGAGGTGACCGAGGCGATCTCATCGACCCTCTCCGTGCTCAAGACGGCGACGGTTTTGCGCCTCGAGAACGGGGAATTCTACGGCTGGGAGGGGCTGAACCAGTCGTCCGGCTCCTGCGAGGGGACCTGCACCCATGTGTGGAACTATGCCTACGCGCTCTGCTTCCTCTTCCCCGCCCTCGAGCGCTCGATCCGCGAGACCGATTTCAAGTATAACCGCGACGAGGACGGCCGGATGCAGTTCCGGATGCAGCTGCCGCTCGGGAGACCGCGGGGGAGTTGGCGGGCCTGCGTCGACGGGCAGATGGGCGGCGTCATCAAGTCGTGGCGCGAGTGGAAGATCTCGGGCTCCGACGCATGGCTCCGCGGCGAATGGGAGGGGATCAAGGCTTCCCTCGAATACGCGTGGAACCCGAACAACTTCGACGGCTGGGACCGCGACCGGGACGGCGTGCTCGAAGGGCGTCAGCACCACACCCTCGACATGGAACTCTTCGGACCGTCCTCGTGGCTCGAGGGCTTCTACCTCTGCGCTCTGAAATGCGGTGCGGAGATGGCCCGCGCGATGGGCGAGGAGGATGCCGCCCGGGAATATGAAGCGCTCTTTGCCAAAGGAAAAGCGTGGACGGACGCGAACCTCTTCAACGGCAAATGGTACTGCCAGAAGATCGACCTCGAGGACCGCGCGCAGCTCGAAAAATACAAGGTCTGCGGCGACGCGCTGAGCTACTGGAACGACGAGGCGGGCGAGGTGAAGTACCAGATCGGCGAGGGCTCGGAGATCGACCAGCTGCTCGCACAGTGGCACGCCGACATCCTCGGGCTCGGCGACATCTTCGATCCCGCGCAGCGGAAGACCGCCCTCATCTCGATGTTCCAAAACAACTTCGCGGATTCCTCCCGCGAGCGGTACAACCCGTTCCGGCTCTATTCGGTGAACGACGACCGGGGCGCGGTGATCTGCGTGTACCCGGACGGCGTTCGGAAGCCCGCGATCCCGATCCCCTACTGCCAGGAGACGATGCACGGGTTCGAGTACGCCTTCGCGGGGCTCCTCATCGCCGAGGGCATGGTCGGGGAAGGCCTTGCGGTGGTCCGCTCGATCCGGGACCGCTACGACGGCGAGCGGCGCAACCCGTGGAACGAGATCGAATGCGGCTCGAACTACGCCCGGAGCATGGCGGCCTTCGCGCTTCTCCCGATCTTCTCCGGCTTCACCTTCGACATGACGAAGAAGCGGATCGGCTGGCGCCCCGTCGGAAATCCGGCTGCTTATCGCTACCTCTTCTCGCTCGACGCGGCGTGGGGCACGGTGGAACGCACGGCGGACGGTCTGACGCTCGAGATCCTCGGGGGCGCGCTCCCGGTGCGGGAAATCGCTGTCGATCTGCCGGTCTCCGAAGTTCTCGCGGACGGCAGACCCGTTCCGTTCACGGTCACGGACGGCACGGTCCGGCTCGCAGCCGACGTCACGGTCGAAAAGACGCTCGTGCTCCGCTGACCCACGGTTTTTCACAAGATTCGATCGATTTTCCGTAAAAATTTTGTAACAAAAAGTTCAAACAGCCGATTGACAGGCTGCGGATCCTGTGCTATACTAAGACAAATCTCACATCCCGCGAAAGGAGTTCCGGCCATGAAGCGCACCGCAAAGCCGTTCATGATGAATCACGACTTTTATCCCGTATCCGTCTGGTCCGGGACTTTTCCGCCGTTGTCGGGATCCTGATCCCCGTATCATCATCCGAACATCGCGGCGTCTCGGACACAAAACCCCCGGACGCCGTGTTTGTTTTTCCGGGAAACGAGGGGGAATTCAGAATTCAGAATTAAGAATTCAGAATTAAGAATTCAGAATTCAGAATGAAGAATTCAGAATGAATTGTGAATTCAGATCTGGAGGTTATGATGAACGAAGCCGAACGACGCGCTTTTGACGCGCTGAACACCTACTACACGAGCCACGACGAGGACGCGCGCTTTGATTCGCGGCACAATTCCGTTGAATTCCTCACCACGCTCGACTATATCGGCCGGTATCTTCTGCCGGGGGACCGGATCGCGGAGATCGGGGCGGGGAGCGGACGGTATTCCCACGCGCTCGCAAGGCAGGGATACCACGTCGACGCCGTGGAGCTGATCCCGCGCAACATCGCGCTCTTTCGGGAAAGGACGGCGCCCGGCGAGGACGTCACGATCCGCGAGGGGACGGCGACCGACCTCTCCTGCTTCCAGGACGGCACCTTCGGCATGACCCTCCTCCTCGGGCCGATGTACCACCTCTTCACAAAGGAAGAGCAGCGGCGGGCACTATCCGAAGCCGTGCGGATCACGAAGCCCGGCGGGCACGTTTTCGTCTCCTACTGCATGAACGAGGGGACGGTCGTGCGCTTCGGCTTTCTCGGGCACAACATCCTTCCCTGCCTCGCCGCGGGCAAGATCGACCCGGTGACGTTCCAATGCTTCTCCGATCCGGAGGACCTCTTCGTCCTCTGGCGGCGGGAGGCGATCTTCGCCCTGACGGAGGATCTGCCCGTCCGGCGGCTGCACTTCGTGGGGACCGACATGTTCACGAACTACTTCCGGGAGGCGGTCGACGCGATGAGCGAGGAGGAATTCGCCGCATGGCTCGCGTATCACCGGGCGATCTGCGAGCGGGAGGATCTCGTCGGGCTGACGTTCCACGCGCTCGATATTCTCGAAAAGGAGGAAGAAACATGAAAGACACCGAACAGGTCCGGGCGTTCTACAACCGAACGGCCATGGCGGAATGGAAGCGCATCGACGGGCGGCCGGAGTTTCTGCTGACCTCCCGTCTTTTGGAAAAGAAGATCCCGCGGGGCGCGCGCGTGCTCGACATCGGCGGGGGATCGGGGCGGTATTCGATCTTCCTCGCCGGGCGGGGATACGACGTCACCCTGCTCGATCTCGCCGAGGAGAACGTCCGGCTGGCGCGGGAGATGGCGGCGGAGGCGGGCGTGACGATCCGGGCCGTCGCCGGGAATGCCCTCGACGCGGAGTCCCTCGTCACCGGTCCCTTTGACGCGGTGCTCCTCATGGGACCGCTCTATCACCTGACGGATCCCCGGGACCGGGAGCGGGCGATGACGGCGGCTCTGAACCTTCTGAAGCCCGGCGGGCGCTTCTTCGCCTCGTTCATTCTGACGACCGCCGACCTCATCGACATCATGAAGAACCCGGACCGCACACCGCTCGAGCCCGATCCGGCGAACACCGCGCTCCGCGCCGCGATCAAAGAGGGCCGTTCCTGGGCGGGCGACGCCTTCACGCGGGCGGTCTTCTGGGACCTCTCCGAGATTTTGCCCTTCCTCGCGGATTACGAACTCGAGGACGTCCGGCTCTTCGCGCAGGAGGGGATCCTCTCGCCCGCCGAGGGACGGATCATGGCCGGGCCGCCGGAGGAGACCGCGCGCTGGCTCGAGCTGGCCGAAGCCCTCGCCGAACGCCCGGACTATCTCGGCTGGGCGGAGCACATTCTCGCATACGGAACGAAGAAGGAGGCACATCATGCTGACGCACAGAGGAACGGTTGATTTGAAAACGCCCCGGCTGATCCTGCGGCGCTACCGGATCGAGGACACGGACGACACCTACCGCTGGTGCCGCGATCCCGAGGTCTCCCGCTATGTGACGTGGGAACCGCATGCCTCCCCGGAGGACACGGCGGCGCTGCTTGCGGACTGGATCGGGAAATACGAATCCCCGGCGTACTACCATTGGACGATCGAGTTCGAGGGGGCATCCGTCGGGAACATCGCCCTGATGCCGAACGACCGGCACGAATCGGCGGAGATCGGGTATGCGCTCGCGCGTCCGCTCTGGCATCGGGGGATCGTGAGCGAGGCGGCACAAGCCGTCGTCCGGTTCGCGTTCCGGGAGGTCGGGCTGCGGCGGCTCATGATCCGGTATCTCGCGGAGAACGAGGCCTCGGGCGGCGTCGCGCTGAAGTGCGGCTTCCGGGAGGAGGGGATCGAGCGGCAGGCCTTCGTCGGGAAGGACGGGGCGCCGCACGACATCGTCCGCACCTCGCTGCTCCGGGAGGAATGGGAGAGGCTGGAGGCGGGCGCGGGAACGGTCCTCGAAACGGAGCGGCTGACCCTCCGGCCTGCGCGGACCTCGGACTTCGAGGCGGTACACCTCTACAGCAGCGACCACGAATCGACGCGGTACATGGGCTGGGGACCGAACACCCCGGAGGACACGCGCCGCTTTCTCCGAACCGCCGAGACGGCATGGGCAGCCGGGGATCCGAAGGACTTCGAGTTCGTGCTCATCCGCAAATCGGACGGGGCGCTCGTCGGCGGATGCGGGCTATACACGGCGGGAGAGCTCGGGGAGGTCGGCTGGATCCTGCGCCCCGAATTCCGCCGCCGGGGCTACGCGACCGAGGCCGGGGAGGCCCTGCTGCGCTTCGGATTCTGCGAGCTTGGCCTGTGGCGGATCCGCGCGCGGTGCGACAGCCGGAACACGCCGTCGTGGCATGTGATGGAGCGGCTCGGGATGCGGCGCGAGGGCTTCTTCCGTCAGGCGCGGCACAAGGGGAACGAGCACGCGGACGGCCTCGAATACGCGATCCTCTCGGAAGAATGGGAGGCGGAGCGATGAAGCTGGTCTTTCTCTTCGGCGGCGCGGCAGCCGGCAAGATGACCGTCGGGCAGGAGCTCGCCAAAATCACCGATCTGCGGCTCTTTCACAACCACATGTCGATCGAGCCGGTGATCGCGGTGTTCGGGACCTACAACCGGACCGTCGTGAATGCGTTCCGCGAGGCGATCTTCACGGAGTTCGCCAAATCGGATCGGTACGGCCTGATCTTCACCTATCTCTTCTCCTTCGCCTCTCCCGAAGACTGGGCGTACATCGAGCATGTGAAAGAGATCTTCGCGCCGTACGGAACGACGTTCTACTACGTCGAGCTGATCGCGCCGCAGGCGGTCCGGCTCGCGCGCAACCGGAGCGAAAACCGGCTCACGGAAAAGCCGTCGAAGCGCGACCTCGCATTTTCCGACGAGCTCCTGCTCCGCACGGACGAAAAATACCGCTGTGTCAGCCGGCCCGGCGAGATCCCGTGGCCGAACTACCTGCGGATCGAGAACGAGCACGTCTCCGCAGAAGAAGCGGCGCGGCGGATCAAGGAGGCATTCGGGCTGTGAACGGAATCGAAATCGTCTGTCTTTCGGATCGGCCGGAGCTCGCGGAGGAGGCGGCGCGGTGGTTCCACGAAAAATGGGGCGTTCCCGAGGAGGCCTACCGGGAGAGCATCGGAGAATCGCTCGCCGGAGAGGCCCCGGTCCCCGCGTGGTTCCTCGCGCTCGGGGATGACCGCATCGTCGGCGGGCTCGGCGTGATCGAGAACGACTTCCACCCGCGGCGGGATCTCGCCCCGAACGTCTGCGCGGTGACTGTCGAGGAGGCGTACCGGGGCCGCGGGATCGCCGGGGAGCTGCTCCACCAGGCGGAGGAGGAGATGGCCCGGCGCGGGATCGGGACGCTCTATCTCGTGACGGACCATACGGGCTTTTACGAGCGGTACGGCTGGGAATACCTCTGCCCGGTCACGAGCGACGGGGAGGAGGAGCCGTCGCGGATGTATGTGCATCGGACGGGGGCGTGATCCGGATGAAACCGCGCGTTTTCTGCGGGAGATGTGCGGTTTTTCCGTTTTCTCCCCGCGCATGCCGAATTCGCCGAGGATTTTCCCCCTTTTTGACGAAATTTTTCTCTTTCCGCTCTTTATTTACGCGCCGCCGTGTGTTATAATATAGGATAGAGCATTTTTGACTTTCATCTCCGAAAGGGTACCATAGAATTTATGTGCGGTTTTGCAGGATTCACCGGAATCATCGATCAGCGGGAGGCCGTCCTTCACAAGATGGCGGACCGCATCATCCACCGCGGCCCCGACTCCGACGGCTACTTTATCGCGGGTGAGAACGACGGCGACGCCATCGCGCTCGGGTTCCGCCGCCTCTCGATCATCGACCTCGCGGGCGGTTCCCAGCCGATGTACAGCGACGACGGCACGGTCGCCATCGTCTTCAACGGCGAGATCTACAACTTCATGGATCTGCGCGACGAGCTCATCGCAAAGGGCTACGTCTTCAAGACCCGCTGCGACACCGAGACCATCCTCCACGGCTACGAGGAATGGGGCGAGGGCGTCACCGAAAAGCTGCGCGGCATGTTCGCCTTCGTGATCTGGGACGCGAAGACCCATTCGCTCTACGGCGCGCGCGATCCCTTCGGCATCAAGCCCTTCTACTACACCTTCACGCCCTCGGGCCACATGCTCTTCGGCTCCGAGATCAAGTCCTTCCTCGAGCATCCCGAATTCGTGCCGCAGGTCAACGAGAACGCCCTGAGGCCCTACCTCACCTTCCAGTATTCCTCCCTCGAGGAGACCTTCTTCAAGGGCGTGTACAAGCTGCCCCCGGCGCACACCTTCACCTACCGCGACGGAAAGATGACGAAGCGGCGCTTCTGGGACATCGACTTCACGAAAAAGACCTCCCTCTCCTACGAGGAGGCGGCGGAGCAGATCGACGCGCGGGTGCACGAATCCGTGACGGCGCACCGCATCAGCGACGTGAAGGTCGGCTCGTTCCTCTCGGGCGGCGTGGACTCCTCCTACATCACGGCGGTCCTCATGCCGAACGACACCTTCTCCGTCGGCTTCAACTTCGAGAAATTCGACGAGACGAGCGAAGCGAAGGAGCTCTCCGAACGCCTCGGCGTGGACAACTATCTCAAGCACATCACGGCGGACGAATGCTTCGACGCGTTCCCGACGATCCAGTACCACATGGACGAGCCGCAGTCGAACCCCTCCTCCGTGCCGCTCTACTTCCTCGCTCAGCTCGCGCGTCAGCATGTGACGGTCGTGCTCTCCGGCGAGGGCGCGGACGAGATCTACGCGGGCTACGAATGGTACGACGAGACCCCGATGATGCGCCGGTACAAGCACCTCCCCGGCTTCCTCCGCCGCGGCGCCGCTTCCCTCTCGTCCCATCTCCCCTACTTCAAGGGCCACGACTTCCTCATCAAGGGCTCGGGCGTCCCGGAGAACTACTTCATCGGGCAGGCTCTGGTCTTCCCGGAGGACGAGGCCGTCTCGATCCTGAACGAGAAATACAAAAAAGGCCCGTCGGTCCACGACGTCACCGCGCCGATCTACGCCAAAACGAAGGGCCTCTCCGAGCTCGAGAAGAAGCAGTATCTCGATCTCAACCTCTGGCTCCCGGGCGACATCCTCCTCAAGGCCGACAAGATGAGCATGGCGCACTCCCTCGAGCTCCGCGTGCCCTACCTCGACCGCGAGGTCATGGCGGAGGCACAGATGCTCCCGTCCGCCTACAAGATCGACGGGCACGACACCAAGGCCGTCCTCCGCACCGCCGCGAACAAGACCCTCCCCGACGCATGGGCGCACCGTCCGAAGAAGGGCTTCCCGGTCCCGATCCGGCAGTGGTTCATGGAGGATAAATATTACAACTACGCGAAAGAGGCGTTCACCTCCGACGCCGCCGCGGAATACTTCGACGCGAACGCGCTCATGAAGCTCCTCGACGACCACAAATCCGGCGCGGTCCGCAACCAGCGCAAGATCTGGACGGCGTACACCTTCCTCACCTGGCACAAACAGTTTATGGAATAAAGGACGGAGCACATCATGGAAAAAACCATCACGCCGGTGATCATCGGCGCCGATCTCAACTGCTACAACATCGCCCGCGCCTTCCACGAGGCCTACGGCGTGAAATCCTACGCGTTCGGGCGCTATGCCGTCTCCGCGACGAAGTACTCGAAGATCATCGAATTCAAGACCGTGGCGCACATGGACGACGACGCCGTCATGCTCGACGAGCTCCACCGCTTCGCCGACCAGCATCTCGGGGACCGCATGCTCCTCTTCGGCTGCACGGACGACTATGTATCGATGATCATTCGCAATCGCGAGGAGCTCTCGGATTTCGTCATCCCCTATCCCCCGGCCTCCCTCCTCTCTTCCGTTGCGAAGAAGGCGGAGTTCTACGAGACCTGCGACCAGTTCGGCATCCCGCACCCGGATACGGTCATCCTCGACGGCAAGGTCCCGCTCGCGGACTACGCCCCGGAAAAGCTCGGATTCGTCTACCCGATCATCGTCAAGCCCTCCTCCTCGGCGGACTACTGGAAGCACGAATTCGAGGGGATGAAGAAGGTCTACGTCGCAAAGACCCCCGAAGAGGCCGAAGGGATCGTCAACACGATCTATGACGCGGGCTATCCCGACCGGATGGTCCTGCAGGAATTCATCGCGGGCGGCGACTCGCAGATGCGCGTCCTGACCTGCTTCTCCGACGAGCACGGGCGGGTCCGCGCGATGTGCCTCGGCCACACGATGCTCGAGGAGCACACCCCGAAGGGGCTCGGCAACCACGCCGCGATCGTGACCGAGCCGGTCTCCTCCCTGCCCGTGGCGGAGAAGATCAGGGACATGCTCGAGGCGATCGGCTACACCGGGTTCTCGAACTTCGACATCAAGCTGCGCGAGGGGACGGCGGACGACTACCGCGTCTTTGAGGTGAACCTGAGACAGGGGCGGAGCAATTTCTACCTGACCGCCGCCGGGCTCAACCTCGCCAAGCTCGCAAACGAGGTCTACGAATCCGAGGGGGACGAATGCGTGCGCGTGGAGAACTCCGTCTTCTGGCACCACATCCCGAAGAGCACCGCGTACCGCTACACCGAGGACAAGGCCCTCGTGGAACGCGCGAAGGCGCTCGCAAAGGAAGGACGGGAGTCCTCGTCCGTGTGGTACCGCCCCGACATGGCGTGGAACCCGATGCGGACGATCTGCGTCCTCGAACAGCTCAGACGGCAGAAGAAGAAATTCGCCGTGTATTATCCGAAGAAACCGGACTGATACGGAATCTGTTTTAAAGTATTGCACACGCAAGCCGCAAAAGCCCCCTCATCAGTCACTTCGTTGACAGCCCGAGTTCATCGGCGATGAACTCGTCGACTTTGCAAGGCAAAGTCGGTTTCCCACACGGAGG
>JAEEGL010281167.1_pt1 | contig 10265 bp, 10 predicted proteins | sample 9134231 | NCBI WGS metagenome assembly JAEEGL01 (sample SAMN16246548, study PRJNA631951) | gut metagenome | biome: gut microbiome; feature: rumen; material: fiber-attached | host: Bos | place: Iran: Karaj | collected 2018-10 | reverse complement strand
GCGGCGATCCGGGGGAGCAGCAGATCGAACAGGGTCGCCCGCGCGTGCATGACGCAGCCGGGCAGCCCCAGCACGGGCACGCCGTCCCCGAAATAGCCGAGCAGGAACATGGCGCCCGGCAGAACGGGCGCGCCGTAGGTCACGATCTCCGCGCCGGACGCACGGATCCCGCCGGGAGTGTTGTCGTCCGGGTCCACGCTCATACCGCCGGTGCAGAGGATCAGCTCCGCGCCGGTCCCGCGCGCCTCCCGCACGGCGTTCGCCACGTTGTCCACCCCGTCGCCCGGAAAGGCGGTAAAGATCGTCTGAATCCCGTATCCGGCCAGTTTTTCCACCACGGCGGGCGTGAATGTGTCCTGGATCAGGCCCTTTTTCACCTCGCTGCCGGTGGTGACGATCGCCGCCGTTTTCAGCTTCCACGGCGCCACGCTCACCAGCGGCGTGCCGCCCGCGGCGCGCTCGGCGTCAAGGAGCTGCGCCTCCTCGATCACCAGCGGGATCACGCGCATGCCGGCGAGCTTGTCTCCCCTTCGGACCGCGGTATTGCCGCGCCGGGTCGCTATCATCAGGTCGCCCGACGCGTTGACCGCCCGCAGCGCCTCCGAGCGTACCCGCAGCAGCCCGTCGCAGGCGGCGAACAGCTCGATCTTGCCCTCCTTGATCGAGCCCTCCTCCGTATTCTCGCCCCGGCTCAGCGCGGCGAGCCGCCGCGCCGCGTCGTCCTCATGCAGCATGCCGGGCGCAAGCTCCCAGACGTAGAGATGCTCCTTGCCCATGGAAAGCAGCACCGGGATATCCTCCTCCCGGACGACGTGGCCCTTCCGGAACCGCGCGTCCTTATACGCACCGCGGACGATCTGGGTCATGTCGTGGCACAGGACGTGACCCAACGCGTCCTCCGTCCTGATCAGCTTCATCTTGTATCTGTCCCCCCATTTGTTTTTACTCGGCGTCCGGGCGCGCCCCGGCGTGCCGGATCAGGCGCGGAAGCCCGCCTGACGGCCCGTTCGCTTCCCGTCAGCTCATACTCCGGCGCGCGCTCCCGCCGCGCTCTCCGGGAAAAAGCTGGCGAACAGGCGCCCCGCCGTTTCGCGCAGCTCGTTCTGCAGGCCCTGGTACGAGCGCAGGAACTGCCGTCCCTTTTCCGTCAGCTCCGAGCCGCCGCCCGTCTGTCCGCCCTGCGTGCGCACGACGAGCGGATAGCCCAGCGCTCCCTCGATCGTGTTGAGCAGCTTCCAGCCCTTCGTGTACGAGATGTGCACGCAGGCGCAGGCGCCCTGGATGGAGCCGGTGTGCCCGATCATTTCCAGGAACAGCGCCGCCTCGGGCGTGATGACGGTCGCCCCCATGGCGACGTTGATGTGGACGTCCGGGTAGAGCCTGCCGACGTTCCGCAGGCGCATCTCTTCCTTTCGCAGGAAGCGGTAATCCTGCGGCGTATCCGCGTCGAGCAGGATGCCGCCGTCGTCGACCTCCACGTCGGTCACGCCGCGCTGCATCGCCTTGACCGCGCCGTGCAGCCCGCCCCGCCCGCCGTAGCTCCGAACGAACGCGATACAGTCCCGCCGCAAAAGCACCGGGTGGCCGATCTGCCCCCTGCAGCTCGGCCGCACGATATCGCCGTCTGACTCCTGCATCGCACGGATGGTCGCGGGCGAGACCAGCGGGACGTCGCCGGGAGCGATGAACACCGCGTCCACGTCCCCGCCCAGCGCGTCGAGCCCCAGCAGGACGGAATCGAACATCTTCGTCTCCGCGTACCGCTCGTTCCGGCGGATCGTGACCCCGAGCGGCGCGACGTGGCGCTCCAGCGTCTCCGCGCGGTACCCGGTGACCACGACGACGTCCTGAACGCCCGCCGCGCGCAGCGTCAGGATCACGCTCGTGATCATGGTGTGCTCGTTCAGGCACATCAGCGGCTTGAACTCGTGCATGCGCGAGGAAACGCCCGCCGCCGCAATGACCGCTCCGTACTTCATATCCATCCCCCGCTATTAAACCCGTTGCATAACGCCGTCCTGAAAAGGCTTTATCACGATGGCCGTTCCATGCGGGTCGCACAGCGGCAAAAGCGATAAAGCTCCCCGTTCCTGTTCATACTCTCTGACCGCGGCGCGAACGCCCGGATACTGCCCGCTTTCGTGGTCGTGCAGAAAGATCACGCCGCCGGGCGACAGCCGCGGATAGAAATAGCGAAGGCCGTCCAGCGTCGGCTGGTAGAGGTCCGCGTCGAGGCTCACGAAGCAAAAGGCCTCCTCCACTCCCGCCGCGGTCTCCGGAAAGACGCCCTCCCGCACGATCACGCGCTCCGGATGCGGCATCCGCCGCAGCACGTCCCCGACCCGGACGCCGGAAAAATCCAGCCGCTTCGCCGCGGGCGGCAGCTCCGCGCCCTCCCGCTCCAGGCTCTCCTGCGGAAAGCCCCGGAACGTGTCGAACAGGTAGAGCGTCCTGTCCGGCAGCGCGGCGTTGATCTGCCAGGCGAAATCGCCCCGGTAGACGCCCAGCTCCGCCGCGGCTCCCGCGACCGGCAGCGCCTGCAGGCGAGCCGCGGTGCGTCTGAGCAGCGCGCCGCGGAGGCTGAAGCCGTCGATCTTCTCGCAAAAGCTGTCGATCTCCCCCCGCCAGCCGAGCGACCGCAGCTGCTCCCGCAGGCTGACGGCGCGGTCCTCGCCCTTCACGGCGAGCATGACCTCGTCAGGCTCCAGCGCCAGCGCCTCCTCCAGCGGAAGGACCGGCGGCGCGCACGTCCGGTCCCAGGCTCCGGGATCGTTGTCGCCAAATGCCAGGACCCGCCGGCGGTCCGGATCCAGAAGCGACGCGGCGCTTCGTCCGAACTGCCCGGCCCCCACAATGATCAAACGCTTCATGGCATACTCCGTTCCTTTTCCCGCAGCCGCCGGAGGACGAAGCCTCCGGCGGCCGCAGCGCTCGGTATCACGCGTTTTTCTTCTCCTCGATGAGGCGCAGGATCTTCTCGGCGGTCGCCGGCAGCGACTCCACCCAGACGCCGACGGCGTCGTGGATCGCGTTCACGATCGCCGGGGGCTGCGTGTTCGTCACCATCTCGCCCATGCCCTTCGCGCCGAAGGGGCCGTAGGGATCGTAGTTCTCGTAGAACTCGATCTCGCTGTGCCGCGGCACGTCGCGGAAGGTGGGGATGATGAAATCGGCAAAATTGCTGGCGTAGGGCGTGAGGCTGTCCGGATACCCCGGATTCAGGTCCTCCATCAGCGCCATGCCGATGCCCTGGATATTGCCGCCGATGACCTGTCCCTCCGCCTGCAGCGGGTTGATGACGGTGCCGATGTCATAGCAGTTATAGAGATTGACGATCGTCACCTCGCCGGTCTCGTCGTCCACCTCGACGTCCACGATCGTGGAGCCCCAGGCGAGCGAGCGGCTCGGGATGGTCGCGCCCGTCTCGGGATCCCGCGCCGGCGCGGGCGGCGGCAGGAAGCCGCCGGTGCCCATCAGGAACGTGCCGCCGAAGGTCGCCGCGGCGGAGACCTGCGCGAGGTCCATCTTCTTCTCCTCGTCGCCCGGCTTGCAGACGACGCCGTCGTCGTACCGCAGCTCCGCCGGGTCACAGCCCCAAAGCCCGCCGGCGAAGACCTTGATCTTCTTGATGAGGTCCTGCGCCGCGTCGATCGCGGCAAGGCCCACGATATACGTTGAGCGGCTGCCGGCGGTATCCATGCTGAACGCGCAGGTGTCCGTGTTGGAGTTGTCGATGCTGACCTTCGATACGTCGATGCCCAGCGCCTCCGCCGCCATCTGCACCGCCACCGTCTTGAAGCCCTGGCCCATTTCGGTGGAGGCGTTCGTCATGTCGATCGTGCCGTCGACCTTGATGCGAAGGGATACCAGATCCGGGTCGCCGCCGCCGTTGAAGCCCGTGGGGTAGAAAACGTTCGCAACGCCTCTTCCTTTCCTAATCATTTCGCTCCCTCCTTCGACTTCATCGCAAGCAGCTCGTCGGAGAGCTCCTTGCCCGCCATTTTGGAAACGTTCTGCAGCGTTTCGATCATGGAGACCGCGAGCAGCTCGTTGCCGGTGTGGCTGCGGTCGCCCTCGTGGAAGGCGTTCTTCAGGCGGATCTCAACGGGATCCATGCCGATCGCCTCCGCGTCCCTGTCCAGCTGCACCTGATCCGCGTACTGGCCGACGTTGACGCCGAAGCCGCGCATGGAGCCGCTGGGCGCCTTGTTCGTATAGACCAGCCGCGAGGTGACGGAGATGTTCTCCACCTTCAGCGCGCCCGCGATGAAGTTCGCGTTCTTCTCCACCGCGTAGAGGCCCAGCTCCGTGAACGCGCCGCCGTCGTGGATGACCTCGATCTCGCGCGCCGTGATGGTGCCGTCCATCTTCACGCCGTCCTTGAACTTGAACATCCAGGGGCTGCGAACGGTGGAGCAGGTCATCTCCTCCTCGCGCGTGAGCGTGAACTTGACCGGCTTGCGGGTCTTGAGCGCCAGCAGGCCCGCGATGTGATCCGTGCTGATGCTGTTCAGGCCGCCGAAGCCGCCGCCGATGGTGCCGCCGACGAACTTCAGCTTGTTCAGCGGCAGATCGAACACGTGGCAGAGGTCGTTCTGCACGAAGTACATGCCCTGCGCCTTGGAGTGCAGCACCAGCTTCCCGGACTCGTCGATGTAGGCAAGCGTCGAGGTCGGCTCGATGAAGGCGTGCTCCTGGGAGGGGGTCGTATAGGTGCCCTCGACGATCTTGTCCGCCTCGGCAAAGCCCTTCGCCACGTCGCCCTTGATGATGCGGCGCGTCTCGCTCTTGCCGTCGAACAGGTGGACGTTGCCCTCCGGGAATACCTTCGGCGCGTCGGGCTTCATCGCCTCGCGCGGGTCGACGACGTAGGGCAGCTCCTCCATGTCGACCTTGATCTTGCCGACGGCCTCCATCGCGGTCGCCTGGTCCACCGCCGCGACCGCGGCGACGGGCTGGCCCAGGAAATGCGTGATCTCCTCCGCCAGGACGTGGTTGTCCGGCACCATGCCGAAGCGGTTGTAGGGGACGTCCTCCACGGTGATGACCGCGAACACGCCGGGGATCTTTTTCGCCTCGCTCGTGTCGATGCTCTTGATCCGCGCCCTGGGGAACGGACAGCGCAGGACCTTCGCCGTGAGCATCCCGGGCATGGAATAGTCGATCGGATACTTGATCTGTCCGGTCACGATGCCCAGGTTGTCGTACTTCGGCACTCTCTTTCCAACCGTTTTAAACATTCAGCTCACTTCCTTTCGGAATGGCGCCGAACTCGCCGCGCGCAACGGCCAGAACGGCCTCGATGTACTTCTCGTAACCGCCGCAGCGGCACAGGTTGCCGCTGAGCGCCTCGACGATATCCTCCCGCTCCGGTTTTTCGTTGCGCAGCAGCAGCGCCGTCGCGGCCATCAGCATGCCCGGCGTGCAGTAGCCGCACTGCGGGGCGCCGTAGTCGATGAACGCCTGCTGCAGGGGATGCAGCGTACCGTTCTGCGCGAGGCCCTCCACGGTGAGCACCTTCTTGCCCTCCGCGTCGAGCGCGAGCATCAGGCAGGACTTGACCGCCTTCCCGTCCACCACGACGGTGCAGGAGCCGCAGTCGCCCTTGTTGCAGCCGCATTTCGTACCAGTCAGGCCGATCACGTCGCGAAGGACCTCCAGCAGCGACTGCTCCGGCTTCGCGGCAACCTCAACGGGGCTTCCGTTGAGCGTAAAACGCAGGATCTGAGACATATTTCGTCACTTCCTTTCTCTTCAGCAGGACGCCTGGATCACCCGGCGTACCAGGACCGGGGAAACCTTCTTGCGATACCACGCCGTGGCGCGCACGTCGTCGATGGGCGCGATCTGCTCGAGCACCTTCTCCGCGGCGGCCTTCACGTTCTCCTCAGTCAGCTCCCTGCCGAGCAGCGCGGCCTCGACGGCGCTGCACTTCACGACCGTCGGCGCGACGGAGCCGACCGCCACGCGGATCGCGGTGCACTTGCCGCCTTCCTGTTCCACGTAGGCGGCGGCGTTGACGGTGGACAGCGTCTCCGCCTTCCGCTTGCCGAGCTTGGCAAACGCGCCCTTGCCCTTTCCGGCGGGGATCACGATCTCCGTCAGGATCTCGTCCGGCGCGAGGCGGGTCGCCCCCGGTCCGGTGAAGAAGTCCTCCGCCGCGTACTCCTTCTCGCCGCCGGCGCCGCGGACGACGAAGCGCGCGCCCAGCGCAACCAGCGCGGGAACGGAGTCCGCCGCCGGCGACGCGTTCACGATATTGCCGCCCAGCGTCCCGGTATTGCGGATCGTATAGCCGGCGATCTGACGGATGGCCTCCGCAAGCACCGGCGCTTTTTCGCGGACCGCCGGATTCGCCTCCACGTCGTTGAGCGCGCAGCACGCGCCGATGCGGAGCTCGCTTTCGTTGACGACCCGGATCGTGTCGAGTCCCGCCCTTGCAAGAGAAACGATGAGCAGATCCCGCAGGCCCTCCTGCGGCGGCGCGTCAAGCTCGGTATGGAGGCGGGGGTTGAAATCCGTCCCGCCCGCTACGAACTTGATCTCTTTTTCTTTGTTTTCCGAAACGATCCTGAGCGCCTCTTCAAGATCATTCGGAGCCGTGTAGGAAAAAGCTCTCATGTTCCGTGTCCTCCTGTTCTGATTTGATATGGTGCGTTTGCTTGTATGTTGTCCTACATGATACTAACAGATACTTCCACTCCCTGTCAATATTTTTCTGAAAACATATCGCCCGCTCCGTTGGCGGAAACAGGTGGTTTTTTTCCGGCGCTGCGCCTGCGCGCTCCGCATCGCGCGCAGCGGTGTGTCCGTTCGCGCGGCTTCGTCCGCGTCGGCTGCGACCGTGGCAGAAATTGCCGCAAAACGTTGTGTATATCGCGCGTTTCACGGGGAAATCTATGCTTGCGATACCCAAACACGCCAATGTGCGACAAATGAAAAAGGAGTAACGATCATGTCCAGCAAGAACAGCAATCAGATCAACGTCCCCGGCGCGCGCAGCGCCATGGACCAGTTCAAGATGGAAGCGGCGTCCGAGGTCGGTGTCAACCTCAAGCAGGGCTACAACGGCGACCTGACCTCCCGCGAGGCCGGCTCTGTCGGCGGCCAGATGGTCAAGAAGATGATACCCGTACGACGTGCGAGCTGCGTACGAAACGACAGAAACAGCCCCGGTCATCAGGTCATTGTTACATACGAGCTCAGTCTTAACGCATGAGAAAGCCCTCCTGCACAGGAGGGCTTTTCACTTTACACTTGTTTGTTTATCTATTGTTTTTCCGCCTCAACAATTTGGCAGGCGTGCTTTCTCTCCCCTGTCGGCGCGTCTTTGTCGTAATTGACACCCACAAGCAGGATTGGGCAGTCAAGTCCGCGGAGCGCGTCGGGATAATGCTTTTTCTTAATCTGCCCGATTGCCCCCTCCGCGCTCTTGTTCCACTTCAATTCAACGACCAGCGCCGGCCAGTCGGAATTCGGCTTGGGCAGATACACAATATCCGCGTACCCCTCGCCCGCCGGAAGCTCCTCCCACTGGAGGTAGTGGTCACGATAGGTGTAGTACGCCAGCTTGATGACGCTGCGGAGGCTGTCCTCCTTGTTGTAGTGCAGGGGCGCGGTTTCCTCCGCGTGTACCTTTTCGATCTGTGCCGCGACCGCGTCCGCGTCCTTGTGAATGGTGTCCAGGAAGAGCTTGTCGCTCTCCGCGAGCCGCTGCAGGGTCGCCTCATGTCTGACTTCACGGATCGAGCGCTGGAACTCCCGTCGTATTTCCTCGTTTGGAATACGGGCGGTGCCTGTCTCCGAGTCGTAAGCAAGATACCCCAAATGGATCAGCAGAGTCAGCACATCGTTCTTTCCGCGGAACGTGGTCAGATCGTTGGCAAAGCCCAATGTTTCCACGTTCACCGCAACGCCGCCAATCAGCTCGGCGATCGTCTTGGTCAGGCCGTTGTAGTCCTTGCTGATATAATCCATGAGGCTTTCCGACGCGGAGGTCTCCGTCCAGTAGGAGTCAAAGTCATCGTTTCCGGCGGCCTTCATCACCGAATTGGGATTGTAGATGGAACCGACGCCCTTGAACGAGTAACCGTCATACCACTGCTTCATTTGCTCAAAGCTGATTTGGTGCTTTGCGCAGATGTCCCTGACCTCTGCCTCAGTAAAGCCCACGTATTCGCCGAACTGCCGGGGCTTGATCATGGTGAATTCGTTGAAGTCCGAGATTGCCGACTGCGAGCCGTCCTTCTTGATTGGCAGAATGCCCGTCATATAGGCTGCCGCAAAAATGCGCGCTGTCGTGCCGCTGCTTTTAAACAGCATACGAAGAAACTCAAGATACTCTCGTCCGATTTCGGGTTCCTCACGAATGGGCGAATCCCACTCGTCGATGATCATGACCACCTTGTTGCCCGTATGCTCCACCATGTCGATGAGCGTGTGGTCAAATGAATGACCTGCGGATACGCCCGGATAAGCGCTCACGATCTCCGAAGTCACGTTTTCGACGATAAAGGAAATCAAGTGTGCGGCGTCTGTTTTCCCCAGCAGATTGGTCATGTCCAGATAAATAACATCATACTTGTTCAGATGCGCCGCGTAGTCCGGGCACTGTGCGATTTTCAGGCCATCAAACAGAGAATGGGAATCCGCGCCCTTCCCGTAATAGGCGCACAGCATCTGCGCAGCATAGGATTTTCCGAATCGGCGCGGTCTGCTGATACAGGTCAAATTACTCGTTGTGCCAATTGTCTGGTTTATTCTCTCAGCGAGCATGGTCTTATCAATATAGTCCGAGCACATGATACGTTCAAAGCCGCTGTTAACCGGATTCAAATAGACGCCCATCGTCACACCTCCGCCATCATGGGATCACCTGACGCAGCAGATTTCTTTTGTTCGATACTATCAGAAATAGTGGAAAACATCAAGCCCCGTGCGCAAATCCCCCTACTTATTTTGTACTGCGCAGTTAAGAATATATGTGCCCGGTGTCCCCGTAACAGTTCGGAGACGCCGGGCTATTGTCGTTTTCAGCTCGCTTCATCCAGCTCTGGCACCATATCGGCAGCGTTGACGATCTCCATGAACTGCTAGACGTAGGCTCTTGCATGGGCGGCGGCCTGATGGTCTGATACTCGCGGCGAGACATGAAAAGTCCAAACTCAAAGTATTCTTCGTCAAATTCGTTGTTCGGATCATATGTCTTCGTCGGGGTAATGATCCTGGTCCCGCTGTATTTGAACGCCTGAGAAACGATGCCCTGATCGATGGGTATCGCCTCTTGCAAGGCGCTCCATCTCCATAACCAGTACGCCCGTCCACAAGCCGTCCTCCACCATCGAGCCTATTATGGGCCATGAGCATATCTTTTCAGCCTTCCTGCTCATCCCGCTTTTTCCGCGTTCCCCTGCGCGGCGTTGATTGCCGCCAGCGCATTCGCCGCGATTCGATTCAAAACAGCCTGCGCCTCGTCATCCGAGGCATTCAGGCAGCAATCGTCGTGGATTCGTATCGTAACGCCTCCGGTCTGCACTTCTTTTACGACAGCCATTTCATCACCTCTCTTCGGCATCCGTCTCACTGGGGTCACTTTTCATTGCGGTATATGTCAAAATGCAGATAGCGACTCTATTGGCACACATTTGTTCTCTCCCATTACCCTACACCCCAAAGACACATCATAAAAAATAGGTGCGACGAAGCACTCAGCTCCGCCGCACCTTTCTGTAAAACGTACTCGGTTTCATGTCCAGCCGCCGCTGGGCCTCAGCCGCTGTGATCTCGCCCCGGCGCCACAGGGCGACTACCGCATCGAAGTTGTCGCGGACGATAGGCTTCTCGGCATTCGCGACGGACATGATTTCGTTGGCACTGGAATCAGACTCGCCGCCGCAGTCGATCTCCAGTTCCACGCCTAGGTAGCGCGGGCCTCTGCCGTAGAAGATGGGACGGGGTTGATAGTAGTAGTCCTGCACTCCAGCGCGGCTGCGTGCGTGCAGACAGCATTCGCACAGCGGCGTCTTTCTGGTGCCATGATTGCGGGTATGTTTGATGCGCGCGCCGCAGACGTGGCAGACGGTCGTGATGGCCTCATGGCAGCGCGTACAGTAGTCCCGGCCCTCGAACTCGCGTCGTTCAAGCACGGGAAACTCGCTGTGACATCGGGTACAAATGAATGTGGGTTCGTTCATGGAAGTGACCTCCGAATATGAAAGTAGAAGCCCCAAGGCGCAATGCCTCGGGGCTTCTCAATGGTATAGTAT
>JAEEGL017183958.1_pt1 | contig 10266 bp, 12 predicted proteins | sample 9134231 | NCBI WGS metagenome assembly JAEEGL01 (sample SAMN16246548, study PRJNA631951) | gut metagenome | biome: gut microbiome; feature: rumen; material: fiber-attached | host: Bos | place: Iran: Karaj | collected 2018-10 | reverse complement strand
GCGCCGCCGACGCGCTTTACGTCCATGCTCAGCACCACGCACTGATCGCCGTACCGCTTTGCGGCCCGGTCGATGAGGGACGGATCCCGGATCGCGCCGGAATTGACGCTCACTTTGTCCGCGCCGCAGGAAAGGACGCGCTCAAAATCGCTCACGTCGTTGATGCCGCCGCCCACCGTCAGGGGAATGAACACCTGGGCCGCGGTCCGCAGCAGGATCTCGGTGAAAATCCCCCGGTTTTCAAAGGACGCCGTGATGTCGTAAAACACCAGTTCGTCCGCGCCGGTATCGTTGTAATACCGCGCCATCTCCACCGGGTCGGCCACGTCCTGCACGCCCAGGAAGTTGACGCCCTTCACCACGCGGCCGTTCCGCACGTCCAGGCAGGGAATGATCCTTTTTGCGATCATGCCTCTCCCTCCTTTGCAGCCCTGAGCGCGCTGCCCACGTCGATCCTGCCGTCGTAAATCGCTTTGCCCACGATGGCGGCGTACAGCTTCATTTCCGCCAGTGTCCTCAAATCCTCCACGGTGGTGATGCCGCCGGAGGCGACGATTTGCAGCCCCGGGATCCCGGCCAGCTTTTCATAGGCCGAAAAATTGGGCCCGGAAAGCAGCCCGTCCCGGGCGATATCGGTATAGATCACGGTATCCACGCCGCGCTCCGGCATGGAAGAAACGAAATCGAAAGCGTTCAGATCCGTGACTGTCCGCCACCCGTGAATGGCCACGAAGCCGTTTTTCGCGTCCACCCCCGCGGCAATCTGCCCGGGGTATGTTTTCGCCAGCTTTTCCAGAAGCTCGGGCTGCTCCACCGCCGCCGTGCCCAGGATCACCCGGATAACCCCGGCATCCAGATACTTCCGGGCGCTTTCCTCGCTTCGGGCGCCGCCGCCCACTTCGATTTTCAGCCCGCTGTCCCTTGCCAGGCGCCTGATGATTTCAAAATTGACCTGTCCGCCGTCCCGGGCCGCGTCCAGGTCCACCGCGTGCAGCCACTGGGCGCCGGCGCGCAGAAAGCCTTCCGCCACGGCGAGGGGGTCGCTGCCGTAAACGGTTTCCCGTTCGTAATCGCCTTCCGTCAGGCGCACCACTTTTCCGCCCCGCAGGTCGATGGCAGGAAAAATCAGCATGCCGCCACCTCCCCGAACGCCCGCAGAATATTCAGGCCCACCGGCCCGCTTTTTTCGGGATGGAACTGCGCGCCGTATACGTTCCCCGCCTGCACCAGCCCCGGCACGTCCACGCCGTATCCGGATACGGCCTTGACGGCGTCCCCGGCGAATTTGGCATAATACGAATGCACGTAATACACGCTGTCGCCTTCCCGGATATACCGCAGCAGCGGGCTTTCCCCCGTAAAGCGAAGCGTGTTCCATCCGATGTGCGGCACCTTGAGGGCAGCGGGAATATCATCCTTCAGGGGGCATACCTCCCCGGGGATCAGCCCCAGGCCCTGATGTACGCCGTATTCATAGCTTTTTTCAAACAGCAGCTGCATCCCCAGGCAGATCCCCAGCACCGGAACGCCTTTTTCGGCCTGCCGGATCAGCGCTTCGTCCATGCCCGTTTCCCTGAGCTTATCCCGGGCGTCGCCAAAGGCGCCTACCCCGGGCAGGATCAGCGCGTCGGCGCTTTTCAAAAGATCCTTGTCCCTTGTCACCGTGTTTTCGATGCCCAGAAAGGACAGGGAATGGCTGATGGAATACAGGTTGCCCACGCCGTAATCAATGATCGCGATCATGCTTTCCCCCGTTATTTACAGCGTTCCCTTGGAGGACGGCACCTGGCCCGCCCGCGCCGCGTCAACGTCCACAGCCTGCCTCAGGCATTTGCCCAGGCCTTTGAACATGGCTTCGATGATGTGATGGGAATTGATCCCGGAAAGCTGCTGAAAATGGATGGCGGCTTTCAGGTTCCGGGCGAAGGCCAGCATGAATTCCTGCACCAGCTCCGTATCGAAAGCGCCCACCTTTTCAGATGGGATCTGCACCTGATAGCCCAGGGCATCCCTGCCGGAGAGATCCACCGCGCAGAGCACCAGGGCTTCATCCATGGGCAGAAGAAAATTACCGTACCGGGCGATGCCGGCCTTGTTTCCCAGCGCTTCCGTAAACGCCATGCCCAGGGCGATGCCGATATCCTCCACGGAGTGATGATCGTCCACCTGAGTGTCGCCCTTGCACCGGATGGCAAGATCAAAGCAGCCGTGATAGGCAAGCAGCTCCAGCATGTGGTTGAGAAAGCCGATGCCGGTGTCGATATTGGCCTTGCCCTGGCCTTCCAGGATCAGCGCCACGGATACCTCGGTTTCATTGGTCTTGCGGTCGACGGTCCCCTGCCTCATTGAAACATCTCCTTTGTCAAAGCGATCAGGACTTCCATTTGTTCTTTGCTTCCGATGGTGATGCGCAGATAATCCCGGATCCGGGGCAGATCAAAGCGCCGGATCACCACGTTCTGATCCCGCAGCCTGCGCTGGTATTCCGCCCCCGACATGCCCGCGGGCGACGCGAAAAGGAAATTCGCCTTTGAATCCAGCACCGTAAAGCCGATCTCCTTCAGCTGCCGCGCGGTCCAGAGCCGGGTTTCCATGATCGTCCTGCGGCAAGTATCAAAGTATTCCTTCTGCGAAAGCGCCGCTTCTCCTGCCGCCTGGGTCATGGAATTTACGTTGTACGGATGGAACGAATACCGGATCCGGTTCAGATCCGCAATCAGGTCCGGGCTGCCCAGGGCGAACCCCAGCCGCGCCCCGGCCATCTGGCGTGATTTGGAAAAGGTCTGCACCACCAGCATATTTTCGTGATCCGGGATCAGCGAAACCGCGCTTTCCGCGCCGAAATCCACGTAAGCCTCGTCCACGATCACCACGCTGTCCGGATTGTTTTCCACGATGGAGAGGATCTCGTCAAGCGTCAGCGCGATGCCGGTGGGCGCGTTGGGATTGGCGATCACGATCATGCGTCCGCAGCCCTGGTAATCCTCCGGGCGAATGCGGAAATCCCCGTCCAGCGGAAAGACTTTTGCATCGATGCCGTACAGGGCCGCCCACACCGGATAAAAGCCGTAGGTAATATCCGGAAACGCCGCGCCCTTTTCCCCGAAGGCCTGAAAGGCGAAGGCCAGCATTTCGTCCGATCCGTTGCTCACCGCGATGCATTCCGGCGGCAAAGCGTAGGTTTCAGACAGCTTCCGGATCAGCCCGGAAGCGGACAGGTCGTTATACAGCCGCAGGGTTCCCGCCGCCTTCGCCGCCGCTTCAACCACCCCGGGCGCCGGCGGGAACGGGCTTTCGTTGGTGTTCAGCTTGATCAGATTCTGCATTCTGGGCTGCTCGCCCGGCACATACGTTTCCAGGCTGTCCAGCCGTCGATTGAAAAACCTGCTCATAAGCCTTCTCCGAACCGGATGGCCACGGAATTGGCGTGCCCGTCCAGCCCCTCGCGCTTTGCGAACAAAACGATATTGTCCTTGGCCTGCTCCAGCGCTTCCCGGGTGTAATAGATGAACTGGGATTTCTTCACGAAATCATCCACGGACAGCGGCGAGGAAAACCGCGCCGTGCCGCTGGTGGGCAGCGTGTGGTTGGGCCCGGCCCAGTAATCCCCCAGCGCTTCCGGGGCGCTGCGTCCCAGGAAAACGGACCCGGCGCTTTCGATCCTGCCCAGATACCGGAAGGGATCGTCCACGCAGATTTCCAGGTGCTCCGGGGCGATCAGATTGGCGATCTCGATGCCCTTGTCCAGATCCTCGGCCACGATGATTTTCCCATTGTTGTCAATGGAGATCCGCGCGATCTCCTTCCGGGGCAGCAGCGCGATCTGGCGCTCCACTTCCGCCTGCACCTTTTCCGCCAGCTCCATGCTGTCCGTCACCAGGATGGCGGAGGCCACCTTGTCGTGCTCCGCCTGGGACAGCAGGTCCGCCGCCACGAAAGCGGGCTCGCTCTTTCCGTCCGCCAGCACCAGGATCTCGCTGGGCCCGGCGATCATGTCGATATCCACCGTGCCGTACACCCGCCGCTTCGCGGTGGCCACGTAGATATTGCCGGGGCCCACGATCTTGTCCACCGCCGGCACGGATTCGGTGCCGTAGGCCAGGGCTGCGATGGCCTGGGCGCCGCCGGCTTTCACGATCTTTGTGACGCCCGCGATCTTTGCCGCGCACAGGATATCCGCAGATACTTTTCCGTCCTTCCCGGGCGGCGTGGCCATCACGATCTCCTGTACGCCGGCGATTTTGGGCGGTACTGCGTCCATCAGCACCGTGGAAGAAAGGCTGGCCGTGCCGCCCGGCACGTAGATCCCCACCCGGCGCAGCGGGATGATCCGCTGGCCCAGCACTTTTCCATCCTCTTCGCAGACGGTGAAGCTGGCCCGCTTCTGCTTTTCGTGAAAGGCCCAAATGTTTTCCTTCGCCCGGCGCAGCGTTTCCAGGAAAGCGCCGTCACAGCTGCTGAACGCTTCCTCGATCTCCTCTTCGCTGACCAGTACGCTTTCCAGCTTCACGCCGTCGTATTTTTCCGTATATTCCTTCAGGGCGCTGTCGCCGCATTCCCGCACGCGGCGCAGGATCGCGTCCACTTTTTCTTCGATATCGTTCCCCGCCTGGATGGGCGGCGTTTTGAAGTCTTCCGGCCGGAATTCCCCGGCCTGCATGATCCGCATCATGCGTTCAGCACCTCCTGCAGTTTTCTCGTGATCTGGGCGACCACGTCGTTTTTGAACAGATAGCTGGCCCTGTTGGCGATCAGCCTCGCGCTGACGGGGCAGATCTCTTCCAATACCACCAGGTTGTTTTCCCGCAGGGTCTTTCCGGATTCCACAATGTCCACGATCACGTCGGAAAGGCCTAGGATGGGGGCCAGCTCGATGGAGCCGTTTAGCTTGATGATCTCGATATCCCGGTTAATGGAAGAATAGTATTTCTTCGTCACGTTGGGGAATTTGGTGGCCACCCGCAGCACGGTTTCCCGGCTGTCCTGATAGCCTTCCTTCCCGGCCACCGCCAGGCGGCATTTGCCGATCCCCAGATCCAGCAGCTCGTACACGTCCGGGTTCGTATCCAGCAGGATATCCTTGCCTACCACGCCGATATCCGCCGCGCCGTATTCCACGTAAATCGCAACGTCGGAGGGCTTCACCAGCAGATAGCGCACGTTTTTATCCGGGCTTTCCAGCACCAGCCGGCGGTCGTTCTCGTAGATTTCCGCACATTCATAGCCGATCCTGGAGAAAAGACGCAGCACCTGATCGCCCAGCCGTCCCTTGGGCAGCGCGATGTTAAGCATGCTTTTCCGCCTCCTTCAGCCCTTTTTTCGTGAAGTGATACTTTTCCTCGGCCCGGATGCCTTCCGGTTCGCTCAGCTCCAGACGCACTTTCTTCCCCTGATTCATCATCTGATCCGCGCAGGTCAGCAGCGCGTCCAGATCCGTGTCCGGATCGTAGAGGATCAGCACGTCCACGTCGCTTTCCCGGGCCGACCGGTACAGAAAGCTGAGCTCGTTCAGGTCCACCGCGAAGCCGATGGCATCCAGATCCTTGCCGAATTTCTTGAGCAGATTCCCGTAATACCCGCCGCTGAGCAGCGCCCGGGGAACGCCCTCCACGAAGCCCTGGAAGATCAGCCCGCCGTAATAATCGCTGTCGCTGACCAGGGAGAAATCCAATATCAGATCCTGCTGCCAGCCCTTCGTTTCCAGCAGCCGGTAAACGTCCTCCAATTCGTCCAGGGCCGCCTTCATTCCCGCATCTGCGGCGATTTCCCGGGCGGAGGCCAGCGTTGCGAAAAACTCTCCGCTCAGGGCTGCCGCCCGCAGGATCGTTTCCGCCGCGTCTTCCTTTACGCCGGTTTCCTTCAGGCGCTGACGAAGTTCGTGCACCCGCTTTCCCTGAATCAGCTCCATCAGCTCCCCGCGCTGCATGGCGTCGATGCCCGCCGCGTTCATCAGGGAGATCCAGTATCCCATATGGGAAAGCTGCATCCGGTGTCGCGGATGGATGGCGGCCAGCGTCTGCTGGGCCAGGCACATGACCTCCCAGCTGGCCCGCGCATCCAGATTTCCAATGTATTCCAGCCCTAACTGGCTGATCTCCCGGTATCCGCCGCTGCGCTTGTCCAGGCGGAACACATTTTCCAGATAATAGAATTTTTCGCTGGAAGCAGCGTTGGCATGGGTATTTTTCGCAATGGAAAGCGTTACGTCCGGCTTCAGCGCCAGCACCCTTCCGTCCAGATCGTGGAATGTGATGATCTGCTGGCTCTTCAAAAAATTCTTGTTTTCCAGATACAGGCCGTACTCCTCAAATTTGCTCATCCTGTATTTCCTGTATCCGTACTTTTCATACAGCGCCCGCAGCTCCAGCGTGATCCTTTCGTCTCTCCTCAGCATGTCCAGCAGGTTCTGTTCCATCGGCTGCCTCCCACATTTTTCGGTAAAAAACCCGGTTTCAGCGTCAGTATACCATCGCTTTATTGATTTGTCAAGCTAAAGTATTAGCATGTTATCACATTCAATATTCTTCGTTTCATCCCGCATTTTCTGCTTGACAAATACCGTGCAGAAACGGAAAATAATAGCAGAAGGGGGCAATGGCATGAAACGCGGACTGTGCGCCGTTTTGGTGCTGCTTTTCATCTTATTCTCTCCGGTCAGCGCGGCCCGGGCCGAAGTACGGCGCCATCCGATGCTGGACTGCGCGCTGACCATGCTGGAAAAAAACAATCTGTTCCTGCTTCGCTACAACGAGATCACGGGGGCGGATCTGGAAGCGGTTTTCGATGAAGGCGTCCCCTACTTTTTCGGCGGCATCGCCAATGATTACATGTTTTCCATGGCGCCCCGGTACCGCACGTTCGCCTGCTGGATGAGCAGCGATTATTTCAAAAAGGATCAGTATTACTGCTACGGCCTGGACTGCGCGGGCTTTACCCAGATGATCCTGAACAAATGCGGTATGCCTAAGCACGACACGCTGGAAAACATGATCCTGAACTGGTGGCAGTACGAGCAGGAGGGGCATCATCTGTTCAATCAGCGTCCGGGCCATGAAATGCCTGCTTTCGATCAGCTGAAGGACACGCTGCAGGTGGGCGATTTCTTCGTCGCCCGGCACACCGGCGCCAAATACAGGCACATCATGATGTACATCGGCACTCCGCGGGATTTCGGCTTTACCGCCGAAAACGCCCCGGAGCTGGCCGCTTACCTGGATTATCCCCTGGTGATTCATTGCGGCCTCAGCCCCGTATACGGGGAACGCATCCAGCAATATATGGATGCGCGGCCGGAAATTTATCAGGGCTGCAATACCACCGACGGCGGCGTGCAGGTTTCTATCCTGGGGGTCCGGCCGGAGGACGCGCCCATCCACCGCCATGTGCAGAATACGGATTACGCCTATTTCCTGCTCGACGACGGGCGCACGGTGCTCACGGTATGGGACGCATTCGACGTTTCGTCCTACTGCTGGTTCCGCATGTGAAGCCCGGTCACTTTCTCAACGCTTCCGATTTTTCCACAGCGGCTTCCACCGCCTCCATCACCGCGCCGCGGAAGCCCCGCTTCTCCAGCGCGGCCACCCCTTCGATGGTGGTGCCCGCCGGGGACGTGACCATATCCTTGAGCTGCCCCGGGTGCAGCCCCGTTTCCAGGGCCAGCTTCCCGCAGCCCAGAATCACCTGGGCGGCCATTTTCAGCGCGTCCTTCCGGGCAAGCCCGCCGCGCACGCCGGCATCCGCCAGGGCTTCCATGAACAGGAAAACGAACGCGGGCGAAGAGCCGCTCATGCCCGTCACGGCGTCCATCTGCCCTTCCGTTACTTCGATCATCAGGCCCATGGCCTCCAGGATCTTTCCGACGCGCGCCCATTCATCTTCCGTCACCTGTTCGCTCCTGCACGCCGCCATCACTCCTTCGCCCACCAGGGCCGGGGTGTTGGGCATCACGCGGACGATATGGGCGTCTTCGCTGCCGATCAGCCTGCGCAGCTTATCCAGATCATACCCCGCTGCAATGGAAACGATCAGGGCGTCCTTTTTTATATACTTTGCCACAGGCGCCACGGCGCTTTCCATGTACTGCGGCTTCAGCGCCAGGATCAAAAGAGGCGCTGCGGCAGCCTGCGCGTTGTCATCCGTGACCGTGACGCCGGTTTCTTCCCGCAGCTTTTTCCGTATCTCTTCGCTCCTGTCCGCCGCGCAGATCTCCCCCGGCGCAAATATCCCCGCTTTCAGCATCTGCCGGAGCATGGCGCCGCCCATATTCCCGCAGCCAATGATTCCGCATCTGATCATACCGCCGCCTCCTTCGCAGGATGTTTTTCAAATTTAACTATATAATAAACCGCATCAAAAATCAATCGAATGCCCTTGCATACCGAAGAAAAACACACAAAAAAGCCACCCCGTACGGGATGGCTTTCTTTCTCAGCGGCGTCCGGCCTCCTTGATCTTGGCGGCCTTGCCCTGCAGATTGCGCAGATAATACAGCTTAGCCCGGCGAACCTTGCCGCGGCGGATGACCTCGATGTGATCCACGCGGGGAGAATGCAGCGGGAATGTACGTTCCACGCCGATGCCGTAAGACACGCGGCGGACGGTAAAGGTTTCCCGGCTGCTGCCGTTGCGCTTTGCGATCACAGTACCCTCGAACGCCTGAAGACGTTCGCGGCTGCCTTCCACAACCTTCACGTATACGCGGAGCGTATCGCCCACGTTGAAGTCCGGCAGATCGGTACGGAGCTGCGCCTGCTCGATTGAACGGATAATTTCGCTCATTGGTTGGTGTCCTCCTTCCCTCATAGACGTTCATGCGCGGCATTTTTCAGCCCGCAGCGGACCGCCCGTCATTGCAACAGGAGCAGTATACCACATCCCGCTCCCGGATTGCAAGCGTTTTTTTACATTTTCTTTTCGTTTTTTCGGTCATGCTTCCGGATGCAGGGTTTCCTCCTCGGAAAAAACCTCCTGCGCCTGGGGCATATGCTGGCAGCAGTAGATCAGCGCGTCCTCCCCGTTGTCCTCGTAATACCGCTTCCGCACGCCGACGTATTCAAAGCCCACCGCCTGATACATCCGCTTTGCCGCTTCGTTGCTCCTGCGGACTTCCAAGGTCGCGTACACCACGCCCAGGTTCGCCGCATACTGCATAAGGCTTTCCGTCAGCGCCTTTCCGATCCCCCGTTTCCTGTACTCCGGCAGCACGGCGATATTGGTCACGTGCGCTTCGTCCAGTACGATCCACGCCCCGGCGAACCCCGCGATCCGTCCGTTTTCCTCCGCCACCAGATACCGGGCGCATACGTTCACCGTCATTTCCCGGACGAAATCCTCCCGGGTCCAGGGTTTTGAGAAGGAAGCGGTTTCAACGGCATATACGCCGTCCACGTCCGCTTCCGTCATGCGCCGGATGATATACTCAGGCATTGCTCCGCTCCTTCAGGTTCTTTTGCCTTTCCGCCTGGGGCGGACGCAGGTACATGGGGCTCAGCTTCCGAAAGTCAACGGCGGCCTCCCGCTTCTCCCATGCCAGCGCCGCCGCGGAAGCGGGACGCAGATACGCAAGGTGCGCCGGGGCAAACTGCGCCTTTTCCGGGATCAGCGCCGCGATCCTTTCCCGGTGTACGGGCATTCCGTCGCCCAGGAACAGCAGGCGATCCCCCAGGGCTGCCACCTTTTCAAGGTAGTCTTCCAGCTTGATGGGTTCGTCCGCCAGCAGCCTTTCTCCCGTACTGCCGCGAAACGCTGCGCCGTACACCTGCCCTGCCCGGGCGTCCTGGATCGGGCAGATCACGCCGTCGTACAGGATGCAGCCCCGGGCCATCGCTTCCAGGGCGTCCACCGCGATGCAAGGCCTGTTCAGCACATGGGCAAGCCCTTTTACCGTACTGACCCCGATGCGAACGCCGGTAAAGGAGCCGGGGCCAGAAACGACGGCGAAATAATCCGTGTCCTCTATCTTTAATCCCGTTTTCTCAAACGCTTCTTCCGTCATGGGCAGGATGGACCGGGAATGGGTGAGCCGGTTCACCGCCATGGCCTCGTAGCGCACCGCACCGTCCTCCATCAGCGCCACGCCGGCCACCGGGCCCGAAGTATCCATACAGAAAAGGATCATTGCACCCAGCCCTCCTCAAAAGCAAAGCCGCCCAAGGGCTGGAACAGGATGTCCCTGTCGTCCCCGCCCAGGGAGCGGATCGTGATTTCCAGCGCTCTTTCAGGCAGGTATTCTTTTCCCCGCCCGCTCCATTCGATCAGCGCGAT
>JAEEGL016833929.1_pt1 | contig 10266 bp, 6 predicted proteins | sample 9134231 | NCBI WGS metagenome assembly JAEEGL01 (sample SAMN16246548, study PRJNA631951) | gut metagenome | biome: gut microbiome; feature: rumen; material: fiber-attached | host: Bos | place: Iran: Karaj | collected 2018-10 | reverse complement strand
GTGGTATCAGAACATCATGGACAGCGCGGAAATGAAGCCGCTGCCGGCCGCTGAATAATCTGCTCGGCAATGTAACAGGAGAGTGACCACGCGATAGTTTCACCGGTCATTCCCCATAGGACCTTTGCGGGGTTTCGGAGCCAGCTCCGAAACCCCGTTCAATGTTTTAGAAAACGGCGGAACGCCTATGAATTATATCGGCATTTCAATCACCGTCGCCGTGCTGCTCCTGCTGCTCGCGGGCATCCTGGAAAAAGCGCTGCACCGGCGGCACCTGAAGAAGATCCCCGTCCGCATACTCGTCAACGGCACGCGCGGCAAGAGCACCGTCACGCGGCTGCTCACGGCCATGCTGCGGCAGGCCGGCCTGCGCACCTGGGGCAAGAGCACGGGAACGCAGGCGATGTATCTGTATCCGGACGGGACGGAAGCGGCTTACCGGAAGCCGCACAGGATCGTGAATATCCGCGAGCAGATCCCCTTTGTCCGCAAAGCCGCCGCCGACGGCGCGCAGGCCATCGTGGTGGAGTGCATGGCGCTGCACCCGGAGAACCAGCGCATGATGGCGGAAGAGCTGGTCCGCCCGACGCTGACGGTCATCACCAACGCCCGGGTGGATCACCTGGCGGAGATCGGGCGGACGGAGGAGGAGACGGTGGAGACGCTTTCGCTGTCCGTGCCCAAGGATAGCGCGCTCGTTTCCGCCGACGCTCGCTTCGACGCATATTGCGCGCGGCGCGTCCCCGTGGAAAAAGACGCCGACCGGGACGCGCTGGCTTCCATGTTTTCTTATGAAATGTTCCCGGAAAACATTGATCTTGCCCTGACGGTGGCACAGCAGCTGGGCATAGACCGCCAGACCGCCGTGGAAGGACTTCTGAAAGCGCGCCCGGACCCCGGCATGCGCGGCCCGTTCAGGGTGGGCGAGTGCCTGGTCGTGAACGGGTTCGCCGCCAACGATCTGACGTCTTCGGAAATGCTGCTGGAGCGCATGCGCCGGCTCCACGGATTCACGAACGAACCTGTCTGGCTGCTGTTCAACAGTCGGGCGGACCGGGAGTTCCGACTCTCCGCGTTCCTGCCGCTGATCCGCTCCCTGGCAAAAGGCGGCGCGCAGCTTCGCGCCATCGGCGACCGCCCGGCTCGGACGGCGCGGTTCTTCGCGCAAAAGGCCGGCATCGTATCCGAGCCCCTCGCAGGCCCTGCGGAGGAATGGCTCAAAAGCCTTTCCCGTGAGCGCTGCCTGGTGTTCTGCATCGGCAACATCAAGGGCGACGGCCTGCGATTGATCGAGACATTGTCGAAAACGGAAGGAGATGCAGTATGCTTCAGCAAGCCATGACCCTGAGCATCCTCCTGAGTTTTGTTTCTTCGGAGTTGCTGGGATTGCTTTGCGGCGGCATGGTGTCCGCCGGATACCTGGCGTTTCATCTGGAAACGCCCCTGCGCGTGGCGGCGACGCTTGTGATGGCCCTGGCTGTCTACGGCATCACGCTGCTGGCCGGCCGGGTGGTGATCCTGTATGGCCGGCGCCGGTTTATGCTGTGCATCATCATGGGGCTGCTGCTGACCTGGCTCTACGAGAAAAACGCGTACCTGGTCAGCGGGATCTCCCAGGATCTGCGCATCATCGGCTATGTCGTGCCGGGGCTGATTGCCAACGACATGTGCAAGCAGGGCGTGGTGCGGACCGTGCTGATGGTGCTGGTGTGCACCGTGCTGATCCGCCTGATCCTCACGGCAGGTGTGGCGCTATGAGACGCGGAATAATCCGGAGCAAGATCCACTGGAGCGCGCTGCTCCTTGCGCTGGCGATCGGCATCGCCGGCTTTGCCGCCTCCCGGGCGCTGCAGACGCAGGTCCTGCTGCCCTACGCCGACACGCAGCGGGCGGCGTCCGTCCGCATGCAGCAATGCGAGGCGCTGCTATTGGACGTTGTCCGGCGGGAGGGGATCGCCATGGAGGACATCGACCTGAACCAAACGGGCCTGATCGGGCCGGAGTGGACGCCCCTCACCACGACGCCGGGGCTGGAGGACGCCAAGCGCAGTTCGCTGAACCCGAATTTCGCGGCGGTTCTGGTGCGCTATTTCCAGGAAGCGGGCCTTAAAGCAGGGGATACGGTGGCCGTGGGCACAAGCGGATCGTTTCCGGGGCTGCTGATCGCCACGCTGTGCGCCGCCGAGGAGATGGGGCTGCAGGCGAAGGTCATCGCGTCCTTTGGGGCGTCCATGTACGGCGCCACCAGGCTGGAGCTCAACATCTGCCGCATCATAAGGCTCCTGCGGGAGGACGGCCTGCTGCGCTACGAGCTGCTGGCCGTGTCGCCCGGCGGCAACAACGACTACGGCGAGAGCGCGCTGTGGCCGGATTCCCGGGATACCATCGCCGCGCTGGCCGCCGAGGAGGGCGTCGAGTACATCGACTGCAACGACATCGTAAAGAGCATCGCTCGCCGCCTCAAGCTGTACGGAGAGAACGTGGATTGCTTTGTGAACGTCGGCGGGGCCAGCGCCAACAACGGCACCAGCGCCTATACGCTCAGCTTCCCCAACGGCCTGACGACCGACCCGCCTACCATCCCCACTGTGGCGAACCGCGGCCTGATGTTTGAATACGCCGCCCGGGGGCTCCCGGTCATCAACATGCTGAACGTGCGCCAGATGGCGCTGGACAACGGTCTTGCGTTCGACCCGGTCCCCCTGCCGGAGCCCGGGGAAGGCGGCGTATATTACAAGACCGCGGTGCCCCTCTGGCCCTCCGCGGCGGCAATCGCGCTCATGCTGCTGGTTTTGTTCCTCGGCTACAGGCGCGGTTCATCGGCTGCACGCGAAAGGGCCGGCGGGCGCTGAAAGAGCAGCGGATTTTCCTGCTGAACGGAGGGGGATGACCTTGGATACCACGTTATACATCATTGCCTCAATCCTGTCCTCGGCCCAGCGGATCATGTTTTCGATCATCGCGCAAGTCTTTTCGTTCATTTTGCGGCCCCCGTCTCCGTTCATGAAAACGACAACGGGCAGATAGTCCAAAGGAGAACACAGTGCGCGGATATCGTCAATTCCCGGTGCGATATGCGGAGGCCGCGCGGCTTCCTGTTGACGTGGCCATGCCGGGGTGATACAATGCAACCGGAGAGGAATGATCGCCTTTGCCGCCCGATGGACGCGAGGCGCTTCCGGAACGGATTGTTTTTGCGGGAAGGAAGATGGACATGGAAAAGACGATTGCCCAGCGCTTTTTTGAGATAAACGAGCCCTATGCGGCGGGGCTTTTTGAATACCCGGATCGGTCGCCGCTCTATCGCAACTGCAACGCTGCGAAGCGGTACTGGGAAGCGGCGGAGTTCACGCCCTATGACGGCGGGGCGCTGTATCCCTGCGGAGTTTGCCCACGCAAGAGCAATCCATCCATTGCGGTCCAGCCGGATTATCCGCGGACCTTCACGGTGGACTGGGATCTCCTGCGGCGGAAGGCGGACGACGAGTGCTATGAGGCCATGCGCCGGGAATCGGACAAGGTTTCGCCCTTTCCGACGCCCCACACGGTGGGCGGAGCGGGCTACACCCATTCCTTCATCAATTACGGACGCATCCTGAAGGACGGGATCTGCGGCTATCGGCGGCGTGTGGAGGTGCTGGAGGACGGCGATTTCCGGGATTCGCTCCTGCTGCTGCTGGACGGGATCGACGTATACCGCAAGAGGCTGACGGAGCAGCTGCAGGACAGCGGAAAGGCACAGCCTGGCCTGCTGGAAGCGTTTTCCCGGGTCGATCAGCCGCCGCGCACGCTCTACGAGGCGCTGGTGGTGTGGAACTTTGTGTATTACGTGGACGGCTGCGATGATATCGGGCGGCTGGACAAGCATCTGTTCCCCTTCTGGCGCGGCGAGGACGCGGTCGCATTGCTGCACGAGCTGTTCGAGCACATCGACCGCAACGATGGCTGGAGCGGGCCGCTGGGGCCGGACTACAACGAGATCACGCTGCAGTGCATCCGGGCGTGCCATTCCATTCGCCGCCCCAGCCTGCAGCTGCGCGTGAAGCCGGACATGCCCGACGAGGTGTGGCAGGAGGTATACGCCTCCCTGGCGACTTCCTGCGGGCAGCCCGCGCTGTACAACGAACCGGCGTATCAGGCGGCGCTGCGGCGGGAATTTCCGGAGATCCCCGACGAGGACCTGGAGCGCCTCGCCTTCGGCGGCTGCACGGAGACCATGCTGGAGGGCGTCTCCAACGTGGGCTCCGACGACCTCGGCCTGAACGCCGCGCTGATCTACGACACATTCACACGGGAGCGCCTGGGGGAATACGACTCGTTCGCGGCGTATTTCGACGACCTGTGCGCCGAAATGAACCGCCAGACCGCGGAAGCGCTGGACATCCTAACCGAATTCCGAAAGACGCGGGCGAAGTATCGCCCTCAGCCGATCCGCACGCTGTTTGTGGATGACTGCATAGACAAGCAGCTGGACTTCACCGCGGGCGGCGCGCGGTATTACTGGAGCGTGAGCAACGTGGCGGGGCTGATCAATGTGATCGACTCCCTCTGCGTGGTGCGGCGCCTTGTGTTTGAAGAGAAGCAGTACACGGCGGAAGCGTTCCTGAAGGCCCTGGATCGGCGGGATCCCGAGTTCCTGGCCAAGGCCCGGAGCTGCCCCTGTTTTGGCGTGGACGACGACGAGGCCGATTTGCTGGGCGCAGAGCTGGCGGGCCGCATCTATGACGGCTTCAACCAGCGGGAGTGCTGGCCGTCGGGGAAATACCTCACCGTGTCCAACCAGTTCACCACCTACGAGTACGCCGGCCGGTGCGTGCACGCCACGCCGGACGGGCGCGGGGACGGCGAGCCCCTGTGCGATTCTCTGGGCTCCGTGCACGGAAAGGACGTGCAGGGCCCGACCGCGCTGCTGAACAGCGTGGCCAAGCTGCCGCTGAACCGGGTGGTGGGCACGCCGGTCATGAACCTGCGCATGCAGAAGAAGCACCTTTCCACGATGCTGCGCCCGCTGGTCACGTCCTTCTTTGAAAAGGGCGGCATGCAGCTGCAGGTCAGCTGCCTTTCCCGGGAGGAAATGCTGGACGCCATCGCCCACCCGGAGAAGCACGAAAACCTGATCGTGCGCATCGGGGGCTTTTCGGAGTATTTCAACCGGCTTACGCCGGTGCTGCAGCAGACGGTTCTCAAGCGGACGGAGTATTAGAAAAACAAGCCGAATACGGGCGATTCCGGCGGGAGCGAACCGCCGGAATCGCCGTTTTCCTGAATTGAAGGCGCTCAGCGGCAGAAGACGCCGCGCCGCAAGGTCCTAAGGAGCGCATGGCTGCCATTTGAGGTCAGCCAAGGGAGCAGGGGTTGCACGATTGCAATTTTCGGGCAATTCAGGTATAATCAATACATAAGAAAAATCACCGACAGAGAGGAGACGCTCGCGCCATGAACACCGATTTCCAGAACGCAATGTCGGAACGTGACGACCGGCCGCTGCGGGGCCCCAAAGCTCCCACCGCCGTAAAAGCCCGCGAAAAGGCCGGCGGTACGAAGCTTGTCGTCATCTCCATGGATGCCATGATCACGGAGGATCTGGCGAACGTAGCGCAATTGCCGGCATTTTCCGCCTTTCTGCTGAGCGCGGCCTGCGTCGAGCGCGTCCGCAGCATCTACCCGACCTTGACGTACCCCTGCCACACCACGATGATCACGGGCGTATATCCCGACCGCCACGGCGTTACGGCCAACGAGCCGTTCCTGCCGGGAACGCTCCCGCTGCCCTGGAATTTCTGTCACGACGTCGTGCGCTGCCGGGATTTGTTCGACATCTGCAGGGAACACGGTCTCACGACGGCTTCCGTCGGCTGGCCGGTCACGGGGAACCATCCCTCGGTGGATTGGATCGTGGACGAGATCTGGACGGTCGGCCGGGAGTGGACGGCGGATTCCATGCGTGAAACGCTGCTCGCCGCTGGGACCTCCGCGGAGCTCTTTGACAGCGCCGTCGCCCCGCACATTCCGCTTCGCGTTCCCCGCCGCCAGCCGGAATCGAGCTTTTTCAACGTCAATGTGGGCTGCGAGATCCTTCGCAGGTATCGCCCGGACGTCCTGACGATCCATACCGGCAATTTCGACGCCTATCGCCATAAAAAAGGTGTGTTTAGCGACCTGACACTGCGCGCGGCGCGGGAAAGCGACGAAATGCTGCGGCGGATCACGGAAGCGCTGGCGGAGAACGGCGACGCTGCCTGCAACATCGTCGTGACGTCCGATCACGGTCACATGGACTGCGCGAGGACCATCCATCCGAACGTCTTCCTGCGGGAGAACGGCCTGATCAGCGTCGACGGCGGCGGGAACGTCGCGGACTGGAAGGCCTGGTGCCTGTCCATGGGCATGAGCGCCCAGGTGCACCTGCGCGATCCGGAAGACGGCGCGCTGAAGGAGCGGGTCCGCGCCCTGTTCCAGCGCCTGTGCGCCGAGGGCGTCTGGGGCTTCTCCCGGGTATACACCGCGGAGGAAACGGAGCGGGAAGAACGGCTGAGCGGTGGTGAAGGCGGTTTCTCTTTCGTGCTGGAGACCGACAATTACACCAAGTTCGGCAATAACTGGACCGGCCCGTATATCGAGCCCGCGCCGCTGCAGCTCACCTCGAACCGCGTGGGCAGCCATGGCTTTCACCCTTCCAAGGGGCCCTGCCCCGTGTTCCTGGGCGCCGGCCCGGCATTCCGGAAGGGCGCAAGGCTGGAGACGGCCCGGCTCGTGGATGAAGCGCCAACCTTCGCGGCAGTCCTGGGGCTGGAAATGCCGGATGTCGACGGCAGGGTGCTCCGGGAACTGCTGGCGTGAGTGCGAAATCAAAAAACGGCCCTTTGCGACGCTGTTTCTGCGTCACCGGGCCTGTCCGTCAATCATAGAAAGAAGAAAGCGCCGGGTGCCGCCCGGCGCTTTCGAGTTCATACCGATTCTCTCAGCACCAGCGTGAGGTTGTTCAGGTTCATGGAGTATGTGTAGCGCGCCTCGTTGGCCATGCTCATCGCCAGGTGGATGCCGAGGCTCTTCTGCATGTTCCCTTCGGATACATGGCGGATGGGGTCAAACGCTGTGCAGTCATCCCGGAAGCGCATGGTCCAATGTCCATCCTTGTGCTGGAGGCGGATGGACAGCTGGTTTTTCCCGTCCGCTGCAAAGCCATGGGTGACGATGTTGCTGCCCATCTCCTCCACGCACAGCGCCAGGTGGCTGGCCATGCGGTCGCTGCCGCCGTGGGCGGCGCAGAAGGTTTCCGCCTCGCGGGAGGCTGCCATGACGTCCTCCAGGCTGGTGGGATTCACTTCCAGCAGATCCTCCGGCGGCACGCCGAAGTCCGCGCCGAGCAGCATGATGTCGTCCGTCCGCCATGTGACGCGCCTCTTTTTCAGCCATACATAGCCCAGTATGCCCAGCAGCGTCAGTGTTTCGCTCGCCGCAAACAGGAACCACGCGCCGTTCACGCCCGCAAAGGTGCTGAACAGGAACGCAGACAGGATCGGCAGCAGCGCGTTGTCCACAACGGATATGCACTCCATCAGCCGCACCCGACCGGTGCCCAGGTAGCAGTTCTTCAGGACGGCGTTCAGGCAGCAGAAGACCAGGCCGATTGAAAAGAAGCGCAGGCCGCGGATTGCCATGGCCTGGCTGTCGCCAGCGTTGGGTATGAACAATTGCACGCAGGGCCGGGCAAATACGATCAGCAGCGCCATCACCGCGACCCCGAGCACGACGGACGCGCGCACGAGCGCGCGCAGCAGCTCGGTCAGGCCCGTTCGATCCTCCTCGTTGTACAGCACGCCAGAGAGGGTCAGCGACACCCCGCCCGTGCCCGCGCTGATGCAGATGCTGGTGTTCATGACGGAGTTGATGACCGAGAAGGCCGCCACCGCCGCCCCGCCGCCGACATTTATGAGGATCCGGTTGACGGCAAATGTCATCACCACCGAGGCTGCCATGCCGAGCAGCGACGGCACGCCGCCGGCCGCCAGTTCCCGGATCTTTCTCCATTGGATCCGATCCAGGGAGAAGGAGAACACGCACTTTTTGGATAAAAAGTATTTCGCGGCGATGACGATCGCCACATAATAGCTGAGCGCGGAAGCCACGCCCATGCCGAACATGCCGTAATGAAATACGAAGACGTTCAGAAGATCGAAAATCACGTCCGCCACGGTCATTCCCAGCACCGCCACGATGAGCAGATTGCTCTGGCCCGCCATCTGCAAAAACGGCACCAGGACCAGCGCGCCGGCGGAGGCGGGGGCGCCGATGCTGAATCCGGCGATGTAGCGGCTTGTATCGCTCAGCAGCATCGGTTCGTTTGCGCCAAGCATCCGAGCGATGGGCGTGCGCAGCAGCAGCGCCAGCACCATGAAGCCAAGGGAGAACAGCCCTCCGCCCGCGATGGCGGAGGAGTAGCCGATGTCCGTCTCGTTCTGGTCGCCCCTGCCCAGCGATTTGCTGCACGCCACCTGAACGCCCGAGCACAGCATGCTGCCGACGGCCCCGATGACCAGCAGCACCGGGCTGCCAAGCCCGTAGGCGGTCAGGGCGCGCTCGCCCAGAAAGCGCCCGATCATGATGTTGTCGATCAACAGGCACAGAGATACCGTCAGCGCGGACAGGATCTGCGCTGTCAACATCTGCCGGACAAGCTTTCGGATCATATCGTTCTCGCCTCCTGAGAAGCACGGATGGAAGGAGAGTTCGCGTTTGTACTGAAGCGTTTACGCTGTCGCTGAAATCCCTGCGGGCTTTCGCGGCCCGGGAGAAGCAAATCTTCCTTCACCATTATACCCTTTCGGAGCGGTTTGGTCAACGCCGATCGCCTTCAATAATGTGAAAAACATCATGTCCAGCTGTGTTTTGTTCACGGAAAAACATGAAACTTCCCAAGGAAAACGCTTCCAGCGGGCAACATCGGCGATTTGCCGTGCTTTGTTGGGAACCATGGCGGGGATTCTCCGGCCTTCCGACGCGCTTTCGGGCAAGGCTCTTGATGAATAGATCAGTATCGTTCATATGAAAAAACCGGAACGCCGAACGGCTTTTGCCGTTCGGCGTCGAAAACAGTCTCCGTCAGTTCATCGTCAGTATCCTGTTAAAACCCATCTTCTCGTAATAGGGATATGGCATAAAATCCGCAAACTCAGAAGAATACAACAGAATTGGGCTTGCGGTCCCATCGGGTTCTTTCGGAAGGCGCAAAGCAACGATATAGTAACTGGTTCTGCTGGGGGAGAAATAATGATGATAGTATTCCATACCTACTGATTCCAGATCCCAGATGTCCATGGCATAATATATCAGAAAGCGTTTGGAAGGATAGTACAGCATTTGGAGGCGAGGTACGTATGTTTCAAACCTCAGGAGATTCTGATACGAACCTTCGTTCAAATCTACCAGCAGGAGTTCCTGACATCTGGTTGGAATGTCAAATCCCTCAAACAATGGCTTCTCATAATCGCTTCTGATGCGGCATACCAGAACGCTGTCCTCCGAATACCATGCAATGCATTCATTCAGCTCAGCGTCGGGAAATTCCTCCCATTTCGGTTCCCAGATCCTGACAGCGGTCCCGTTCGGAGCGCGCATGTATATCCCATCGCTTTGCGTCCAATAAACGCTTCCCTCGCGGTCGGCAATGAATAACAGCTTTCGCGCATCCCTGTATGCAAAACTCCATTCGTCGCCCACGCCGTCATAGGTTTCCTTTTCTCCGGATGATTGAACGCGGATCAGAGATGCATGCAAACGCTCCTCCACGTCAACATACTCCTGCCACGAATAGCAATACAGCCATCCATCCTGGTATAGCACAGCGTGACAGTAGACATCGTTGGGGAAAGTACCCAGCGATTCCTGAGTGCCGTCTTCATGGGCCCAGGTCAACTCGATTCCGGCGCCTTTTTCATGACGGCAGTCAGAAAAATAGGTAACATACCCATCGGGGACGTCGCTGGCGATGAGCCATTCTCCATCAGCAAGCCATGTCTGTCGCAAACCAGAAATGGGATAAGCCTCCACGGGGAGGTTGTGATACGAACGACGATCATTGGAAACCTGTGAGCGTTTCACGCATTCCCCTATCAGTCGCCATTCATTGCTCCAAGAGGATTCTTCCTTCCAGGCGTATTCCTCGCGTTCTGGCCAAGAAGGAGCTTCTGACATCCCTGTGTCCCAGTATACCTCGATGTTCCAGTATACTGGGGCCAAAACCTGTTGGCCTTTGCCACGCCGCAC
>JAEEGL016633128.1_pt1 | contig 10266 bp, 5 predicted proteins | sample 9134231 | NCBI WGS metagenome assembly JAEEGL01 (sample SAMN16246548, study PRJNA631951) | gut metagenome | biome: gut microbiome; feature: rumen; material: fiber-attached | host: Bos | place: Iran: Karaj | collected 2018-10 | reverse complement strand
TCGCGATGACCTGTGCCCCGACGAGAACAAGGACCTCTACAATGTGGTATTCAAGAAGTTGCTCGATATTGGCGACTTTGTGGGCATCGAGGGCTATGTGTTCCGCACCCAGACGGGCGAGATAAGCGTGCACGCCCAGACGCTCACCGTGCTCAGCAAGAGTCTGAAGCCACTGCCCATCGTCAAGGTGAAGGACGGCGTTACCTACGACGCCTTCGACGACCCCGAACTGCGTTATCGCCAGCGCTATGTGGACCTCGTGGTGAATGACGGCGTGAAGGACACCTTCCTGAAGCGCGCTTTGGTGGTGAAGACCATGCGCCAGGTGCTCGACGATGCCGGCTACACCGAGGTGGAGACCCCCACGCTGCAGAGCATTGCCGGCGGCGCAACGGCCCGTCCCTTCATCACGCACTTCAATGCGCTCGATGTAGACATGTACATGCGCATTGCCACCGAGCTTTACCTGAAGCGCCTCATCGTGGGTGGCTTCGAGGGCGTGTATGAGATTGGTAAGAACTTCCGCAACGAGGGCATGGACCGCAACCACAATCCCGAGTTCACCTGCATGGAACTCTATGTGCAGTATAAGGACTATAACTGGATGATGAGCTTCACCGAGCAACTGCTCGAAACCATTTGTACCGCCGTGAACGGAAAACCCGAGAGCGTGGTAGATGGCAAGACCATCAGTTTCAAGGCTCCTTATCGTCGCCTGCCCATACTTGAGGCCATCAAGGAGAAGACTGGCTATGACCTGGAGGGTAAGAGCGAAGACGAGATTCGTCAAGTGTGCAAGGAACTGAAACTGGAAATCGACGACACCATGGGCAAGGGCAAACTCATCGACGAGATCTTCGGCGAGTTCTGTGAGGGCACCTTTGTGCAGCCCACTTTCATCATCGACTATCCCGTGGAGATGTCGCCGCTCACCAAGATGCACCGCACCAAGCCCGGTCTCACCGAGCGCTTCGAGCTCATGGTCAACGGCAAGGAGCTTGCCAATGCTTACAGTGAGCTCAATGACCCCATCGACCAGGAGGAGCGCTTCAAAGAGCAGATGCGCCTGGCCGACAAGGGCGACGATGAGGCAATGATCATTGACCAGGACTTCTTGCGTGCCCTGCAATATGGCATGCCCCCCACGAGCGGCATCGGCATAGGCATTGACCGCCTGGTGATGCTCATGACCGGCCACAGCTACATTCAGGATGTGCTCCTCTTCCCGCAGATGCGCCCCGAAAAGGTGGCGAAGCGCGACAAGGAAGAAGCCTTCACGGTGCTTGGCATCCCTGCCGAGTGGGTGGCTCCCATCCAAAAGGCGGGCTATCTCACCATTGAGGCGCTCGGCGCCATTGACAAACCCGGCAAACTCTTCCAGGACCTGCTCGACATCAACAAAAAGTATAAGTTGGGTTACAAGAACCCCGTTGTCGATGAGGTGAAGGCCTGGGTAGAAGCTGCCGCTGCACAGCAGTGATGGACGACTTTTTTCACTCCATAGAGTTCTACACCCTGGCCCTGCTGGTGGCCTTTGCCCTGCTGGCGCTCATCTTTGGGCAAAAGGATCAGGACCCCATGAGCACCTACATCAAGCCCATGGCGCTTGACGATGGCGGCGACCAGTCGAGCGAACTGCACCTGATTTCGCATGCCGACGGGGCTCTGGAGTTGCGGCACAAAGGCTTGATGCTCCTTGACGGCGACACCGTGAACCTGGTGGTAACCGTGAGCGACAGCAAGGTGCGCATGGTAGAGAAGAAAGGGGTGAAAGGCGCGCCCGGCCCCGAAAAGCCCATGGCTGGTTCGGTGCTGCTCGATTTCATGAGAGAGCAGAAATATGTTGTTCGCTACGAGAGCGAAGTCACGGGCGAATGGCGGCGTTTCAGCTATGTGAATCGAGAAGGCAATGAAAAGAAAATAGCCTTGAAATACTGATTTTATTGCAGTTGACACAATAAAATAGGCGAAATTGCGTTAAGAGATAAATAACATGATAAAACGATAATAAAAATTTGAAACGATGATTAAGAAATTTTATTTGCTTCTATTGCTCTTGATGCCACTGAGCGTGATGGCACAGACGGGTACAGGATCGTGGACCGTGCATTCACGATTCCTCGCGACATCGGCCAAGAACATCATTGACACAGAGAATAGTGTTTACTATCAGTTGGGCAATGACCTCTTCTGCCTCAACAAGGTTACCAAGGAGAATGTGTCGTTGAACAAGACCAATAGCTTGTCGGATGTGCTGGTAAACGGCATCTACTACAACTACGACAAGAACTATCTGGTCGTTACCTACGACGATGCCAACATCGATGTGATTACCAGCGATGGCATTCAGTACAATATTCCCAATGTGAAAGATGCCTTGATTCCAGATGAAAAGGGAATCAATCATGTCACATTCGGCAGTCTTGGTATGTATGTGTCAACAAAGTTCGGCTATTTGCTCATTGACGATAATAACTTCACTGTCAAGGAGTATCACAATTACTCAACGAATATCTATTCGACCGAGGAAGTGGGCGACAAGTTGATTATCAGCGCTTCGGGCTATTTCTACTATTCAGGAAAAAGTGCCAAGCATGAAACGCTGGCTAATTTCAGCAAGGCGCAGAACTATGCGGCTGATTCGACTGGCGCGGTTACCAAGACTTACAACGGCAAGACCTATGCCATCAACGATTCGAAGTTCTTCCTCAATTCTGCTGGAAATGCCCTCTATATGGTGACGATGGCAGCAAACGGCAATAGCACAACCTTCACACGCACTCAGGCGGTGGCAGCTGTTGCCGACAATGTGCAGAAAACCCCCACGGGCTTCCTTGCCAACTTCATGGCAAACAAATATTATTACACCTTTGATGTCAATGGCGGCAATGCCACCAAGAAGTCGACCAGCTTGAACGAGATGTTCAGCTGCAATCCCAATGGCGACGGCACCATGTGGAGCATCAACACCAATGGCGTGCACAGCAGCGCTGCTGCAAGCACTTATTATAAGATTGATGGCATTTTGATCACCACTGTTCCATGGTGGATGGCCTATAACAAGAGCGAGCACAAGATGTACCTCAGCAGCACCTCGGACAATGGTATTTTGACTCAAATCTTTAGGAACGCAAAGTGTGAGATGAACACATTCGACGGTTCTGTTTGGGCCGATGCAAAACCTTCAGGTGCTCCTACCACAGCGGGCGATGGCTGGTACTATCCTGAGTTCAATCCTAACGATTCGAGCATGTACTTCATCAGTGGCCGTACGAAGGGTATCTACAGAATCCAGAATGGTGCTGTGACTGCCAATTTAGGAACTGCGTCTCCTATGGTAGATCGCAAGGGTGCCATCAGGTTTGACCAGGATGGCAATCTGTGGATTGTGCATTCAAGTTCGAGCAACACTACTCCGGTGAAAGTGCTTCCCAAAGCAAAGTTGGCTAATTCCAGTTTCTCAGCAACTGACTATACTGTGTATAAGGTACCCAATGTTACAGACATCAACTCGTTCAAGTGGTCAAACTTTGCCATCTCCAAAGGCACCGACATCAAGGTGTTCACCACTGGCGACTTGGCTCCCCTTGTGATTTGGGACAACTACGGACAAATTACCGATGGCACCAATTTCCGCTCCAGGTCTTTCAAGAGACTGACGAGCAAGACCGCCAAGACTATCACCTGGGCTTATACCTACGCCCTGAAAGCCGACGACTTCGGCTATGTGTGGATGGGTAACGGCGGCAACCTGGTGCGTTTCAATCCTGCCGAGGCGTTTGACGAGGATTTCCGTGTCGATGATATCTCGGCTGTGATGGGCAACACAATGACCTCGGCCATTGAATTTGGCAAGGACAACACCGTGTGGATTGCCACCTACGGAGCCGGTATCTTTGTGCTGAATCAGGATGGTACCGAGGTGCTGCAGAATTTCACCACTGCTAACAGTCCTCTGCCCACCAACTCGATCTACAACATTTGCTACGACCCCGACCGCGAGTCGATGTTTGTGGTGACTCCCACCTGCGTACTTGAGTATAGCTATGAGTTCCGTGGCGGTGAAACCACCTACGACAATGTCGAGATTTATCCCGAGCCTGTCAAGCCCGATTTCACAGGTTATGTGGCCATCAAGCGACTGATTCCCGGCTCGTATGTGAAGATCACCGATGCCGCTGGTAATGTGGTGTGTGAAACCACCGATGTGGCCGGTACAGCTACTTGGAACGCCTGCAACAGCAATGGCGAGCGCGTTCCCACTGGCACCTACTATGTGTATGCCGCTACCACTCAAAATGTTCCCATGGACAAGCCCGTGGGCAGGATATTGGTGATCAAGTAAAGTGATAATCGTTTCAAAATAATAAATATCTCTGTACGAAAGTCCTCATCGTCAATGCGGTGAGGGCTTTTTTTCAATAACTTTGCTTGTGTGCACAATTTATTTAAGAGTTTTTCGTTATAGTAATTAAATAATATATTAAACCGACATCTATCTTGTAGCAAATGACTATGATAAAGAAACTCTTATTGTCAATATCGTTCATCGCAGTCATGACCGGGCAACTTTTTGCCCAGGGTCAGTGGCGCATTCACCCCAAGTTTGTGAGCTCCGAGGCTCAGCAAGTGGTAGAGATGGGCGACCGCGTGTTTTATCTGGTGAGCAACAACCTGTTCTGCTACGACACATCGACGCAGGAAAACGAGGCGTGGAACAAGCAGAACTATCTCTCGGATACCTACATCACCGGTATGTTCTACAACTCCGACAAAGATTACATTGTGGTAACCTACGACAACGGCAACCTTGATGTGATTGAGGAGTCGGGCCGTGTGCGCAACCTTTCTGAAATCAAGAACTCGACGGTGCTGGGCGGCAAGAATGTGAACGACATCACCTTTGACGACGGCATCTTTTATGCAGCTACCGACTTTGGCTATGTGGTCTTTGACGACCGCAAGTGGGAGGTGAAAGAGTCACGCATCTACACGCAGCACAGTGCCACGAATAGCGATGTGTGGGTCAATGTCAAGATGCTGTCGGTGGCACATGTGGGCGACTACATTGTGATGGTCAACGACACCATAGCCTACTCGGGTCTGGCGTCGGAACGCCGTGAGGCGCTCTCGTCCTACACCACAAGCAAACTCTCGCTGGGCAAGAAGGTGCATCTGTGTCCCATCGAGGGCAGTAGTTTCTTTGCCCTCGGTGACAGGCTTTATCGTGGCACAGTGAGCGCCACAGGCGTGAAGGTGACTTCAGAGGTCAAGGCGAAGGGCGAGAACATCCAGGAGACAGTCGACGGTTTCCTGGTCAACTTCATGAGCCAGGGCTACTACTACACCTTTGACCAAAAGGGCGAGAACCCCAAAAAGGTGGAAGGCGGCAACGAACTCTACTTCAAAAGCAACGAAGGCACGCTGTGGTCGGTGGCCGAGGACGGATTGCACAACAGCGAGGCACCCGAATCCTATTTCAAACCCATCAGCATCAGCATCAGCAACCCCTTCTGGCTCACCTATAACGCAACAAGCCAGAAGATGTATGTCACCAATACCGGCACCTTGGGCCGCATGCTCGACGAGCAGTACGATCCCACCGTGGTCAATGTGTACGATGGCACTCGCTGGACCGATGTCACCCCGTCGCCTATCCTCAAGAATAGTGGTACCTACTGGATGACTTTCGCGCCCGAGGATGCCGAAGAGTATTATGTGGGCTCGTGGTGGAACGGCACCTACAAGGTTAAAGGCACCGATGTGGTGCAGACCTATAACTGGGAGAACTCGCCCATGATTCATGCCCTCGACGGCTACTATTGTCATGCCGTGACCACGCTCGACCGCCAGGGCAACATGTGGGTGGCGCAGACTGGTAACGACGTAACACCGGTGATGATATTGCCCAATGCCAAGCGAAAACTTGCCAGTGTTTCGGTCAACGACTGGATTGACCCCAAACTCACCGATGCCAGGTGCTCTAAGTTTGCCCGCATGCTGGCAACACAGCACAACAACTATATCGTGTACACGCAGGGCAATTTTGCCCCTGTGATGGTGTGGGACTATAAAGGCGACCCCAGCGGCACTATCGGTAAGGCAAGCCACGCAACATTCCTCGACCAGGACAACAAGACCTATGAGTGGGGATTCATCTTCGCTCTTGCCGAGGACCGCGATGGCTTGATTTGGATGGGCTGCGACAATGGCGTGATCTCGTTCAATCCCACGCAGGCGTTCTCGCGTGATTTCCGCATTAACCACATCAAGGTGCCGCGTAACGATGGCACCGACCTGGCCGACTATCTGCTCGATGGCACTCAAGTGAATTGCATCACAGTGGATGCTAACAACTGCAAGTGGATTGGCACCAACAATCATGGTCTGTTTTATGTCAATCCCGATGGCTCGCAGGTTATCAGGCAGTTCACAACCGAGAATAGCCAGCTGCTCTCTAACAAGATTTACGACATTTGCTGCAACGAGTCGTCGAACTCGGTGTTCATCACCACCGGCAACGGCCTGATTGAGTATTTCTACGACTCTTCGAGCCCGGTCGAGGGTGACATGAGCAACATTGTGGCTTACCCCAATCCACTGCGCCCCGACTATGGCGGCGATGTCACCATTACGGGCCTCAAGGACAACTGCTTGGTGAAGATTGCCGACTCGGCAGGCAATGTGGTCACGCAGTTGCGCTCGTCGGGCGGTACTGCCGTGTGGGATGCCCGCACCCCGTCGGGCGACCGTGTGAAGAGCGGCGTCTACTTCGTCTTCGCCTCAACCTCGGGCAGTAGCTCCTCGCTCTCGGCCGTGGCCAAAATCCTCATCATGCGCTAAAAATTTACTGAAATGTCATTTCTATGACTGTGCGCGGTGTTTCCATACGGCTTATCATGTTTGCAACGCTCATAGCCCTGCTCGTGGGTTGTGGGGGCAGTCACGATGCGCGCGTCACGGCCATGCTTGACCGTGCGGACTCGCTGTTGCGCACTTCCGACACTGCCGCGCACAGCGCAGCCCTGCGCCAGATGCTCGCGCTCGGCACCGCCCGCGCCTTGCAGGCCGACGAGGCCCTGCGCGCCCGCCACGCCCTGCTCCTCGTCCAGGCACGCTACAAGTGCTATGTCACCGAGCCGGCCGACAGCGCCCTCATCGACAGCGCCCTCAGTTATTATGCTGACCATCACGGCAGTGCCGCCGACCATGAGCGCTACACCCGCGCCCTTATCTACAGCGGCGCCGTGGCCGAAGAACTCGGCCACCCCCAGCAGGCCATGCAGCACTACCTCGAGGCCGAGTCCACCGCCGACCCCAACGATCACTTTAACCTCGGATATGTGAACCTGCGCATCGGAGGCATCTATGAGTCAGAATATACCACCGACTCCACCGACCTTGTCCGCTACAAGCAGGCCTTGCCTCATTTCGAGAAAGCGGGTAGCGACTATTATCAGGCGGTATGTCTCACAGGCATCGGCGGACTGTATCGCACCCACAACAACGACAGCGCCCTTCACTATTTGCAACAAGCTATCAGCTTTTCTAAGGAGCACGGACTCACCTATAATTATTATGAGGCTCTTGACAAACTCTGTGGACTCTATTATTATATGGAGGACTGTACTAAATCAAAAGATTTAGCGACAAAAATATATCAAGAGAATCAAGGAGTATATGATGATACACAGTATCTGTCTTTCGGTATCAGGTCTTTTGCCAAACTGGGTATGGCCGATTCGGCTGAATACTACTTCAAATATTTGCCGATTCCACAAAATCTGGTTGACAGTGTGGAATTGCTTGATGTTCTAGCTGATATTCAGTTTGCGAAGCATGATTACCTTAATTACTCGTCATCTATTATCAGAAGCTCGCAGATTGCAGACTCCCTTATTCTTAACTCATGCCAAATGCAATTGAAAGATACAGAGGATAAATATAAAAATTCTGTTTTACAACTGAATATAGCCAAATTGAAAAATACACGGCTTATGCTTATTATCGTCATTTTGGGTTGCCTTATTGTCCTTTACGCTTTCATAGCTCGTTATCGCTCTATCAGAGAACAGGCCGAAAGTCTTGATAATGAAAGAACCCTGCTAAAGCATGAACTTGACGAAAGAATGCAAGATTTGCAGATGGCAGAACAAATCTTAAACCAAAAAGAGAGCGAGAAAAAACAATTGCTGGTTGAGATGCACACAAGCAACATGGCACTTCAGCAAGCTTTACAAGCAGCGCACGGTGATAATGGAGTGAAACTTCTTTGTTCATTGCGTGCAGTTCTAAAAGAACTGAGCGACAAGCTCGATTACAACGACAATGATGTTTCTTTGTTCACGGCAATTTTTACTAAAAGGAAAAGTTTTAATCTGAGTGTCAGGAAATTGAGCAATTCTTTCTGGGAAGAGGTGGAGAATGTTGCAAATCTGAGTCACAACAGCATTATTTCTCATGTTAGGGATGTATACTCTAATTGCTCCGAGAGTGATATAAGATATATAGCATTATATTGTCTTGGGTTTTCTAATGAGGTAATTAAAGTGTGCCTTGGATATACAAACATTAAAACAGTAAGCAACTATAAATACTATATTATAAATAAATTGACGGGAAAGCATCAGTCAATCGATGACTTTATTGATGAATACATTCATAAGAAAGGTGTGAATTAATCTTTTTTAACGAATTTGCAATACAAAAATAGTATTTTGTTTACTCTGATAAGTCTCTATAAATCAGAGTAATGCTTTTTATGTGTATTTGCAAAATACACATAACTGATAATCAGTGTGTTGTGATTAAATATATGACCTTGAAAATGAGGGGAATTGCACGATAAATATCTATTTTTGCACACATTGAAATACTTTGTGTCTATGAAATCATTATTATCAATCATGTTGCTTGCATTAGTATTGCCTTGTAATGCAACAATTAATCAAACACCTACCACAGTTCATGTCCAATTAAAGGACAAAGTTCCTCACACCGAGTGGAACATCCCTGCGGACATGCCTGATGTCTATTATGACAGTGTGAATGGTGAAATCACCATTGTTGACTATGTCAATGCAACCTATTATGTGACCATCTACGACGACTGGTGGAATGCCGTCATCACCGACACAAAGACTGGCGGCGGCACCATCAACGTGTCCTCCCTCTCCAGCGGCGACTACACCATTGAAATCTCCACCTCCTGGAACCACGACTACGAAGGCCAGTTCACTGTGCCCTAACTATTACCACCTCACTTCGTGTCACCCTATAGAAAAATTCACACATTATTTATAATTGAATCATGAATATAAAACAATTTATCCTATTAATGACCTGTATAGCAAGCCTTGCAGCGCAAGGAAGCGTAGTCAAGTCTGTTCACCTGCCCATGGGTGGTGACAGTTTCAGCAAATGGCAGGCGGAGTGGCTGGAACCGGGAGCGGCTGGCGACAGTGCCGTGTGGAACTTCAGCCAGGTCATCGTCAACGACGAGCATCACCGCGTGACGTATCTTGCCTTGGGCGACACTGCTCTAGTGCGCTTTGAGGGCGGAACGCAGTACACCTACAGCGTCAGCGGAGACTCGCTGTTGTGGCTGGGCTACGAGAATGCCACCACCAAGGCAGCCGACTCCATCCCGCCAATGACCATGCGCTTTCCCTTGAACTATGGCGACAGCATTCTCACGCCACTCTATTTTAAAGGTGATTATTGCGGAAACAATGCCCTTGCCTTGCAAGGCGCATATAAGATTGTTGCAGATGGTTGCGGAACGCTTATCTTACCCGACGACACCGTACCTGATGTGGTGCGCCTCAGAACTGAATATACAGCCAAGGTGAAGATAGACCGAGACATGGACATGGCTCCCATATCGGAAAATGACACACTGATGACAAAGACCGTCAGCGCATGGCGGTGGTACTCTTCCGACTACCGCTATCCCCTTGCCGAGAGCATCCGTTCGGTCTATCTTGACCCGCAGGGCAACGAGGCGCGTCGTCACGAGGTGTCCTATATCTTCACGCCCGATGCACAGGAGTATGCCCTTGAGAACAGTCCGCGCCTTATGCTGGCTAACATGCAAGGACATGGCTTGGGCGATGGCAATGTACATAATGGTAGCGGTCATGGCTCCATGTCGCTGGTTGACAATGTGAGCGTGACCTGCGATGCGAATGGAGTGCACGTGACAGTCAACAGGATAGAGTCAGCCCCAGGCGATGGCGGGATATCCGTTGTGCTGAGCGACCAGCT
>JAEEGL015636959.1_pt1 | contig 10266 bp, 11 predicted proteins | sample 9134231 | NCBI WGS metagenome assembly JAEEGL01 (sample SAMN16246548, study PRJNA631951) | gut metagenome | biome: gut microbiome; feature: rumen; material: fiber-attached | host: Bos | place: Iran: Karaj | collected 2018-10 | reverse complement strand
CTTAGATTCATATTACAAAGCAAAAATATATGAATCAGATCCATTTGCTAAACTAGACCAAGATGGTGTAGGAAAATTAGTTAAAATGGCAGCTGAAAAAGGAAGAGCAACAAGACCTAATATTAAACTTGGTATCTGTGGAGAGCACGGTGGAGAACCATCAAGTGTTGAATTCTGCCACAAAGTAGGATTAACATATGTATCATGCTCACCATTCAGAGTTCCAATCGCAAGATTAGCAGCAGCTCAAGCAGCATTAAACAACAAATAGAATATATATGTTAAATATACGTAAAAATAAAAAGGATTAAGTTTTGACTTAATCCTTTTTTGTGATATAATTCATTCAAGAGGTAAAAATATGATTAAAAAAGAAAATTTTAATTTTTTATCATCAGATAATAAAACAAAAATAAATGCTTGTAAGTGGTATAAGGAAGATGCAAAATATAAGGCAATTGTTGAAATTAATCATGGAATGATAGAATATATTGATAGATATGATGATTTTGCAGAATACTTGGCTGAAAACGACTTCTTAGTAATAGGACATGACCACTTAGGACATGGGAATTCAATAGAAAGCGATCAAGATTTAGGATATTTTGGAAAACATCCAAGTAATTTAGTAATTACAGATATGTATAAATTAAGAAAGAAGTTTTTTAAAGAAGATATTCCATACTTTATACTTGGTCATAGCATGGGATCATATATGCTTCGTAAATATTTATCAATTCATGGAAATGATCTATCAGGTGCAATAATTATGGGTACTGGATATATTCCAAAAGTTGTTACTTTTATAGCAAAAACAATAGCTCATATTGAGGCATTATTTTTAGGATGGAGACATAGAAGTAAATTACTTCAGAAATTATCATATGATAAATACTATAAAAGATATACATTAGATGGAAGTGATCTTAATAATTCTTGGCTTACAAAAGACAAAGAAAAGGTTAAAAAATACTATAGTGATCCAAAATCTACATATATATTTACAGACAATGGCTATTTAGGATTATTTGAAGCAGTTGATTTTTCTTGCAGAAAGAAAAATATAGATAAAATTCCAAAAGATTTACCAATACTTTTTGTTTCTGGAAAAGATGATCCAGTAGGACAAAATGGTAAAGGAGTAGAAAAAGTATATAATTTATTTAAAAAACAAAATATTCAAGATGTTGAAATAAAGCTTTATGAAAATGACAGACATGAAATATTAAATGAAACTGATAATAAGGTAGTATATAAAGATATTTTAGATTGGATAAACAGCAAGATTAAGAAATAACAAACAAAAAAATAAAGAATAATAATAAAATATTTTAAAAGAGGTAAGAATATGCAAGTAATATTTAATGATTCATATATTGATGTAAAAAAAGGAACAAAAGTTAATGAACTATTAAGTGATGCAATAAAAAATGCAAACAAGCCAATAATTGCATGTATGTTTAATAATGAGCTTAAAAGTCTAAATTATGAAATAAATACAGATGGAGAAATAAAATTAGTTGATATTACTGAAAAGGATGGAATGAGAGTATATAAAAGAGGACTAATATATATAGTTGGTAAAGCTTTTCAAGAGCTTTATCCAGAAGCATTACTTACAATTAACTATCAACTATATCATTCTATGTTTTGCGATGTTGAGAGAGTTACAATAACAGATGAAATGATAGCAAATATTAATAAAAAAGTAAGAGAGATAGTAGATAAAGATATTCCTATTACAAAGAAAATAATGACAAAAGAAGAAGCAAGAGAGTTTTATGAAAAAGAAAAAACATTAAAAGGAATATTGCAACTTGATTTAGAGGCTAAAAAGGAAGTAACTTTATACTATGCAGAAGACTATTATAACTATTTCTATGGAGTTATGCCAATATCTACAGGAATACTTCAAACTTTTGATATTGTAAAATATTATGATGGATTCATAATTAGATATCCAAATAGAATAACAGTAAATAAAATACCACAATTAATAGATTGTCCAAAGCTATTTTCAACACTAAGAGAATATGACAGAATGCATAAAGTATTATCTGTTAACACGTTATACAGATTAAATAAAAGAATACAAGAAGATAGAATAAGAGACTATATATTACTTGATGAAGCTTTACATGAAAAGAAAATTGCAAATATTGCAGATGAAATTGCAAGAAGAGAAAAAGCAAAAGTAGTTTTAATTGCAGGACCTTCATCTTCTGGTAAAACAACATTTGCAAAAAGATTAGAAATACAACTTAAAATAAATGGTTTAAAACCTAAAACAATATCTGTGGATAATTACTTTGTTGAAAGAAAAGATAATCCAAAAGATGAAAATGGTGAAAATGATTATGAATGTATAGAAGCAATAGATACAAAACTTTTAAATGAACATTTAGTAAAACTACTAAATGGTGAAGAAGTACAGCTTCCAACATTTAACTTTAAAACAGGACAAAAAGAATACAAAGGAAACACAATGAAACTTGCTGAAGATGAAATTTTAATAATGGAAGGTATTCATTGCTTAAATGATAAACTTACATATTTAATACCAAAAGAACAAAAATTTAAGATATATATAAGCTGTTTAACTGTCTTAAATATAGATTACTATAATAGAATTTCTACAACAGATTCAAGACTAATTAGAAGAATTGTAAGAGATAACCAATTTAGAGGATATAGCGCACTTCATACATTAAGAATGTGGCAATCTGTAGGAAGAGGAGAAACTAAAAATATATTCCCATTCCAAGAAGAAGCAGATGCAATGTTTAATTCATCATTAATTTATGAATTAAGTGTTTTAAAGGATTATGCAATGCCATTACTTCAAGAAATAACAAATAAAATGCCTGAATTTTCTGAAGCAAAAAGACTTTATGCAATGCTTCAATATTTTGAATCAATTCCTGAAGAATATGTACCATCACACTCACTTCTTCGAGAATTTATTGGTGGAAGTATATTTGAAGAAGAATAAATAAAAGGAGTACCAAATGAAAACTTTTAATGAAATTGATGAAGAGTTTATTTGTGAAAATTGTGGTAAAAAAATAGAAAAATTAGGTTATTCATGTAGAGATCATTGTAATTATTGTTTGTGTTCTAAACACTTAGATATAAACCCAGGAGATAGACAGGCAACTTGTCATGGAATGCTAGAACCAATTGGAGTAGAACTAAACAGTAAAAAAGGTTATGTAATAGTATATAAATGTAATAAATGTGGAGAAATAAAGAAAAATAAAGCAGCAAATGATGATAACATGGATTTAATAATTAAACTTACAGTAAATAATGGTATATAAAAAGATATAAAAATAAATAAAATTAAAAGAAAAAACAAAAAACTAAGAACAATATAAAAAGAGGCTACAACCTAGTTGTAGCCTTTAAACTTGAAAAAATTGTAAAAAAGTGGTAAAATATAAGTACCTATGAAAAATTCATAAAGAAAGGAAGTGTAACGAATGGAAGAACTCTATTCGGTACAAACAATGTCACGCGTTCGTCGGGAAAATGGTAAACTTATGGTAGGCTTTTTTGCCAACCACAGAACATCAGAGATATGTTTTTCCTGTGAGGGGAACTTATCATTTGATGAGCTCAAAAAATTTGTTGGCCAGAAGGTGGAAGTTGGTATATATACTTCTGGCAAAGTTTTCTCGGTTTCTCGTGTTATGTGACTGATTCCTCCACCGCGTGGTGGACAAAACTGGCTTCGCAAATGTGGAGCCTTTTTTGTTGCTTTTTTTCTTTACTTTTTCCTATTTAAATAGTATAATAACGAGGTGAGAGTTTGTAAAAATTCTTGCTGTTTTTAATTTTTTATGTGAGGTGTGTTATGGAAAATAATGAACTAATAAACATAGCAAAAAACTTTAAAATTGATGGAGAAGTAACTAATGTAGAAATATGTAGTAGCGGACATATTAATAGAACATATGCTTTAACATATAAAAAGGAAAATGGAGATAGTAAAAAATATATTTTGCAATATGTAAATACTAATGTATTTCCAAATTTACCTGAACTTATGGATAATATTAAAAGTATTACAACATATATGAATGATAAGGCTTTGAAAAATGGAGAAGATTTAGATAGATTAACAATAAAGATGATAGATACTGTAGATAACAATCCTAATTCTTTGTATGATAAAAATTGGAGAATGGAAGAGTTTATAGATAATACAAAAACATATTTAACAACAGAAGATTTAGGAATACTAGAAGAAGCAGGAAAAGCTGCAGGTAAGTTTCAGAAAAACTTAGATGGATTCCCAGCAGAAAACTTATATGAAATTATTCCTAAATTTCACTACACACCAAATAGAGTAAAACAATTAAAAGATGCACTAGAAAGTTCAGAAAATTTAAATTTGAGAGCCGATAGATTTGAAAAAGCAAAAGATGTAATTGCTTATGTTACAGATAAGAAAAGATTAGATAGAACATCTGTAATTACTTCAATGCTTGAAACTAAAAAAATACCACTAAGGGTTACACATAATGATACAAAATTAAGTAATATATTATTTGATAAAGATACAAACAAAGCAGTATGTTTAATAGACTTAGATACTGTAATGCCAGGTGCACTTTGTTATGACTTTGGAGAAGGATTAAGAACAGGTATTACAACAGCTAAAGAAGATGAACAAGATTTATCAAAGATAAAAGTTGATTTAAATAGATTTGAAAGTTATTCAAAAGGTTTTTTAGGAGAAGTAAAAAATGCAATAACTAAAGAAGAATTAGAAACACTTCCTCTAGGAGTTTGGATGATGACATATGAAAATGCAATAAGATTTATTGCTGATTACTTAAATGGTGATACATATTTTGCAGTAGATAAAGAAATTCCAGATCACAATTTAGTAAGAGCAAAAGCACAACTTGAAATTTTAAGACAATTAGAAGAAAAAGAAGAAGATATGAAGGGAGTAATTAGTAAATATGGATTTTAAAGATTTAGCAGATTTAATATTTCCAGATGCAAAGGAAATATCATATTATGAAGAAAAATATCCAAAAAGAAATTTAAAAGAGGGTGCTGAAGTAACAAGATTTGCACCAAGTCCAACAGGATTTATTCACATAGGTGGTCTTTTTGGTAGTGTTATAGATAGAAAACTTGCAAAACAAACAGATGGTGTATTTATATTAAGAATTGAAGATACAGATCAAAAAAGAGAAATAGAAAATGGAATAAACCAAATAGTAGACAGCCTAAAAGATTTTGATATTGTTCCAGATGAAGGAATGGTATCTGAAACAGAAGAAATAGGTGAATATGGGCCATACAAACAAAGTGCAAGAAAAGATATATATCAAGCTTATGCTAAACATTTAATAGCACAAGGAAAAGCATATCCATGTTTTTGCACACCAGAAGAATTAGAAGAAATTAGACAAAAGCAAGAAGCGGCAAAATTAAGAACAGGATATTATGGAGTATGGGCAAAATATAGAAATCTATCTGTAGAAGAAGCAGCTGAAAAGATAAAAGAAGGAATCCCATATATTGTTAGATTTAAATCTATGGGTAGAGAAGATAGAAAAATTAAGCATAAAGATTTAATAAAAGGAAATATTGAATTTCCAGAAAATGATCAAGATATTGTAATTATAAAAGCAGATGGGCTTCCAACATACCATTTTGCCCATGTTGTAGATGATCACTTAATGGGAACAACTTGTGTAATAAGGGGAGATGAATGGGTATCATCAATACCACTTCATTTAGAACTATTTAGAGCTTTAGAATTTATGCCTCCTAAATATGCTCATACTGCAACAATTATGAAAGATGAAGATGGAAGTAAAAGAAAAATAAGTAAAAGAAAAGACCCTGAAGCTGCAGTAAGTTTCTATCATGAACAAGGAATACCTGCAAATGCAGTAGTAGAATATTTATTAAATATTGCAAACTCAACATTTGAACCATGGAGAAGACAAAACCCTGATAAAGATATTTCAGAGTTTGAACTTCAAATTAATAAAATGAGTGTAAGTGGCGCTGTATTTGATATGGTTAAACTTTTAGATGTTTCAAAAACAGTAATATCTAAATTTAATGCAGATGAAATATATGATAAAACATATGAATGGGCAAAAAGATATAATGAAGGATTAGCTAAGCTTTTAGAAAGTGATGTAGAATATGCTAAAAAAGTATTAAACATTGAAAGAGGAAAAGCAAAACCTAGAAAAGATATAGCTAAATGGTCAGATGTAGAATCTATTATTGAATACATGTATAAAGATAGATTTGAAAACATGAACAATTATGAGTTCCAAAACATAAATGATGAAAATGAAATAAAAGAAATAGTAAAAGAATATGTAGAAAACATATATAACTTTGATGATGATAAAGAAACATGGTTTAACAAAATGAAAGATTTATCAGAAAAATTTGGATATGCAAGGGAAGTAAAAGAATACAAACAAAATCCAGATGGATTTAAAGGCCATGTCGGAGATATAAGTACTGTTATTAGAGTTGTACTTACAACAAAAAGAAACACTCCAGATTTATATGAAATAATGCAAGTACTTGGAAAAGAAGAAGTATTAAGAAGATTTAATAAATTTATCAATAAATAAAATATTAAAATAGATTATAGATCTATATTATTTAAAAGGAGCTTTAAATGGAATATAATATAGGAGATATTGTTGAATTTAAAAAAGTTCATCCTTGTGGAAGTAAACTTTGGGAAATTACAAGAGTGGGAGTTGATTTTAAATTTAAATGCAAACGGATGTGAACATGTAATAATGGTTGAAAGACAAAAAGCTCTTAAAATGATAAAAAGGAAGGTCAACTAATGAGAAATAGAAGAGAGAAAAAACAAAGAAGTGTTTTTTCAACACTGGGAACTATTATATTTTTCATAATTATAATTCTTATAATTGCAAAGCTATATTCAGTATATAAGGCATATTATTTTAATGGGTTTACAAAAGTTATAACAAATAATCAGTACTCTAAATTTATAAGAGATAGTAAAGTTAAATGTTCTGAAGATGATAGCTATAAAATAGAATCAACAGATTTTAATGATGCTATGTTCTATAAAGAGATAAAAGTTAAACCTAACACACCATATAAGCTATCTTGTATGGTTAAAACAGAAGGAGTTATTCCTGAAAGTGAACCTTCTCCAAGTGGTGCACAAATTTGTATATTAGATACGACAGAATGCTCAAAAAGTGTAACAGGTACTACAGATTGGCAAAAACTAGAATTTATGTTTAATTCTAAAAATAGAGACACAATAAAAATTGGATTTAGATTAGGTGGAAATAAAGAAAATGTTAAAGGAATAGCATGGTTTTCTGATTTTAAATTAGAAGAAGGACTTGCTTCAAATGATACAAATTGGAATTTTGCTTGTTTAATGTTTAAGAATGTTGATGTTACAATTAATGGACAAAAAATAGAATTAACAATGGATGATAGAGATATTGCAACAATGAAATCAAACATGGATAGATTTAAAGTTGCATGTAATAATTTATCTGGAGAACAAATGACAGTAACATATGATGTTTATGAAGTTGATGATCCGATAAAAACTGTTTCATATTCAAATGAATATGGTTACTATGTTGATCCAGTTGATGTTCAAGATATTCTAGATAAATATATTTCAAAAGAAGAATATGATCATATATTTGTTGTAGTAAGACTTGGAAATGATAACGAAAACAAGGAAATACCAGTAAATGACTGGATAGGACTTCGGAAGTATGGATTATGAAGGAATAGGATATTCAAATATTAGACTTCCAAACAGTTCAAATAACTATATTTATGTTTATGATTCGAGAATTAATGAGTTTCCAGAAGAAGTATATGTTCATGAATTTTTACATTCTTTAGAAAGAACATTAATAGAATATGGATATACAATTCCTGCACTTCATGATAATGAAAAATATGGATATAAAGAAGAATGGCTAATAGGACTTAAAAATTGGTATGAAGCATATATGAAATGCGCAATAGAAGATGAAAATGGAAAGTTTATAGGCTTAGACAGTATAGTTTATACTTTAAAACCAGTACATGAAAGCAATTTTAAATATACAACAGAAGTAGAATATTCAAAAGAACCAAGCAATATTTTTGAAGAAATATCAGGAATTATAAAATCAGTAGGAAATACATTAAAAAGAGACTAGATAGAATAAAAAATAACAGAATAAAAAAAGGATAACATTTATGAAAGTATCAGATTTCAATTATGATTTACCAGAAGAATTGATTGCACAAACACCAATCTTAAAAAGAGATGAATCAAGACTTATGGTATTAAATAAAAAAGAAAAAACAATTGAACATAAAATTTTTAAAGATATTATAAACTATTTAAAACCAGGAGATGTATTAGTTAGAAATAATACTAAAGTAATACCTGCCAGAATATATGGAAAAAAAGAAACAGGTGCAAATGTTGAATTCCTATTATTAAATAATATAGAAGGAGATGTTTGGGAAACAATAGTAAGACCTGGAAATAAACTTCATGTTGGAACAAAGGTTATATTTGGTGATGGTATTCTAAATGCTGAAATTTTAGAAATTTTAGAAGGTGGAACAAGAAAAGTTAGATTTACATATGATGGAATATTCAACGAAATATTAGACAAAATAGGACTTATGCCACTCCCACCATATATACATGAAGAACTTAAGGAAAGAGATAGATATCAGACGGTATATGCTAAATTTCAAGGATCAGCAGCAGCGCCAACTGCAGGACTACATTTTACAGATGAATTACTTGATAAGCTTGAACAAAAAGGAATAATAATTGCTAATGTAACTCTTCATGTAGGAATTGGAACATTTAGACCAGTAAAAGAAGAAACAGTTGAAGAACATAAAATGCATACAGAACATTTTTATATAAAAAAAGAAGATGTAGAAAAAATAAACAATGCAAAAAAAGAAGACCGAAGAGTAATAGCGGTAGGAACAACTTCTTGTAGGGTATTAGAATCAATTGCCGATGAAAATGGATTTGTAAAAGAAATAGAAGATGACACAGGTATCTATATTTATCCAGGATATAAATTTAAGTGTATTGATGGACTGATTACAAATTTTCATTTGCCACAATCAACACTTCTTATGTTAGTTAGTGCATTTGCAGATAGAGAGTTTATACTAGATAGCTATAAAGAAGCGGTAAAAGAAAAATATAGATTTTTTAGCTTTGGAGATGCAATGTTTATAATATAATTTAATATAACAATTAAATATGACAATAATACTATAACTTTATAATATTTGAAAGGAAATAAAACATGTCAGAAGCAATAACATATGAATTATTACATATAGATAAATCAACAGGTGCAAGAAGAGGAGTAATACACACACCACATGGTGATATACAAACTCCAATATTTATGCCGGTAGGAACACAAGCAACAGTAAAATCATTAACGCCGGAAGAACTAGAAGAAGAAGTTAAAGCTCAAATAATACTATCCAATACATACCACTTGTATTTAAGACCTGGAGATGAGATAGTTAAAGAAGCTGGTGGACTTCATAAGTTTATGAATTGGAACAAACCAATACTTACTGATTGTGGAGGATTTCAGGTGTTTTCTTTAAGTGATTTAAGAACAATTAGTGAAGATGGAGTTGAATTTAAATCACATTTAGATGGAAGTAAACATTTCTTTTCACCTGAAAAAGTTATGGATATAGAGCAAAACTTAGGAGCAGATATAATTATGGCGTTTGATGAATGCTGTCCATATCCATCTACATATGAATACACTAAAAACTCAATGGAAAGAACTTCTAGATGGGCTTTAAGATGCAAAGATCATTTTACAAACAGTGAAAAACAAGGATTATTTGGAATTATTCAAGGTGGATTTTATGAAGATTTAAGAAAACAATCAGTAGAAGATTTAGTAGCATTAGATTTTCCTGGATATGCAATCGGAGGAATAAGCGTACGGAGAACCTAAAGAAGAATTTTTAAGGATTTTAAAATATACTACCCCACTTATGCCAGAAGATAAACCGAGATATTTAATGGGAGTTGGAACACCAGATTATTTAATAGAAGCAGCAATAGCAGGAATTGATATGTGTGATTGCGTTTTACCTACAAGAATTGCAAGAAATGGTACAGCATTAACTAGTCATGGCAAAGTTGTAGTTAGAAATGCAACATATGAAAGAGATTGGACACCTTTAGATGATGAATGTGAT
>JAEEGL014122196.1_pt1 | contig 10266 bp, 11 predicted proteins | sample 9134231 | NCBI WGS metagenome assembly JAEEGL01 (sample SAMN16246548, study PRJNA631951) | gut metagenome | biome: gut microbiome; feature: rumen; material: fiber-attached | host: Bos | place: Iran: Karaj | collected 2018-10 | reverse complement strand
GCTACCGCCGCCTTACTCGCCGAATAGAATGACTGGAACGGGATCGGGAAGACCGCGGCTGCGGACGAGACCGCAAGAACCGTTCCCCTCGTCTCCTTCAGATACGGAATGGCGTTTTTCACAAGGTTGAACACGCCGAAAAAGTTTACGTCGAACTGGCGGTGAGCGTCGTCCCCGTCTGTGAACTCGACGGCTCCGGAGATGCCGAATCCCGCGTTGGCAAGTACGTAGTCTATCCTTCCCTCTTTTTCCTTCACTTTGCCGAGCGCCGCCGCAACGGCGTCCTCGTCCGTCACGTCGCAGGCGACGTCATAAACTCCGTCAAGACCCGAGGGCGTTCTGCTGAGATTGTATACCGCGCATCCTTCAGACGCAAATCTTCCGGCGCACTCTCGCCCTATACCTTTGGAAGCTCCGCTTATAACGGCCACTTTTTTATCGTTCATAGTCAGCCTCCCCATTGGCCCCGTTCGGCGTGCTGTTTCCTGCCGACCGCCGTACCGAATCCGGTCGTGCAAGAGACCTTATCAGCGAACGTGATTCTCCCTTATCGATAAGGACGAAATCGTAAAGCTCGGAATCCTTGAAGCATTTGTATATCTTTTCCGCGATCTTGTACGCCTCTCTCACGCCGCACCCGTCAGGCGCAGAAAGAGATACGGCAACGCGCTTTCCCCTATACTCGGCGGCAAGTTTTGAGATCTTCTCCGGACGACCGGTAAGCTCTTTGAGTTTCGTCCCGTCGATCGTATCTACCCGCACCGCTTTGCAGGAGTCACCGGAGGCGATACGCATAGTCGCCTTCTTGTCGAGAGCGGAGGAAAGCGCGAAATACGCGAAATATCCGGAGTTGAAAAAGTCATCGCAAAGAAAGCGCGACGCGTATTCATTGCAGATCCGCTCTGCGATCTTCAATGCAGGATCATAGTCTGTAACAGTCATAGTACCTTTTTATCAGTAACCTTAAATCTTTAATATTATTTTTATAATTATATCATACAGACGCGCAGGAATCAACGGATTTTCTGCAAAATAAAGATCAAAAACGACAAACAGAGAGGGAATAATACTCTGCAGGTGTATCAAAGATCCGTCCGGTGGATCTGCAACACAAAAAAGCACTGCAATTGCAGTGCTTTTTTCTGGTGACCCGTGGGAGAATCGAACTCCCGTTACCGCCGTGAAAGGGCGGTGTCTTAGCCGCTTGACCAACGGGCCGAGTTTTGGCTCGGCAGATGCTTCCGCCTCGCCAAATGGTAGCGGAAGTTGGACTTGAACCCACGACCTATCGGGTATGAACCGATTGCTCTAGCCAACTGAGCTATTCCGCCGTAACGCCGGAATCTCAACCGAACGCTTGATAATTATAGCATGACATAAATCTTTTGTCAACACTTTTTTACTATTTTTTTATTTTAATATAATACGCGTCAGTAATCGAAACCGAACACTTCCGAGAGTATTTCGAGTATTTTGAATCTCACCTTGTATTTTGAGGCGGAATCATTCTTGATAAGCTTGTATTCCTCCGAGGTAAATCCGGCGTCGATAAAATCTTTGCGCGCCTCCTCCTCGCAGGCTGAAGTACACAGCGGCGGGAACAGAACGCACCACCAGTTATGCCCCGCGCCTTCTCCTATCGTGACCTTAAGCGACGTATATTCGCCCGCAGGAAGAGTGAACCCCTCGTAGTAACGCACGGGATATTGCTCTTTACCGAGCGTAACGTCTACGCTGTCACGGCATCCGCGTTCCGTCAAAACTCTTTCCGCGGCGTTCTTTATCGCCCCGATGTGTGACGATATTATACTGCAGGCAGAATCTTTGTCGGAAGCCCTCGGAAAAGCCGACATCGCGTCAAGTACCGCGTCGCGAACGCAAAGCTTTAATTTTTGATCCTCTTCGCTGTCGGAATCGGCGATGACGTGGAGCCTTATTATTCCGCTGTAGATCTTCTCCTCCCCGTTCACCGGAAGGAACGAAAGAAGCATTGACGACGCCAGGATCATCACGCTGATGAGCACGAGATATTTAATTCCCCGATTTTTGAAAAACATATTAACACCTCTCATTCAGGATAAACTATTATTTACCTGCTGACAAAATATTATTCGTTTTTCTTGATTTATTTTCAATCTGTGCTATACTGTGTATATAAAACCGGAAAGGAGGCGTCATAATGACAGATACGGAAAGATTCTTTATCGATATCCTCTCCTCTCATATATCGGACACGCCGCTCTCTGCGCCGCAGAACGCGGATTATGCCGAACTGACGTCTCTTTCTCACGCACACAAGCTGACGCCGATCGTATATTCCGAGCTTGCGAAAAAACTGAAGGATGAGGTTCCGGAGGACTTTCTGTCAGGGTTGAAACGCACGGCGTATATGCAGATCACAGGGCAAATATCCAAAAGCCGCGCATTTCTCGACGCGTATACCGAGCTATCACATGCCGGGATAAAGTGCGTTGTCGTAAAGGGCATAACTCTGAGAGTCCTCTATCCCGATCCGGATCTGCGTCTTTCCTCCGACGAGGACGTACTCGTACCGGAAGAGGATTTTGAGAACGCCTGCAAAGCGCTCCTCGACCACGGATTTGAAGAGCGCGAAAAGACGGACGAAGACACAAACGTAAGAGCTTTTTCAAACGTACCGAGCGGTCTTCTGATAGAGCTTCACAACAGCCTCTTTCCTCACACGGACGCGTTCAACGAAAATATGGCGTCCCTCTTTGACGGCGCCGCAGACAGATCGCGTGAACAGATAATAGACGGGTGTAAAATATATACCCTTTCCCCGACCGATTCCCTGCTTTTCCTTATTCTGCACAGCTTCAAGCACTTCGTCTTCTGCGGTTTCGGTCTGAGGCAGATCGCAGATCTCATAGTTTTTGCGCGCGCAAACAAAAGTTTGACAGATGCAAAATATATCATCTCATCTCTCGAGAAAGTTAGAGCTCTCGGATTTTTCAAAGCTCTCGTCGGAATATGCGAAGAGTATTTCAAAGTCTCGGCAGAAGAACTCGGTTTTGAGGGGCTTGAGACACAACGGATCGACACGAGCGACCTGATCGCCGACGTCCTCTCCGGCGGAGCGTACGGCAACAGCTCCCCCGAGCGGGTACACAGCTCGCTCATGACCCTTACCTCCGCGAACGGCGGCAAAAAGAGCTCCGCGCTCCGGGCCGTCTTCCCTCCGTACAGCGTCATGAAGGAGCGTTATCCCTTCGTCGCAAAAAACAGAATACTTCTCCCCGCGGCGTGGTGCGCAAGGATATTCAAGCGCGTCTTCTCCGAAAAAGGATCGTACAGCAACTCCGCAGCCCTCGAGATCGGACACCGGCGCGTCGAGATGCTGAAAAAGTACGGGGTGATCGAATGAAGGAGAAAAATATAGTCTTTTCGACCGACGACTTCAAGCTGAAGATCATACCGCTTCTTGAAGAAGGGCTCACAGTACCGCTCACGGTCAGCGGCGGCAGCATGAACCCTTATATCGTGCCCGAACGCGACACGGTTATTATTTCAAAGCCGAAATTCCCTCTGAAAAAAGGAGACATAGCGTTCTTCGAGCGGGCAGGCGGACAGATAGTGATGCACCGCGTCTGCAAGGTAAAGGACGGCGCGTATTACTTTGTCGGCGACGCGCAGACAGATATCGAGGGACCGATAGTAAAAGAACAGATCTTCGGCAAGATAAACAAGATCATCAGAAAGGGCAAAGCGGAGGAAAAAGGAAGCTTCACGTGGTTTTTCTTCCGTCATATCTGGATCCGCATGATCCCGCTTCGCCCGTTCTGTATGAAACTGTATGAAAAACTGAAAAGGCATTAGGCAATAGAAGATCCCCGGCTTACCACCGGGGATCTTTATTGTTTGCTTATGCCCACGGATCTTCGGAAGCGGGGATCCTGATATCCGGCAGAAGGAAGTTTTCCCAGAGATACCATATATCTCCCTTTGCGCGTCTCATCTGGACCTGCCTCGGGGTATCCGCTCCGCTGGACTTTATCCAAAGCGTCGCGTATCCTTCGTTTTGATAGGAATACGGATTTTCCTCCACGGTTATCGTGTAAGGAACGGACGGTTCGTAGTTGTTTGCGGGAGAAGTCCCGGCGAAATAAGATCTCGGAACGTAACCCTTTCCGACAAGACGGTCGCGAAGAAACTGTATCTCAAAGGGAGACAGTGGTCTCGGGCCTTTGAGGAAGTTTAGCATTTCCACCGTCTCGTCAACGTTCTTCTCATAATGGCAAAGTACCGCCGCGGTCAGCGCCGCGGTCGCAAACGGATCGGTCAGCGCCGCCTCCGGCATCGCCCGCAGTTCCGCGAGGTTTTCCGGGAGTTTATCAAACTCAAACGTTTTCATAAAATACCTCCGTCATCTTGTGCCGCCGCCGTGAGAAACTCCGGACGACGAGACGTGGAAGCCCGCGCCTCCGCCGCTTCCGCCGCTTCTCGAAGTATCCTGAGGTCTAGGCGTCTTTGTAACGTTCGCGTACAGGAACAAATCGCGGCTGTCGGTCACGTTGAAGCTGCCCGGCACTACGTAATCGGACGCCGCGCTCTTGCGCGAAACGCTCTTTAGCTGCGCCTTCATTGACGTCGCGGTTATACCGCCGACTCCGAATCCGGCAAGGATCGAAATCAGCCCTTTCAGGAACGGATTGAACGAAGACTTTCCTTCATATCCGTACTGATTGAATTCGTCCGTCGGATTTCCGTACACGTCCGTACGCTCTTTTGCCTTGTCAAAAAACGCCTTCTCCGCCTTTATCGTCTCCTCTACTGCGCCGGATACGTCTTCACGAACAAGATACGGCTTAACGTCATAGTACATATCGTCAATGTCGTTCTCCGTGCAGATCGCTATCATGTGACCGGTCGTGCAGAGATGAAAATGATTGCTATACGGTGCACCGGTCCGGAGAAGAACGAGTATACCGTCGTTCTGGGGGCCGACGCCGTATCCGCCGTTGTCGTAAAGGTCGTCGGCAAAGGTCTCGAGAGTCGGATTGCCGTATTCTTCGAGCACCTCGCTGTTTACAACGGCGACTGCCGCGTCGTACGAGTACTCCGCTTTGAGAGCAAGAAGCTCTCCTTCGAATTTCTCGATCTCCTCTTCCGTCAGAGTATCGGTGAAATCTATTATCTGCGCGAACCCTTTATCCGTTTTTGCCGCGGCGGAAGACGCGAGTACGAAGATAAGGGCTGACAAGACGAGCGTCGTAAGCAGTAATGATAATACTTTTTTCATCATATCACCCCATAAACCTCCACCACAGATACAGGACCGCAAACACCGCTGCCGCGGCGACGGCTCCTATTCCGAGAAGCCATCTCCAGAACGCCCCTTTATCAACGGGAAGATCTCCGACGAATTTGCCGGTCTGACCGTTCATGGCGAATCTGTAGTTCTGTCCGTTCCACGTAGTGTTGAGGATCCACACCGGGTAAAGAGCGTATTTCGCTTTTCCTCCCGAAAGGTTTATATTGCTGTTCTCCGGAAAGACTCCTGAATAGCCTATGACGGTGGATTCGAAAACGTCCTCCGTGCTATGTTTCATTCTTGTATTCACGCGGTCGATGCTCTGCTCCGCCGTTACGTCGTACTTATCCGCAAGATATCCCGCAAGATACGCAGTCTGGAAATCTACCGCCTCGCTGAAATCAAAGGGCTCGATAGACTCCATGAGTTCGTCTTCCATCTTTGAGGAACCGTCGACGGGAACGTGCGAGAACGAGACGGTGCCTCCTCTTATCAGAGAGAAGTAGGAGGTCTCCGTATAGATGTATTTGCTATCGCTCCAGGTCCTGACCCTCGTGCCCTTGTATCTGATATTCGCGTCCGCGGTCGCGTCGAAGAGCCAGAACGGGACGTAAAGCCCTTTTATCTCGTCGATATGGTTCTGATCCTTGAAGACCTTGGGAAGCAGTTTCTTTCCTTTCATGTGCGACATCAGACCGCGCTTCGCCGCCTCTTTGTCGAGTTTGAAAGGAATTATCAGATCCGGTTTGAGTTCGCCTCTGAACTGACCCATAAGGATAACCGGGTTACCGCAGTATGGGCAGCTCGTGGCGGCGAGAGTTTCGTCTCCGACGATCTCGCCTCCGCAGGACTTGCAGGCGTAGACGCGCATTCCGTCCGTCTCCCCCGCCAGCCACGGATTGCCCGCCTCGACGTCCCAGTGCATCTGGCTCTCTCCGTCGTGGCTCAGCTCCTCGTCATACTGGAGAAGAGTCGCGACGTCGAACTCGGTGTCGCAAAACGGACATTTCATTTTTTGCAACGTGCTGTCAAACGTTATGGCACCGCCGCAGCACGGACATTTATATTCAAGTTGTGATGCCATTCCAACCTCCGTAATAGTTGGTTATGTTAGTCGCTCTTTTCCGAAAGAGATCTGAAGAACGATTCAACGGCATAGCCGCCTTCTCCGGCGGATTCCGCGCTCATTGATCTGCCGTCCTCATAACTCACGCTGAAATAGTAAGACGGAGCGTCGGGTTCCTCATCATTTCCGAAATCGGGATCCGGTCTGTTTCCTACCTGTTCGGAATACCCGTACTCTTCAATGAGAGCCCGCAGCGCGTTCATCTCCTCTTTTGCGATCGTCTTTTCTCCCTCGATACGGTTTCCGTCTGTATCATAGCGTGAATAGGTGAAAACAAAGTCCCCGTCTTTCTCGGCGGCGCAATAGGAAAACTCCGCCGTCGGCGTCTTGCCTCCCGCGCACGTGTACGTCACAGATACGACGCGCCCGTGTTCCGGGTCGGCGTGTACTTCGACGGGATCCGGCTCATCCGAACAGGATCCGAGGAGCGAGACTGCAAGAAGCGACGCTATGATCAAAACGATTATTCTTTTTATTTTCATATACGTTCTTTTCCGAAATTTCCAAAAGGCAGTGCGCGAAAACGCGCACCGCCTCATTTATGTTTTTATGCCCGGATATCGCCCTCGTCGAATTTATCTCCGCATTCGGGACAGAACTTCGGAGGGTTGTGAGGATCTTCCGGCTCCCAGCCGCACTTGTCGCAGCGATAGAGAGGAGCGTCCGCCGGCTTCTTTGCTCCGCATTCGGGACAGAATTTGCCCTTATTTACCGCGCCGCAAGCGCACTTCCAGCCCTTTTCCTCTTCTGGACGCTTTGCGCCGCATTCAGCGCAGAACTTGCCCGTAGCCGTTGCGCCGCAAGCGCACTTCCACGTATCCTTTGCAGGTGCCGCCGCGGGAGCTGCCGCTGCAGCCGCCTGTGCCTGCTGTTTGCCCTGCTCGAAGAGAGCGGACGGATTTGCTCCGCCTACGTTCATAGCCATGCCGACTCCCATGAAGCCCGCCATAGCGCCGCCTTCGTTCTTCGCCGCGTCTCTCATAGCGTCCGCCTGTGCCTGAACGACTGTTGCTGCCGCCATGTTCGGATCCTTGTTGATAGCCGCGCGCTGTGCGTTCTTGATGGCCTCCGCATCCTCTTCGGGAAGAGTTACGGGGTTCATCGCAACGGAGACGACCTTGAGTCCTCTGAGCTCGCCCCACTTCTGGGAGAGCTGTTCGTTCATAGCCTGCTCGATCTCCGCATTGTGCGTCGAGATCTGGTTCGGTCTGATCTCAAGCTCGGAAAGACGTCCGAACGCGGGAGCGAGAGCGCTGATGAATTCGGTCTTGAGCTGTGTGTCAAGCTCGCTGCGGCTGTATGCGCCGTCTACGTTTCCGCATACGTTCGTGTAGAAAAGGATCGGGTCGACGATCTTATAGGAGTACACGCCGCTGCATCTGACGGAAACGTCGATGTCAAGGTTGATCTTTGAGTCGACAACGCGGAACGGTATCGGATTGGGCGTTCCGAACTTGTTGTCGATGAGTTCCTTAAGGTTGAAGTAATAAACTCTCTGATCCTTGCCGGGGTCTCCGCCGAATGTGAAACGTCTGCCGAGGATCTTGAAAGTCTCTTTGATGCTCTCGCCGAGGTTGCCCGTGAAGATGCTGGGCTCTGTCGAGGTATCGTATACGAATTCGCCGGGTTCGGCGCAGACTTCGACGACCTTTCCCTGATCTACGATGATCATGCACTGACCGTCAGCAACGGCGATGACAGATCCGTTTGAGATGATGTTGTCGTTGCCCTTTGTGTTGGAGGAGCGTCCGGTGATCCTCTTCTGACCTTTAACGACAAGAATGTCCTTGTCGATAGCGTCGCAGTAGAAAAACTCCTTCCACTGATCTGCAAGTGTTCCGCCGAGTGCTCCGAGTGCTGCTTTGATAAGTCCCATGACAATACTCCTTTCGGTGATCGAAAAAATAATTTCTGATTAATATGCGGGTTCGTCCCCGCAAGCCGCCGTCACGACGGCTTCGTTAAATTAAGTATATCATATCTTAAAATATTATACAAGAGTTTCAACAAAATATTTCGCCGGTATTACTGCATACAAAGCGCGCTATTCCCTCTCCGAGTTTTGCATATCCGTCGCCGTTCAGATGCGCCTGATCCGCGTACATCGGATACGGCGCCTCGTATACTCCGTGCGGGTCGTAATCTGAACGCAGAACCGTCGGAGAATTCGCGTATTTGTACCAGTTTTGCGGTCCGATCCCCGATTCGTGATACGCGTCGTAGAAGAGACACCCGTACTTTTCGGCAACGCGTGAGACGACGCCCGACATGGTCTCGAGCGTCCTTCCGCTCCCGGCGGGAAACTCTTCCGTTCCGTCGGCGTCTACCCAGTTGTAGCGTCCTACGCAGTGAGGCGATATGAGGACTGTGACGAAATTGCCCCCCGACTCTTTTTTCAGTTCGAAAAGCCTCGTCATCACCGTATTGTATTTTCCAAGCAGCGTGTCGTCGCGCGGGAACACGTCGTTCTCCGATCCGTATTCCATGTGCCGCTCATTGTAGCCGCCGAAGAATATCACGACGTCCTTGTCCGCAACGTCCCGGCACGACAGCGGCGGCAGTTCCCTGTTAGCCCCGGTATACGGGTCGTATCTCATCCCCGCCGATTCCGCGGCGCCGAGTCCGAACACCAAATCGATTATCCCCACGCCGCCTCTGGCGTGAGTCGTGACCGTACTGCCGGTCAGACGTTCAAATTCCTTCTGCCATCTGCCGTCGGAAGTTATGCTGTCTCCTATGGCAAGTACTTTTTTTCCCGATAAAGATCCGTTTGTTTCCATACGTTTTCTCCGTAAAAAATCCGCGCGGCGGGAGTATCCCGCCGCGGTAGATCATCATTCTTCTTTTTTGCCTGCTTCTTTGATTATCCTTATATTGTTGATCGTATAAAGCACGAACGATACGACCATCATGACGAGGCAGACTGCGATGAGCGAATACGAGAGCGCCTTCGGCATTTCGGTACCCTTTATCACCGCCGGCCACAAAAGGTGGACTGCGATAGTTATGTAAAGGAGCACGGTCGTCAGTTTTCCGTGCCATCTCGAATCGAGAGCGTCCCGGTTCTTGTGCATCATAACAAGACCTATGATGCCGTTTGCGAGCTCCTTGACGACAAGGACTGCGACGAGAACGATAAGCTGACGGTATTTGATGCACAGAACTGCGAGGATCGCGATCTGTGTGAGCTTATCGGCCGCAGGGTCGAGTATCCTGCCCACGTTGCTGACCATGCCGAATTTTCTTGCGATACGTCCGTCGACGACGTCGGTAAGTCCGGAGAGGATCAGTACCGCGAAGGAGATCCAGACGTCTCCCCTGAGATAAAACCAGATGAAGAACGGTATCAGGGCTATCCTCAACAGAGACAGAACGTTCGGGATCGTAAGCACTTTATACTTATATTTGTCTTTTTCCATACCTGATCCCTCCGTTTCGTCATGATAGCGCCGATCCGCGCCCGCATTAATAATAGTATAATACCATTTTTGCCCGATGTCAATGCAAAATATATTTATTTTGCCAAATACGCGTCAATTACAGCCGTACCTGCTGATGACCTCGTTCTGCACTTCACGGCTGAGCTGAACGAACTCTATGCTGAATCCGCCTATCCTGACTATCAGATCGCGGTGGCACTCGGGGTTATCCTGCGCGTCGCGCATCGCCTCAAGATCCGCCGTCGTTATCTGCGCCAGCTGTCCTCCGTTTTCAAGGAACGTCCTCATTGCCGCCGCAACGGCGTCCCTCTCTTCCTCCGTCGTCATCGTTCCGGCGGGAAGAAGGACGTTCAGCGTAGTTCCCCCGACTCCCTTTTCAAGAGGAAGCTTTGCGACGGACGAGAGCATCGCGGTAACGCCGGAAATAT
>JAEEGL012727017.1_pt1 | contig 10266 bp, 13 predicted proteins | sample 9134231 | NCBI WGS metagenome assembly JAEEGL01 (sample SAMN16246548, study PRJNA631951) | gut metagenome | biome: gut microbiome; feature: rumen; material: fiber-attached | host: Bos | place: Iran: Karaj | collected 2018-10 | reverse complement strand
CTTGCAAAAGAATTGCAAAAGAAACCTACTGGTAAAAGTGTATTTATATTAGATGAACCATCTACTGGCTTACATCAAGATGATATTAAAAGATTACTTGAAATTTTGAATAGGATAGTGGATAATGGAGATACAGTAATTGTTATTGAACATAATTTAGATATTATAAAAGTGGCTGATTATATTATTGATTTAGGACCTGAAGGTGGAGATTTTGGAGGACAAATAATTGCAAAAGGAACACCAGAAGAAATATCTAAAGTTAAAGAATCATATACTGGAGAATTTTTAAAAAAATATATAAAGTAGAGGTATTAAAATGAATCAAGCAGAAAAACTAATAGAAAAGTTAATTAATTTAGGAATTGATATTGGAACAAAACTATTAATATCAATAATTATATTAATAATTGGTACTAAAATTATTAATGCTCTTGTAAATAGTCTTAGAAAAGAACATAAATGGGGTAAGATGGAATCAAGCATCAAAAGTTTTTTGATTAGCCTTATTAATATTGGACTTAAAATAATACTATTTGTAACAATTCTTGGAATACTTGGAGTACCGATGACATCTATAATAGCTATTATAGGTAGTGCTGGTGTTGCGATTGGTTTAGCTCTTCAAGGTGGACTTTCTAATTTAGCTGGTGGTATTATGATATTAATATTTAAACCATTTAAAGTAGGAGATTTTATTGAAGCAAATGGTAAGAGTGGTACTGTTAAATCTATAACATTATTTTATACAACAATTAATTCATTAGAAAATATAGTTATTCAAATGCCTAATGGTAGCCTTTCAAATTCAGTTATTGTTAATTACAGTGCTATGAAAAAAAGAATGGTTAATGAAACAATATCAGTTTCATATGATTCAGATATAGAAAAAGTTAAGAAAGTAATAACTAAAACTATTAATGACTTAGATAATGTATTAAAAGAAGAACCGATTTTAGTAAGACTTAAAACTCATAATGCATCATCTATTGATTTCGTAGTTAGATTTTGGGTTGATAATAAAATATATTGGGATACTTATTTTGACTTTATGGAAAAAGTTAAAATTGCACTTAATAAAAATAAAATTGAAATACCTTATCCTCAAATGGATGTACATATTAAAAAATAGTAGTTATATTAAACTATTATTTTTTGTTTTATATATAAAAATTTATTAAAAATATTTAAAAGTATTGGAAAATATATTATAATGTAATAGGAGATGGTAATATGAGTAAAACAAAATTATATAAAATTGATAATGACAAATATGATAACAAAGGAGATTTACTTAAATTTATAGTTGGTATATTTGTATATGCATTTGTATTATGGATGGCAAGTTATTTATTTAAAAACATTTATATAGAAAACTTTTTATCTTGTATAATAGCTGCTTTAATAATGAGTTTACTTAATTATACAGTTAAACCATTACTTATTTATTGGACGCTTCCTTTAACTATTATTACTTATGGAATAGCATATCCTATAGTAAATATGATAATACTAAAAATATGTGATGTATTAATGGGAGAACATTTTGTAGTAGGAGATTTTATTTCAGTATTTTTTATAGCAATTTTTATTAGTATAATGAAAATGTTTTTAGATAGTTTAATTACTAAGAAAGTAGGTAGATAATATGTCACCAGTAGCATTTACAATTGGAAATATAGAAATTCGTTGGTATAGCATACTTATAGCAATTTCAGTATTAATTGCTTATATTATGATAACAAGTGAAAGTAATAGATTCAAAATAAAAAAAGATTTTGTTTTTAATATGATATTTTGGACTTTAATTATGGCAATTATAGGTGCAAGACTTTATTATGTTTTGTTTAATTTAAGTTATTATAAAGAAAATTTACTTGAAATATTAATGATATGGAAAGGTGGTCTTGCTATACACGGAGGAATTATTTTTGGATTAATTACATTAATTATTTATTCAAAAAAATATAAAATGAGAGTAGGAAAGATGTTAGATATAGTAGTAGTACCATTAATATTAGGTCAAGCAATTGGACGTTGGGGTAATTTCTTTAATGGTGAGGCATATGGAAGTATAGTTGATTATAATACCCTTGCTAATATAAAAATTATACCTCAATTTGTAATTGATAATATGTATATAAATGGATCTTATCGTCTACCAATGTTTTATTTTGAATCATTATTCTGTTTACTAGGATTTATAATATTATTGATTATAAGAAGACGTAAATATGTTAAAGAAGGTCAAATATTTGGTTTCTATTTAATATGGTATGGTATTGGAAGAAGTATAATTGAAATATTCAGAAGTGACAGTTTAATGATTGGAAATATCAAAGTAGCAATAGTTGTAAGTATAGTTATGGTTTTAGTTGGAATTATAATAGAATCAATACAATCAAGAAAACCAAAATTAGATGAGTTATATAATTCACAGGAAACTGAAGAATTAAGATTTTAGAAAAAATATTTGACATAATGTATCAAATATGATATAATACTCCTGCTTTAAAAAGGGGGATTTATGGAATCAAAATTGCAAAATATTTATATAAATGAAATAAGTTCATATATAAATGAAAGTCTTAATAATGATATTGAACACAATAAAAGTGTACTTGTGAATGAAATAATACCATACATAAGTAATATTGATTTTAATATTGATGAAACTGTATTGTTATTACAAAAATGTCCTAAATTAATTGAAGCTATTAGTGAATATAGAAAAAGTAATAATAAGTTTAATAGAGATTCTGCATTACTTAATGCATACTATTTAATAACTAAAAATGATGTTGAATTATTTGAAAATATAGAATCTAATTATTTTGATGAAAAAAATTCATATTTAATTGATATTGATTATATAAAAATGTATCTTAATGAGATTTCAGCATATCCAATATTAAAGAAAGAAGAAATATATAATTTATTTGAAAAATATTCTAATTCTGATGAAGAAACTAAAGAAATGATTAAAGAAAAAATAGTCAATCATAATTTAAAATTGGTTGTTAGTATAGCAAAAAAATATCTTTGTAAAAATGTGGAATTATTAGATTTAATACAAGAAGGTAATAAAGGATTAATAAAAGCAGTTGATAAATTTGACTATAAGTTAGGCTTTACTTTTGCAACTTATGCGACATGGTGGATAAGACAAGCAATTGCAAGATATATTGATGAATATTCAAAATCAGTAAGAATACCTTCACATTATGCAGCTGAACTTAGCAAATATGAAAGATATAAAAATATTATGACAGTTGAGCTTGGACATAATCCAACTAAAACTGAATTAGCAAATGAATTGCATGTAGGTATAGAAAAAATATATGAATATGATAAATACTTACAATCTAGTTTATATTTAGATACACCTGTAAATAGTGATGATGGAAAAGAAGATATGACTTATAGTGATATGATAGTAGATGATAATAATGAAATTGAAAATATTTGTGATAAATTATTATTAGAAGAATTAAGAAATGATATTGAAAATGATTCGAAATTAAGTGAAAGAGATAAGGATGTATTAAGATTAAGATATGGTATAGGTGGTGCTCCTAAAACTTTACAACAAATTGCTTATAAATATAATCTTAGTCGTGAAAGAATTAGACAAATAGAAGTGAATGCTATAAGAAAATTAAGAAGTAAGTATAAACATAATGAAAAATATAATGACTTTTTTAATAAAAGTTTAAAGTTAATTAAATAAAATATTATTTATCCTCGTTTTTAAACGAGGTTTTTATATGTAAAAAATCTATCTTATTAAATCATTAATTCTTTAATAAGATATCATTTCTTTTTTATACAATTTTTGATAAAATAATTTATGGAGGTAAGTATGTTAGTTTATGGTAAAAATGTAGTAAATGAAATATTAAATAATAATATAAAAGTATTTAAAGTGTTTTTAGATAATAATTTTAAAGATGAAGAATTATTAAATAAAATAAATAAACTTAATCTTAAGAAATTTCATATTGATAAAAATAAGCTAGATAAGATGTGTAATAATTCTAGTAATCAAGGTATTGCTTTAGATATTGAAGAATATAAATATTTAAATATAGATAATATTATAGGAGATTCTGAATCTAATTTTATAGTAATGTTAGATTCAATTGAAGATCCTCATAATTTTGGAGCTATTATAAGAACTTGTGAATGTGCTGGAGTTAATTATATAATTATACCAAAAAACAGAAGTGTGTCAGTTAACAGTACTGTATATAAAACATCTGCTGGTGCACTTAGTAAAGTTAAAATAGTTGAAGTTACTAATTTAAATAATACAATTAGTAAACTTAAATCTTTAGGTTATTGGATATATGGTGCTGATATGAATGGAAAAGATTATAAAACAATAGATTTTAGTGGTAAAACATGTTTAGTTATTGGTAATGAAGGACATGGTCTAAAAAAATTAGTAAGTGATTCTTGTGATGAAATAGTAAGTATACCTATGAAAGGTAAATTAAATTCACTTAATGCATCTGTTGCGGCAGGTATTCTTATTTTTAATATTATGAACTATAAATAGGTGAATTATGAATTATAAAGATTTAAATGATAATGAATTAATATATTTATGTAATGAAAATAATGAAGATGCTTATGATATTATTATTTCTAAATATAAAATATATATATTAAAAATATTAAAGGAATTAGTTAAACAATATAATGTATTAGGTATAGAAAAGAGTGATTTATATCAAGAAGGATTGCTTGGATTATTTAAAGCAATTAAAACTTATAATGAAAATAGAGATAATAAGTTTTATACTTATGCAATTACATGTATTAAAAAAAATATGATTGGTGCTGTTAAAAAAACATTTGAAAAAAAATATAGAATATTAAATAATTCGTATTCTTTAGATAATATAATAAATGATAGTGATTCAAATTATTATGAAATATTTAAAGATGAAAGTAATGAACCAAATAAATTAATTATAAACAAAGAAATTGAAAATGAAATAATAGAAAAATTAAAAAGAAATTTAAGTAAAAATGAATTGTTAATATTTAATCTTAAATTATTAGGAATTAATAATAAAGAAATATCTAAACTATTAGGAAAAGATAAAAAATATATTGAAAATGCATTATTTAGAATAAGTAAAAAATATAGAAATTATTTTAATAAAGTAAATGCTTAATATGTTATAATGTAATAAAGGAAGGTAATATTATGTTTGATTATATAAAAGGAAAGATTACTAAAACAGTAGCCAATTATATCGTTATAGATTGTAATGGTGTAGGATACAAAATATTTACACCAAATCCATATAAATTTAAAGAAATGGAAGAAGATATATGTTATGTATATAATCATGTAAGAGAAGATGAAAATGTTTTATATGGATTTAAAACAGAAGAAGAAAGAGAATTATTTTTAAAATTAATTAATGTTAAAGGATTAGGACCTAAAATGGCTTTACCAATACTAGCAACTGGTTCTATTAATGGTATAATTGATGCAATAGATAGAGAGAATATTTTATATTTAAAAAAATTTCCTAAAATTGGAGAGAAAGTTGCTAAACAAATAATTTTAGATTTAAAAGGTAAACTTGCAAGTATTGAAAAAGTTGAGGAAACAACATCTGATGAATTAGTTCTAGCATTAGAATCATTAGGATATAAATCAATTGATATTAAAAATGTTATACCTAAAATTGATAATACATTAAATATTGAAAATCAAATTAAAGAAGCATTAAAATTATTATTAAAATAAGGAGAAGTTATGACAATAGGAATTGATATTGATGATACAATTTGTTCTACAAATGAGAAAATAATTGTTGAAGCAGATAAATATGATAAAGAAGTACTTGGTGGAAGTGGTATTAGAGATGTAAATGCTTATGAATTTACTGAAATGATGGGTTGGGAAAAAGATATGAAAGGTAAATTCTTTAAAGATAGACTTGAATATATAATGGATAATGCTGAAGTAAAAGAAGGAGCTAAAGAAATAATTAATAAGCTTTATGATGAAGGCAATAAAATAATATTTATATCTTTTAGAAAAGGTAAATATATTAATGAGCCTTATGTTTTAACTAAAAATTATTTAGATAGAAATGGTATTAAATATAACAAAATATATGTAGATACTGGTAGCAAAGCAGATGAATGCATTAATGAAAAAGTTGATTTGTTTATTGATGATAAAGAGAGTCATTGTGAAGATGTAAATAATGCGGGTATTCCAGTTATTCTATTTACAAATGCATATAATCATGGTGAAAAAAGATTTAAAAGATGTGATAATTGGTATCAAATATATGACTATATAAAGGAGGAATATAATGGAAGATGAAAGAATAGTAACAAATCATGAACTTGAAACAGATACTTTTGAGAAATCTATAAGACCTGATTCCTTTGATGAATATATTGGTCAAACTAGTGTCAAAGAAAATATTAAAGTATTTGTTAAAGCAGCAAAAATGAGACATACTAATTTAGATCATGTATTATTATATGGGCCTCCTGGCTTAGGTAAAACAACACTTGCGCATATAATTGCAAATGAGCTTGGTAGTAATATTAAAACTGCTAGTGGACCTACTATTGAAAAAAGTGGTGATTTAGCTGCAATACTTTCAACATTAGAACCAAATGATGTATTATTTATTGATGAAATACATAGAATACCAAGATATATTGAAGAAATACTTTATAGCGCAATGGAAGATTTTAAATTAGATATTATAATTGGAAGCGAAGGACAAAGTAGAAATATTAAAATAGATCTACCACCATTTACATTAGTAGGTGCAACTACAAGAGCAGGTGATTTATCATCACCATTAAGAGATAGATTTGGAATTGTTTCTAAACTTGAATTTTATACAAATGAAGAACTTACTGAAATAGTAAAAAGAAGTGCTAGAGTTTTAAATTATAATATTGATGATGAATCTGCACATGAAATAGCAATTCGTAGTAGAAAGACTCCAAGAATAGCAAATAGATTATTAAAAAGAGTAGGTGATTTTGCTTTAGTTGAAGAAGATGGTAAAATAACATTACCTTTAGTTAAAAAAGCATTACAAAGACTTAAAATAAATGATTCTGGACTTGATAATACTGATGTTGAATATTTAATGAGTATTATTGAAAAATTTAATGGTGGACCTGTTGGAATTGAATCAATAGCGTCTTCTATTGGAGAAGAATCTACAACAATTGAAGATGTAATTGAACCATTTCTTTTACAAGAAGGATATGTTAAAAGAACTTCTAGGGGAAGAGTAGTTACTGAAAAAACATATCAAGAATTTAAAATTAATAATCAAAAAACTTTATTTGATTTTGAATAGCATATTTGACATATTGTATCAAAAATGATATAATATGTTTTGCTTTGGAGGAATCAAATGTTTAAAAATACTAAAGTAAATGATAAATATATTAAAAGTTTAAAAAATATTTATGATAACTATTATGAAAAATGTAATATAACTACTGAAGAGTTAGCAAAAATTCTAAATTTAAATATATGGTTTATTAATGAATACCCAGATTGGTATTATATTAATGATAAATTATATTATTATAAAGATTATACTATTTTTAATGAGTTGTTTTTAAGTGAGTTAATTAAAGAATTCAAATTAAAATCTGTTAAATATGAATTAGTTAAAAATTCTAATATGATTGGTATAATTAGTGAATCATTTAGAAATAGTAATAATAAATATTATGATTATTGTTCATACTTTAATAATAAAAGAGTTCAAGTTCCTAGAAAATTAATTAATTTAGATCAAACATTTAATAATATTTTAGATGAAGAAAATAAAATAAAACTTATGAATAAGATTTATAGATTAGCTTCTTTTGATATATTTTGCGGTCAAAATGATAGATCTGATGGTAATTTAGTTTTTGTAGAAAATAATAATAAAATTTCATTAGCACCTATATTTGATAATGGTTGTGCATTTATAGATAAATATAATTATGATTCATCTTTTGATAATTTATTTATGCCTGAAAAATCACATAAAGGTATTATTGATAATTATAATTTATATTTATTTAAATTAATTAATAATAATAAAGTATTTTATAAATATTTAACTAAAGCATTAGATATAGATGTTAAAGAAATATTAAAAAGAACTATTGAAAAATATCATTTAGTAGTACCATTTAAAGATAAAAGAGAGTTAATTAATTTTTTTGATAAAAGAAAAGATAGAATAGAATATACTTTAACTTTAACAGATAAATATAAATAAAAAGAGTTATTTTTTGTATAACTCTTTTTTATATTCATTTATAATATCATTCATAATTGAAATATAATCTTTATTTTCTTTTCTATTTTCATCAGTTAATGTATATATATTAGGTATTTCAATTTTAACTAGAGAATTATCTGATATAAATTTACTTTGTGTATTTGTAAATTCATCTCCTTCTAAATAATATATATATTGTATTTTCTTTTCTTGTATTAATTTTTTAGCATCTGCATATGCTTTATCTATAGTCTCATTATTTGAATCTATTGATATTACATTTATATTATATTTCTTTAAATATTCAAATACACTATTGTTTGTAAGAATTGTATTATAGTTACCATTTTTTCCAATATTATATAATTGAACATCTAATTCTGAAATTGATACATTTAAATCTTTATATTTATTTTCTATTTCTTCTTTTATATAAGGATTATCAGAATAATCAATTAATCCAACTTTTATATTACTACAAAGCATTAAGTAATTTGAAGGATCTATCCAAATACTTGCAATTTTATTATTTGAACTCATTCCTTTTGTTGCATCTATTAATTTTAATTTATTATTTTCATTTAGTAAATCTCTTGCTAAAGATGCTTCATTTGCAACACCAGAATATATAAATGTTTCTCCTTTAGAATATTGTTGCTTCTTTTTATCAGTTACTTGATAAGATTGATCAACTCCATTTGGATAAACAGATGATACTTTAGCATATTCACTATATAATTTATCTGCAGCATATTCAATAGGATACATTGTAGTATATAAATGCTTTTCATTAAAATCTTCTGTCCAATCGCAACCACTTATTATAAATAATGTAATAAATAAAATAAATATTTTCTTTTTCATATCATTTCCTCTTTTCTAACAGGATCATATCCATATTTACCAAATGGATGACACCTTAATATTCTTTTAATTCCTTTAAATATTCCTTTTAATCCATAAATATTAATACATTCTTTCATATATTCACTACAAGTAGGAGTAAATCTACACATTTTATGGCAATGTAATGGTGTTATTTGATAAAATTCAATCATTTTAATTAATATTTTTTTCATAATATAATTATATAATAAAAATATTTAAAAATAAACAAAAATATGTTATACTTAACACGTGATAAGTATGAAAAATATATATAAAAAGTATGGTATTGTTATCAGAAATGAAAAATTATTAGATGAAGCACTAACACATACAAGTTATGCTAATGAACATAATACTAAAAGTTATGAAAGATTAGAATATTTAGGAGATGCAGTTTTAGAAATAGTTTGTAGTGATTATTTATTTCATAATACTAATGAACCAGAAGGTAATATGAGTAGACTTAGGAGTTTATATGTATGTGAAAATGCATTATATGAATATTCTAAAGAAATTAATTTAAAAAATTATATTAAACTTGGTAATGGAATAGAAGAAGCAAATAAAACAATAATAGCAGATGTGTTTGAAGCAACTATGGCAGTAATATATTTGGAACAAGGTATTACTGCAGTTAAGAGATTATTTAAAAATTTAATAGTTCCTTTTATTGAACATCATGAAGATTTTCTTATGGATTATAAAAGTTTATTACAAGAAGATGTACAAACAGTAAAGCAAAGTGTGACATATAATTTAGTTGATGAAAGTGGGCCTGCTCATAAAAAGGAATTTAAAGTAGAAGTTATTATTGATGGGCTTGTTTATGGTATAGGAATAGGTGGTTCTAAAAAAGAAGCAGAGCAAAATGCTGCTAAAGAAGCATATAAAAAAAGAGCAAAATAAAATTGCAAAAATTTATTATTTCTATAGACAATAAGTATTTAATATGATAAAATTAAATTAACCTAGATGATAAATATAGCATTAATCTCGGCTATGTAATATGATAGGGGGACTAATTAGTATAGGGTGTTGAATATTGTCTTGTTACAAGATCCCGAATATATTATGTGTCCTACCACTT
>JAEEGL011969065.1_pt1 | contig 10266 bp, 6 predicted proteins | sample 9134231 | NCBI WGS metagenome assembly JAEEGL01 (sample SAMN16246548, study PRJNA631951) | gut metagenome | biome: gut microbiome; feature: rumen; material: fiber-attached | host: Bos | place: Iran: Karaj | collected 2018-10 | reverse complement strand
TTATTAAAAATATTCATTTTTCACCACCTTCATAAATTATAGTGGTTATTTATTAATTATGCAATTGTATAGAAAAAAAATGCTTCCGCCGAAATCCATCTTCCAAAACCGGGGGTTCACCCCCTACGCGCTAAACTGCCTTGTAATTATTTACTTTGCCGCTCACGCGGCAGCAGTTTAGAGCGTTTTTGTAAGCTGGATTTCGGCTCGCGCATTTTTTTTTATGAAATCAGTAAATTAATAACTAGAAATAATTTATAAAGACAGAAAAAAGAATAAATATTATAATAAGTTTATGGCCGAATTTATATCGAGTTTTACGACGGGTTTTCAGGAAGTTATAAAAGGCGATCTTGAGAAACGATTTCCTAAAATTAAGATACTCAATCTTTTTGATGGGTTGGTGCATTATAAGTTTGATGGAGATAGTCGGGAGCTTGAAAAGATTATTTATTTTAATAATACGTTTTTTGTGTTGAAGACTATGAAGGGGAAGGGGCTTAACTTTCTTTCGTTGATTGGGGCGGTTTGTTCTAGTAAGAATTATTTTCTGATTAATAAAGGTTCCTTTAGAGTTCGGTTCCAGAATGAAAATCAATTTGCTAAGGTTGATAAAAATCTGACTAAGCGGGTGGAGGAGTATGTTCTTAAAAATTCAAAGCTGCAGCTGGACAGGCTTTCGCCTACAAACGAAATATGGTTTTCTATAAGGCGAGAAGGCTTTGCATTTTGCGGAGAGCTTATTTCTAAAAGAGACTTTACAGAAAAAAATCTGAACAAGGGAGAGCTAAGACCTGAGGTTGCATATCTTATCTGCTGTTTTGCACAGGTGCAGCCTCAGGACGTAATCCTTGAACCATTTTGCGGCTACGGTTCAATTCCTGTTCAGCTTGATAAACGTTTTGAATGCCAGAAAATCTATGTTTCTGATATTGATGACGAAAAAATCAAACTTCTGGAAAGTAAGAAAATCGCAGGCTCGCCAAAGGTAATCATTTCAAAGGCTGATGTTTTTGAGCTTCCACAAATCGAAGACAATTCAATTGATTCAATAATAACAGATCCGCCATGGGGATTATGGGAAAACATCGAAGATATTGAAGGCTTTTATAAAAAAATGTTCGTATCGTTTAAGCGGGTATTAAAACCAGAAGGAAGAATAACAATACTTACGGCGCGCACAGTAGAATTTGAAAAAGCAGTAAAAGAAAGTAATCTTACAATTCAAAAATCACTGCACACGCTCGTAAACGGAAAAAAGGCAACCTTATATTATTTATAAAGATATGCCGGATATGAATTAAAATTTTCCATATCATTTAAGACAGAAACTGGGATTCCAAGCTTTGCGGCAATAGATTTTTCCTGCATTTGAGAAATTACACCAAAGAAAGATTCTCTGAATGTCTGTTTATGCTCATAACGGTATGTAATTACTTTAACATCTGGAAGTCCAAGTTCTTTCTGTCTGATATTATTTATCATATTATCCCATGTATCAATCTGATCAATTAAATTATACTGAACAGCTTGTGCTGCTGTATAAATACGTCCATCTGCCAAAGTGCGTACTTTTTTGGCATTCATTCCACGATTCTGGGCAACAATAGAAACAAATTGGTCATAACATTCATCTGAAATTGACTGCATGATTTGTTCCTGTTCTTCTGTAATTTCACTGTAAAAGTTACCCATGACTTTATTGCGGCCTGAATGGATTGCTTCAATTGTAATTCCAATGTCATCAAGTAATTCAGTTGCATCAATAAGCTGGCCTGCTATTACGCCAATAGAACCTGTAAGTGTGTTTCTGTTTGCATAAATCTGGTCTGCAGGGCAGGAGATGTAATATCCACCAGAAGCTGCTAAAGGTCCCATATAAACATAAAGAAGTTTGCCAGCCTTTTTGTAATCTTTTAGGGCAAAATAAATTTCATCAGCCTGATAAACGGCGCCACCAGGGGAGTTTACATACATTGCAATTGCAACATTGTTAGGATCATTTTTAAGGTGATTTATTGTTGAAAGCAGCCATTTTTGATTATATGTTGAGTTTGCATCTTCAATTATACCTTCTACATAAAGGGCTGCAATATATTCTTTTCCGCTGTTTTTATAATCAATTGTCTCAGAAGAATATCCGCTTGGATTTCCGTTAGGATTTGATTTTGAAAAATGTGCAGTATCTTTATTCTGTTGTGTCCTTGTATACCAGAAGCATCCGCCTGCAACAAGCAGAAGCATTATAAAAACAATTATTCCAGATTTGCTTTCTTTTTTCATGAGTTCAATTCCTCCGGTTTGATTTTTCCAGTTTCAAGAGCATCCTGCAAAAGAGCATGATATGCATTTGTTATTGTCATATAATAATATGGTAAACACCATAAGAATCCTATTGCAAATGTTAAAATACTCAAGATAAACCAGCCGATAAAACTGATATTTAATACAAATATTTCCCATCGGTGACCTTTTGCAATTGTAATACTCAATCTGAGTGATTTACGGATTCCAACTTCAGGGAATTCTGCTGCAAAAAAGAATGCAAAAGAGTATTCAATAGTTTTTATAAACATAGGAATAAAGCCAATTAAGAGTAAAATCATGCAGATTGTGTAATTAACAGAATCTGGTCCGTCAAAATTTGAAAAGCATGAAATAATAATTACAAAAATAACAATAAGTGGAATTGCCAATAATCCCCAGAGGAAGGTCCATAATAACTTCCATAATCCGCAAAGAATAGCTCGTGCCCATTTATTATAGCCGTCAAAGTAATTTTTTAATGATACAGGATCTGGTGAACGTGAAAAAATCAGGAAGAAAGAAACAAGAACCATTTCAACAATAAAATCTACAATTGTTTCAATTATATCAAGAATAAAATATAAACTTGAACCGCTGGCGGACTCCTGTAACATACTAAATAATTGCTCTGAAGGTACAGTCATTAATTCTGCGTAATTAATACCAGGGGTTTTTGTTTGAAAATAAGAAAATACGAATAAAAGAAGAACAGAAAAAAGTGTTCCAAGAACTGCAGGCTTCCATCGGCCTTGTAACTGCATGAATGCAAACTTTTTGTATTTTTGTATATCTAATGTCATTTTTTTACTCCATTTCATTCATTATATCACACATGCAATGTAAATTGAAGTAAAAAAAAAGATGAAAGACCTCACACGTCTTTCATCTTAATTTAAAGTAAACAAAACTCAGGGCATCTCCCACAGGTGCCTGGATGTCAATTAATTCACCCGTTCAAGTGCCGTATACTTTATTATCGGTGTCAAAGAAGTATGGTTTAGAAAAAAAAGTAAATATTTAAGGAAAAATATATGCTACTCACGTGGTAAAATGGTTACGTCTGCTCGCTGAGCCTTACGTTCGCAGAAGCTCACTCTCGAGTTTGATTCTCAAACTCGTTTTTTTGAAGAAAGTTTGCGGTTTGCTTTGTTTATCAGTATCTTGACTTAAAACGTTTTTTTTTAGATTATATGTTGCTATGGATGAAGAGAAATTAACCCGCGCGTATCTGGAAACGCTTTCATTTTCGGACTTGAAAAAGCTTGCTGATGAATATGGGGTAGATGTTCCAGAAGATCTTGATAGAAGATTCCTTTTAAGCGAAATACTTGAAATTGCTGAGGAATCACGACATGACAAAGACGCGGCAATGATCATATCTTTAGGTAATGATGTAAACCAAAGTACAAATCTTCCAGACGGCTATAATGAAACTCATATTTCATGTGTATTAAGAAATCCTGTATGGATTTTTGCTTTCTGGGATATAAGCGATACAGATATGAATATGCTCAAAGCGCTTCCTGATTATTCACTTGGGCTTAGAGTATGCATTCTTTCTTCTGAAACTGACCTTACTCCAGAAGAAGTCCTCGATATTGAGCTTCCTAATGGTGTAAATGAACAATATGTGCTTATTCCTGCCGGTAAAAGCTTTTTAAGAATAGAACTTGTTTACACAAGCGGTTCTACAAGAGAAGTTCTGGCATTTTCACCTGTAATATCAATTCCAAAAAGTTCTGTATATATAGAAAATTATCAGCCTGGTGTTCAGAATGATTTTCCTGAAGTTATGAAGCTTTCGGGAATAGAAAAAGTTCTTTCTGACCAATATACAAATTATCGTCATTCATTTTTGTAATAGGGTTAATCAGGACTTAGAATTGGAGAATAAGAGATGTTAAAAAATCTGACATTTGTTATAAAGTTATATCAGGATTTTATTAGAACAAACGATGATGATATTCCTGCATGCGACAGCCTTAAATTAAATTCTTTATTTGAGTCTGTATCAGATTCAATGATTCCACTTTTACAGATGTTTGAACGTCTTAGTGAAAAACAGGTTTCTTTTAAGCTTGGACTTGTTCTTCCTCCATTATTATGTTCAATGCTTGAAGATGAAAAAGTTCAGTCACTTTATATTGAATTTCTTGATAAACGTATTACTCTTGGCAAAAAGGAACTGAACAGATATAAAGATAATCCAAAGGCTTCAGATCTAATTCGCAGCGCTGTAGAAAGAAATAAAGAGCTTAAAAAGAAATTTACTGATGATTATGAAAAAAATCTTATAAAACAGTTTGCAATGTGGCAGAAAAAAGGCCTTGTTGAGATTCTTGGAACTTGTGCCACAGATATTTTCATGCCTTATTATGCCGATTTACCGGAAGCTCTTTCTGCTCAGGTAGAAATGGGCCTTCAATCATATAAAAAGAGCTTTGGCGAGTTGCCAGAAGGATTTTTCCTCCCGGAATTCGGTTATACACCAGGAATAGAAAAAATAATTCGTGCTTATGGCTATACTTATACAATCTTAAACAGCAGAAGTATTCTTCTTTCTGATACACCACCTGTAAACGGCATTTTTTACCCTGTAAGAACAGAAAATTCACTTGGAATATTTACAGCTGACCCGATTACATCTGATTTGCTTTTTGGTGAAGAAGGTTACAGTTCAAATGAAGTATATCGCAATGAAAATCGTGATATCGGCTTTGAACTTGAACTTAAAAAGCTAACACCAATCATGGAAGAAAATTCTGCAAGATGTTCAACTGGCTACAAATACTGGAAAAAAGACTTTAGCGATGATCCTGCAGTTTCTTATGATTTTGAAGAAGCTAAAAATCAGGCTATTGAAGACGCCCAGGATTTTGTTGAAAAAAGGGCAGAGTACCTTTCTAAAGCTGCTGATTGTGTACAGGATATTGATTATGTGGCTTCAATCTGCTGTATTAATGAAAATCAAGCCAGAAAACAGTGGTCTGAATATTTAATCTGGCTTGAAAATGTAATTGAAAAAGCTCCAGAAAACGATTTGACTATTACTTTATGCAAAGAAATAATTTCTAAACAGTTTACACTTGAAAAAATTGTGCCATATTATTCTGCTGGAACAAGCGGTGGCTATGGAGAAAACCTTCTTTCAAGCAGAAACTGCTGGATGATGCGTTATGTTCGTAAAGCAACAGAAAGAATGATTGACCTTGCAGAACGATTCCCAAGCGATACAGGTTTAAAAACAAGACTTTTGAATATTGGTGCACTTGAACTTCTTTTAGCTCAATCAAGCTCTTTAGCCAGAATGATTGATGAAGGAATTGATTCAGAATACGCAGACAGACGTTTCCGCCTTTCTATAAATGCCTTTACTGTAGTTTTTGATGCTCTTGGTTCAAATACAGTCAGCACAGAATGGTTAACAAAGCTTGAACTGCTCGATAACCTGTTCCCATGGATAAACTACAAGATTTTCTCTGTTAAAAAATAGAGATTGCAGGATTACTCTTCAAAGAACATAGACTCGCGAACCCTTTGGTACATTTCAATCTGAGAACGGGCGCTTTCAATGCCTAAAATTGCAGGGTCGTAGCGTTTATTTAAAATTAAAACTGCCTGCCATTCTTCTATAGCCTTTTCCCATTCGGAATTTGCGTAATATTCAAGGCCTTTTAAATAAAGCTGGTCAATCTGAGCCTGTCGTTCAGCACGTCCTCTGTCACCCAAGAGAATTTTTGCAGAAACACTTATGCGGTTTATTGGATTGAAAGAAGAAGTCAAATCAAGAGTATAATTAAAGTTTAAGCGTGCATTTGTAAGCTGAAGCTCTGAACCTACAGAAAATCTTGGGTTCCCGCCTTTGAATTCTGCACCCATTAAAAGGTTAAACTGCTTTGTAAAAGCAAGAATTACTCCGCCGCTTAAAGAAAACATCTGATATTCAGACATATCAAATAAGTTTACAGGCTGTTTTATGTCAAAAGTTGCTGTAATAATCGGTAAAAACTGGCAGGAAATACCTGCCGCAAAGAAAGTAGGCAGCGGATCATCAAGTTTTATGCCTGTTTTACTTCCAAATCCTGTTAATGAAGCACCAAGATTTTGTGCAGAAATACCAATTCGTACATTTGGAGTGCGTGAAGCAAAGAATTTCAAGAAATTAAACTGCATCATCATGCCAAGATCTGCCATAATTGCAAGACCAGACTGCTCCAGACCAGAAAAAGAAATAATTGTATCTGTATCGTTGTCTGTATAATCAGGAACAGAACGGAATGCTGTTTTTATTGTAGCACCAAGGGCAAGACCCTTAAAATCATAGCCGGCAAGAAAATTATATGAAATATTTGCTGCTAAATTTGTTTCTGAATAATAACTTACATTTACACGTTCACCAAAAATATTATATTCAGTAAAGGGCAGATATAAACATCCGGCTTGAAATCCAATTCCAACGTTATCTATTCGTGTAGTATAAACTATTGTATCCATCTTGGAATCGGCAATCCAGGAATTATGGAAGGCGCAGGCTTGGGTATCATTAATAATACAGCTTGCTGCAGAATTGTAATTTATATAGCCTGCATCGTCGCAAAGGCCTGTATATGCAGAACCAAGGCTTTCCGGACGTCCTCCAACAGGAATTAACAGTGAACGAAACGAAGTAGCACCTTCATCTTTATTGCCGCTAAAATATCCAAGGTCTGTAAGTGTGTCTGTAAGATCTTCGTAATCAAGGGCGAATAATGACAGGCTTTGAGTAAAAAAGAGGAATGCTAAACTTGTAAAAACAATTTTTGAGAAGTTTTTCATTCTGTTAAATCCCAAAAAATTATAATATATTATCGGTTTTTTTTCTGCTAGATATAGGGTTAAATACCGAAAATATAGTATAATAAAATAGAAAAATATGATGAAAAGGAAAGGTCTGCTTTTTCAAATTTTAATAATTTTTCTCGTACTTATGCATACCGTTATGCCTGTTTTTGCTCAAACTGTAGATGAAATTGAGCATGATGATGATAACGGCCAGGTAATGTCATTGTTTGAAATTGAAAGACTTATTCGACGCACTGACTATACAGAAGCATTAAAACAGCTGAACATATACATTGAAAAACGCCCTGATTATTTTGATAATGCACAGCGTCTTATTAAAATAATTATGAATCGTCGTAAGCAGTATTCAATCCTTGCCGAAAAAGCAATCAAATCAAGTACTGATGATCCGGAAGATCACGAAACTCCTGCAAAAATTATTCTTCAAATGCGAAGTATTGAAAAAAATCCTCCTGCAGAAATTAAGCGTATGATTGATATGCTTGAAGAGATGCACCTTTTCAAATACTATGCATTCCTTTTTGATAAAATTTTAAATGAATCTGCCGCGCTTTCCGAAAACGGCGAATATTTTACAGCAATCTCACAGGTAATAGCCGAAGGTTTTGATATTTACAAGGACGAATATTACGATTCCTTTGAAAATGAAAACACACAGATGATTCAAAACGCAGAAGAAATTATAACCGAGTTAAATGCTTCTGTTACACGCTTTGAAGATCCGGCTTTACAAAAGGAATTTGATAATATTTCTGCACAATATTTGCGTGCTATAAACAATGACAATTATGTAGAAGCTGCAGCGTTATATCCGCAGTTTGAAAGTGCCTGCAAAAAATATACTGATATTCGAAATGAAGTTTATACTTGCGGAGAAAAAATAAAAGATCTTTATGAAATTCAAAAAGAATTAGACAGCGAAATTACAGACGCTTCTTATCTGCCATTTATTCAGCGTTTTATTCTTGGCGTTCAGTCTCCAAAGTATTCTGGTATTCTTGGTGCAATTGACTGTAAATACACAAAAAATCTTGAGACAATAAAATCTGCAGTTTTGAGTATTGAAAAGCAGCATGAAAATGAATACTTAACTCAGCTTCCTGCCGAAATTCTTGACCCTTCAATTGATTATGTTAGTCTGACTAACAAGTCTAGATTTGTTGTTCCTCTTGAAGATTTTACAAAGCTTGGAAAACAGACAAATAATCTTTATTCACTTTTGCAGGGTGATATTTCAAATTTAATAACAAATGCAGATATAGCAAAATATGATATTACGCTTGATTATGAGCCTTCACTTTGTGCCCTTACAATTGAGCTTCTTAATAAAACTCAAGATTTCCAGAAAGAACAGAAAATTCAAAAAGCTTTGTTAGCTCAGACAAACACAGATATAACTCCTTTGTTTGATTCTGTATTCCGCATGACAACAATTCTTGGTTCAAAATCAAGTCTTATGCCTTCTGCCTTTGAATGGGGAAGTGCATATCTTTCTTTGCCAGATAAATCACAATGGGCAGTCCATACAGAGCTGTATAATAAATATCTTGATAAATTGTTTGAAACCTCTGCTTTATCAATGACTGATTCCTGGACAATTATTACAGACAGTTATCGTGCAGATTCAGACAGATATGTTTCTGATTCAAACGACTATAAATATTTTGCCAGTTCGTATAGCACAGGTTTTGATGAACCTATTGATTCTGCAAAATACAATTCAATCACTCAGGCTAAAGATGGAAGCGGTTTATTGGATTATGCAAAAAATGCAGGAGCTCAGAAAAATCCTGTTTACAGATATCCTGAACTTTCAATCAAGATGTACGAACTGTCAAGAAACAAATCGACAGTTTACATTGAGGATATTGAAGACAAGCAAAAATCTCTTAGTGATAATTTAAATGCACATGAAGACTGGCTGCAAAATGAATCGCTTGTTCAGGTTGTAAATTCAAGTATTGAATATATGCAGTCAAAAAAATCAGAGCTTGAATTAAACAGAATGCAGTCTTCTCAACTGCTTGCAGAAGAAAATGTTAAGCTTGATGAAGCTGCATATTCAAAGAATTATGCAGTTTCCATTATTGAAGAATCTCGTGAAGCTCTTGCGAAAGGAAATCTTAACAATGCAGAAAAGCTCCTGCTTGAAGCAAGTGAAAAATATTCAGAATCTCTTGCAATTGCAGATAACGAAGAGCTTAGAAATGAAGTTGACCGTATTGTTGCTACTTTGAGTACTCAGATTATGGATGCAAAGAACGAGCTTGTTGTAAAAGAATCACGCCAGCTTTATACACAGGCACGTGATGCTTTGAACTACGATCGTTATGAAGATTCAGAAGCATTAATAAATGCTGCTATAAATAAATGGGCCGAAACTCATACAGAAAAGAACCCTGAGTTTGAAAGCTTCCTTGAACTTGTAAATACAGCAGTCTCTATGAAAACTGGAAGAATCCTTGTGCCTTCAGATCCTCTGTTCTCAGAAATGTCTCAGCTGTTGAGTATTGCTTATCAGTATTATGACGAAGGAGAAGCTCTTCTTAAAAAAGGTGATGAAAATGGGGCTCATGATGCGCTTTCAAATGCAGAAGAAAACTTAAATAAAATCAAAGCTGTATATCCTCTTAATAATGAAGCCTCGCTGCTGCTTTTGAAAATTGACCGTCTTCATGATCCTGTAAAGTTTGAAGAAGAGTTTGCACAAAAAGTTAAAACAGCAATTGCTCAAAGTAAAAAGAAAGATACAATGGCTCAGGTTTATAATACACTTACAGATTATTACAACCTTGAACCTGATTATAAAGGTCTTAAAGAAGCAATCTACAATCTGGAAATTGAACTTGGAATGAGACAGCGTCCTGTAGATAACAGTGCTGCAGCCCGTTCTACGCGACTTACAACTCAGGCACAAAATCAGTTTAATGCCGCAGGTTCTAATACTGCTAAACTTAATCAGGCACTTGAAACTGTAAACGAAGCTTTGAGACTTAATCCAAATAATAGAACTGCAGAAGCTTTAAAAGACCGCATTTCTCTTAAGATTGGTAGCAGTACGATTATTGTTCTTTCAAGCAGTGACCAGAATCTTTTGACTCAAGCTAAAAAGGCATA
>JAEEGL011389321.1_pt1 | contig 10266 bp, 11 predicted proteins | sample 9134231 | NCBI WGS metagenome assembly JAEEGL01 (sample SAMN16246548, study PRJNA631951) | gut metagenome | biome: gut microbiome; feature: rumen; material: fiber-attached | host: Bos | place: Iran: Karaj | collected 2018-10 | reverse complement strand
TAAAGAATTCATACCATCCTATATAATAAAGCTCTAATCCTACTACATCTATTGAACTGTCCTTTAAAAATCCTACCGAATATAACATATATGGATATCGTAGTCAAAATAAGTATACAGCAAAAGAAGTGCTATCTATTGCGAATAAAGCCAGATAATGATATTATATGCAAGTCAATTTCGTAATATTGCTGGTGTGGCTCAGTCGGTAGAGCAGCTGATTCGTAATCAGCAGGTCGCCGGTTCAAGTCCGGCCACCAGCTCCAATAAACAGCGGGATATTAAACCGCTGTTTTAATTTATTATAGTATTTATATTATAATTATAAAAACATGTTGTTCTTTGTTATTGTGCGATGAGTATCGATTTAGAGAAGAGAAAAGAATATATTTACAGTCTTAAAAGATCCATTTGGATCTTATTCATTCCTTTTCTTTTTCTTTTCTTCACAATCCTAAAATACAATAATGCAAGGATCGGTGCACTCTTAGCAGAAAGATCTTTCATTATTATCAACCCGGATTCAGATCTTTTACCTGAAGAAGTGATTGAATTTACCCCTCAACATTCCGGGGGAGGGATAGAAATCGCGTTAACAGAGCCGGTTGACGAATCATATTTTAATGATGCTTTATTTGTCGGAGACTCAATAACATCTGGGTTCACCATTTATGACATGTTTTATGGGTTTAATGCTATTTACAAAGTTGGTGTTAATCCGATGACTGCATCCAGTATCTCATTTACAACAACATCATCTGGTCGTGAACTTACGATGACTGAAGCAGTAAGATACTATAACCCGAGAAAACTCTATATAATGCTTGGTACGAACGGAATTAACTGGGCATCAACTGATGAACTATTATCTGGTTATGAAGATCTTATATCTCTATTAAAATCAGAAAATCCAGACTGTATGATAATAGTACAGTCAATACCTCCTGTTGCTAAATGGGTCGCTTCCGAAAGACCGAGTTTTACTAAAGAAAGTTTTGATAAATACAATGACGGATTGAAACAAATGTGTCTTGATAACGGTATTTACTTTCTAGATATTAATGCTGCATTTACAACAGAAGATGGCTATTTATCTTCTGATTATGCGGCTCCTGATGGTATCCATTTTGGTTATGGTGGTTATCAGAGATGGTATGATTATTTATTGAACCATACAGTACATGGAAGTTCAGTGTATTGTTTCGATGATAACGGTTACTTGATTTATGAACAATAAAAAAAGCCCGTGCGGGCTTTTATAAAGAGAAATCAGAAGGTGAATATGTTTTCTTGTTTTCATCTCGTTTCGGTATCCGCCTCAATGGATTGTATCTGAAAGAACGGCATCTGAAATATGGTGAGACAACACCTTTTTTTCTGCAGAGTATCATATTATATTCACTGGAATCTCGTCCATATTCACAATACTCACATGCCGGAGTTATTTTTTTATCAAAATAATCAATTTTCTGTGACATATGATCCTCACATCTGATTTTTGAGTTATTATACTCTTGTTGTTTATTTAAATGCAATTCTATACTTTTTAATAATATTACGGAGTTTTTATGGCTAGTGTTGATTTTGATTTGGGAACATTAGAGAGAGCAACTGCTCTTTCTGGTATTCTCGACCAGAATATCAGACTATTAGAAAATGAGTTTAATGTTAAAATAGTCGGCAGAGGACAACAGATTTCTATCAATGGTGACGACAGTAATGTTGCAGCAGCTTCTCAAGCTGTAGAAGAAATGCTAACGATACAGAGAGCTGGCGGCATACTAGATGACCAGTCAGTCAGGTACTGTATCAATATGGTCAAATCTGGTGAAAAAGAAGCATTGGGCTCATTGAATGGTGAATGTATCCTTGTTACAGCTAAAGGTAAACCAATAAAAGCCAAAACCGTAGGGCAGAAGAATTATATAGAGGCAATTAAGAAAAACAGCATTGTTTTTGGTATAGGACCGGCCGGTACAGGAAAAACATATCTTTCTGTAGTTATGGCTGTTGCGGCACTTAAAAATCATGAAGTTAATCGGATTATCTTGACAAGACCTGCAGTTGAAGCAGGGGAAAAGCTTGGCTTTCTGCCAGGAGATCTTCAGACGAAGATAGACCCATATTTACGTCCCTTATATGATGCATTATTCGATACAATGGGTCCTGAAGGGTATGAAAAACAAGTAGAAAGAGGCATAATAGAAGTTGCGCCTTTAGCTTATATGAGAGGCAGAACACTGGATAATTCTTTTGTTATTCTTGATGAAGCTCAGAATACTACAAATGAACAGATGAAGATGTTTCTTACCAGACTAGGTAACGGATCGAAAATGGTAGTTAACGGAGATGTTACTCAGATAGATCTTCCTGAAGGTAAAAAAAGCGGCCTTGTTGAAGCTACCAGAATACTAACTGATATCAACGGAATTGAGATAATTAGGTTCTCTCAAAGAGATATAGTTAGAAATAGACTTGTTACTGAGATCGTTAAGGCTTATGAGAAAAATGTAAATAACAGAAATAGCAAAAAGCAGCAGAAGGATAGACAGAAATGAATAACAGCACAAAAGTCTATATCGATGACAGACAGAAGAAAATGAAAGTCCCCTCTGGCACACGTTTACTAGTTAGAAGGGCATGTAAAGCTACACTGAAATATGAAAACTTTCCATATCCTGCTGAAATCAGTGTGTCATTTGTGGATGATGATGAGATCAGAAGGATTAATAATGAGTTTAGAAAAATAGATAGTTCAACAGATGTTTTGTCTTTTCCATTATGTGAGAAAGGCAATTACTCTCCTTCAGAAGAAACTGGATGTGTAGCACTTGGAGACATTGTTATTTCTATTGAACATGCTAATGTACAGGCTCAGGAATATGGTCACAGTTTCGAACGTGAAGTAGCTTATCTCACTGTTCATTCAATGCTTCACCTTCTTGGGTATGATCATGAAGCGGGCGGATTAGAACAAGTCAGAATGAGAGAAAGGGAAGAAGGAGTTCTTTCACAGCTTGGTCTACCGCGTGGTACAACATACGTTCTTGAATAACATTTAATAACGCCTTGCAAGGTGCAAGGCGTTATATCTTGATAGGTATAAGCTTATGGATTCAAAGAATTTATTCTGTTCTATCATAGGACTTCCCAATATGGGAAAATCGACACTTCTTAACAGGCTTATCGGATTTGATCTTGCTATCATTTCTCCTAAAGCTGAAACTACTAGATCAAGAATTACCGGAGTAGTTACTTTAGATAATATCCAGTACGTGTTTCTGGATACACCAGGCTATAACAAACCTAAGACTAAACTTGATCAGCACTTAGTTAAGACTGTCCGAGAGTCACTCTCTGATTCTGACTGCATTTTATTTTTGACATATCCAAAAGATTATTTCCTAGAATATGAGGAAAAACTTCTGAATGAGTTCTCCGGCAGAAATGTGCCGGTGATTCTTTGTATCAATAAATGTGATACAGTTACTGAAAACGTGGCTCATGAGGCACTTTCAAAACTAAGTAATCTGTTTGAGTTTTCCGATGCTTGTTGCATCAGCGCCCTTGATGGTTCCGGTATTGAAGAGCTAATGAACATTCTAAGTAAATATGCACTAGAGGGGGAACATTATTTCCCTGATGATACTCTTACAGATATACCTGAAAAATATGTTGTAGCTGAGCTGATCAGAGAAAGACTTCTCTTCAATCTGCATGACGAGTTACCTCACGGATGTGCTGTAGAAGTGATGCAGTTTAAGGAAAGGACAGACAAAGATCTGATAGATATAGATGTCAATATCTATTGTGAAAGAGACAGCCATAAAGGAATGATTATAGGCAAAAAGGGAACTATGCTTAAGAAAATTGCTTCTGAAGCCAGAATGAAGATAGAAGAATTTCTTGAATGCAAAGTGAATCTTAAATGCTGGGTAAAGGTCAGAGACGACTGGAGAAACAGCGAGTTCGATCTTAAAGATCTAGGTTTATGAAGTAATGAAGATAACTTGCAATGGAATAGTTATATGGGAAGTTAAAACGGGAGAATCAGACAGAATCATAACAATATTGACAGAAAACGGTTTATTAACCGGCTATGCTCGCAGTTCCATGAAACCAGGCTCTAAACTTACTGGTGGTACATCCATGCTTGCATTCTCTAATTTTGAGCTTTCTACAGGAAAGAATATGTACACTGTAGTAGATGCTACTTCTCAGAATAGATTTCCGGGTATTTATTCAGATACCGTCAAATATGCATTAGCTATTTATTTCTGTGAACTGTTGCGAAATCTGGCTCCAGTTGAAGAGAATTCGATTGAGTATTTGAGACTTATACTAAACAGTCTGTACTTACTTGATAATGATATTAAACCTATATGGCAGATTAAAACAGTATTTGAAATGTCAATCATGTCTATATCTGGTTATATGCCTGATGTTAATGCTTGCTCTATCTGCGGCAGAACAGATAGCAACGGTTCCGTTTTCTTTGATTCACAGAATGCATCATGGATTTGCTCGGACTGTTTATCTGAAATGAATAGACCATCAAATTACAATTATTCTGTAATATCCGCGGTGAGATATATCATAAACTCGGAGCCCGGCAAGGCATTTGCCTTTACACTATCTGAAGTTAACAGTAAAGAACTGAGCCGACTTTGTGAGGCTTATGTACTTGATCATCTAGAAAGAAAACCAAATACATTAGATTTCTATCATTTAATGAGTTGAGTTTGATAATGAACAGTAGCAAATCATATAGAACCAGAATTGAATTAGATAAAGTTTTATCGAAGATCTCTTCTATAGCCGTAGGTTCAGAAGGAAAACATAACATAAATGAAAGTGAACCTTCTACAGATTTATCAGTTGTAGAGCACGAACTAATGTTATGTGATAGCCTTATGGATATACTTCAGCGTGGACATGATCCAGGCATATATCAGCAGGATGATATTCCCGCTATAGCGCTCAGAGCTCAAAAAGGCGGAAGTCTCTTTATGGGAGAACTTCTTGTTGTTGCACGTGCACTTGAGAATGCCAGAAGATTAAAGGACTGGTATATTCCGCTAGAGGAAAAAGCTCCTTATGGTGATCATCTTTTTTTTGATCTCTATTCTGATGCCAGTCTTGAACGTCAGATTAAATCATCAATCCTTTCAGACTCAGAGATGGCAGACGATGCAAGTCCGCAGTTAGCTGATATACGTAGACGTATACTCCGTATGGAAGGCTCTATAAGAGAAAAACTTGACAGTATTATAAAGTCATCATCTACCTCGAGATATCTTCAGGAAGCAATAGTAACTATGCGCGGCGGAAGATTCGTTGTTCCTGTTAAATTAGAAAACAGGAATTCGATAAGCGGACTTGTTCATGATGTATCATCTTCCGGTAATACTGTATTTGTTGAACCTACCGCGGTCGTAGAAGCCAATAATAGGATAATGACATTAAAAGCAGAAGAACAGGCAGAGATCGAGCGAATCCTTTCTGCTTTTTCTTCCAGAGTCCAGGCTATCTCAAGCAATCTTATCAAGAGCCATCATGCCTTTACACATATTGATATAGCACTTGCTAAAGCAAAGTATGCTCTTTCAGTTAATGCTAATGTTCCGTTACTTAATGGAGCAGGTTATATCGATTTAAGAAAAGCTCGACATCCTTTGATAGATAAAAATAAAGTTGTTCCAATAGATGTCAGATTGGGTAAGGAATACACTACTCTCGTTATTACAGGACCTAATACTGGAGGCAAGACCGTATGCTTAAAAACTGTCGGACTGCTTTGCGCTATGACATGCTGCGGGATACCCATTCCTGTTTCTCCGGGGTCCGAAGTTCCTGTGTTTTCACACATCCTTGCAGATATTGGTGATGAGCAAAGTATTGAACAAAGCCTCTCGACGTTCTCTTCGCATATTACAAACGTGATAGAGATTCTCAGGGAAGCTGATTCTAATTCTCTTGTTCTCCTGGACGAGCTAGGAGCAGGTACGGATCCCGCAGAAGGCGCAGCACTGGCAGAAGCTATTCTTGAAAGACTTAGAAAAATCGGATGCAGAGTTTTTGCGACTACACATTATGCGGAGATTAAGCTTTATGCCATGCAGACTGAAAATGTTCAGAATGCGTCCTGCGAATTTGATATAAAGACACTGAATCCGACTTACCATCTGAGCATAGGTGTTCCCGGACGTTCTAATGCTCTTCTTATTTGCGAAAGGTTGGGACTGGATTCAGATATCATTGAGGATGCCCGATATGGCATGTCAGTAGAGGACAGGAGATTTGAAGATGCAATCTCTGAAATAGATGACCTCAGAGCTGAACTTAATAATAGAGAAAGCGAGCTTGATGAGCTTAGAAAAACTGCTCTTTCAGAATTGGAAAACGCTAGAAATGATGCTTCTAGTATTAGAGCTAAAGCAGAAAAAGAGCTTGAAAATGCACGTGACAGAGCTAAACAGATATCAGCAGATGTTGCTGCCGGAGCGTATAAGCTGATTGACGAGCTTAGAAAACTTGAACGTGATGAAGAGAAGTCCAGAAAAGAAAAGATATCAAGAGCAAAACAGATTGCTAATAACGACAGTTTTAAATTATATGGCTCCGATGATAAACCTATCGTTTCCCCAGTAGACCTTCCAAATGTTGATACTGTTTCGATAGGCGATATAGTATATGTCACTGCTTTAGGCGGAACAGCAAAGGTTATAGGTTTGCCAGACAAAAACGGTTTTGTGGAATTACAGAGTGGAATTCTGAAGACCCGTGCAAAAATCAGTGATCTAAAAAAGGCACCTAATTCTTCTGAAAAGAAAATCAAGAAGTCTTATAGTGTTCAAAGATCAATAGCTACGAATTCTGATCAGCCTAAAACGGAGATCGATTTAAGAGGCAAAACCGTAGAGGAAGCAATAGCTGATCTTGAGAGTTTTGTTGATAGAGCTCTTTTATCTCATATCAGTATTCTTTATGTGATTCATGGAAAAGGAACAGGAGCATTGAGAAAAGCTGTAAATGAATGGTTAAGAAAGTGCCGACAAGTAAAATCGTTCCGTCTTGGCAATTATGGTGAAGGCGATTCAGGTGTCACCGTAGTAGAACTTAAATAACTTTTCCATTATTTTCATTTAATAAATCATATATATTAGTAGCTATTCCCCGAATATTCTTGTTTGTTGACTTTATAACATAAAAAAAGGATAATATTTGAATTGAAGGCATATAGTTATTACTCATTTTGGAGGGTTTATCGGAATGGGATTCATTAATTGGATTAAAGAGTTTTTTGGATTGAACAATCAGGACGAAACAGAATCTGATGATATCCTTCAGGGATATGAAACAGAAGCTCCCCGTGAGAAACGTCCGAAACAGAACGAAGACACTGCTTCCAAAAAAGATAATAAGATTGTAAATATCAATGCAACAACACAACTTGAAGTAGTGCTTGTAAAGCCTGAAGCATATGCAGATGGAAGCATTGTTGCAGATCACCTTATCAATAGACGTACCGTCGTTTTAAATCTAGAATCAACGAATAAAGAGGTTTCAAGAAGGCTTTTGGATTTCTTGAGTGGTGTAGCTTATGCTATTGATGGGCAGATTAAGAGAGTTGCTAATAGCACCTTTATTATTACTCCATATAATGTTGGTGTAGTCGGCGATATTCTTGATGAGTTAGAGAATAGCGGTGTATATTTTTAATTCAATTAATGTTCCGGAGGAATAAAAATGCTTACTTCCAAAGAAATAAGGTCTACTACATTCGTAACTGTACGTAAAGGGTATGCCATAGAAGATGTTGATGCGTTCCTCAATAAAGTTGCCGGTGAAATAGATGCACTTCAGAATGAGTGTGCAGCTATGTTGAAAGAAAAAGATGACAACATCGAAAGACTTAAGAAGGAACAGAAAGAACTTGAAGATAAGATGATGGTACTCGCCGATAAGGTCGAAGAGTACAGGAATCAGGAAAATATCCTCCATAATGCCTTCATCAATGCAGAAAAAATGAAAGAGAGTGTTCTGCAAGAAGCCAACCAGACTAGTGAAATCCTTTTAAGAGATGCTACACAGAAGGCAGAACGCATTATTGCAACTGCAACTGGCAGGGTTGCTCAGGAAACAGAAAATTATGAGAATCTTCGTAAAGAAGTCGCTAATTTCAAAGCCAGTATATTGGATGTTTTCCAGAATCATCTTGGAATAATCACATCTCTTCCTGACTATGTATCTGATGAAAATCTGAATAAGGCTCTTGAAGCATCTTCTGAAGAAGTTGCTCCTGTAATGGAAGAAACGGAAGAAGCCATTTCAGAAGAAAACATGAATGAAGAGTCACCTGAAGTTTCAGACCCTGTTGAAGATCTTCTTGATGAAGCAGAAAAAGAACTGAATTCTTCTGATGACATTTCAGAAGAGGAAGCTGATGAATCATCTGACGATTCCGATAATGAAGATTCTGAAGAGTTCGGAGAAAAGTTCTCTTTTTAACATAATCTGTTAGTTCCTATCTTAAAGATTAAGATACTTGTATTCTGGATTTTCTTTCTAAGCTTTCAGAAGTCCGGTATTTAACGAAGCAACAGTACTGTGGATCTGGATTCAATATCCTTCACCCTGTACATCGTGTGTCATTTATCTTTATCTAAATGAACTCATAATGTAGCGATGGGTATTTCCATCGCTACATTATTTAATATATAGAGATTTTTGCCAGTTCATAACGAGGTCTTTGATTTGTTTACGAATATTATGTCTGTGATCGTGCTATTTGCAGCAGACCGGTTATTTAAAATAGCAGCTGTTAAGTTTTTTTCAGATAAACCGTTTGTCCTTATTCCGGGATTTATTGGAATAAATGTTCTTGAAGGTGGTAATCCGGGAGCTGCATTTGGGATATTATCTGACAAGACAGAACTGCTTGCTGCTCTTTCAGCCATTGTCTCGCTAATATTGTTTATTATTATTGTGATAAACAGATTTGATACTGGACTTGAGAGATGGGGGTATATATTACTCTGTGCAGGTGCACTTGGTAATCTATACGATAGAGTCGTAAATAAAACAGTCACCGATTATCTTGAGTTTCTATTTGTTAAATTTCCCGTATTCAATCTTGCAGATATCTTAGTTGATGTAGGTTGTGTTTTATTATTTATCTGTCTCTTTTTTTCACGAGATAGGGAAACAATTACTACTGATGTAGATAACGATTATGAGAATAGCGACGAATGAGCAGAGAATTCGAATTTGCTGTTCCTGAGCAGCTTAATAACAGAAGAGTTGATCTGGTAACATCCTTTTTGTTGAAAGAGATGGATCCTGAGAATGAAGCGCTTTATACAAGATCTTTCATCCAAAAAGTAATAGAAGATGGAGGCGTTTCTGTCAATTCCAAGATATCAACTAAAAGCATGCTGGTTAAACAAAATGACAGTATCCGTATAATTCTTCCTGATCCTGTAGATCCAGCTGCAAAGCCTGAAGAAATAGAGCTTGAGATACTTTATGAAGATGAGGGTGTTATAGTCGTAAATAAACCGAAAGGAATGGTTGTTCATCCAGCTGCGGGTAATCCTTCCGGTACCTTAGTAAATGCACTTCTATGGCATTGTTCCGGAAATCTTTCAGGAATCAATGGAGTCAACAGACCAGGAATTGTTCACAGGATAGATAAAGATACAAGTGGATTACTTGTTGTCGCTAAAAACGATAAGGCACATCTATGCCTATCTGAGCAGATAGCATCTCATACTGTAACAAGAGAATACTTTGCCGTAGTTTATGGTATAATGCCTGATACTAAAGGCACGATCGATGCTCCAATTGGAAGAAGCGAAAAAGATCGGAAAAAATTTGCAGTTACTGAAAAAAACTCAAAAAATGCTATTACTGATTATGAAGTCTTAGAAACTATAGGAAATTACTCATTTCTGAAGTTGAGGCTTCATACCGGAAGAACTCACCAGATCAGAGTGCATATGTCAAGTATCGGTCATCCATTAGCTGGAGATGCTGTATATGGACCAAGGAATGTCATTAAAGAATTAAACGGTCAGTGCCTCCACGCTGGAACATTAGGTTTTATCCATCCGAGGACCGGTGAATACATGGAATTTCATGCAGAACTGCCGGAATACTTTACTGCTTTCTTAGCAAAGCTTAGGAGAACGGAATATGTCTAATTCTTTATCTGAATATATTGTAGTCAGCGATATTGATGGTACTTTGCTTCAGGCAGGGTAC
>JAEEGL010671096.1_pt1 | contig 10266 bp, 17 predicted proteins | sample 9134231 | NCBI WGS metagenome assembly JAEEGL01 (sample SAMN16246548, study PRJNA631951) | gut metagenome | biome: gut microbiome; feature: rumen; material: fiber-attached | host: Bos | place: Iran: Karaj | collected 2018-10 | reverse complement strand
TATTGACTTTTCTGTTAATACGTTGTATAATAATATTAACAGGAAAATTTGAATAAGAGGTGCGGTCATTTTTGCAGAAGTTAAATGTGGGGCACCAAATAAATGATTATCTGGAAGCCAAAAACATAATTATGCAGGAATTTATCATTGACCAACATTGGGATTTAGAACATGGTGGGTCTAACAAACAATTTTGAAAGGATTGATATTTATGATTATAAAACTGACAGAATCAAACAAACATGATGGAATTGTCAAATTTGGTTTGGAAAATGACGAATTTACATTTTCTTCTGGAATATATCCGGACAATACCTATGAACATATACAAATTCCTAAAGATACCTATTTTGAAGACTGGATGGAATTTGTTACTACCTTAAATAAGTATTGCAACTATAAAATTCCACTAAGTACTGACAATTATTCCGCCATGGAATTTGATAATTTGACCAGTAAATTAACTTTAGGTTGGAAAGACGACTCCGGTGAATGGCATAACCTATGGGCTATTTTATATAATGCTCCGTCACTTTTGACTAAGTATGATTTGAAGAAATACGGTATAGAGCTTAAATAAAAGAATAACTTTGATAAAATGTACCCGACACGCCTCTAAACTATGCGTACCACGTCGGGTCTTTTAATTTTAGTTAAAATATAAAAATTTTAAAATCTTTGAAAAAGTACTTGACTTTTCCATTATTATGTTGTATAATATTATTGTAAGGTAGATAAGGTAAACAAACTAATATCAAGGAGGATACATTTATGAGTGTTGATACAAGAGTAAATCTTATGGGTTATGTGGAGGCTGAGGCAGTTGCTTCCTGGATAAGGGATAATATTGACAAAAACGTCAAACTGGGTGAGGAGACTGTACTAAATATTACTCGTAACGAATTCCTGAAATATGTGGAAAGTGGGGAACTAAAAGAGTATTATGGAACAGATAGAACTCTTTGGAGTAGGGGTCGTTGGATAACTTTTAACTATAACGGTAGACAGCGTACAATGTTTTATCATTATAGTCCTCTGAACTGGTATGAAAACCTAAAATATTACGAACCCCTCGGACTTGCAAATATGGTAAAGAGTGAAACAACTTCACTAAGCCTTGGACATGATGAGGATGCCAAGTATATTTTGGAAAGGATTACAAAGGCGTTCGGAGGTTGGATAGATTACAATGACTGTGACGACGAGGATTATGTGAAATTTGAAAAGGGTGCAGACACACCCGTAAAAGTAAAGCATATCACCATGGAGGATGTATATAAGGCTTTTGGTGGATTTGTGGTAATAGATAAGTGAAAGGAGCAAGGATTATGAACCCTAAAATGTTTTGTTTTGAGTGTACAAGAGAATATTACAGTGGAAAGGTAGAAACCTTTTATGTATCCGCCCCATCAGAGGAAAAAGCCCGTAGCAAAGCAATAAAGGAAAATCCAAAATGTTATGTGAAAGTAATTAGAAAAGTATTCTAATTAATTCTGTAAGGAGGAAAAGTTATGACTAAGGAGTACGATATTTACATTTGTAAGTGTGGCAGAATCCATGCCATATATGATAATAAACATCACAAGGAGAAGATAACTCCAGATGAGAAGGATTTGGCACTTATTTGCTCCAATTGTGGTACCTTAATGGTTATGGGTGCGGAACTTTGTTCCAACGGCTATAACCAATATACATATATAAAGAAGTTTGAAACTCCAGGTGCTATTATGGGGATGAATAAAATAGCAACTGCAAAACCCACTGAGATATACTATAGTGTAGGTTACCCCGTCCCTATGAAAACAGGTAATTATGCCAACCGTTTTAGTGAGACATCCGATAAGTTCTATGATATGGAATATCCAATGCTTTCTGAAATAGACAGATACAACATTACCTATGATGATGTACATGAATTTGTAAATAATTTCTATAAAAATAGCGCCACTGTGGATATGGAAAGATTTATGAAGGAGACCCCTAAAGACGTTCTGGCAAGCATTGCTTGTTACGGTTTTAGTGCCTTCCACTGGGACGGAACTCCCTATGAAAATATTTATTAAGGAGGAATGTTATGACAGTCAAAGAGCTTCTATTCACGTATAATTCTAATATGAGTATTCCCATATGGTTAGACATAGAGGATGTGAGTGAATATGTGAGTGCCGGATGTCTATACCATGGGGAACTTACAAAAGAAATAACTTTGGGTAAATTTGAAAATCTTCCTGTACGAAATTGGAGTATACGAATGAATCGTAATCCTACTTTATACATAGAAATATCCTTACCAAACAGCAGTTATTTGAAATGAGTAACTTTTGTTAAAATATAAAAATTTATAAATTTTCTTCAAAACACTTGACTTTTCCTCTAATATGTTGTATAATATTATTGTAAGGTAAAGTAAACATAGTTGGAGGTTTTAGGTATGAAAAAGATACTTACAGAAGAACAGCTTCGTAAACTTATTAATGCCCATGAACAGGTGTTAGGTACGAATAATTATACCCAATATCAGATGTGCCTTGAGTGCAAATACCTTGTAAACGGTAAGTGGACTCCTTGGAAATTTGTATGTTGGACCATACCCCTAACAGGAAATGTGAAAGACTATTATTTTAAAAGTGTGAAAAACAAACTTTATTTAATGCACGAAGGTTATGGTTGTTATGATGAGGTAGAGAGGTATGAAGTTACTCCGGCGGTAAGAGAGCTTTGGGGTATGTGAAGTGAGGGGAATTATTTATGACAGATAGAAAGTGGTATGTAGTACATCAGCGTGCCGAAGGACATACAACTGGTGTAATAGATTTAACGAAAAAGGAACTGGCAATTGTAAGGAGAGTTCTTGACTATGAGACAGTTGTGGAAGGTAGTTGGTGTGGTGGTTTTTCTATAGATGAAGAGCCGTATGATACAAAGGAAGATGCCAGACGTGCCGCCGCTATGATGTAAAGTGTAGAAAGGAGAAAGGATTATTTTATGAAATTCATAAAATTCGGAGGTACTTATTATAATATAGATAAGGTTTTCTCCATCGATATTCGACGTATAGAAGGTGATGTCTATTTATATTTGGCAATGCCTAACAAAGAGGATGATATAGCTCTTACAACAGATATCACAAGTCATGAAGCGGCTGTACTTCTTGACCGAAAGCTATTTAGATTTCTTAATTATAAGAATTCTCCCGGAGTGTTCGACCTTTGTAAACAGATTGAAGATATTCGTAAAAAGGAGGATAATGAAAATGAATAACGGATGGGACGAAGCTTGGAATGATGCTTTTCGTATGTATATGTGTGCGGATTTAATGTCCTGTAAACCCAATCCTATAGACTTTCCAAAATATAAATTTGGACAGGTCATAGATGAGGATAAGTCTGTGAGATGGAACAGGGAATTTGTTGAAAAGTCCCATGACAAATATAATGAGGAAGTGAAAAACCTTAACCGCCGTAAGAATGAAGCTTTAAATATGGCTATTAACAAAATCTGCGAACTTATGGTAGAGGACATAAATAAGTCCGTTACAAAAACAAAACAGATTGATATGTCTAAGGCAAAGAAAATATGGCTTGCTGCCTATAATAGGGGTCACGACAGTGGGATGGAAACCATACAAACTTATTTGGATGAGTACATAAATTTTGCAATTGAAATACTTGCTTAATTTTTAGGAGGAATTAAAATGTTATACGAAGTTTATCTATGTGAACATGAAGTAAAATCCATTGTAAAGGATTTAGGTGATGAAATTAAACAGTATTGTGAGGAACATAACATAAAGGACCTACTGGTGGTCGGAATTATGAATGGTTCTTTACTTTTTACGGCAGACTTAATTCGATACTTAGACCCATATGTAGAAGTACAGACAATATATACAAAATCCTATATCAACAACAGTAATGAGGGAAACACCCTAATTTGCCAGGGAATGGATTCCTTTAACTATCAGAATAGAACTGTTTTATTGGTGGATGACGTTTACGATTCCGGAAATACTATGGATTGGCTAAGGGATAGATTTAAAAACACCGGTGCTAAAGAAGTTTTAAGTTGTGTTCTTATTGACAAGTTACCCGGACATCCAAATAAAAAGTCCAATATAGATTTTATAGGGCATATTATGACAGAAAAGAAATTCTTAGTTGGGTACGGAATGGACGATAATAAACTTTATAGGAATACAAACAACATCTTAATTAAACTTTAACCCACTAAAAATAACGGAGGTATATGACGATGTTTAAATGCTATATTTGTGGTAAGGAATATAATACTCCTGTGGAAGCTGCTAACTGTACAATAAGTTGTAATGACAGATTAAAAGAAATTAAGGAATTGGAAGAGCTAAAATGTTCTATCACAGCCGGTTTTGAGGATTTGCAGGAACTTTGTAAGGAATACTCAGAAAGAAATTCAGATACCAATATTTACATTACATTCCATTCGGAACCTAAAGAGTGTGTAAACCAGAAACGAATGACTGATACAGCAAGCAACAAAAACACTTCAAAGGACTCTGACTGGTGTGATATGGCAAAACTATTGGAAAACCTTTTCTTTGGAAAAGATTAATAAGTGTCAAACACTTATTTTATAAAATAAAATAAACTATTTATTAGACAATATACATATATAAGCAACATAAAATAATATATGATATTGTATACGGAAATAGGTTCCGTTAAATAATTATGTCTAAGGTTTAATACTCAAATTATTGTACTTTCAGAGGTAGGTAGTACTAAATTTGATTCCGAAGAAATATTTGAAGAAATTACCAGTTTATTACATTGTTACTCTATGAAATTGTATTCCAAGAGAAATAGAGTCAAGATACAGGAGCTTATAACTAATACCGAGGAAAGTGATAATAATGAGTGATACTCCATTCAAAAATGTTTACACCGTTGAATTACCCTTATCCGTGGAAGTTTGGCAAGTCGACATTATTAATAAGAGAATGGAAATTGGCAGATGTATTTATAATGCCTTGTTAAACATTGTTAGTAAAAGATACAAGGAAATGATTAAAACCAAAATATATCGTAAGTCCAGGGAACAATTAACTATAAATGACAAACGAAATAAAAATAAATTAACTAAGAAAGAAAAAGAACAAATTAATAGGGATAATAAAGAATTATATAAACAATTACAACTTTTAGAACAACAATATAAACTTACTAAATATGACATCATAAAAGAAGTTAAAGAAATACAACATCATTTTAAATGCCATATACATTCCAGAGTGGCACAAGAGATAGCCAAAAATGTTTATAGTTCATTACATTCTGTTTTACAAGGAAAAGGCAAGAGGTTTCATTTTAAGAAATATGGAACATTTAACAGTCTTCGAAGTAACGAAAGCAATCAGGCCATTATATTTAATAAAGATACTGTTTTGTGGACTGGGTTGACGCTGAAAGTTAAATATCCACACTCATTAAAATCCCTAGAATATACACAAAGAAATTTGTTTGATAATTTACCTAATTTAAGATATTGTGCTATTGTTCGTAAATGTATTAGGGGTAGGAATAAATACTATGTCCAATTAACGTTTAAAGGCACGGTCCCTCATACAAAATGTAAATTGGGTGAAGGTCGAGTTGGATTAGATATTGGTACTTCTACATTAGCTATTGCCTCTAATACAGAAGTTAATTTAATTGAACTCGCAGATAAAGTTCCAAATTATGAAAAAGAAATGACTAAACTCCAAAGAAAAATGGATAGGAGTAGAAGAGCCAATAATCCAAATAAATATAATGAGGACGGCACATATAAAAAGGGTAATAAAGATAGATGGAATAACTCAAATCATTATAAGAAATACCAATTACAATTAAAGGAATTATACAGAAAACAAAGAGTTACAAGAATGTTACAGCACAGAGCTTTATGTAATTATATTCTGTCGTTAGGGGATGAATTCTATGTAGAAAAGATGAATTTTAAAGGTTTACAAAAACGAAATAAGAAAACAGAAAAGAGTGCTAATGGCAAATATAAAAGTAAGAAACGTTATGGTAAATCTTTAGGTAATAGGGCCCCCTCCATGTTACTTATGTTTATTCATAATAAACTTCACCATTTCTATAGAAAACTTAATGAAATCAATACTCAAAAATGTAAGGCAAGTCAATTTAACCACATTACGGGGGAGTATAAAAAGAAATCATTGGGGCAGAGATGGAATATAATTAATGGTCAACTTGTTCAACGAGATTTATATTCGGCATTTTTAATATCAAATGTAAATTCAACATTGGATTCATTTAATATGGACTTATGTAACCTCACTTATGATAATTTCTTAGCATTACATAATAATAAAATAGAAGAACTGAAACTACAAAAACAAATTACAAACAAATCATTTTTATCCTGTATGGGTATTTAGTTACCATAAAACATTATTAGGTTTTAATAAAAAATTGATATAAACTGTTTTGTACGAACAGAATACACTTGATAATTTGTAAAGTTTAACATTTTATAAATTAAGTGTGAAAGATTTATGGAATTTAACTCAGTCTTCAAACCTTTCGAGGTTTTTAGGAAAGTTAATAGTACATAAATATGATTTTTGTTAAAGATTTATACATCCTTGTTAAATTTTTAATGAAAATTAGTACAATATAAAAAATAAGTACTTTACTTCTTGTTACACTTGTATTTGAAACATAAAATAATATATAGTATATGTGGGAAGAACGATTTTTCACTAAATAAATTTAGAAAAGAGGATTTAAGTATGGGAATTACAATTTATGATGTTATTGATTTAATGGTTGATTCCAGTTTCCAGGTAATAGAAGTTTATGATTTAGACCAAGGTGAAAGTATTTTCCAGGGTTATGCGGACGAGCTGGAGGATGAAATAGCAAATATGGAAATTAGTTCCATTGATACTGTTTCAAAGGATACAATTTGTTTCAACGTAAATAGTGAAAACTAATTCAGTCTAATTAAAGATAAGGAGATGTGTAATACATGGGAAGAAAACTTCATTTAAAAGAAAACGCTATTACAGATATGAGGGGTTTAGGACTGGTTAATATTAACCGTGCTAAAGACAGTTTGGACAGTTATGTTACTAACTATGTAAATTTACAGGATAGTACTATAAGAGAAATACCTAGACCCCGTACATTTGCTGCTGCCAAGAAAAATCCTTACCCTATTATAGGTATTAAACAAGATGATATCATATATCAGGGTTACAATAAACCTAGATTGGAAGGACCTTCTATTCAGGGTATATATGGTAACGATGGTTTTACTAACATAGATGGTGAAGATGGTATTCGTGCTAACTTTGCCGCATGTGACAAATTCTACGAAATTGTTCCAATTAATCCGGATAGTTATAAGAATGCTTCCGATATCCGAAAAGGTAGAGAACGTACCTATGACACCGTTATATATGATAATGGTGATATTAGTACTTATTATGGTAAACCAAATACGGATAAGAAAATTAGACGTTTAACACAGGCCGAAATAGACGCCTATGACCCCAGCAAGAACCGTAAAAGATATACAGATATCCTAAGTAAGAATCATCTTAACAAATACATTGCACGCTATAATGAACTTTGTGATATGTATAAGGAGTTCATGGACAGACTACATAATATAAATATAAGACAGGTAAGTAGTTGGGGATACAGAGAAGTTACTAAGAACCTGGGTAGTTATGTAGACGCCATTTATTGGGTGAATAGTTATATTAACGATATTGATAAAGGAAACACTACATATGCGGATGAATCTGTTCTGCAGCGCCGTGTAAAGGATGCAGAAGATGCCGCCAATAAATTAGAAAAATCTTTGTCCGCTATTGAGGAAAAGGATTAATATAAAGGTATAGAAAATTTGGAGATGTCTGAGGAAACTTTAGTTAGTTGTATAAAAGAAGCTATGGATTATAGTGAAAAACTAATTTATTAGTAATTATAACGAAGATTTGAAAGGATTGTGCCATTTATGAAATATTTTAGATTTAATGGTAAAAATGATTTATGGTTAGGGAAGTATGGAAAATTAGAAAGAACATTAATTCCTAACGAATTATTAACTCAAAAAGAAGTTGATAAAATAAAGACAGACTGTCCAAGATTAAATATAGATAAAGTTTTTACAGTTTTAGACTTATCCCCTAACGATACATATATTTCTTTTGGTGCTAGATTTCAGGATGGTACTGACCATAACACTAAATTTGAATCAAAGAAATATGATAAAAAATTATCTATAAGAGAATCTAATGAACCTATATGGCAGACAAAGCATAGTATATGGTTAGGTTATTTGGATGAAATACAGCAGGGTTTAGAGGATTTGGGTGAAACTTTCCCGGATTTGGAAAAGAAGTTAAAGAGTGCTAGATGGTTAAGAAATGGCAATGAAATTCACATACCTAGAGGAACCCAATTTACTATAGAAGTGGATGATGTATACGAGAATAGTTGGGAATATAGTGTAATAAGAGTACACAACGGACTTATGACAGGACTTCCAATAATTCTTTATGATGAGGCTTCCGAAAAATTTAAAGACAGACATTGCAAACTTATTTCTGAATCTGTTGGAACATTGTGTAATTTCTGAGGGTATAAATTTGACCCAACTTCTGAATGGTCTTCCATATAGGATGATGTAATACAGAAAATTATTGATAAATATGAAACCCAATATAATAATTATGAAATTACAAAAGAAGAGATGAAAGATAATATTGCTAAAGAGTTGAATGACTTACAATATGAATATGGTAAATATTGTAATGTAAGCATAGCTATATATAATTATTACCTTTAAAGGGAGTGTTTATAGTGATTAGAAAATTAAATGAAAGTAGGATAAAAAGAAATAACAAGTTAACAGAAGGATATGAAACTATGTATAGGGATAGAGATGGTCTTTTTGGTGACGAAGGTGAAATCTATTCCCTATCTTTCTTCAAAAAGTTTTGGAGTGAAAACCACGAGTATGACCCAGTAATGACCGAGTATGATAACTTTGAGGACTGGTGGGATGATACAGTTGGTAACGGTTATGTAGAAGAAGTGGAAGTATTTAATCAAGATAAAGTCAAAGAAACTATGAAAATTTTAAGAAGTTGGGAACTTCGTTTTAACGGTAAGGAATTTACAAAATTTGTTCAGGATTCTATGGACAAAGCTTCTACTCCTTCCTTAAAAATACAAACTCCAAATCGCAATACATACATTATTCATTGTGACACTGTTAATGAAACTTGTTATATAGATAATGTTGATATTAATGTTGCATATGCGGATGCCAAAAAGATGGAAAGTGTTAAAGATGAAGCATTTTTATTGTGGACGGCATTAAGAGATTGTGACGAATTGATATTTAACAGAAAATATACTTTTGATTAATTTATAAAGGACGGTGTTTAAATTGGTTAGAAGACTGGCGGAAGGCATTGACAATAGGTGGCAAACAGAAGCGGATGAATATTACGGTAAAATTTATAACATAGAAAAGCGTATAAAAAATTTAAGGGATTTCCCATTTATCATGTCAAACCTTTCCGATTCTTTTGAGGGTATGTGTACAGAGTTGAGAAATGTTTGTAAGTGCTTTGCAGATTTTCAGAAACATAGATATGATATTGTAGATGAAAGAGACATACGTTTTGTTGAACGTGATATGGATTATCTAGATACTGCTATAGCAGATATTGACCGTCACTTATCCAAATTGGGTGTGTGAAATCATGCTAAAGCATCTATTCTTTAAGTTTCAATAAGAACTTTTTATGCAGAATTAAATATTCATAATCCACCTGTTACATTAAGGTGGATTTTTTTTTTGTTAAAATATAAAAATTTATTCACTTTATATTGACATTTATACTAATATGTTGTATAATATTATTGTGAAATAAATTTTACTTGTCAAATTATGAGAAAGAAATAACTTGAAAGATAAATTATGTTGAATATGGAATATCCACATTTAAGATTACTTCTAAACCATTAAAAATTAATAATCAATTAAGGAGGACAAATGTATGAATGATAAAGATATGGAGTTTAATATATCACGTATTAAAAGTCTTGTATCTATATTAAATATTTATAGAAACGCTTATTATAATGAATCTAAATCTATAATAAGTGATTATGAGTATGATAAGTTATTTGATGAACTTAAAGAATTGGAAGATGGAACAGGGTTTATTATGTCTAATTCCCCCACGCAAACTGTAGG
>JAEEGL010230581.1_pt1 | contig 10266 bp, 4 predicted proteins | sample 9134231 | NCBI WGS metagenome assembly JAEEGL01 (sample SAMN16246548, study PRJNA631951) | gut metagenome | biome: gut microbiome; feature: rumen; material: fiber-attached | host: Bos | place: Iran: Karaj | collected 2018-10 | reverse complement strand
GAGACTATGGCCGCGTAGCGGTCGTGTTCTTCTTCGGGGTTGTCGGGCACGTTGGCGTAGCGTTTCTGCAGCTCCAGGCGGCGCGCAACCTGGTCCGGTATGCAGGCCTGAAGGAAACGGTCTTTCGCGCCGTCCATCGCCGGCGGCGGATTCCACTTGCCGTGGTACGGGGCGTTGAGATCGATCCATTCGTAGATCTTGAGGCAGTCCTCAGGCTGCATCTTCACGCCGTGATGCCCCTTGCGCAGCATCTGCACGAGCGGGGATGTGGAGGCGTGGTAGTCCATCGGCGGCAGGAGCTTCTCCTCCGATTCGGGACCCGGACGGCGGATGTAGGGATGCAGCGTGCGGTAGGCGTTCGCGGGCGTATCCATCACGATGCGCTTGCCGCTGAGCTTGTAGTCGGTGAACCTGCCGACCTTCACCTCCTCGGCGCCGCCCTGGTCGGCCTTGGCTATCGGCGCCTTGGCGGGGTCGCCGTGGCAGGACATGCAATACTTCTTCACGACGGGGAACATCTCGTTCGCGAAGCCCCACGGACGTATGCCATCCTTGTCGGTGGGCTTGATCTTCTGTATCTCGCCCTTGAAATATTTCTTGTCGGCGATGGTCTGCTTCGTGTGCAGCGAGCTGCGGTTGTCTTCATGGCAGCCCGTGCACGAGACGCGCTCGCCCGGCATGCCCACGATCCACGAACGCATGAGCTGCACGGCCTGGCCCTTCTCGTCGAGCGGCTGCAGCGAGATCGGCACGTTGCACGGCATCTCGAAGCAGCAGCTGCCGTCAGCCTCGATGTCCACCGTTCCCAGGATGCGCTTGATGTCCCAGGAGGATTCCACGCGCTCGCGGTAGTCCTTCCTGTACTCGATCCAGCCGGTCGAAGAATGGCCGCCGGTCTTGTGGTAGTTGTAGTGGTAGCTGAAGAGACGCAGGCTCTTCACCGTGCCGCGCGGGATGCCGGCGAGGCCCGGGCCGTTGTAGATGTCGGCGATATGCACGGAGCAGGTCTTGGCGCCGGGCTTGGAGCGGTCGGGGATGATCGGCGGACGTTTCCGCGCGACAAATGGAATCGGATCGCAATAGAGTCCATCGGGATTCTCGGCTATCAGCGTGATGTTGTCGAAGCGGTCCACGAGGTACAGCCCCATGAGCGCGTCGGGCGCGCCCTTTACGATGGCGAGGTGGTAGTTCTCGCTGAGCGGATACGGGTGGGAGAAGTACGGCTTGCCGCGCGCGAACTGGTTCTGCGTGTAGGGATCCGCCATGTCGCCCTCCACATCCTTGCCCCAGCCCGGGAATTCGTGCGCGAGACCGGTCTTCTCCTTGGGGAAGGTCTTGAACGGGATGCGCAGCGTGTGCCTGGGCGGACCCCATTCGCGGTCCGGCGGATCGTACACCGCCGGATAGCCGCGCGCGAGCGTGGGATCGACGATGAACATGCGCCCGACCTCCGCGCGGTCGTGGTGGCCGCCGCCCATCATGGTGATCTTGTGGCTGTCGCCGGGGATGCAGCGCGCGTAGTAGAAGAACGTGGGCACCCAGGAGTTGGAGCCCCACACGGAAAGCTGCCCGACACCGTCGGGGTTCATCGTCATCAAGACGCGCGACCAGTAGTGCGGCTGGTCGGAATATTCCCAGCGCGTGTAGAGGATGCGTCCGTCATGCGTGATGGAAGGCGTATAGTCCGAATCCTGCTCGTAGGTGAGCTGCCGCACCTCGCCGGTCTTGCGGTCCACGCGGTAGATGACGGCCATGGGCATGTTGCCGTCCTCGCACGGCAGGAACTGGTACGCCGCCGTGCCGAGCATGATCACCTGATCCTTGTTGGGCAGGTAGCTCGCGTCCCACCACTGCACGTCGTATTTGCCATCCTCTGGCGAAACAAGAGTAGGAGAAGGCTGCGCAGCGGCCGATTTGACCTTTTCACCATTTAACACGATCTCGTACACGCCGAAGAGGTTGTTCGTGCCCTTGTTGCCGGTGAAGAGCAAGCGCGAGGCGTCGAAGTCGAGATCGAGGTCGCGTACGATGGAGGTTTTGTCCGCGGGCTTGTAGAGGATGTCGGCCTTCAATCCGCCGCGCAGGTCGGAGAGGACGACTATCTCGTTCTCGAAGCCGGTGCGGGGGGCGACCATATGGTTCTCGGCGTTGAGGCCGGTCATGCCCGAGGCGCGCCCGCCGAACGCGCTGCGCGGATTCTTGAGCTTGCGGCGCACGCAGAGTATCTTGTCGAAATCCAGGATAGGGTTCGCGAGCATGGCGGCGCGGTATCCCTCGACCAGGGCGACGGCGGCATCGGCGGAAATCTCCTTGCCCTGCGGTTCTGGCGGCACGATGCCTTCGGCCGACTTTGCGTTCAGGGCCTTGCGCACGTCGCCTTCGGCGGCGATCAGCGCTTCGACCTTGGGCGCCCATTTCGCGTAGTCGTACTTCGGGTTGGACTTCAGATCGGCAAGACACCGGCGCGCGGCATCCGCCTTGAAGTAGCGCAGCTGTTCGGCGGCGCGTGTTTTCGCGGCATCGTCGACCGCAACGAGCGGGTACGTCAAGACGGCACACGCCGCCAACGCAAATAATGGTTTGTACGTCATATGAACACCTGATTTGGAATTGACGGGTAGATTATCCCAAAACGGACCCGCTTTGTCAACCATGCCCGGTTCGGGTTGCCTATGCAGGGGTTGTTTGGTATAATTCCCGTGCAACCGCCCTATCGGGCCGAAGACATACGCCGTCAAAGAGAAAAGCCGACATAATGGACGAGAACGAATCTGCCGACATCAACGAACAGGGCGCATTTTCGCGCGCCTGGCATTCCATCCGTACGCGATATTCCTTCGCCACGGCCGTATTCCTGCTGATAATCCTGGTCATGTTCTACATCGGCGGGCGCATCGTGCTGGTGCATTTCGTGCGCGACGCCGAGAAGCAGGTGCAGGACATAAGCCTGAACATCGGCAGACTGGTCAACCGCGACGCGAAACGCATGGGCACGGCGGCCGAGTTTGCCGCCCAGAAATACGACGCCGCCGTGGAATCCGGGAAAACCGTCGCCTTTGCGCAATTTCTCGATTCCATCTTCGGGCCGGACATCTCCATGGCCGTGAGACTTGACGACCATGGCACTTTCATCGAAGGCAGGCTGGCTTCCATAGCCGGCAACGGTGAACTCGCGGCGGAGGATGTGCAGGAATATACTTCGATACTGGTCGAGTGGGTGAATGCGACGAACAAAGTGCAGTCTGCGGGCTTGATGGACATCCGCGGCCGGACGCACTACGGCGCGCTGGCGAAATGCCGCACGGGCGGCTTCCTTCTGCTGGGGACCGTTTTCGACATGCAGGCGTTCACCGCAAGGATGAACGAAAGCCTCTCCGGCATGGAAATACACGTCAAGAAACGCCAGGACGAGGCCATGGCGCCGGTGGCCATCGTCCGGGCGCCTGACGCGGCGCCGCGCAAAAGCAAGCCTTCGTTCGGGATCGTTCCCATGGTGTCGGAGGCGATCAACTTCTATTCGGGCGGGTTCTGGGAATTCGGCTCCGCTCCGCTCGAAGCCGCCTTCACCATTCGCGACATCGCAGGGAGCCCCGTCTCCGTCATAACGGTCTCGCTGCCGCGCACGTTCTCGAGCGCGACCTCCGTCGCCCTTGGAAGGTTGACTTTCTTCATCACGATGGCGGGAATCATCCTGATCCTGCCGATATTCTGGTTCCAGAGCCAGCTGCTGCTGAACCCGCTGACGACGATGATCGAACGCGTACGGCAGATCGGCGAACGCCACAACGACGTGGATTGCCCGCGCCTGGAATGGACGGGCAAGGACGAATTCGCGCAGCTGGCGGTATCGGTGAACCGCCTGCTTGAGACGATTTCACGACGGTCGCTGGCGGTCGCGCAGAGCGAGTCGCGCCAAAAGGCCATGCTCGCGAACATCCCCGACGGGCTTCTGATATTCGACCGCAAAGGCAGGGTCGTATCCATCGTAAAGCAGCCGGACGACGTCCCAGACCTTCCCGGAATGGCGGAGGGCGAGTCCATTTCGGAAGACATCTACGGGCAGACGGCGCGACTGGCGGTCGCCGATGCCCTGGACACGGTATTGAAGTCCGGCGCCGTCCGCAAGACGCGCCTCACCTCCATCGCCGGCGCAACGGGCGGGATACGCCAATTCGAACTGAGGTTTTCGCGCCTGGACGAGTTCTTCATCCTGGTCGCGGTGCGCGACATCACCGGCGAACTCGCCGAGCACGAACGCCTGCGCATCGCCGAATTGAGGCTTGCCCGCGCGCAGAAGCAGGAATCCATGGCGCAGCTCGCGACAGGCATCGCGCACGACGTCAATAACGTGCTCGCCGTGATCCTCAACACGATCGAGATCACATGGATGGACGGCACCGAGGAAGATCCGATAATCACATCCGCCATAGACACGATCCGCGATGCCGTCCGCCGCGGCACCGGCATGATGAACGAGCTCATGACGTTCGCGGGCGAGACGAAGATCGAACTCAAGAGATGCAGCCCCGCGGAAGTCGTAAGCGCCTCCAGCCGCCTCATCGCGGGCACTTTGGCCCAGAACGTCGTGGTTGACTACAAGCTGCCCGACGATCTTCCGGACGTCGACGCCGACCCCAACCAGATATGGAAGGTGTTCTTCAACCTGGCGAAGAACGCGTCCGAGGCCATGAAGGACCGTCCTGGTGAGATCACCATATCGGCGAAACCCTTCGAGATGACCACCTCGCTGATGACATCGTTCAACGCATCTCGCGCGCTGCAACCGGGACCGGGCGTACTGTTCCAGGTATCCGACAACGGCCCAGGGATACCGCCGGACATGGTCCGCAGGATTTTCGACCCGTACGTATCCTCCAAGTCGGCGGGGCGCGGATTGGGACTTGCCATAGTGGCGTCCATCGTCGCCGCCCACGCCGGCGGCATATCGGTGCGTTCCAACGCCGTGGAGGGCACGACATTCAACATATTCCTGCCGAAGTCCAAGATAGCCGCAACGGCCGGGCAGTCCGAAAAGGCCGACACGGGCGACATAACAGGCGATATCCTCATCGTGGACGACGACGAGGGGATACTCAAGACGATATCCATACTTCTGAAGGCACTTAAGCTGGAATCGCACGTCGCGAGCAACCCGGATGCGGCATTGGCCGATTTCCGCAGGTTCTCGTCCAAACTGTCGTGCGTCCTGCTGGACGCCCATCTCGGCCACTTCGATTCCGTACGTCTGCTGAGGGCGTTGCGTATCGCGGACCCGCAGGTTCCCGTGATAGTTACGTCCGGTTCCACGCACGAGGAAACCGAGGCGATGTTCAAGACGCAGCCATACAACGGGTTCCTGTCCAAGCCATACACGCTGGCCGAACTGCGCTCAGCCCTCGCCCTCTACGCCCGCCAGAGCAGGACGGCCACCTAAGACTTGCGGGGGCCAGAGTCTGCGGAAAGCTTCAGCAGTTCACGCGCATGCTGCGTGACCACGCTTGTCAGTTTCGCGCCGCCGAGCATGCGGGCGATCTCATCCACGCGCTCCTCGCCCGATATTTCGCGTATGGCGCTGCGGGTGCGTCCGCCGGATACCGTCTTCGACACAGCGAAATGGCGTTCGCCGTAGACGGCGCTCTGCGCCAGATGCGTGATCGCGATCACCTGATGATGGCGGGCCACCGCGCGGAGACGCTCGCCTACGGCGCGGCCCGTCTCGCCGCCGATGTTGGAATCGATCTCGTCGAAGACGAGCACCGGCACGGAGTCGTGCCCCGCCGTGACGGTCTTGACCGCGAGCATGACGCGCGCTATCTCGCCTGTCGACGCGATCGCCGACAGCGAACGGGCGCTCTCGCCGGGATTTGGCTCGAACCTGAAATCGACGGTATCGCCGCCGGATGCGTCCAGCTCCCTGTCCGCGAGTTCCACGCCCAGCGACGCCTTGAGGAACCCCAGCCCATGAAGTTCCTTAGTGACGGCGACCGACAGCCTGCCCGCCGCCTTCCTGCGGGCGGCGGTGAGCGTCTTGGCCGCCGCCGCGACGGATTGCTCGGCCTTGGCGATCTCCTTCGACAGCTCCTGGATGCGGATGTCACGCCCTTCAAGATCGGCAAGGCGCGCGGCCTTCCTGTCGCGCAGCTCGAGAATCTCGCGCACCGTCGGCGCATACTTGCGCTTGAGCCGCTGCACAAGCGTCAGCCTGTCGTCCAGCGCCTGCAGCTCTTCGGGATCGGTATCGAGACGCGACACCGAATCGTCGACCGTCCGCGAAAGTTCCTGCACGCGTACCGTGATCTCTTCCAGTTCCTCCCGCCATGCGGCGGCGGGTTCATGGTATTTGGACATCTCGACCAGGCGGTTGCCCGCCGCGATCAACGCGGTCGTGGCGGATACTTCGTCGTCGCCCGCGAGCGCGGAGGTCACGGTATTCGCGCAATCCACGATTTCAGCGGCGTGGGCGGCGGCGGCGTGACGGGCGGGAAGGTCCGTCTCGTCTTCGTCCGTAAGCCGCGCCGCATCGATTTCGTCCACCGCATATCTCAGACGCTCGCATTCCCCGGCGACGTCAGAGGTGTCGTCCTGCAGTTCCGCAAGACGTTCGCGAAGATCCGAAAGATTCCGCCACTCCCTCGAATACGATCCAGTATCAATCTTCCCGTAGGAATCGAGCAGCCGGCGCTGGAACGCCTCGTCAAGAAGAGACTGGTGGTCGTTCGGACCGTGCACGTCGACGAGCACGCCCCCTAGCGCGCGCAGCGTCTGGACGGTCGTGGCGGCATCGTTCACCCATACGCGTCCACCGCCGGAAGACGAGATGACGCGTCTCACCAGCAGCACGCCATCCTCCGCAGGCGGCAACCCACATCCGTCCAGCAACGCCGCGACCGCATGCGCCGAATCTCCCTCTAGCGTGAACTCGGCTTCGATGCGGGCGTCCTTGGCGCCATCGCGCACCGATGAAGCATCGGCACGGGCCCCAAGGACAAGTCCAAGAGCTCCCATTAGAACGCTCTTGCCCGCGCCGGTCTCGCCCGTGATTATGTTGAGTCCATCGCCAAACTCCATGGCGGCGGACTCGACAATCGCTAGGTTCTGTACCGAAAGGCGGGAAAGCATGGGAATCATTTGCGTTCGAAATAAGGGAGGAAGGACAGGGGGACCTTTTCGAGCTTGATGGTCTTGGGGCCCTCGACGGTCATGCCGCGCGGATCGGTCCATGCGCCGGCAGGTATCTCGATCGTCACGGATCCATCCCGCGAGACGACCGGCGCCACAAGGTACCTGCTTCCCAGCATGAACTGCTGAAGCGGACGGTTGAATCCCTGCCCGGGGAAGACGTCGTCCATCGAACGCACTACGGGAACGCCGGTATTCGCGGCATTGCGGACCTGTTCGATTATATAAGGCGAGAGGGATGCGTGAAGGCGGATGAATCCGCGGCATATGTCCAGTCCCTGCGGCGACAACCCGCGCCAGGGCGCACGGGCAAAATGCATCGTGGGCATAAGCGCCTGCATGGCGCAGGAACGCAGGAACAATACCTGATCGATGGCGTTCGTGCGGTCCTGGCGTATCCAATCGGTGGAACCGCCGCCGACACCGTCCGGAACACAGCACAACACCCCCTCCCTGCTGCGGGCCAGGAGCTCCGGGATCACAAGGCCAAGTTCCTTCCAGTCGTGGCGGCGCGGCGAAAGACGGACCACCGTACCAGTCACGCCAGGGCCGGGGCTATCGTAGACGCTGTACGGGAAATAGCGGGCCAACTGTCCATATCGCGCCATGAAGATCGCGACGCCCCGGTCCTGCGCATAGAAGCGACCGTCCTTCATCTCGGCCGGATCGAGAGATTCGAAGAGGAAACCGTCGACGCCGTATTTGTCGCTGAAGGTCGTTAGCATGTCGAGGAAGAACCCGAATGCCGCCGGACGCGTGAGATCCCATGTGGCGCTGCAGCCGCCGCGCCATCGCAGGATGGCGGGTGTACGGTCGTCCGGCCCGCGAAGCAGATGGTCGAGGCCGCCATGTTCGGGATCGTACCTGAAACGGCGGCATTCGCGGCTGTCGGGCGAGACGAAGCTGGACATCGATACGACCGGACGGAAACCCTTGCCGCGGATCTTCCCGAACATCGCCTTGGGATCGGGGAAGTCCGCCTGATCGAATGTCATCGAGCCAGGATGCGTGGCCCAATCGCATTCCAGCGCAAACACGCCGCATGGAAGATTGTTGGCGGCGATCTCATCCGCGAACGCTTCGGCGGTTTTCTGGCCCGCCCCGCGCAAGGCGAACTCGAAACGGGTCGAGAACCAGGGCTTCGCGAAGAAATCGTCCGGCGGCGGCCTTACGGCGGAAAAGACGTCCACCGTCAAGGATGCCAGCAAGGCCAGAGCGAAGATTCTATACGGTTTCATGCGACGGCATCCTTGCCGCGCCATCAGCAGCGGCCTTTGGATCTGAGGTACCATATCGACCCGCGGACGGAATCCAGCGTCTTCGGGTTCGTCTCGCACTCGACCACGTACCACTCGACTCCATCGGCGTCGGTGACGGGGAAGAGGGCGTCCCAGTCCACACCCTTGCGCGGGGTGCCGTCGGCAAGATTCCCGGGCTGGCCGAGGATTCCGGGTGCGCCCTTCGCGAACACTTCCTTTGCGTGGATCGTGGGGCTGCGGCCGGGGAATTTCCTGAACCACTCGCAAGGGTCGCTTCCGGCGGTCACGGTCCATCCTACGTCCTGCTCCATGCAGACGTTCTTCGGCGTGTTCGAGAAGAAATAATCCCACATGGTCGTGCCGTGCGTCTTCTCCTGGTGTTCCCACTGATGGTTGTGGTAGCCTACGCGGCAGCCGCGGGCGGCGGCTGTGACGGCGGCGGTGGAGTAGAACTTCACGATCATCTCCCACCATTCCTCGCGCGTACCCTTCCAGTCCTTGCCGGGACGCATTCCGCCGCCGGGGCATACGATGTAGTTGTTGCCGAAGGCGAGGTTGAAGTCGATCGTCTCCGATATCTTCTCCGGCGCAAGGGCTTCGCGGCCGACATGCGTGCCGCACGCGACGAGGCCCGCATCGTCAAGCATCTTCTTGAGTTCGGGGGCGGTGAGCGCCTTGCCGTCCTTTGTGTAGTATCCGGCCATCTCGACGCCTTCGTAGCCCATCTTCTTGAGTTCGGCGAGAACCGCCGGCAAGCCGATTTCGCGGATCAGTTCGCGTACGGAATAGAGTTGCACGGCCGGGCGGGTTTTCGTGCCCGCGCCAAAACAGCAGCATCCCGGCAAAGCGGCGACACCCCCGGCGACCATGACGGAAGAGACGAAAGAACGACGTGAGATATGCATATGATATTCCTTGTTGAAGTTGACCGGAGAATTATACACCAACCACAGCGGCGTGTCAAACGGATCCGCTTGGCACAGAGTGTCCGCATGTGCCAATTGCCTATTGCCGGAGAGGTATGGCCTGCCGTAGAAGTACTGCCCGGCCCCATGGCCCGGACACCGGGGCGAAATAGAGGTAGATGCAGCCCGTGAAAGTATCCGCGTCCGGCGCCGAGGTCGGTATCACCACCGTCGAGCACGTCGGCTTGTAATAGACCGTCTTCTTCGTCTTCTTGTCCCTCTTGCCCGTGTCGTAGGAGAGCGTCGCCGTGACCGCGCCCGAGGACGTCACCTTGAGCGAGAGCGCGGCGAAATAGGTCAGTTCCGGCAGGGCCACCTCGCCGTCCTTTACAAAAGAGACATCGCCCGTCTCGTTGGTGTAGACGCCGTACGCGAAGGTCTTGTACGGCTTCTTCTTGCTCGTGTAGAAGAGCCGCTTGCCCACGGTCTTGTACGTGGTGCCCCACAGGTTCTGCCAGGCATCGATTTCGGTCACGGCAGGTGGGGCGAGCCCTCCGGGCGAGCCGCCCTCCACCAGCGCCGCCACGCCGCGCACCGGGACGGCCGGGACACCCAAGACACCCAGGACACCCATGTCAGAGGAGACGGACAAGTTGAACGTGCGCACGAGGATCTTCGTCACGGTCTTCCACTTGCCCTTCACCTTCTCCTTCGCCTTGTAGGTGTACTTCGCCACCACGTTCGAGCAGGTGAAAGTATCGGTCGCAGCAAGCTGCGACCCTCCCTGGTGGGGCGAGGCCTCCGGCCGAGCCGCCCCCGTGTAGCTTGCCGCGCTCAACGTCCAGTTCGTGCCGCCCTCGTAGAACTTGCCGCTGATCTTGCCCACGCTCGACACCGTGATCGTGGCGAGGCCGGCGGTCGCG
>JAEEGL017437218.1_pt1 | contig 10267 bp, 7 predicted proteins | sample 9134231 | NCBI WGS metagenome assembly JAEEGL01 (sample SAMN16246548, study PRJNA631951) | gut metagenome | biome: gut microbiome; feature: rumen; material: fiber-attached | host: Bos | place: Iran: Karaj | collected 2018-10 | reverse complement strand
GAGTTGAAGCCTGGTGAAGAGATTCACATAGGCGACAAGGCTGGTGATGGTTCACAATTACGACCTTTCATTGTGTGGTTTGGTGAGGCAGTGCCAGAAATAGAAACAGCTATTAATTATGTGCAGAAGGCTGATATTCTGGTTATCATCGGTACCAGTCTGAATGTCTATCCTGCTGCTGGTTTGTTGCATTATGCACCAGAAAGTGCTGAAGTATACTTGATTGACCCAAAACCTGTGGAGACGCACTCATTTCGCAACATACATGTGATACGCAAAGGTGCTTCAGAGGGGATGAAGGAATTAAAGGCTATCTTAAAAGCCTGATGGCGAACCTAATATGCATGATGAGTGCCTTGCACCAACCATAATGTTTGGCCATGATCTGTAAACGCTCTATGAGTGAGGCTTTGTGGTGGCGTGTGGTTATCCCTTCGTCAAGGTAATCAATTAGGATTAGGTGGGTGTTGCTGATGACATCCGCCTTTTTCATCATACGGATGCACCAGTCGAAGTCGGATGAATACTTATATTGCAAATCGTAAGGCTCTGCCAATGTCCGTCTCACAAAAAAAGCTTGATGACAAACCAGCATGCCTTGTTGGAAACTTTTCCAAGTCAAGTATTCTGGAGCTTTATGACGTCGCATGTGGAGAAACAGTCTTTCTGCATTGACAATAGCAGTTTCACCATAAAGTATTGAGGGGAGTTTGCCATTTGGCGTTGTGGTAATGGTGCTTACCATTTTCTCTAACGTGTTGGTTTCGTGGAAGGTATCGCCCGCATTGAGGAAGCAGAGGTAGTCGCCAGAGGCCATACGGATACCTTTGTTCATGGCGTCATATAATCCTTGGTCTGGTTCGCTGATGACTTTTATGGTGTCATCTTTATACTTATTTATTATATATAAGGTATTATCTTTCGAAGTACCGTCAATGATGAGATGCTCCAAACGACGATAGGTTTGTTGCTTAACACTAAGCAAAGTGGCCTCAATGGTATTTGCTGCATTGTAAGTTACAGTGATGATGCTGAATGTAGGAGCCAACTCATTCATAAGAACCCAATAGCTTGTTATATACTTGAGTGTATTTTTGTGCGATGACACGGCTTGAATAATGCGTTTGCACTTTTCGTGTTGCCTCTGCAGACAAATCATGGTAGTCGTGAGCATTAAGAATCCAGTAGATGCCGTTTGTAAAATCCTCTGTTGATTTATATTCTGCTACGTAGCCATTGTGCAGATGGTCAATCATCTCGGGGATACCACCTACGTTGAATCCTACACAAGGAACACCACAAGCCATAGCTTCCATAATAGTGTTAGGTAAGTTTTCTTCCAAAGAAGGAGTTGCATAGAGGTCCACACTATTGTAGATATCAGCAATCCTATGGTCATCCATTAAGAACTCTTGTGGGAAAACCTTGAATGGTAGCTGGTCGTTTAAGAAGTCGGAGCGATTCCCCAATACAACTACGCCTATCTGTTCTTTGAGTTCAGGATGTTGTTCAGCCAACAATTTGCAAGAATCGATGAAGTAGAGTACCCCTTTACGCTTGTCAGTAATCTTCACTGATCCGAAAAGGATAAGTTTCATGTCTTGTGGCAGTAGGCAACGAAGACGAGCCTCCTGTTTGTTCCCTGGACGGAAAATGTTTGTATTGATAGGGTTAGGAATGCTCACGATATATTGACCTTGCAAAAGCGAACTCTTACGTGCCTGCTTTTCCATCCATTGGCTACATGCCACATAGCTGATGTGATGGTTGGCCAGGTATTCTTTCTTTTTTTGGTAAACGCTATACGAAAGATCGTGCTTAGAAGGCTTAAGTAGGTACTGGCAATTTCCACAATTGCCAAAGTAACCTTCACAATCGCGAGCATGATGACAGATGCCTGTACAGGGCCACATGTCATGCATAGTCCATACAATAGGCTTGCCTGACTCTAGGATCTTTTTAATGCCTTTTCATGAAAGCATTCCCTGGTTAATCCAATGTAGATGGATAATATCGGCTTGTTGGAACTCTGGGAATTGAGTGATATCATTACCAGCATTAGCAATGTCCACTTTGAAGAGATTCTGTCTGTGGAAACCATTGGCCATCCATATACGGAAACGTTCCCACAAAAACTTCCACAGAAGTTTCCAACTATGGGGTAGGGGTACAACTGCAATCTCATTTGTCTGCTTGTCGCGCACAAGCATCTTAGCTTTGATACCATTCTTTTTCAAAGCTTCCATGAGTCGTCCGCAAGAAATGGCAGCGCCTCCAATTCGTTCAGATGTGTTGACTAATAGTACCCGCATAATATAATGGTAAAACAAGAGGCACCATTCCTTTATGGCGCCTCCTGATTAGAGTGTTTTAACTGATGCTGAATATATTACAGCTCCAGCTCTGAACCAGCCTTAAATTTAACAACGCTCTTTGCTGGAATTGTAATGGCCTTCTTGGTAGCAGGATTGATGCCCTGACGAGCAGCTCTCTTAGCTACAGAGAATGTTCCAAAACCAACTAGGGTAACTTTGTCACCACCTTTTAACGCTTTGCTGACAGCTGCTACAGCAGCATCCAGCGCTTTCTTAGAGTCAGCCTTAGTCAGACCAGACTCAGCAGCAATTGCACTTACAAGTTCTGATTTGTTCATAATACTAAAAAAAAGATTACAATTAAAGTCTTTATGATATTCAATTCCTTTTTATGGCAACAAATGTATGTTATATTTTTTATTTTTTCAAATAAACAAACAAAAATTTTTAGCGATAATTGAAAAAAAGCAGATTCTATTCTCTTTTTATAGCTTTACATGGATTTTATTGCTATTTTTGCAGTGTTTTTAGCGTGATTAAATGAATAACTTACCGACAATTACAAAAAATCTGCTCATCATCAATGTGCTGATGTACCTGGCCACCTTGGTGCTACAAATGCGCCTTGGAATTGACCTGTCTGACTATTTGGGTTTGCACTTCTTTATGGCGAGCGACTTCAAAGTGTGGCAACTGTTTACTTACATGTTCATGCATGGTAGCTTCATGCATGTTTTCTTCAATATGTTTGCCGTATGGATGTTTGGTCGCATAATGGAACGTGTTTGGGGTAGCGAAAGATTTCTGTTTTTCTATATTGTGTGTGGAATTGGTGCCGGTTTGGTACAGGAGATTGTGCAGTATGTGCAGTATGTGGTGGAACTTTCTCACTATACACAGGTTAATATTGGTTATGCTGTGGTGAGTATGGATGAGTATCTCAACCAGTTGACTACTGTAGGTGCCTCAGGTGCCGTATATGGCATTTTATTGGGCTTCGGTATGACTTTCCCTGAGGAAAAGATTTTTATCTTTCCCTTGCCTGTACCCATCAAGGCAAAGTATTTCGTAGTGTTTTATGCAGTGATTGAACTGTTAGAGGGCTTAAGTTTATCTGATAACGTGGCTCACTTTGCCCATCTGGGAGGTATGATATTTGGCTATATACTGATAAGATATTGGCGTAACAAACACAAGAATAATGGCTACTATTATCAATGATTTAAGAAATCTCTTCCAAAGGGGTGAGGTACACATTAGGTTAATATTTGTCAATGTAGCAGTGTTCCTCGCCTTTTCCTTGGTACAGATAGTACTGATGTTATTTAATATTAGTATCACAGACTGGTTGCAATGGTTGGAAATGCCTGCTTCGCTTACCCAGTTTTTGCGTCAGCCCTGGACCATCATTACTTATATGTTCATGCATGCAGGGGTAATGCATCTGCTGTTCAATATGCTGTGGCTTTATTGGTTTGGTCAACTGTTTCTATATTTCTTTTCTGCCCGTCATCTTAGAGGTTTATATCTTTGGGGAGGCATCTGTGGCGGTTTGCTTTACCTTCTTGCCTACAGTGTTTTCCCGTTTTTCACACCCTATGCTGATTATTCTTTCATGGTGGGAGCTTCGGCAGCTGTATTGGCCATTGTAGCAGCTGTTGCTTATAGGGAACCCGATTACCGTGTAAACCTAATATTCCTAGGCAGTTTACCCCTTAAGTATTTTGCTTTAGTAGTCATCGGACTGGATTTGCTCTTTATAACAGCTGACAATGCGGGGGGACATATTGCACATTTGGGTGGAGCTTTAGGTGGTTTGCTCTTTGCCTATATGCTGAGCAAAGGTACAGACTTGACCCGTTACATTAACAATGTCATTGATTTTTGTTGTTGTCCATCTGCTTTTTGTATTAAGCATCAAAGGCCCAAGATGAAAGTCAATTATGGTGGGAAATCAAGTGGGAATACTGATGCAAAGATGAACTCTGAAACAGAGCGGGTGGATGCAGCTGAAAAACAAAAGACCCAACAATCCGACAAGCAAACCCGCATCAATGAAATACGCGAAAAGATTAAGCAGTCTGGTTATCAGGGTTTGACTGAAGAGGAAAAAAAAGAATTGTTTAATGCCAGTATACGCTAAGTGATGAAAGGCTTGGGTAAAATTCTGTCGCTTATATTGTGGACAGTTACTTTACTGGCTGCATTGTTGTTATTGTTTTCAGCTTTCAGTCCATCAATCATTCAGCCCGTAAAATATCCTATGTTGTCATTGGCGGGTTTTGTTTTCCCTTTGCTGGTAATCGTAAACTTTTTGCTGCTGCTTTTACTTTTGCTTTTTAGAAGGTTTAAGGTTGCGTTGGTCCCTTTTTTAGGTTTAGCAATGTGCTACTCACAACTTTCAACCTATCTTCCATTCAACCTTTTTGTGGCAAAGCAGTCTGAAGGTAGTATAAAAGTTCTTTCCTACAACACCATGAGCTTTAGCAGTATGGTTAAAACTGATGGGAAGAATGCTGTGCTTGATTATTTAAAGGCGAGCGATGCTGATATCATATGTTTACAAGAACATATGGTAAGTAGCAATAAACGCTACGTTACCCAAAAAGATGTTGACAAGACCCTATCCGCCTATCCTTATCGTTCCGGAAAAACAGCTGATGGCAAGAAGCCGATGCCTTATATGGCAGTGTATTCCAAGTTGCCTGTTCTCAAAACAGAACGTATAGCTATGGAAAGTGGTAATAATGGGGCGATGGCCTATCAGTTGAAATGGGGCCTTGATACCTTGTTGCTGATCAATTGTCACCTGGAATCCAACAAGTTGACATCCGAGGACAAGGAGATGTACGAGGAAATGATAGAGAAGCACGAAAAAGAACAGGTGAAGGCAGGCTTAAAAGTATTGGTGAAAAAGTTGGCAGAGGCTTCAGCAATCAGGGCACCTCAAGCAGATTCCATAGCTACTTATATAAAACGTCATCCTTATAAATATATTATGGTGTGTGGAGATTTCAATGACATACCTATTTCCTATACCCATTACACCCTTACTCGTACCTTGAACGATGCTTTTACTGATTCAGGCCGCGGATTAGGCATTTCTTACCATAAAAACAAATTCTTGTTTAGAATCGACAACATACTCGTTAGTGCAGGACTAAAAGCCACAAACTGCACTGTAGACTCCTCAATTGACGCCTCAGACCACTATCCAATATGGGCGTATGTAGAAAAAAATTAAATATTTGGCTCACTTTTGCGGATAAATGAAAAAAAACAACTAACTTTGCGGCTTTGTAAAGTTGAAAATAATAAAAATACATAAAATTAACTCAAATCTAAGATGCAGAACAAAGGATTTATTAAGATCATTTCCGTCTTGCTGATTTTGGTTTGTCTGTTCTATCTGTCATTCTCTGCCGTTGTTCGTTACTATGACAATAAGGCGAAGCAGATTGCTAATGGTGATGCAGCTGTAGAACAGGCTTATCTGGATTCTCTTGCAAATGAGAAAGTTTACTTCGGTAACTGGACTTTGAAGGATTGCCGCGAGATGGGTATCAGTTTGGGTCTTGACTTGAAGGGTGGTATGAATGTCATCCTTGAAGTATCAGTGCCCGACGTTATTAAAGTCCTGTCTGACAACAAGACCGATGCTGCTTTCAATGAAGCATTGAGCAATGCAGCAAAGGAAGCTGTCAACAGCCAGGATGATGTGATTACATTATTTATTAGGGAGTATCATAATCTGGCTCCTGGTCAGCCACTTGCCCAGATATTTGCTACCCAGCAGTTGAAAGACAAGGTAACACAGCGTTCAACCGATCAGGAAGTAGAACGCGTGTTGCGTGAAGAGGTGAAAGCAGCTGTTGACAACTCTTTCAACGTGTTGCGTACACGTATCGACCGTTTCGGTGTGGTACAGCCAAACATTCAGACTCTTACTGGTAGCTTGGGCCGTATTATGGTAGAGTTGCCAGGCATCAAGGAACCTGCTCGTGTAAGAAAGTTGTTGCAAGGTTCTGCTAACTTGGAGTTCTGGGAGACTTATGAAGCTCAAGACATTGCTCCTTACCTACAGTCGGCTGACGTTAAACTGCACAATATTCTTACTACCTCAGATACTACCTCAGAAACCAATGATGAGGTGGCTCCTGTTGAGGCTGCTCCTATTAGTGCTTCTGACAGTTTGGCTGCTGCTATTCGTGGTGAGGCTAATACAGCTGATCTGGCTCAGCTCAAGCGTGATCATCCATTGCTGTCTATCCTTCAGGTATTTGCAGGTCAGGGTAGCATCGTGGCTTATGCGAATGCAAGGGATACTGCAGAGGTTAATCGCTATTTGGCTATGCCAGAGGTTCAGGCAGAATTGCCTAAGGACTTGCGCCTGAAATGGGGTGTGGCTCCTTCTGATTTGGATCCTAAGAAGCAAACATACGAACTGTATGCCATTAAGTCAACCCAGCGCAATGGCAAGGCACCTTTGGAGGGTGACGTTGTGGTGGATGCCAGCGATAAGTACGACCAATACGGCAAACCAGCTGTGAACATGAGCATGAACTCTGATGGCTCTCGCCGTTGGGCTCAGTTGACCAAACAGAACATTGGCCACAGCATTGCTATCGTTTTGGATGACTATGTATATTCAGCTCCTCGCGTAAACAGTGAGATTACTGGTGGTAATTCAGAAATTACCGGTAACTTTACTCCAGAGCAGTCAAAGGACTTAGCTAACGTACTGAAGTCTGGTAAGATGCCGGCTCCTGCACACATTGTTCAGGAAGACATCGTTGGTCCGTCACTGGGTCAGGCTTCTATCAATGCAGGTATCGTTTCCTTCATCGTGGCATTGATCCTGTTGATGATCTACATGTGCTCTATGTATGGCCTCGTACCTGGTATGATTGCCAACTGCGCATTGATCATGAACCTGTTCTTTACACTGGGTATCCTGTCATCTTTCCAAGCTGCACTGACTATGTCAGGTATTGCTGGTATGGTGTTGACATTGGGTATGGCAGTGGATGCTAATGTGTTGATTTATGAGCGTACAAAAGAAGAGTTGCGTGCAGGTAAGGGTACCAAAGACGCCTTGGCTGCAGGTTACAAGAATGCATTCAGTGCTATCTTCGACTCAAACATCACTTCATTGTTGACTGGTATCATCTTGTTCAACTTCGGAACAGGTCCTATCCGTGGTTTCGCTACCACATTGATAATCGGTATCTGTATCTCCTTCTTTACTGCAGTGTTTATGACCCGTTTGGTTTATGAGTACTTCATGGGTAAGGACAAGTTGTTGAACCTGACATTTACTACTAGTATCTCCAAGAACCTGATGACCAACGTTCACTTTGACTTCATGGGTCCTCGTAAGCGTTGGCTATCTATTGGCCTTGTGGTATTCTTGATTTGCATAGGTTTCATGACTATTCGTGGTCTGAGCCGAAGCATCGACTTCACTGGTGGTCGTAACTTCAATGTACAGTTTGAGAATGCAGTAGAGCCAGAAGAGGTTCGTGCTTTGGTAGCTAATAGCTTCGAAGATGCTAATGTGAGCGTGATTGCTGTTGGTACAGACGGTCGTACCGTTCGTATCAGTACTAACTACCGCATTAATGAGGATGGTCAGAATGTAGATTCAGAGATTGAAAGTCGTCTGTATGAGGCAGTGAAGCCTTTGCTGACACAGAACATCTCACTCGATACCTTCATTGACCGTGATAATTACACTGGTGGTAGTATTATCAGTTCACAGAAGGTGGGACCAAGTATTGCTGAGGATATAACTTATTCAGCTATTTGGTCAGTCATCCTGGCACTGATTGCCATCGGAATCTATATCCTGATTCGTTTCTACAATATTGCTTACTCTATTGGTGCAACGGGTGCTTTGATTCTTGATACTTCTATTATCTTGGGTGCTTACTCAATGTTCTGGGGTATCCTGCCATTCTCATTGGAGATTGATCAGACATTTATCGGTGCTGTGTTGACCGCTATCGGTTACTCTATCAACGATAAGGTGGTTATCTTCGACCGTGTGCGTGAATACACTCAGCTGTATCGCAAACGTGGCATGATGCAGGTGTTCAACGATTCTCTGAACTCAACTTTGGCACGTACCATTAATACCTCAATCAGTACGTTGATAGTGTTGTTGTGTATCTTCATCCTTGGTGGTGAGTCTATCCGCAGCTTCGCATTTGCTATGATTCTGGGTGTTATCTTTGGTACGATGTCTTCACTCTTTATTGCATCTCCTATCGCTTATCAGATTATTAAAATGACTGATAAGAAGAAAGAGAAGGAAGAAGAAGTAAAGGCGTGATGCCTGCTTATATTATAATAAGGTGGGGCTTAATTTGGCCCCACTTTATTTGATGGTCCTGTAGTTCAATGGATAGAATGGAGGTTTCCTAAACCTTAGATCCGAGTTCGATTCTCGGCGGGACTACAATTCTTTATTTATAAAAAACGTTTTTTATGGCTAATGAGATTGAAGTCAAAGAACTCGAACAAGTAGTTGTTCGTTTCTCAGGAGACTCAGGCGACGGTATGCAGCTCGCCGGTAATATCTTCTCAACAGTATCAGCTACTGTTGGTAATGACATCAGCACATTCCCCGACTATCCTGCCGACATCCGTGCTCCGCAAGGTTCACTCACTGGTGTGTCAGGTTTTCAGGTGCATGTAGGTGCTGATAAAGTCTATACTCCGGGTGACTTATGTGACGTGTTGGTAGCAATGAATGCTGCTGCACTCAAGACACAGTACAAGTTTGCTAAACCTACAGCCTGCATCATCATTGATACTGATGCTTTCAAGGCTACAGATTTACAGAAGGCTGAATTCAAAACAGATAATCCTATCGAGGAGATGGGTATCAAGCAGGATGTAATAGCTGCTCCTATCTCTAAACTGGTGCAGGAATGCCTGGCTGATAGCGGTATGGATGTGAAGTCAATGATGAAATGCCGCAATATGTTTGCTGTTGGCTTGGTTTGCTGGTTGTTCAATCGTGACCTCAACTTAGCAGAAAACTATATTCGTGAGAAGTTTGCCAAAAAACCTGGCATCGCAGAAGCTAATATCAAGGTAATACACGCTGGTTATGATTATGGTCATAACACCCATTCTTCTGTAGCTCATACTTATCGTATTGAGAGCAAGGTAACTGTTCCTGGCAAATATATGGACATTACAGGCAACAAGGCCACTGCATATGGTTTAATGGCAGCAGCCGAGAAGGTGGGCAAAAAGCTGTTCCTCGGCTCTTATCCCATCACCCCAGCTACTGATATTCTGCATGAGTTGGCTAAGCACAAGTCAATGGGTGTCATAACCATGCAGTGCGAAGATGAAATCTCTGGCTGTGCATCAGCTGTGGGCGCTGCTTTTGCTGGTGCTTTGGCAGTAACCTCTACCTCTGGTCCTGGTGTTTGCTTGAAATCAGAGGCTATGAACTTGGCTGTTATCACAGAGTTGCCATTAGTATTGGTGGATGTACAGCGTGGTGGCCCCTCTACAGGTTTGCCTACCAAGTCTGAACAAGCCGACCTGCTGTTGGCACTATTTGGTAGAAGCGGTGAGAGCCCATTGCCAGTGATTGCAGCTACCTCTCCAACCGACTGCTTCGATAAGGCTTACATGGCTTGCAAGATAGCATTGGAGCATATGACTCCTGTCATCCTTTTAACTGATGGCTTCATTGCCAATGGTTCTTCAGCTTGGAAGTTGCCTAAGTTGGCTGACTATCCAGCTATCAATCCTCCATACGTTACTCCAGAGATGAAAGATAACTATGCGCCTTACTTCCGTAATCCTGAAACGGGTGTCCGCTATTGGGCAACTCCAGGTCAGGAAGGCTATACTCATATTGTGGGTGGTCTGGAGAAGGATAGCAAGACAGGTGCTATATCCACCAATCCTGAAAACCACGACTTGAT
>JAEEGL014310616.1_pt1 | contig 10267 bp, 1 predicted proteins | sample 9134231 | NCBI WGS metagenome assembly JAEEGL01 (sample SAMN16246548, study PRJNA631951) | gut metagenome | biome: gut microbiome; feature: rumen; material: fiber-attached | host: Bos | place: Iran: Karaj | collected 2018-10 | reverse complement strand
GCCCGTATTGCCCGCCGCATCGGTCGCCCGGAACGAATACGTGCCATTCGCGATGACATTGATGACGCCGTCGTACTTCGTCCAGATTCCTTTGTCCACGGAATAGAAAATGTCGAGCCCAGCCTCCGTGGCCGCCGTCAGCGGGACCTCGCGCGCAGGCGTCTGATTGTCTCCATCCAGCGTGATGACCGGAGCGGTCCTGTCGATGTTGGTCACGGCGAACGAAACGATCTCGGATTCGTTCCCGGAAGTATCGACTGCCTTGAAGGAAACGGTCGCATTGTCCGTCACGGTCACGCCGGGCTCTTTGTAATCAAGCCATTCGCCGTCGCCGATCCGGTAGAGCGAGGCGGCCAGCGCCACATTGTCCGTGAAAACCGTCGTGACGGTCACATCCTGATTGGTCGGGGCCATGGTGCTCGCCTGAACGTCGGACACGACAGGCGGCGTCAGGTCCGGCACGACCACGGTCAGCGTCAGCACGGCGTCCAGGATGCCCAGCAGATAGCTCGTGTCTCCGATGAACAGGGGCTCGCCGACGGAAAGCGTTCCGGCGGCTTTCCCGTCTTCGCGATACACGGAGATCACGCCATCGAAGGCGGCAGACCCGCCCGCCAGCGAATAAATGTATGTGCCGATGCTCAAATCCGTTTCCACGGTCAGCGTATACAGCGGAGCCCCCTGGACGAGGGAAATGTCGTTCAGCAGCGCCGCTGCGCCCCCGGAAGTCCGCGTCAGGTCGAACGACATGACACCGCCCTCTTCGAAGGAGACATCCGCGTTGTCTTCGAACGTCATCGTTCCGGTGAGCGTTCCGCCGTCATAGACGCGCATCGTGCCGCCGGAGGTGACCGTAACATTCTCAATGGTCGTCCCGGAGTGGACCGTGGCGCGCTGCCCCTCCCCCAGAGAAAGACCGCTGAACGTGTTCGCGACGAACGACACGTCCGCGCCGTCCTCAACTTCCACCCAGCCGCCGGACTCCTTGATCCCGGTCGCCGTCCCGCCGCTGAAAACAGTCATTCTGCCGCCGGAAAAGATTGTTGCGCTGTTCGCGGACCCGCCGGGAAACAAGTCCATTGTCCCACCGGAGCAGACCGTTGTATTTTTTGCCAGCGCACCGGATTCAATGGTCACACGGCCGCCGCTGATTATCACATTATAGCAACTGCCGCTCTTTTCAACGGCAATTATCCCGCCATCATAGATTGAAGCGGATTTGATGAGGCCGTTGTTGGAAACGCTGATCGAACCGCCGGAGCGGACACTGGCGATAAAAACATATCCATCGGGAAGAATGTTGATACTGCCGCCATCCAGTACGGTTGTACCGCTTGCCAAAGCACCATTTTTCACTACGACCAGGCCGGATACCGCCGCATCGGAAATCATCCCGTTGGATTCAACATACAATTCGCCGCCACTGGAGACAACCGGCGCCTTGGCATACCCGTAAGTGTTCACATGGAAGACGCCTCCGTCCATCACGACCGTGCCGACCGCTCTGACATCGTCGTAAATGTACTGTGTTCCTCCGGACAGAATAACGGAACTGGAAACATATCCCGCGCTCAGGACATGAAAAACCCCGCCGGAATCGACCGTGATCTTCCCCGCTTCTCCGTCGCGGTAAATTGAAACCGTCCCGCCGGCGGAAATCGTGCAAAGGCCCAGGCGGCCGCCGCTGGAAACGACAACGGAACCGCCATCCGACGTCAGGACATCCGCGGCCGATCCGCCTCTCAGTATCTTCAGAACGCCTTTCTGAATCACGTCAAGTCCGGTTGACGTCACACCGGACGAGATCGAAACTGTTCCCGACGATATGATAACGCTCATGTTCCGGCCGTTTTCCTCTTCAATGGTTCCCGCCGGACCGCCGCCATGCGGACGCTCCGGCCTTTGGCTGATCATGACAACACTTGTTAGAGTAATATATCATGGAAAAAGTTCCATGTCAAACATGTTTCTTTCCATTATTCGCGGTACGCCTCCAATACGGAGTAATGCACCGGCGCCGCCTTTTCCCCGCGCGGCAGAGCATTCATGCACGCGCAGATCAATGCCGTCCAACATGGCATTCGCAGGAATGCGGCCGCCGGGGAGGCTTCTTCCAGCCCGCGATCAGAATACGGCTCCAGTCCGGGGCGTATGCCGTATCCGTAAACTGCGTGCTTCGGAGCGTATGCACTCCATCCGGCATTGCATCAGACAAAATCAGTTCCGCATCAACGATTTCCGCTGTTTCTTCCGCAAAATCCAGACACGGCAGCCATCCCGGCCCGTCGAAGGGGATCGCCTCCTCCGGGCCATCCGCCCGCATCACGACCTTTCCGCCGTCATGCAGACCGATGACCATCTGCCGCCGCGTGATTGCGCTCAATGTGTGCGAAAAAGACACACATCACGTTTCATCGTCAACATCCTTGGAGTTACCAGTCTCAGTTCCCCCCCGTACTGTTACAGGCTGGATGTCAAGGACCGTCGGGGCTTCGTAGGATTCTTTCTGTTTCGTTTCTTTCGGAGGCATTGCGTGCGTCCTCTTTCCGCAGGTTTAAGTTATGCGATCATTGTGAGATTCAGTTTCATGCGGCGGGTTCCTCCCTCATCATCCGCAACGACAAGCGAACCCGTGCTCCCGGCCTTGTTCGTCCAGGACAGGGTTTCCGTACCCTCGATCAAGGAATAGTTCAGGCCGGAATCGCGTGTAAGCGTCGTGTTGCCGATCTTCACCTTCAGATCGGAGAAACCATTGAACACATCGTGTTCTGCCGTGTCGGAGTCCGTGATAAGAAGATGGTCGGAAACATTGCCGGAGAAAGACAGGATCAGCGTGTCTCCGGCGAAATCGTTTTCGAAGTCGCCGGCGAGCGTGCTGGTCTCGTCGAATGTCCAGTTCTCCACGCCGTTGAGCTTGTAGGCTCCACCGTAATCGGAAGAAACCTTGGAATTGTCGAGCACGACATGGCTGTTCGAAAGCATGAAATCGCTGAACGCACGGATCTTGGTACACGTGATCGCGCCATCGAAGCCTTCGAAGGACAGGATTCTGGCCAACCCAACGGAACTTTCATTATCTGTTATCTTTCCCGTGTCCGAATCGATCCGTTCCGCGCTGCTGCCGCCCCAGAGTTCTCCGCTGATCTCAAGATAATCGTCGGTTCCCTTGAAGACGATGCTTGCGTTTCCTGTAATGCCGCCCCAGCCATGGGAACCTGCCGCGATACTGCCGAGGACGATCTTTTTCACAGGATCGGTCGACTCTTTTGTCAGGTTGTAGATGTCGATGTCGGCCGTGTCGACGGTAACACATGTATTCCCGTCAACCTTGGCAAGCATGCTCAGCATCTTTTGGCTCTTGGCCGAGATGCATCCGCCGAAAATCCAGCTGTCGGCCGCAAAGGTCCCGCCGGTGATGTTAAGATTGACATCGCCATAGATTGTTGCGTCTCCGTCCGTTATGTTCTTTACAGAATTGAAAACGCCGCCCGCGACGTAGTACTTGAATGTGCCGCCGCTGATGGAAACGGTTACGCCGCCAAGACGAGCGAGCGTCCCTTTTTCGAACCTGTCGCCGCCGGCAACGACTTTCAGGAAAAGCCCGTCGGTGATTTTGACTTCGCTGACGTCGCTTTGGACATAATAATCATTCCCTGCGGCAGACAGGACGATATCGTTGCCGCCGACAAAGAATTTCTGGAACGTGCCGCCATCAATATGGACGTCAATATTCCGGGAAACAGGCGTTTCCACCGATCCCGCCTCATTTACAACCCAAAGGCCGCCGTACACGGCACGGGTGAAGATCGTATCCTTGCCGGTTCCGGTACCTTCCGGATCCTGAATCGTCGTTTTGATGCCGCTGAAAAGCGGAATGCCGTAAGGATCGACCTTTCCTTCTGCTTTCGTCCCCAGCGTTCCGTCAAGGACGATGATCTCGCTCGGATGAACGGCCACGGCCTCTTCGACGGTTTCATAATAATTGGGGTGATAAATGGGGTCTTGCGGGATCGCCTGGGACACATATGCGACGGTAGGCGCATGGATGTAGAGGTCGTCCCCGGAGACATAGAAATAATCGCTCCACTGCGACTCGCCGAGAAGAGCCTTGTAATAGTTTTCCCAGTCCGTTTGACTCCACGTCGAATCGCCGACATGGTCCAGGATTACCTCGTCCGTGCTGCCGTCGTAATCGCTCAGGTCGATGACGAACTTGCCTTCGCTGCCGGAGGTGAAACTGGTGAACGTCAGCGTGGACGCCCAGTTCATGTTGACCTGGCTGTTCGAACCGCTCAGGTCGATCGTGGTGATGGCGTTATCGCCCTGAAGGGTGACGGTCGCATCATCCTCCACGGCAACCGTGCCGCCGACATTGGAATTCCTCAGTGTGGCACCGTCTGCCGCCAGGATCGCGTTCGAAGTCAATGATTTGACATTCAATGTACTGAAACCGCTCTGCACCGTGATCACGCCGGTGTTCAGTAGCGCTCCGTTTACCTGGAATACCGTGACGGAAGCAGCGGAAGAATCCGAGCCGCCGCAGATGGAAATGGTCGCAGTCGCAGACGTGGTGCTGTTCATCGCATCACCCGTAACGGTAACGGTAACTCCGCTTTCCATGATAACCGTCCCGAAATTCACAAGCGACGTGACCTCCAGGAACGTGTGTTCGTCTTTCTTTCTGATCGTATATGTGGCGCCCGGATTATTGACGAACGTGCCGCCTTCGGTAGCGCTCTTTGCCCCGGAGGGAGCGGACTGTATTCTCATGGAAGAGTCGATCACGGTAATCGAACCGTAGTTCTCCAGAATTGAGGCTTCGAAATCGGAATCCGTGACCTCGATTGTTGCTCCGGCACTGTTCGTAAGGCTGGACGCGGAAAGCGTCGAACCGGAATTGACCGTGATCGTGCCGCTGTTGTCGATGCCCGCGGCCGTGATCAGCGAGGAAGTATCATCCACCGTGATGCAGGAGTCATTGACGGTAAGGATTCCTGCCAGAGAAAGGGAAGATCCGCTCTGGACTTCGATCGAGGCCTTCTGTCCGACTACCTTGCTCTCGGCCGTCGACGTGCTCGTGAAGGTGCTGCCGCTGCGCAATGTGAGTTTCGCGGTACCGGCGACGAACTCCGAATGCAGCGGCGTGCCGGATTGCGTTCCGTTGACGCCGTTGACGGTGAGTGCGCCTGTTGCCGTCCAGGACGAATTTTCGAGCACGGCGAACGCGCCGTCATAGACTCTTGGTCCCTTTGCTGGGTCAATATAATCCGTACTGCCGTACGCATACGCATTGTCCAGCCAGACGTAGGAGGAACTTGCCATCGTGGTGTTCTTCAGCATCAGCGTACCGGAGTAGATCGTGGTCTGCGCCGTGTTCACCTGCTCTTCCATCAGGCGTGAGGGATTTTCTTCATTTTCCGCGGCGCCGTTGACGGTTAACTGCACACGGTCGTGCATCACAAGCTGCTTGCCCTGGATGCGGCCGGTATTGCTCACCGTGACAATCGGCATATCCGTTTCCGCATTGTTTCCGTTGCGGCCCGCGGATGCCTCCCCGAACCACACGGCGTTGGCGGAATCAAGTTTCCCGTGGATGACGAAATCAGGCGATTCGTTGAAGCCGCAATAGATCACACCGCTGGTCGTCTTGATGGTGACATCCTTATCGATCGTTACGGTCACTCTGTTGCCGCTTCGCACATGGTCCTGCGTCGTCTGGAAAATGAAATCCTTTCCGCTGGCAAGATTCAGAGTCTGGATTGAATCCGCGTCCGCGTCAAGAAGGAGGTTTGAGACGACAGTGAACTCCGCATCCGTCGAATATTCCGATGTCGAATCGGACTTGAAATAGATCGTTTCCGTTTCCGGGGAATAATTTTCAATGACCGCCTTGAACACGTTGAACGCGTTGTATTCGGAATATCTCTGGGCAACGGTTTCGCCGCCGTTCTTGACATCGGAGCCGAATTCGCCAATGGTCCAGCCGCTGTTCACATACACGGTGGACTGGTCGACGTCGGCCAGCCAGTAATCGTGTCCGACCTTGTCATACGCCACAAAATAATTATCGGACGTGACACCGAGCGAACCGTCGTCATTGGCCAAATCGATGATCTTCCGCATCCCGGCAAAGTCTTTCACCTGAATCGTGATCGTGCCGTTCGTCTTATCGATACTCTGGGCAGTGAGCAGCGAATCCGAATCGATATTGACCGTGCCGGCGGTTTCAAGCGTCCCCGCCACCGTGAACTGCGAGTTCTCGATCGTGATCGTGCCGGTGTTGGTGTTGGAGACCGTGTCCGCGGCAAACGTCGCGTCGGTCACATTAAGCGCCTTCTCGTTGGTCACATTCCCGGCCGTCAGCGAGGCGAGCGACTTCGTGGTGACGTCTTCTTCCGCCGTCAAAGTCCGGGTCTCGGAAACGATCACGGTATAGTCGCCGGAGGCAACGTCGTTGGCCAGGGTCACTGTGCCTTCCTCAGAAATTACGACATCGGAAAGCGTCCACGTCCCGATCTCGCCAAAGCCTTTCATGACCTTGATCGTCAACTCCTCACGCTTGCCGTCCGTGGCAAATCCGGTCAGGGTCAGGTCGCTGCCGCCTTCACTGACATTAACTTTAACAGTATAGGAATAGCTGTCTTCGATCGTCACTTTGGAGTACTGCGTTCCGACGCTGACCTCGTTCAGGAAGAGATCGACCGTCGAAGCGCCTTCCCTGGCAAAGGCGGACAGGGACTCCGTCCCGTCGTTGACCTTGACCGAGATCGTGCGCTCCACGTCCTGGATCCGGTTCACATTGAGGACCAGTTTCGAGGCTTTGACCGTCTCCGTGTCCGAAACGGAGGCGATGCTCAGTGTGCCGCTGTTTTCGACCGATTCCGCCGTGATGTCGGATGCGGTGATGTCGTCGCGGACGGCCTTCCGAAGGCCGACGTTCAGTTCGACGGAGACGAAATAATAATCCTGATCCAGTTTCGTGGAAATACCGCCGATGGTCTTCAATGTACCGGCGGCCTGCCCCGAAATATGAACGGTCTTTTCGAATTTGTAACCGCCGTTCGTCGCGGAAACGGTAACATCCTGCTCCGCGAGCGCGCCGTTCAGCGTCAGGGTGATCTCGCCGAATTCATTGATGCTGGCGGAAATGGTGCCCGGATACGTTGTTTCATCGCGCGAGTATTTGACGTCGAGTAGGCTCGTGTTTGGAAAGACGGGCGACACGGTGAATGTCTCCGATTCATCCCAGTCGTCCACGACCTTCCCGGAGAACGTGAACGTCGCGTTGTTTCCGTCCTTCGCGACGATCTGGTTGATCTTATTGCCGGAGTCGTTCTTGTCGATGTTCACGGTCAGGCTGTTGTTTTTGGACTCGTACTGATCCGTGTCGATGATCGTGACGTTATAATCAATTCCTTTGATGAACCGGTTGGACCGGACTTCGATCCGGCTTTCGCCGGCGGCGACGCTGACGGTATGGTATTCCGTATTGGCGCCTGTGTTATCACTGACCTTGACCCGCACGTCACGCGCGACTTCGGTGTTCGCGGCGACGTCCAGTGTCAGCATCGCGGACTCGCCGCCGATCACCTTCAGCGTGCCGTTGGGCCCGTTCGTGATCGATGCCACCGACGACCCGGTCACATCATCATCCGTCAGGCTCATGGTCGCGCCGGAGAGCGTGACCGTCTGGTCGGCGCCGGTCGTCAGAGACTTCATGTTCGCGGTGTCGCCCGCGGTTCCCTCGACCGTGGTGATCGTGAGGGAGTTAAGCTTCGCCGTATTGGAAACCGATGCGTCGTTAATCTTGTCGAAATCGGCATTATATTCATTATATTCATATACATTGGAAAAGGAAGTGACGGAATCGGTATATATCACCGTTATCACCTTGTCCTTCTCGTTCTTCCAGCCGTAATATCCATCCCTGTCCATGTTCGTATCACGGGTGTAGTCGTTGGACTCGGCATTGATCGTGACCGTGATCGACTTGATCACGGAGTCCATGTCAAGCGACTGATAAGCGGTTTCGTTTCCGCCGTAGTAGACGATCTTTTCCGTGTCGCCGCTGAATTTCAGTGCGGCGTTGTCCGCATACGCATTGTATCCGAAATAGGTATAGGAACCGACATTTTTTCCAGGTGCTTTGCCCGACCAGAGTCCATTCACATACAGCGTCTGCGTCTGAGGATCGGCCAGAATGATGCTGCCCCCTTCTTTACGTGCATTCCCGATAACTTCAATCTCCCCGCTTCCTCCGCTAATGGGAATATCACTGAGCAGAATTTCCCGCTGGGCAGGCAGGTCCGAATTACGCAGATCGATAATGACGTTTCCATTGTTCACGACGGTGCCATTGATGCCGAGAGACGGTGTCCCGTCGGAGTTGACGACGAGGTCGACGGTCAGCGTGCCGCTGTTGGTGAACGTGCCGCCGCCCAGATCGATCTTCGCGCCGTTGGTAATGGTCATGTCGCCGATGTTGTTGAACGATCCGGCGGTAATGGTGGTCGGGTGGCCGTCTTCGTCCGAACCGGACAGCGTGATCGTGCCGGCATTGGAGACCTGAACATTGCCGCCGACGGAGATATTGGCGCCATTGGTCATGTTGACCGTGGAGCCCGGACTGACGGTCATGTCCTTGTTTCCCAGCTGTGCGACCGAGGAGCCGGACAGGGAGTTGTAGCCCTCGAAAAGCAGAGCCGCGCCCGCGCCCGCCCGTGAATGCCCATCCTTATCCTCCTCCAGGCCCATGATATTCGTATTTTTATCCAGCGTGGCATTGCTGAACGTGATTCGGGTATTGGTGGAGTCGGGTCCGGTCGCTATCGGGTTTTTGCTGCCGGCGTTGGTGAAGACGCCGACCACGGTGCTTTCGCCGGAGATCAGAAACTCGGAACCGCCCTTCAGGTTGATATAGAGCCCTTCCGCCGCGGACTGGCTTCCATCCACGACGAACGAGGAGTTTCGCACGATGACGTTGCCGCTGCCCTGCGCATTGTTCTCCGTGGAGAGCGCGCCGTTGTAAGTTCCACCATCAAGATCCGAGTGCGCACCGGCAAGCGTGACGTTGGAATTGTCGATGATGAGCGTGCCGCCGACTACGGAGAAATGCTTGTTGCTGACAACGTTATCGCAGTTGATGATGCGGATGGTGGCGCCGCCCTGCGCTTTCAGCGTCCCGTTGATCGTCAGGTTTTTGATATTGAGGAAAGAAGCGACGCTGGTCTTTCCGTTCGTGTTGCTGCCGAAGATCAGGTTCCTGTTTTTGTTGGTGCTGATGTCACTGGAATAAGCTCCGCCGACTGTCAGACTCTCCAGATTGGAGAACGCCAGCAGGCGCGCCTGGTGGCCGGAATCGCCGTAGTTCAAACCGCCGATCAGCAGAGACACTTTATCGTAGTGCTCGCCATCAAACTTGTCCGGCTCGATGATGAGGTCGTTCTGTTGGGCGGTCAATGCAGATAAAGATTCAGTGGAATAATCGTATTCAGCCACCGATTCCGATCCGGAATTCCGCAGACGGATCATCATGCCCTGATCGGATTTTTCGACCCCGTGCTCCTTGGTATAAGTGCTGTTGAACGCACTGATAAAGGAACTGAACGCATAAACGTACTGATAGTAATCCTGTATGTACTCGTAATCATGAGTGTTCGTCGGGAAAAACTTCGCGGCAACGGTCTTCGTCCCCTCCGTCACGAACGTGAAATAAGAATACCCATACCCGCTCCAGGCATTATCCACATAGATCGTTTTCGACCAGGAGGCATTCGCCCAGACCCCTTTCTCCGTCCCCGTCCTCCATGACGTGTCAGTCGGCAGATAAGCGTCTGTCTTCGGCCGCGTCCGCTCATGCAGATCGAAAACATCGCTTTCCAGGAAAAGCCCCTCGTAATCGGTCGACACGTGCCAGGTCTCAACGCTGGAAACGCTGCCGACGGACAGGGAAGGAGACGAGGAGCCATCGGAGAAAGCATAATTGTATTTGTCAGGATAGACGTAGAACTTAGCACCGGCACTGATGCCGTCGCCGACTTCCAGCGTGCAGACGAGAGTGGCGTCCTGGGGCAAAACGCCGGTCGTGTAACCGTATTCATATATGGTTTTATCTTGATCGCTGCCTTGCTTCAGAGTATAGTAAACATTAAGCGTCGCACCGGCACTGATGCCGTCGCCGACTTCCAGCTCGCAAACGGCATTCGAGGGTTTCGAGTCGGAATCGGTGCTGTAAGCGTAATCCGAATACGTGGTATAGATATAAATC
>JAEEGL012759589.1_pt1 | contig 10267 bp, 8 predicted proteins | sample 9134231 | NCBI WGS metagenome assembly JAEEGL01 (sample SAMN16246548, study PRJNA631951) | gut metagenome | biome: gut microbiome; feature: rumen; material: fiber-attached | host: Bos | place: Iran: Karaj | collected 2018-10 | reverse complement strand
GAGCGCGCCCCCTAAAGGGGTCGCGCCAGGACACTTTGCGCCGCAGGGGGATGGGGGGGGGCTGCCGGGCGAGGGAGGGGGAATGCCGGGCGAGGCAGGGGGAATGCAGGGCGAGGCAGGGGGGATGCAGGGCGAGGCAGGGGCGCCGCAGGGCGAGGCAGGGGGGATGCAGGGCGAGGGAGGGGCGCCGGAGGGCTACCGTGTTGTATGCGAGGATGGGATGTGCCGGTTGGTGCCGGCGGATGGCGCGGCGGAGAGCGCGCCAGAGGAAGGGACGCCCGCGTTCTTCGATGGCTACACGGTGGCGGCGAATGGGATGGGGGAGCGTTCCCCCGAGGAGATGGTGGCGCTGTTGGAGGGGCGGGAGATCCGGCAGAGGCGGAGCCTGTGGCAGAGTCTGCTCGTGGCGTTGTTGGGGGGCGTGTTGCTCAACTTGACGCCTTGCGTTCTTCCGCTGGTGCCCATCACGCTGGCATTTTTGGGAGCGAAGACGGGCGACCGGCGGCGCGGCGCGGCGCTCGGCGGCGCGTATGGCCTCGGAATCGCCGCCGCATACGGCGGATTGGGCGTGGTCTCCATGACGCTGGGGACGGCGTTCGGGACGGTGCAGTCTTCACCATGGTTCAACGCGGCGGTGGCGGTCGCGATGGGGGCGCTGGCGTTGGCGATGTTTGGCGTGTTCTGGGTGGATTTCACACGGTACCGGGGACGCAGGGAAAAGCGTGCGACCGGTGTGGCGGCCGCCTTCGGCGCGGGGGCAGGGTTTGCGCTGCTCGCCGGGGCCTGCGTGGCGCCGGTAGTGCTGGAGACGTTGCTTCACGCCGTTGCCTGGAGGGCCGCAGGGGTGCGGTTGGCGTGGGCGCTGCCGTTCGCGCTTGGCGTGGGGATGGGCGCCCCGTGGGCGTTGCTCGGCGCAGGGTTGGCGCGGTTGCCGAAGCCTGGCGCGTGGATGGTTTGGGTGGAGCGCGCGTTCGGCGTGGTGGCCGTCGTGATGGCCGTGCATTACGCCCGGCTTGCCATGGGAGCGTGGACCGGATGCGGCGGCGGACAACAGGCCGACGCCCCCTTGGCGTCCTATGCCGATCCCGCGGCCGCGATGGAGGAGGCGCGTCGCGAGGGGAAGCCTGTGTTTGTGGATCTTTGGGCGACGTGGTGCCGCAGTTGCGAGGCACTGGAGCGCGGGACGCTGCGCGACCCGCGCGTGACCAAGGCGCTGGAGGGCGCGGTGGTGCTGCGCATCCAGTGCGAGAATCTGAACGATCCGGCGGCGGAGGCGCTGTTCCGTGAGCTGGGGTTCAAGGCGGTGCGCGGATTGCCGGCGTATGCGTTGCTCACCCCCGATGGGCCGGGGAAAAGGTGAAGGACAGCAAGCGTACGACAGCAAGCGCAGAGATTCCGATTTAGAATCTCTGCCCAGGGGCCTTTTCGGTTGAATCGCGCGGCTTCCCATGGTAGACTCCGCGCCGAAACCCCGTTCGTCCGTCCCGGACGCGGGGTGTCGCCTCGTCGCGGGGATCATCCCGCCCGTCCGTCCTTCTTTCCATAACCATGCGCGCCATCGTCACCGTCACCGGCAAGGACCGCGTCGGCATCATCGCCGAAGTCTGCGGCCTGCTCGCCTCCCTCGGGGTCAACATCCTCGACATCAGCCAAACCGTCCTTCAGGGCTTCTTCACCATGTCGATGCTGGTCGACACCTCCACCTCGGACCAGCCCTTCGACGTCCTCCGCGAGGCCCTCTCCCGCCAGGGCGAGACCTCTGGCCTCTCCATCCGCATCCAGCGGGAGGACATCTTCGAGGCCATGCACCGGATATAAGTCCGAGAGTCCGAGAGTCCGAGAGTCCGAGAGTCCGAGAGTCCGAAAGTCCGAGAGTTCGAAAGTCCGAGAGTCCGAAAGTCCGAGAGTCCGAGAGTTTCCCATGCCTGTATTTTCCAAAGCCGACATCTGGCAGACGCTGGACATGATCGACCACCAGCATCTGGACATCCGCACCGTCACGATGGGGGTGTCGCTTCGAAGCTGCGCCGATCCCGATCCCGTCGCCGCCTGCCGCAAGATCTACGACCGCATCTGCGCCTGCGCGGAACGCCTTGTCCCCACCACCGAAACCATCGAGCGGGAATTGGGCATCCCCATCGTCCACAAGCGCCTCTCCGTCACCCCCATCGCCCTTGTCGCGGAGAGTTCCGAATGCGACTCCTACGTCCCGTTCGCCGAAGCGCTGGACCGGGCCGCGCGCGCCTGCGGCGTCAATTTCATCGGCGGCTTCTCCGCTCTCGTCGGAAAGGGCTACACCCAAGGCGACCGACGTCTCATCGCCTCGATTCCCGAGGCCCTGGCCGCCACCTCCGTCGTCTGCTCCAGCGTCAACGTCGGCTCCACCCGGGCCGGCCTCAACATGGATGCCGTCGCGGAGATGGGCCGCGTCATCAAGCGCGCCGCGGAGCTCACCGCGGCCGACGGCGGCCTTGGCTGCGCCAAGCTCGTCGTCTTTTGCAACGCCGTCGAGGACAACCCCTTCATGGCCGGTGCCTTCCATGGCGTGGGCGAGCCCGAATGCGCGATCAACGTCGGCGTCTCAGGCCCCGGGGTTGTCGCGCACGCGTTGCGCGAGGTGCGCGGCGAGCCCTTCGACGTCGTCGCCGAAACCATCAAGAAAACCGCCTTTCGGGTCACCCGCATGGGGCAGCTCGTCGCGCGCGAGGCCTCCCAGCGCCTCGGCGTGCCCTTCGGCATCGTCGACCTCTCCCTGGCCCCCACCCCGGCGGTGGGCGACAGCGTGGCCCGCATCCTGGAGGAGATGGGGCTTGAGGTCTGCGGCACCCACGGCACCACCGCCGCGCTCGCCCTGCTCAACGACGCCGTCAAGAAAGGCGGCGTCATGGCCTCCGGCCACGTGGGGGGGCTCTCCGGAGCCTTCATCCCCGTCTCGGAGGACGAGGGCATGATCGCGGCGGCGCGCGCCGGCGTGCTCTCGCTCGAGAAGCTCGAGGCGATGACGTGCGTCTGTTCCGTCGGGCTCGACATGATCGCCGTTCCGGGCGACACGCCGGCGGAGACGATCTCGGCGATCATCGCCGACGAGGCAGCGATCGGCATGGTCAACAACAAGACGACGGCGGTGCGCGTGATTCCGGCCCCCGGCAAGGCCGTGGGCGACATGGTGGAGATGGGCGGCCTGCTGGGCAGCGCGCCGGTGATGCCGGTGCGCACGGCGTCGTCGTCGGCGTTCATCGGGCGCGGCGGCCGCATTCCCGCCCCGCTTCAGGCGCTGCGCAACTGACGGCGCAGGCCTCGTCCTGCGCATCCTGTTTCTCGTTTTCCCGTCAAGGCAACCCACATGAAAAAGACGTTTGATCTCCAAGCGGACGCCGCCGCGCGCGGCGTCCTTCTCGTCGCCCATCGCGGCGTCTGGGGCGGCAACGTGCCCCCCAACACGATCGGCGCGTATGAAACCGCGCTCGCACAAGGCGCGGACATGATCGAAATCGACCTCGACATGACCTCCGACGGCCGACTGGTCCTCTTTCACCCGTGGATGGAGCGCGCCCTCCTCGGCTGGAACGGACGCATCTCCGACCATCCCTGGAGTTTCGTGAGGCGGCTCCGCTACCAGAACATCGACGACGCCCCGACGCCTTACGGCATCTGCACCTTCGACGAGGTGCTGGACCGCTTCCAAGGCAAGTGCTACCTCAACATCGACAAGTTCTGGGACCATCCCGCGGAAATCGCCGCCGCCATCCGCGCGAGGGGAATGCAGGACCAGTGCCTCGTCAAGACGGGCGCCGATCCGCGCGTCCTCTCCATTCTTGAGGAACACGCCGCAGACATGCCGTTCCTGGCCATCGTCCGAAACGGGGAGGAACTCCGCGCCGTGCGCCGCCGCAAGCTCCGCCACGAGGGGGCCGAGGTCCTCTTCGATTCGGAGGAGAGCCCGTTTGCCTCCGTCTCCTTCGTCGAACGCGAGCACCGGGCCGGACGTCTTGTCTGGGTGAACGCCATCGTCTACCACTACAAGGCCGTGCTGGCCGCCGGCCACAGCGACGACCGCGCCACCGCCGGCGGCGATCCCGAAGGTTCCTGGGGGTGGCTTGCGGACCGGGGCTACGACTTCATCCAGACGGACTGGCTCCTTGCGTGTGCCCAGTTCCTGGAGAGCACCGGCCGGCGGCGTTCCCGCCAACGCCTTATTTCCGCCCCGCTTCAGGCGCTGCGCAACTGATGGCGGGGCCCGCGAGGCGCGTTACGATCCGAAGGGCGCCGGAACGGCGATGCGGCCTTCGAGGCAGTCGCCGATGCCGCTGTACAGATCGACGAGGCCGTCGGGGCGGGGGACGAACCCGCTGGTGAACGCCACGTCGGCGAGGTGCGGGCACTTGGCCTCGCCGGAGGGATCGTAGCAGGCGCGGGTTCCGATGAGGCGGAGCCCGGAGACCGTGCGGGCGGCGGGGTCGAAGACGAAGGCGATGTTCGCGTAGTGCTGCGGAATCTGTCCGTTGGACACGGGGTCGCCCTCGTTGAAGGCGACGTGGCCGGCGACGCCGATGCGGCCGTCGGCGAGCGCGTAGGCCTGGTTGACGCCGCCCCACTCGCCGTGGGTGAAGAGCCCCGCGACGGGTTCTGCCGCCTCGATGACGTCCGGGCCAAGTTCGTCGAGCGAGTCGATCTCCGTGTAGCCGACGACGGCCTCGGTGCCGAATTTTTCCAGCACTTCCGGGCCGCGCGGACGGGAGAACACGCCGACGCGTCCGCCGGGACGCCCGACGAGGCGGATGTCCTTCATCTTGTCCGGCCCTGTGGTGAAGTAGCGCAGGCGCAGCGGGTCTGGGCCGCGGAAAAAGTAGCCGAAGTAGGAGTCCACCTCGCCGCGGACCTTGCGCACGTGGGTGCCGCCCAGCACGAACTCGCCGCCGATGCGCTGCACGTACGGATCCTCGAGCGGGAGGTTCGGGCCGTCTGGGACGAGCGCGAAGGTGTCTGGCGCCGTCTCCTCGAAGAGACGGACGAGGGAGGTGGCCCACTCGTCGCGGCGCTCGACGCGTCCGAAGAGGTAGCGGCGGGTGCCTAGTTCGAAGGGGATGCTGCAGTTGTAGACGTCGGTGCCGGGCGGCAGGCCGTGGAAGCGGAGGACGGCGCGTTCGCGGACGTCGGCGGAGGATTCGAAAGCGCGGAGGTCGGAGATTTTCATGCGGGGGGCGTGGTCGAGGGGGGAGGGGAATCGGGGGCGGCGATGGCGCCGAAACGGCAGAGCTGGTCGCAGAGGCCGCAGCCGTTGCAGGCGGCGGGGTTGATGCGCGGGCGGCCGTTCTCGCCGACTTCGATGGCCGGGCAACCGCATCGGAGGCAGGCCTTGCAGGCGCGGCATTTCGCGGGGTCGATGGCGCGCGCCGGGCCGAGGCGGCGCTTGATGTGCAGCGGGCACGGGGCGCGCGAAATCACGAGCGAGGGCTCGTCCGAGGCGATCTCCTCGCGCAGCGCGGCCACGGTCTCGGCCTGGTCGTAGGGGTTCACCACGCGGATGCGCTCGACGCCGCAGGCGCGCGCGATCGCCTCGATGGAGGCCGCCTTCGTCGGCTCGCCCAGGAGCGTCACGCCCGTGCCGGGGTGGTCCTGGTGGCCGGTCATCGCGGTGATGCGGTTGTCGACAACGATGAGCGTGGAGGAGCCCTTGTTGTAGACGACGTCCAGAAGGCCGGTGATGCCTGAATGGAAGAACGTGGAGTCGCCGACGATGCCGACGACCTTCTTCTTCTCGCCGGCCTTCTGCATGCCGTGCGCCATGGTGAAGCCGGCGCCCATGCAGAGCAGCACGTCGGTGCGGCTGAGGGGCGGGAAGACGCCGAGGCTGTAGCAGCCGATGTCGCCGGTGACGATCACGTCGAAGTGGGTGAGCGCGAGGAACAGCCCGCGGTGCGGGCAACCGGGGCAGAGCATGGGGGGGCGGCCCGGGAGGTCGGCGGCCTCGGGGACGGGGGAGGGGAGGTCGGGGACGGCGTCCCGGCCGAAGAGGCGCTGGCGGATGGCATGGATTCTGGCGGGGGTGATCTCGCCGCAGCGGGGGACGAGGCCCGTGCGCTTGCCCTCGCAGGGGATGCCGAGCGAGAGGATGCGCTCCTCGAGGATGGGGTCGCCCTCCTCGATGACGAGGAGGCGGTCGACGGAGGCGGCGAAGGAGCGGAAGAGGGCGTCGGGGAAGGGGAAGCCCCAGCCGATCTTGAGGAGCGGGGCGTCGGGGAACTGCTCGCGGCAGTGGAGGGCCGTGACGCCGTGCGATACGATGCCGAGGGCGCGGGAGGCGCCGGGGAGGACGGCGTTGAGGCCGGAGCCGGCGGCATCGGCGGCCTGGCGGTCGAGGCGCTCCTCGACCTGGACGCGGAGCTTGCGTCCGTAGAGGGGGATGGGGACGAAGCGGGGGACATTGGGCCGGAAGGAGACGGTGTTGCGCGGGCGCGGCTCGCGCTCCTCGACGAGGCGGCGCGAGTGGCCGACGCAGGTGGTCGTGCGCAGGAGGACGGGGCAGCCGTAGGCCTCGGAGAGCTCGAAGCCCCGGACGACGAAGTCGCGCGCCTCGGCGGCGTCCGCGGGCTCGAGGACGGGGACCTTGGCGAGGCGCGCGTAGTGGCGCGTGTCCTGCTCGGTCTGGGAGGAGTCCTGGCCGGGGTCGTCGGCGACGACGACGACCATGCCCCCGACGACGCCGATGTAGGAGAGCGTCATGAGGGGGTCGGCGGCGACGTTGAGGCCGACGAGCTTCATGGTGACGAGGGTGCGGGCGCCGGCGATGGAGGCGCCGGCGGCGGCCTCGAGCGCGACCTTCTCGTTGGGCGACCACTCGGCGTAGACGCCTTGCGGGCCGTAGAGGGCGAGGTTTTCGAGGATTTCGGTGGAAGGGGTGCCGGGATAGCCGAAGCCGGCGGTGACGCCGCCCTCGAAGGCGCCGCGCGCGATGGCCTCGTTGCCGGAAAGGAGTTTTTTCATGGGAGGGGGAATCGGGATCAGAGGCCGCGGCCGAAGTCGAAGGCGGCGAGGTTGGCGTCGCGGAAGGCGGGTTTGACGCAGGCGCGGATGGCCTCGTGCCAAAGGTCCGGCGAGAGGGGAAGCCCGGTGGAGAGCATCCCGACGAGCAGGGTGTTGGCCAGGCGCGGATCGCCGAGTTCGGTGGCCTTGGCGACGCAGTCGTAGCGCTTCAGGCGCGGGAAGACGCGGGCGAGGCGCTCCTCGGCGTCCGCCGGATAGGTGGCGCCGCCGCACGTGACGGTGACAGGGACGATGCGCTGGGCGGAGACGACGGCGAGGCCGCCGGGGCGGAGGAAGTGCGCGGAGCGCAGCGCCTCAATCTCCTCAAGCGAGGCGAGCACGTCGGCGGTGCCCTCCAGAAGAAGGGGGCTGGCGACGTGTTCGCCGATCTTGACCTGGGCGCGGACGGATCCGCCGCGCTGGGCCATGCCGTGGGTTTCGTTGGCGCAGACCTCGAGGCCGGCGCGCTCGGCGGCCGCCCCGATGATTTTGGCGGCGAGGAGGATGCCCTGGCCGCCGACGCCGGTGAGAAGGATGTTGCAGTTCATGGGTCGTGGGAAATGGTGCGGGCAGAATACCGCATCTGGGGAAAGGTGGCAAGGGGGGCGCCCTCTCTGCTATACTAGCGTGCCACAAGGACAACCAGAATGAGCACATTCGATTTTGACAAGGCGGTCGCCGATCTTCGGAGTCGGCATGAGGCGTTGCTTTCGCGGAAGAACTCCGTGGACGCGAGTTTTTCCAACGGACTGTACGAGCGCTACGTGAACCCGGTCGTCACCGGAGAGCACGCGCCGCTCGAATGGCGGTACGATTTCGACCGCCGCACCAACCCGTTCCTGATGGAGCGCCTGGGCGTGCACGCCGCGTTCAACTCCGGCGCCATGCTCCACGACGGCAAGGTCTGCCTCATGGTGCGGCTGGAGGGGAACGACCGGAAGTCGTTCTTCGCCGTCGCCGAGAGCGAGAACGGCATCGACAACTTCCGCTTCCGCGACCGCCCGGTCGTGATGCCGGAGACGGAGGTGCCGGACACCAACGTCTACGACATGCGGCTCACGCGGCATGAGGACGGCTGGATCTACGGGCTGTTCTGCGCGGAGCGTCCGGACCCGGACGCGGCGCCGGGCGACCTCTCCGCCGCCGTCGCGCAGTGCGGCATCGCCCGCACGCGCGACCTCGACCATTGGGAGCGCCTTCCGGATTTGGTCTCCGAGTCGCCGCAGCAGCGCAACGTCGTGCTGCATCCCGAGTTCGTGCAAGGCAAGTATGCGCTCTACACGCGTCCGCAGGACGGATTCATCAGCGCCGGCAGCGGCGGCGGCATTGGGTTCGCGCTCTGCGACGACATGACGCACGCGCGGATCGGCCACGAGACGATCATCGACGCGCGGGCGTACCACACGATCAAGGAGGTCAAAAATGGCCATGGGGCCACGCCGATCAAGACGCCGCAGGGCTGGCTCCACATTGTGCATGGGGTTCGCGGCTGCGCCTCCGGTCTCCGGTATGTCGTCTATGCGTTCATGACGGCGCTCGACGACCCCTCGCGCCCGATCGCTACTCCCGGCGGTTTCCTCATCGCGCCGTGGGGCGGAGAGTACATCGGGGACGTGATGAACTGCGTCTTCTGCAACGGCGCGGTGGCGTTTCCGGACGGGCGGCTGCTCATCTACTACGGTGCGGCGGACACGCGGCTCATGGTGGCGGAGACGAGCGTGGAGAAGATGGTGGACTACTGCCAGAACACGCCGCCCGACGCATTGCGCACGGCGGAGTGCGTGAAGCAACGCCTGGCCCTGATCGAGAAGAACCGGGCTCTGCGGTAGCGGGCCGCTCGGCGAGCGGCCCCTACCATTGGGGCGTTCGCCCCGTTTCGGCGGACGTTCCCCGGTAGGGCCCGACCGCCGGGCGGGCCGGTGTCCGGTGGGGCGACGTCCGGTGGGGCGGGCCGCCCTAGATGCCGGCCGGCTCGCGGAGCACGAGCACGCCGAAGGGTGGGAGCGTGACGATGCCCGAGAGGGCCGCGCCGCCGTCGAGCAGGCTCTCGCGCGGCGTCTCGCCGATGTCCACGCCGCGCTCCTCGCTGGCGAAGTTGATCACGAAGACAAAGCGTCCGTCTTCGCTCTCCCGCACGTGTGCGGAGACGCCTTCGGGCAGGTCGGCGTCGAGCGCGCGGGGAAGGCCGCGGCGCGAGGCGATCGCGCCGTGGAACGCATCGAGGAAGGTGTCGTCGCCGCGCGTGGCGATGTACCACGCCTCTCCCTTGCCGAAGTGGTTGACCGTCACGGCGGGCGTGCCCTTGTAGAAGTCGCGGCCGTATGTGGCGACGGTTTCGGCGCCCTCGGCGTGGATTACCTCGCAGACGGTGTCCGTCTCGAACGGCTGCAGGATGCCGAGGGGGTTCTCCTCGGCGAAATCAAGCTCGTTGCGCTCGTCCTCGTAGAGGTAGTCCGTCTCCTCGGCCCAGATGCCGAGCACCTTGCGGAGCGGGCCGGGGAAGCCGCCGCGGAAGCAGAGCCCGGTGGGGCCGACGACGCCCGTGAGCCACGTCGCGACGAAGGTGCCGCCGGCCTCGACGAAGCGTTCGACGCGCTCCGCAAAGCCGTCCTTGAGCAGGAAGAGGTTCGGTGCGACGACGACGTCATAGCCGTCGAGCGGCGAATCGCCGTCGAGGACGTCGACCGCGATGCCGCGCTTCCAGTACGGGCGGTAGTGGCGGCAGATGGTGTCGGGGTATCCGTCCTTGATCGCCGCCAGCGGGCCGTTGGCCGCCTTCTGCGACCAGTCGGAATCGCGGTCGAGGAGGATGGCGACGCGCGCCGGCACGGTGGAGCCGAGGACGGGGCGCAACGCCTGAAGGTCGCGTCCGACTTGGGCGATCTCGCGGAACATGCGGGTGTTCTCGTGGCCGACGTGGTCGATGACGGCCCCGTGGAACTTTTCGGCGCCGCCGAGGCCCTTGCGAATCTGGAAATACTGGACGGAGTCCGCGCCGTGCGCGACGGCCTGGATGGACTTCATGCGGTGCATGCCGGGGCGCAGGAGGCGGTTGTGGTGGTACCAGTTGACGGGACCCGGGCTCGACTCCATCATCAGGAAAGGCTTGCCGGGCTTGAGCGAGCGCATGAGGTCGTGCGCAAGGCCCGTCTTGGCGGCCAGATACTCGGTCTCGCCGGGGCGCTCGTGGTACTGCGGGTAGTTGTCCCAGGAGATGACGTCGATCTCGCGGGCGATGCGGCGG
>JAEEGL012441439.1_pt1 | contig 10267 bp, 8 predicted proteins | sample 9134231 | NCBI WGS metagenome assembly JAEEGL01 (sample SAMN16246548, study PRJNA631951) | gut metagenome | biome: gut microbiome; feature: rumen; material: fiber-attached | host: Bos | place: Iran: Karaj | collected 2018-10 | reverse complement strand
TTTACGCGGCGGTGACGCGGGAAGGCACCAGGATCATGCAGTGAGCGGCGATCATCAAGGGGGCTTTAGGAATATGATGAAACGCATTCTGACCATAACGGCGGTTTTTGCGCTGACTCTGGCCTGCACCGGCTGGGCGTCGGCGGACGCGGAGCCGCTGAGCAGGAACGAGCTGAACGCCTGGCGGGAGCAGCTGCTCAGGGACAGCGTGAGCGACAAGCGCTACGCCGCTGAGGCGGTGGAGGGCGGGCTCTACACCCTGACCTTCGACTGGTATACGCTGATCGCGGATACCCAGCGCATCTCCAGCGCCACGCGCATTTCCGGCGTCCTGTTCGAAATGGTGCCGGATGAGGAAGGGCAGACCCCCGCGGATATCCGCGGCCTGCGCCCCGGCGACAGCGTGGAGGCCCTGCTGGCCGCCTGGCCCAACGAAAACGAGAGCCTGGCGGGCACCCGCGAGGAAGCGGTGCTCTACCAGTCCGGCAGCCTGCCGGGCCAGGCGTCCGCCGGCGTCCTGCGCCGCAGCGGCCAGCGCGCCGAATCCGTGGTGTACAGCCTGTACCAGATGACCACCAACGGCGTCAGCCTGAGCAAGGTGACCTACACCCTGACCGACGGGTTCATCGACACCATCGAGATCAGCTTCGACGGCGAAGTGCTCACCCTGGCGGACGCCCAGGAGGAGATCGCGGCGATCCTCGACGTCCAGTCGGCCACCGAGTTCTCCGCCTTCCTCTCCAACGGTGAAAGCGTCGAAGCCGAGATCTTCAACCGGGACGACCTGCTCTTTTCCGATATCGACTTCCTGAGCGTCACGCCGGAACAGCTGATCGCGGTGCTGGGCGACGACTACGCCGAGGAATGGGCCGAGGACGGCGACCGCCAGATCCGTGTGATGGAATGGCACGCCCTGTCCGCTGCCTTCATCTGCGACGCCGAGGGCAAGCTGATCGACGTGGACAACCTGTCCATGGACGAGGACCTGCTGACCGGCCCCCGGGGCCTGACCATCGGCGACACGCTGGACGTGGTGCTGAGCCGCTTCCGCTATGAGGCCACCGAGGCCGACGGCCTGCACACCTGGCTCTACGGCTCCGTGGCCGACGGCGATTACGGCGTCATGGATTCCCAGTACCCCGGCCAGGCCGAGATCCACTATGTCCAGACCACCGACGGCCAGCGCGTGGAAATGATCCTGTACGTCAATGAGGGAACGCTGAGGTCCATTACGCTGCAGATGGAATGAAGAAGAATAAGAGTGGAGCGTTGAGAGTGGAGAGTCGAGATGGATAATCTTTGCCTTCCGCAATCAGGTAATGAAAGAAAAAACTCCACTCTCCACTCTCCAAATTCCACTCTTCAGTGAGCTTGCTTGCTGTGAGCCGCGAATCAACAAAACACTTGGGCCCTTTCCGGGCTTGGAGGAACAAACATGAGAATTGACCTGACCTGTCCGGTTGAGCTGTGGCATTTCAGGATGCCGACGGCTGAATCGCCGTTCTGTACGGTACAATTATATAACTTGTCCGAAAAGACGGTCGTCAGTATCCAGGCGTGCTATCTGTGCTACGATCAGGACGGCGAGCAGACAGCCCGCCACGTGGAGCGTGTACAGGGCCTGGAGGCGCCAACCCGCTGCGCGTTCGAGATGTCCGTCCGGGTGGACGAGGGCATCGACGCCAGCGGCATGGAGCTGCTGATCGAAAAGGTCTGGTTTGAAGACGGCACCATCTGGCGCAGGGGCACGACCCACATGACGGAGTACGCGCTGCCCGCGCCGCCGGACGCGAAACGCCTGGCCATCCTCCGGGAGCTGGCCGGGGCGGACGCCTCGGTGTGTCCCTCCGATCAGGGCGCGGTGTGGATCTGCGTATGCGGCCGCCCGAACCCCGCGGGCATCGAGGTCTGCTCCCGCTGCCTGCGCTCCAAGCACGCCATTTTTACCAACTACAACGAGTCCAATATCGAAAAGATCTATTCCGAGCGCGAGGCGGCGGCCGAGGACGAGGCGCGCGCCGCCCAGGTGGAGAAGGCCAGGCTGGAGGCCGAGAACAAGGCCGCCGACGAGAAAAAGCGCAAGAGGCGCAAGCACGTGCTGGTGACGGTGCTGTGCCTGCTGCTGGCGGCCGCGATCGGGTGCGGCGGATATTTCTACCTGCTCCCCTGGTACCGCTACACGGTGGCGGAGCGGGAGCTCAACAACCAGAATTACGCCTCCGCGCGGCAGTCCTTCGTGGAACTGGGGGATTACTCCAACGCGGCGGAAATGGTCAAGGAATGCGATTACCGCGAGGCCCAGGCGGCGCTGGCGGGGGATACCTACACCTCCCTGCGCGCCGCGCAGGACAGCTTCGACGCCCTGGCGGATTACAAAAACAGCGCGGAACTGGCCAGGGAAGCCCGCTACAAGCAGGGCCAGAAGCGCCTGAACGCCGCCGAATACGATACGGCTTACGCCATCTTCGGCGAGATCCTCGGCTATAAGGACAGCTACGAGAAGCAGATGCTCTGCGTCTACCAGCGCGCGAAGCGCAATATGGACGCCGGCGAGTACGCCGCGGCGCGGGAGGACTTCCTGCTCCTGGGCAATTATGAGGATTCGATGACGCTGGCCAGCGAGTGCCTGTACCAGCCCGCCCTGGAAGCCATCGGCGACGGCCGTCCCGAGGACGCCATCGAGCCGCTGCGCACCCTGGGGAATTACCGCAACAGCGCGATCCGCCTGAAGGAAGCGTATTACGGCGTGGGCAACCAGCTCTTCGACGAAGGGCGCTACGACGAAGCGGCGGAGTATTTCCTGCTGGCGGACGACTACATGGACTCCTACCGTCTGGCGACCCGCTGCCTGTACCAGCCTGCCGTGGAGGCCATGGGCGAGCAGCGCTACCTGGAAGCGGCGGAGATGTTTGAGAAGATCGTCACCTTCGAGGATGCGGACCAGCTGATGAAGCAGTGCTACCTGAACGCGGCGCTGCAGAAGATCACGGACGGCGAGTACGACGAAGTCGAGGCTCTCCTGAACAAGGCCGGGGATATCGAAGGCGTGGAAGACGCCCGGAAGGAGAGCGTCTACCAGCCCGCCAAGGCGCTGCTGGAGGCCGGGGATTACGAAAACGCGCGCATCCAGTTCCTGACCATCGCGGGATACAAGGACGTGGACGACAAGCTGGCGGAGATCAGCTACCTGATGGCGGACAAGGCCATCGGCGAGGGAGACTACGAGCTGGCGGTCAACCTGCTGACCGACATGCCCGAATACCAGGACAGCGCGGCCAAGCTGAACGAGGCGCGCTACCGGTACGCGCAGCAGCTGCTGGACCAGAACAAGCCCGTGCAGGCGGCGGAGCTGCTGACGCTGCTGGGCAATTATGAGGACAGCGCCGCCTTCCGCCAGCAGGCGATCTTCGCCCAGGCCCAGGCGGCCATGGCCGAGGAGCGCTGGACGGACGCTCACACCCTGCTGGACCAGATCCCCGAATACACCTACACCGCGGAGACCCTGCGGGAATGCGCGTACCAGGAGGCCATGGCGGCCCTGAACGACGGGGAAGACGACCGGGCCTTTCAGCTGCTGGGCGGCATCCGGGATTACAAGGACGCCCAGGATATCTACAGCGAGCTGGCCTACCGCATCGCCACCCGGGAGAAGGAAGCCGGCAACCTGAGCGAGGCCGCCGATATCTTCAATACCCTCGGCAATTACAAGGACGCCACCGAACAGGCCGAAACCAGCTACGACGACTATTACCAGGACGCCTACGAGACCGCGAAGCAGGCCTTCGCGGACCGGGACTGGCCGAAGGTGATCGGCGCGCTGGAGGGCCTGGACCTGGATACGGCCAGCACCAAATACAGCGACCTGAAGTATTTTTGGCAGGAGGCCGCCTACCAGTACGCCGAGCAGCTGTTCAACGAGGATAAGCCCTACGAGGCGTACGCCTACTACAATCAGCTGCTGGACTACAAGGACGTGGCCAGCAAAAAGCTCACGCGCCGCGCCTATCAGGTGATCGGCGAGTGGGAGACCGGCAAGCACGAGCGCTTCGTTTTCAACGGCGACGGCACCTGCGAGATCGAAGGCAAAAAGCTGTATTACACCGTCAAAAACTGGACGCTGCGCGCCGGCAAGGCCGCCAACGACCTGGACACCACCTACCGCATCGTCTCCATCAACAATTCGGCGACCCGCATGACCCTGCGGGTGACCCGGGGCACCAACGGCGGGAAGAATTACGCCCTCTCCCGGGTATCCGGAAGCACCGAGGAAGAATAATGCAGGGACTGCGCAGCGCATTCGCTCCGTACCAGCGGGATATCGACGAGAAACACCTGGACGTCCTGGACGGCGTCCGGGTGCTTCTTAGTTTTATTGTGGGCTGGTATCACATCTGGCAGCAGAGCTGGCTCATGCCCATCGGCTTTGTGGGGCCGTTCTTCGTCAATATCGACTTTATCCCCCGCAGCGGCTATTCCGCCGTGGACGGGCTGATTTTCCTGAGCGGGCTGCTCATGTTCCTGCCCTACGCAGCCAACGGCGGCGCCCCGAAGCCCCTGGCCTACTACAAGCGCCGCCTGATCCGCATCGCTCCGGCCTACGTGCTGGCGGTGCTGGTGTCCTTTTTTGTGGACGCGCTGCCGGCCCACCGCTACGCCACCGTATGGGAGGCGGTCCGGGACCTGCTGGCGCACTTCACCTTCACCCATACCCTGTTTCCCTTCTCCTACACCGGCTCTCCGCTGAACGGCGTGCTGTGGACCCTGGCTGTGGAGATGCAGGCCTACCTGCTCTTCCCCTGGCTCTGCCGGATCTACCAGAAACGGCCGGCGCTCACCGGCGCGGCCATGCTGGCCGTCGCCTTCGGCTACCGGCATTATGTGAGCGGGCTGTCCGATACCGCACTCCTGATCAACCAGCTGCCGGCATTCCTGGATATCTACCTGCTGGGCTTCGTGTCCGCGAAGGCCATCGTGTTGCTCCGCCGGCAGATGCAGGGGGAGAGCGGCGTGGAAAAGCTGTTCTTCACTGTCGCAATGGGCCTGGCCGTGTGGCTGTATGTCACGCTGATGCAGGGCCAGGCGGCGGAAAACGGCATCGAAAACATCCGCCTGGGCCAGATGAGCCGACGGTTCATGCTGGGCGTGTCCCTGACGGTTTTCTCCGTCAGCGCGTGCTTTTCCCTGCCGGTGGTCCGCTTCCTGCTGGGCAACCGGCTGATGCGCCTGCTGTCGGTGCTTTCCTACGAGTTCTACATCTGGCATCAGAACCTGGCCGTGCACCTGAAGGAATGGAAGCTGATCCCCTCCGCCTCCGATACCCCCTGGTACGACGGCGAAGCCGCCTGGCAGTGGCCCTACACCCTGTGCTGCTTCCTGCTGCCGCTCATCGTGGCGGTGGTGCTGACGTACGGGTATGAGAGGCCGGTGAAAAGGTGGCTTGAGGGTAAAAGCAGACAGTAAAAGCAATAGAATCGCATGAAGATGATTGCATTGTGGAAAATATGACTATATAATATCATATAAAGCAATTCAACGAAGAAACAGGAGGTATTCACATGACAGGCATTGAAAAGGTGTATCAGTTTCTGGAAGAGGCGCAGACCTATTATTTGGCGACGGTGGAAGGAGACCAGCCGCGGGTGAGGCCCTTCGGGACGGCGCTGCTGTACGAAGGCAGGCTTTACATCCAGACTGGCAAGGTGAAGTCGGCTTCCAAACAGATCGCCGCAAACCCGAAGGTGGAGATCTGCGCGTTCAAGGACGGCAAATGGCTGCGGCTCGCGGGCGAGCTGGTGAACGACGACCGCCGTGAGGTCAAGGCCGCCATGCTGGACAAAATGCCGTCCCTGAAGGCGATGTACAGCGCCGACGACGACAACACCCAGGTGCTGTATTTCAAAAACGCCGTCGCCACCTTCAGCTCCTTTACGGAAGCGCCGGAGACGGTCGAATTATAACAGGCAGCGTAGATACGGGTCTGTCAGCGGCAGAAAACATTCCCTCCTGCCACAGAACAGATCGTTCGCGGACGCCCCGGGCGATCCCGCCCTGGGCTGCTCAGGATGACGGCGTGAGGGCTTGCTTGAATGCAGCGGAAATGATGCCAAACAAATGATCATCCGCCAATAGTGCCATCCTGAGTCAGCGCAGCGCCGGTGAAGGACCTGTTCCATGCGTTTGAGAAACCCGTTACACGCATTGGAACGTAGCGGCGGCCTCTAGGCCGCCATAATGGCTGTTCCTGCAAATCGAATGGTTGATTCTATGCCGTTGGTGTGGCGCCGCAGGCGGCGCCGCTACGTGCATTGAAGCGCTCTTTGGCCATCATAATAACCGCGTGTACAAATCGAATTATTTGTCGGATGAACTCGTTACCCATGCGTCGGAGAAAGCCGTTGGTATGGCGCCGCAGGCGGCGCCGCTACGTGCTTCGAAGCGGCCCTTGGGCATCTCGTGCGCGGTGCGCGATACAACCGCCATAATGGCTGTTCCTGCAAATTGAATGTCTGATACCGGACGGGGCTCGTTATCCATACGTTGGAGAAATCCGCTGCTGTGGCGGGACAGACCAATTGGGCCCCGCCGATCCCCGTTTATTCCCCTTTGATCTCCCACACATACCCTTCCTCCACCCACCGGGTCCACATCGGCGTTTTTACTTGGACCCAGCCATTCCGGCGTTCGCCGAGCTCGACTGCCAGGCCGCTCCACGTGTGGGCGGCCTGTTTGCCGTCCGGGGCGTCGTACAGGGGGATCGGGATGGTGCTGACATGGTTCCGCAGGTAGGCGCAGCGCCTGCCGTCCCCGCCGCTGCGGAACAGCGTGACCTGGCTGAAGGGGACGCTGACGGTCGGAGAATACTTGTCTTCATGATAGGCCAGGGGCAGCAGGGCCTGCCGCTCTTCGGACAGGGTATACGCCGGAGGGATCAGGCAGCTGCCGATGCCAAAGTGCAGTTCCGCTTCTTCCATGTCGAGCCAGGAGAGATCGGCGGGCGAGCCGTCCTTCAGCAGCACCGCGTCCGGGGCGATTTCGATGCGGGTGTGATTGAACTGTTTGTCGCTGCTCATGAAAGAGAGGTTGTCCAGGCTGATCCAGCGGTCCTGATTGTATTTGTCCTCCAGGTCGAAGCTGCCGCGGCCGTCCAGGGTCCTGAAGATCCAGACGCGGGTCCCTGCAGGCAGCGTGCCGCAGGGTTCCGTATCGTCGGGGTTTTCGTACAAAGGCACGTCCCCGGTTCCGGTTTCGGTGTCGGCGTAAGCGTATCTGCCGACGTAGCGGCCTTCGTTGTCGTCGTCCGTTTTTGACGGCTGTTCGGAGGTTTCGCCGTTGTCGCCGTTGTAATAAGTCATATCGGGGAGAGCGACCCATTTCGATCTTTCGCCGGCGCTCAGCCACGGGGGCAGGGACAGGCGCTCCAGGCTGATGCAGGTGGCAAAGGCCTGTTCGCCGATTTCCGTTACCGGTAGCGGCACGGTGAGGCTGATCAGCCGCTGACAGCCGGCAAAGGCGTAAGCGCCGATGGTTTTGAGGCCGATGGGCAGGGAGATCGTCTTCAGCGGCAGCGAGTCGTCGTCGTTAAAGGCCCAGTCGCTGATATGCTCCGTGCCGCGCGGCACGTCGTAATGCTCTTCCGTTTTCCCGTTGGGATAACTCAGGAGCGTTTTTTTGTCCGCGGTAAACAGCACGCCGTCCATGGAGCAGTAGCGCGGGTTTCCCTCCTCCACGTCGTAAGCCCCGATCGTGATGTACTCCCCGTTGTTGGGCATGTCGGCGGTATAATCGGCGGCGACGGTCAGCCGGCCGATGCGCGTAGCGGAAATCGCGCCGGGAGACACTTCCTTCAGGGTCCCGTCCAGGCGCAGTTCGTCGAGCGTGGCGGAAAGGATGCTCTCATCGCAGAGGCAGCGCAGGCTGGCGGGGAATACCACGCGGCGGATGGAGAAGATGAGCCCAGGATTCTCACTGCCGTACGGGTCAAGGCTCATGCTGATGTCGCCCGGGCGCAATTCTGGGTAAACGCTGTAGGAGTCCCATTCGTCCGGGTCCGTGTCCTCATTGCCGATGAATCCGTGTCCGACCGCGCTGCAGCCGAGCATGGTCACGCCTTCATCGATGTACATCGTGCCGTCTTCCAGGCGGAACAGGGGGATTTCAGTCAGTTCTGTGTCGCTTGGCAGGAATCCCCAGGCGGGCCGGCCGTCGACCTGCGCTTCCGCCATGATCCACAGCCCGCCCTCTGCGTCCAGGATCAGGGTCATGCCGATGATCCTGTCGCCCCTGCGGAGCGTGGCGACGGTGCGCCGGCTGCCCCGGGGGTCGTCCGTGAAGGCGGCGTCCTGTTCCAGCGTCAGCGGCGTTCGGGAAAAGCCCCATAACGTATTCAACTTTTCCGAATTGATCCGGCCCGGGTTTGGCGGCGCGGCGATCCAGCCGATGCGCTTCCCGCCTTCCGGCAGTCCGTATTCCACCCAGATCCATTTCCCGTTCTGCATATAGCCCAGGCAGGTCACGGACTGGCCGGCGCGCAGCAGGGCGGCGCCGCCGTCGGGCCGCCAGGCGCTCTCAAAGGGAGCGCTGTACACGGGGCTGTCTTCGGTGATCCTCAGCACGCTGTTTTCCAGGCGCCACTGTATGGTCGCGCCGGGCCAGGGCTCCCCCGGATCGCCGAGGGCGGCGACGGAGGCACAGAGGAATAGCAGGGCCAGGATCAGGAAAAGGGGTTTCAGCTTTATCATGGACGTACCTCCTGACGGGAAAGGGACGGGTTTTTCAGCATATATACATGATAGCATAAACGGCGCTGTTTTCAAGGCGCGGCGGAAATTTTACAAGTCGGAATTGTTACCGATTTGTGAAGTTGGCTTCATGAAATGTTCCATCTTGTCCGGCAGCTCGAAAAACGCGGATAATAAAGCAAAAAAGCCTGATAATACATCAGAATCGGCGCTCGATCGGGTTGGAAAGCGCGCCTCGTTTTGTCCTTGCGCCGTCCGTCTGACCGGGCATATAATGGCCGTGCGATCCCAGAAACTGGGAATGGCGGAAGGAAGTGAGAACATGTATCTGGCATATCCCGCGCCGGACGACGAGGAGCAGGCGCTGGCCCAGGCGCCGCTCAGGGCATTCCTGCGCGATCAGATGAAACAGTGTCCGGACAGGTTCGTCCTGCGCAGACGCCGCAAGGCGCGCCGCCTGCCGGTGCGCCGGGGCTCGGACGATCCCCTGCGGCTGATGCCGCCGGAGCCCGCCTGCAGAAAGGCAGCTGGCCGGGCGCTTCCGCCGGCGGAAACGGGCGGGGGCACGGCGCCGGAGGCGGTCCTCCGGGAGCTCCTGGCCGAGGCCCGGCAGCGCGGCCTCACCCTGGCGGCGCTGGCGGAACGGGCCGGTTATTCGGAAAAAACGTTCCGGCGTCGGCTGAAATCGCCGGAGACGATCCCGCTGGGCGAATACTGCCGGATCGTGAGCGTCGCCAGGACCGCCGACGCGGAAGGAGGGTCATGATGGACAGAAAGACGCTGGAACGGAAGCTTTTATGCTACCGATCGGACCGGGCGCGGGCGGAATACCTGCGGCGCTACATCCCGCTGATGGAAAAGCGCCTCTCCGAGCTGAAGGAGGAGGCGCTGCAGGGGATCGGCAGGGCGCTGCCGCCGGACGCGGTGCGGGTATCCTGCGGCCCGGGGGATCCCACGGGCCGGCTGGCGGTCCGCGCCGCCGAGGACGCGCTGACGGAGGAGATGCGCCTCTGCCGCGACCAGCTGAACGGCCTGCGCCGGGAGGCCGCGGCCCTGGACGCCCATCTTTCGCTGATGGAGTGCCTGCTTGCGTCCCTGACGGAGGAAAGCCGTTTCCTGCTCACCGCCCGGTATCTCGACCGGGTCAGCTGGCCGGAGCTGGCCCGCCGCTATCAGGAGCGCTACCGTGTGGACTACGTGCCCCTGACCCTTCGCCGCCGCTGCGCCCACGCCCTGGACGCCCTCTGCGGCACTTGCGGGAGGAGGGGGCCGGGATCAGCGGCTCCCCATCCGTTCACGGATCAGCCGGGGGATCGTCCGCCGGCCGGTCGATCCTGTAGTATTTGAAATCCTCATCTTCCCCGGTCAGGGTAAAGCCGGCCTTTTCCAGCACGTGCTGGCTCCGGGTGTTGCTCCGGAGCGCGTCGGCGTACAGCACGGGGATATCCAGCTCGCCGAATACATACTGAACGGCCAGGATCTCCGCCCGCGTCCCGTAGCCGCGATCCTTGAAGGCGGCGTTCTTCAGG
>JAEEGL012380487.1_pt1 | contig 10267 bp, 12 predicted proteins | sample 9134231 | NCBI WGS metagenome assembly JAEEGL01 (sample SAMN16246548, study PRJNA631951) | gut metagenome | biome: gut microbiome; feature: rumen; material: fiber-attached | host: Bos | place: Iran: Karaj | collected 2018-10 | reverse complement strand
CGTAGCTGTATATAACCATTACAAGCGTATCAGCCATTTGAATGACCCGGACAGCAAGATTCAGTTGGACAAGTCCAACATCATTCTCCTGGGTCCTACTGGCTGTGGGAAGACTCTGCTGGTGAAGACCATTGCCAAACTCCTGAATGTGCCCTGCTATATCCAGGATTGCACCAAGCTGACGGCAAGCGGGTATGTGGGCTCTGATGTCGAAGACTGCCTTGCCGGGCTTCTCCGGAGTTGTGACTATAAGCTGGAAATGGCCAAAAGGGGTATTGTCATGTTGGACGAAGGTGACAAGATTGCCAAGAAGGAAGCCGGTGTTTCCATCACCCGCGACGTTTCTGGTGAGTGTGTGCAGCAATCCCTGTTGAAGATTGTGGAGGGTGACCTGGTAGGCGTTCAACCCATGGGAGGGCGAAAGCATCCAGAACAGTCTCTGATTTACCTGGACACTACCAACATTCTCTTCATTCTCTCCGGAGCATTCGTTGGTTTGGAGGATATCGTTGCTCGCAGAATGAGGTGCGGAAGCAGACGTATTGGCTTCTGCCAAGGGGCAACTGAGACACCTGAGAAGGAGAAAGACATTCTCCGTCATGTCACGCCAGAAGATATGCGGGAATTTGGCCTTATCCCTGAGTTCGTGGGCCGTTTCCCTGTCACTACGCATGTGGATCAGTTGGACCGGGACGCTCTTCTTTCAATACTGACAGTGCCGGGGGGCTCGCTAATTGCGCAGTACACGGAACTCCTACGGCAGGACGGCGTCAAGTTGAACTTCACGCCTGAAGCTCTGGAGACCATTGCGGACGCCGCCATCGAAATGGGGACTGGAGCGCGTGGCCTGCGTCTTATCCTAGAGAAGGTCATGCGTGATATCATGTATGAGACACCGCTTCTGGTAGCCAAGAAGAAGGCCACTACGCTTACTCTGCAACGTCAGCAGATTCTTCCCATACTTCAACGTGAATACAAGATAGCGTTATGACACAGATAAAGAACCTTCTTGATTACGAACACGCCCTTCCTAAACTTGCGGGAAGCCTTGACCGTATCTATCAGGCCATTCAACAAGACGGCCTTCGCGGTGAATCTTCTCCTACGCTAGAGGGTGATATCAATTTTGTGGCCTCCCATTTTGGCGTTTCCAGAAACGGGGTGGTGCTTTTGGCCCACATTACCGAACACAATACTGGTGGCGGCAGTGAAGAGGACGATTTGGCCCGTTTCGTAGGTTGCTCCAATATTATGTTTATCGGCTTTAAATCGGCATTGGACGAAATGGTGAGTCGTGGAATCGTGATGCAGAGTCTTCGAAACTTTCATCAACACTGCTACTTCCTCAGTCGAGAAGCAAGCAAAGCTATCGAAAGGGATACCCAGTTCAATCCCGTTCCTCTGAAAGGACTGTCTGCTGATGCATTCTTTGCTCGTCTAAGACACTTCTTCGCTGACTTTAACAAGGATCTTGTGGACATTGAGCTTCTGCTGAACAATATCCATCGGCTCATAGAAGATAATCCGCATCTTCTGTTTTGCCGGAGTGTCCAGGAGCGTGACCTGATTAACGGCTATTCTTTCTGCGAGCAAATCATCTTTTTCTATCTCTGCCACCGGCGGGTGATTTATGGAGACGAATGCGTGGCTATAGACCGTCTCTTTCACCTGACGGAGTACCTGGAGGACTTACAACACCTACACCAACGTTTCACCAATGAGAAGACAACGCTCCAGCGAGCGGGATTGGTAGTCTTTGGTGGAGAACAGGGATTTCAAGACCCGGATTCCCTTTCTTTAACAGACGAGACTGTGAAGTCTTTCTTGGATGAGGCCTCCATGAACACCCATCATAGCGAGATCAAGGGGAAAGATATTATTCAGGCTTCGAGCATAGTCAAACGAGACCTATACTATAACGCGCGTGAAGCAGCGCAAATGGAACGACTCGCCGACTTGCTTGACCCTAATCACTTCAAAGGCATCCAGCAACGGCTGGAGGAGATGGGGATGCGGAAGGGGTTTGCAGTCCTTTTCTGCGGCGGAGCCGGTTGCGGGAAGACGGCTGGAGCGTATGAACTGGCGCGACGAACCGGTAGAGACATTCTGGCAGTGAACATGGCTGCCATCAAGAACAAGTGGGTTGGAGACTCCGAAAAGAACATGAAGGCCCTCTTCGACCGTTACCGTACCATGTGTAGAAAGCAGGAGCAGACGCCCATCCTCCTATTCAACGAGGCAGATGCCATTTTCTCCAAGAGAATCGAGAATCCCAGTGATAGCGTTGATCAGATGATGAATGCTATTCAGAACATCTGTCTGGAGGCCATGGAGAACCTTGAAGGGATTCTTATTGCGACTACCAACCTTGCAGGGAACTTCTGTGACGAGGCCTTTGCCCGACGCTTTATCTTCAAGGTCGAGTTCTCAACACCTGAGGCCGAGATTCGCACGAAGATCTGGAAGACAATGGTCAAAGATCTGTCCGAAGATGATGCTAGAGACTTGGCGGACCACTATACCTTTTCTGGGGGCAATATTGAGAATGTGGCCAGAAAGGTGGCAGTAAGCTATGTGCTGAGTGGCGACAAGGCGAGAATCGAAGAACTGCGCCGTTACTGTGATGAGGAGAAGATTGGTGGCGTACGGAATAGGATTGGGTTCAGATAGGCAATAACTAACTGTTTATTAATAACTATTTGAAATTATGGAACTTGTGGTAGAGGTGTTATTCGATGGAGCAGGAGTTGGAGCTTATAATGGGAAAAAAGCTTTGGCCTCATCCATCTATCGGACTAAACAGGAGCCTTTAACCGAAGGTGGTATTTTCATACTCCCGGAAGAGGAGTCCTCAGTCATTTGGGATGAGGATCCCGATGAAAAATACATGGGCATTTTGTCTTCCAAGTACGGCGTGAAACAATATGCGTTTGGTTCGTTCCTTAAGGGAAAGACCGTAAGCATTCGGTGAATCCCTACACGGGGTTCACCGAATGCTTACGATAAAAAACGCCTGCAGTATCGTTAAGTCTTTATAAGAGTGAGACGCTATTCATTAGAGAAAGCATCTCACCCAAGAAAAAAAATAAAGAACCGACGATATATTGGTTCAACAATTGAATTCTGATTCCACTTAACCTAATAATCCTGATTATCCCAGGAGTATCGAGCCCATCCTTCTATATCATAATATGTCTTGTCTTCGGGGGTAAAACAACAAATCTGAACGTTCCCCCTATATGGATGTACGCTGATTACATGAAGAGCAATTCTAGCCGCGTTAGGTTTAGGGAAGCGAAAGATACCTGTACTGATACAGCAAAATGCCACACTCTTCAGATTGTACTCAACCGCAAGGTCCAATACGGTTTTATAACAACTCTCAAGATAATCGCATGCTTCACCTGTGTCTGTAATCCTTCTCATATCAGGACCAACAGTATGTATTATTTTTTTACAGGGAAGATTGTATGCATCTGTCATTTTGCTCTCCCCAACTTTGCAGCCTCCGAGTCTCTTACACTCATCCAGCAATTTAGGCCCTGCAGCTCTATGAATTGCCCCATCTATACCACCACCACCCAGAAGGGTGGAGTTCGCGGCATTTACGATAGCATCCACCTCAAGTTTAGTAATGTCACCGACAATAACCTTGAACCGATTGTCTTTCTGTTCGCGCTCTGCAGTTTTTAAACTAATCTCATCTGCTCCTATGTACTCTTCATAAGATCTCCAGATAAAATCTGCATCCATGCGAGAAACTCGCTTCAAATCTTCCATCACATCCTTTTCAGAATGGTACTTAATTGGCAGCACTTGTCTGGAATAGTCCTCGCACCGAGTGCTTATGCAGCCCCACAACCCATTCCTTTTAACGATGACGCAGGATTGCACGAATTCCGATGCCACCGAATAGCCCAAATCCGGAGTAACTACTGAAAGAAGAACCTTATCAAAGTCTTTCATTGACTCATTATAAAAGAAGCCACTCCATGATCCGCTCATCTCCATATTTGCAAGGCCGAGAAGTGTGTATTTCCCGTCATCCTGTTTCATCACGGCAGATTCGTTGAATTCTACGTCGTCATGTTTAATCTGTTTATAATCAATCCATTCTTTCGGCCCAATACTATGGTATTGATTATCTGGAACGTGCGGTTCTAAAACCTCAATAAACTCTTTTGGGAGGATAATGTTCTCTACAGGTATGGCATCGTAAAACAGATTCGCCATTTCTGTGGCATCACGATTGAAAATGCGTCCTAGACCAATAGGTGTAACTAAGAACTCAAGCTCTGGATGATTCTTGGCAAAATCAATGAAACGGTTAACAGCGCTGATCATTTCTCCCAATGATACTTCCGAAGGGATGGCATAGGATTGACCGCAGTAGCCCTCTCCTACTCCTGAAGATGCGCCAAAGTAAGTAAGCGCAGCTTTTGCTGTACCAGCTTTGTTAAGACCGTTACTGTAACTACTAAAAACAAATACCTGACTCTTCAGGATTGGAGCAGTAATTAAACCGGTGAAGCGACGATTGTAATACATGTACCGTAGAATCTTTTTAACTATTTTTTGTAAACTATAAGACACCGTTGACAGTCAGCTCATAATGACCGACCCACTTGCGTTCGGATTTGACGACATAGTGCTTATAGGGATTCGGATACTCGTCGATGAAATACAGTGGGTAACGGGCATATGCCCCGATTAGTTTCAAGCCGTCAGGACCATCCGTCCAGTTAGGAACGTATAACACCCGATCGTGAAGCTCATATGCTACTAACTCTCCGGTTTTACTATTGAAAGTGACCGGACCATCTAGTTCCTCATCCCTTACTTCAAGGAGGTGATAGGCATCCTTGAGACTCTTACAGACTTCAGTGGTGGATACCTCGTATTCTTTCTTACCTGAGACTTTGGTCAATTTGTAGACCGCATATTTCTGTGCCATATGATGTGGTTTTCTTCAAAGATACGGTTTCTACGATACAAAACAAAGAGCACTAGTTTTGATCAGCGTCCAGAAGCTGTTCCAGAATTAGTTTGCGGGTTTCATTCCTGAGGGAGGCTCTCACGATGCCGCTGACTCTGCAATGGCCTCCTTTAGGACGACTGTGGCCTCCAAAACCGGTTGAGTCTTCTAACCACGAGATATCCACTTTGCAATGTGTCAGAATGAGCCGGGAAGGATGATTCTTGGGCGCCTCATCCTGCTCCCGGGGATTATGAATGGGCCTGGACATCTTGGCAACGAAGTTCGATCGCCCCTTCCAAAGGAATCTCATGTGTTTGTTCTTCAGTTTACTCCTGCTCATAGTCGTTCTTAGTATAGTGACTCCCGCCTTTTGGTTTCCTCTATGAGAGCCTTTGCTTTCTCCAGGATGTAGGGGAAGTGGTAATCAATAGCGAGAACTTTCCCGGCCTGAAATACCGTATCGAACATAACAACATACTTTCCTTCTTCTGTCCACAGGATAAACGAAAACACGCCATCTTCTATTTCATCCTTGGCAAAAGACCATCTTGCGTTGTTCAATGATGATGAACAATACTTATAATTGTCATACTGAGCACTGGAGGTCCCGGCCTTACCTTCCAAGTATTTAACCGCTGGCGCCAAACTGGATAAACAGTTTACTGGCGTGAGGGCTTTGAAAAGATCTTCAGCCAACCTCATAAGCCAGCGTGTCTCCGTATTGACGTACTTGAAGAATTCTTCATCTGACTCCTCCATAATCTTACTTACACAGTCGTCGAGGATGTCACGGATTCTTGGATTGTCGTATTTCATATCCCTCAGATGATAATTGTAGGTCTAGGCTACTATAGCGAGAGCGGGCCATTACGCTTCAGTTCGGCCATAAAGGGCACCCACATGGGCTTACGCTTGTCGATACGGCCGGGGTTACGGGGGCTGGTGGGGTCCATGTTGTAGACCGGGCAGATGGAATGGAAGAACTCGGAGGCGCGAATCAGGAGGTCCAGTGAGGCTTCTGGATCGTCATGCTCGGTCTCAATCAGGACGAGTTTGGTTTTGGCAGGGAGATAGGCCCTGGTGCGAGCTGCGATGTCCTTTTCACGGGGCGATATGAACATCACGACGGCCGAGTCTTCGAGGTGGTTGGACGTATGGATGAAACGGCCGTGGCAGTAGTTCCGGTAGTCGCAGATGCAGCCGGTGGCAATGCCGGTTTCGACAATCTTGCCCTCCAGGTTCTTGGCCACCGGACGGCCCCAGCTTCCGTGCATGAAGAAGAAGCTCTTCACTTCGGCGAAATCCTCCGAGGCCATCGGAGTGCCGTCGTTGAGACAGAGGGTGAAGGGGTGTTCGGGAAGGGTTTTGTACTTCGCGAGGTCCACGTCAGGCTGGAAGATTCGAGTCAGGATTGCGAAGTTGGAGTATGATGTGCCGGAGGAAACGAAACCTTCATGGGTCCGGGGCATCGGAATGGAGAAGCAGCGGTCTGAACCCGCTTTGAGGAAGAGCTTACGGGTTTCGTTACGGTCGCCGTCGTAGAAGCACAGCATGGCCGTCCTTGCGGGGCAGACGTCCAGGGCACGCCTGGCTGCAAAAACGATGTCGTTGTTGTGCCCGCCCTTGCTGACCAGCAGGATTTTGCCGGTCATTAGTGCGCCATTACTGAATGAGATTAGGGCATAGGGTGACACAGCCAACGACATGCCACCACGAGCACCGTAAAGAAGTGCAGCGAAGTCGGCCGCCGACTCGGATCCGCCGGAACCGGTCGCCACGAGCGGCTCGGAGGGATTGGAGGTAAGGAAGGAGCGGATGACGGTAAGGTCTGCCGCCTGGGCTGCATCGAGGATGCCGGGAAGGATGTCGTTGGTATGGATCATAGTGAATTTGTTTATTATACTTACTAACCAGCGGATACAATCTTTCTCTCTTGAGAAAAAAGTATGCTATTGCAATAGAGGGCACTGAAATATACCGTCCTGTTGAACCTCTATAAGGGATTCCGGAAGATGTAGCTTTTGAAGGTTTCTCATACATGAGATAGCGTAACTATGTATCACTTCTACACCTTCAGGGACGAACACTTCTTCTATGTCGTGAACCAGATAGATGAGTTGGGTGCCATCCTTAGATAAGACCATATGCCCGTCATCCGACATCTTGATATAGGGGTTTTGAGGGTCAATGATAATCTCAACATTTGCGACGGCGGACTTCATGAACCAGAATATATAGTGTTTCAGTCCTTTACCCAAATGCAACCTCTCGATAGGTGAGCCATTGAAACTCTCTTCATCCAGATACTCGTAGCAATCCGGAACGAACAGTTCCTTGAGCCCCTTGTCTTTGCACGTGTTGAATGCCCCAATCTCAACACTGGTTATAAGATAGTTCATTCCATCTATCACTACTTGCTTCGGAAGCGTATAAACCTCCGTACCCCCTGAATTGCCTTCGCTGATCCAAACGGTACAGTCCTCATCGTCAACTAGGAATGCAAAATCCCCTTGGCTGACCTCACGTCTGTCGTTGTAGTTCTTACTCATTCATGTTTCCAATACGAGCTAGGTGGTTTTTAAGCTCTCGTAGCACTCCATTAGTTTATCGAAGCCTTCCTTGGTCAGGAGCACTGCACGTGTTTCTCCTTTCCTTTTGTTTTGAGGTGCGTCAGAACCGTCTACTGGCACGTTGAAGTACACTTTGAAAGGAGGAATTGTGGAGTACGTCATAAACTCCTCGACGGTGTATTCCTTGAATTCAAAGACGGTATCGGTCTCGTCAGCCATAACTACTACGAAACGGTAGTGCGCCGAATCCTTCAAGGCCTGTTTCCACTCTGTCATCGTAGCTGCGCCAAAGTAGCGATCAGTACGATGAGTCATTTTGATTTCATAGTACCAGGTTTCGCCATCGCGTGTGGCGGTAATGTCTGCAGGGGCGCCGGTGACGCGGGCCTGAAAGCCTCGAGTTTCGAGTTCGTGAATGAAGGCCTGTTTGGCCAGAACGTCAGATTTTTTGTTTATCTTCTCGGTCATAATGAACTATTTACTAATAATATACTTATATACTCTTGGATTCTTACTGCAAGCATTCTTTTCGTGATGAACATAGTTCCAGTAAATAAACGTACGCGCACGGGCATACAAGGTGCGCCAGTCGTAACAGGAGAGTGTCTCTACAACACGTGTAATGTGGACTTCTTGCCCCGTCGTCTCGTCTACGTAGATTTCTTGGCAGTGACGACCGAGTATGAATAACATAAACTCACTGGCATCGTAAACGGACCCGAGAGAAAAGCCTTGGCCAGCCACGTTAAAATCTTTCTCCACATTCACCAGCCACTCGAATTCCTCTATGTCTTTTTCAAGGTCCCCGCTTCCGAAGAGAGTGAAGGAGTCGTTTACGAATGAGACATTGTCAGAATCCAGAGCACGGATAGATTGAAGCCCTGCATTTGACAGGCGTTCCTCTTCCATACTCAAGTTAGGGACGTCCGATTCATTATGTGCCATGTCCCAAAGGAGTTGGGCCAAAGACGACCTAAGGAAGGCATCTTCGTCAATGGCAACGTCGGAAGCAATATGGCAATCCGGACAATCAGTGAACTCCTTTATGGCACGTTCAAGAAATCCACGAGCGTTGGAATCAAAGTATTCTGTACCCGAGTCTCCGTGACCGATATAAAATATCCCAAGGCCATGGAAGTACACAATAAACTTAAGGTCTGACTCACGAGATGGGTCTCCACAAAGAGCAATCAGACCGCTACGACAAGTTTTGATTAGGTGGTCGGTAATGGATAAGAGAGACGCTATACTAAACATAAGGCAATTGTAAAATACCTAAAGATATATACTTCCAATCCGAGTTTATCTTTCATTCATACCCCAACAAATAAGGCGTTAAAAGATAAATTGCAAGATGATGTTCATCATTGACAAACGTAAGAAAGTGTATGTTTTTTTAAAGAAAAATTTGGATCCCCAGAAAAAACTGAGTACCTTTGATGTCCTATTCATGAAGTATGAACGAAGTAAGAGTCATAGAGTTGTTCGCCGGGGTCGGAGGATTTCGAGTTGGTCTTGATAGGGCCGACGCAGATTTCTATAAGACTATTTGGGCAAATCAGTGGGAACCAGCCACCAAGGTCCAGCATGCGGCGATGGTCTATGAAAAGAACTTCGGGCGTGGCAGCGTGGTCAATGACGATATCAACCAGGTAAAAACCGATGATATTCCGGACCACGATATGCTCGTTGGTGGATTCCCATGCCAGGATTATTCTGTAGCTACAACTCTGAGCAACTCCAAGGGCATTGAGGGCAAGAAGGGCGTTCTCTGGTGGTCCATTTATCGTATCCTCAAAGAAAAAGGTGTTAATCGACCAGAGATTGTTTTCCTGGAGAACGTCGATCGCCTGCTTCTCTCTCCAGCAAGTCAGCGAGGACGTGATTTCGCCATCATCTTGGAGTGCCTAAATGAGTTGGGATATATCGTGGAATGGCGCGTTATCAATGCCGCCGAGTATGCTATGCCCCAAAAACGTCGTCGTACGTACATTGTGGGTTACAAAAAGGACGGTATCATCGGAAAGAGTTTCACGAAACCGGAAGATTGGGTATTCCGCTCTGGTATCTTTGCCAAAGCTTTCCCGGTTCTCGTCGAGGAGAAACTACCGGCTCTTCGTGTTCTTAAGCTATCCGACAAGAAGAAGGACCGGCTGCTGGATATTACCAATGAGTTCAATAAAGATAATAAACTGCACCCGTTCGAGAATAGCGGTTTAATGGTGAATGGCATTGCTTATTCCGTGGCTACCATTCCTGTCTGCGGGGAGAAACCTATGACCATACGTGATATCATGGTTACCCCGGAAGAAGTTCCCGCAGAGTTCTACGTTCCAGATGAGCAAATTGTCCGCTGGCAATACTACAAAGGCGCCAAGCGAGAGCCTAGGACCAAGAAGAATGGCATCCAGTACATGTACGCTGAGGGCGGAATGGAGTTTCCGGATTCAATCGACAAACCGTCCAGAACAATCATTACCTCCGAAGGTGGCAAGAGTCCGGACCGCTGCCGCCACGTCATCCAGGATCAGACGGGTCGTTTACGCCGGCTTGTCCCCGTGGAGTTGGAACGTCTCAACATGTTTCCCTCCGACCACACAAAACTGGATGGTGTCGATAATGGCAAGAGAGCCTTCCTGATGGGCAATGCCCTGGTCTGCGGAATCATTACCCGGGTTGGTAAAGAACTTGAGGCCAGACTGAAAGGATAAAGAGAATG
>JAEEGL012262732.1_pt1 | contig 10267 bp, 3 predicted proteins | sample 9134231 | NCBI WGS metagenome assembly JAEEGL01 (sample SAMN16246548, study PRJNA631951) | gut metagenome | biome: gut microbiome; feature: rumen; material: fiber-attached | host: Bos | place: Iran: Karaj | collected 2018-10 | reverse complement strand
GGCGAGCAGCTGATCGACGACCTCGAGGTGGCGCTTCACGTTCTTCGTCTGGTAGAACACCTCCTCGTCCCAGTCGAGCCCGAGCCACTTCATGCAGTCGAAGAGGACCGCGATCGCCTCCGGCGTGGAGCGCTCGAGGTCCGTGTCCTCGACGCGCAGGAGGAACTTGCCTCCGACGTGGCGCGCAAAAAGCCAGTTGTAGATTGCGGCGCGGATGTTGCCGATATGGACCTTGCCCGTCGGCGACGGGGCGAAACGAACTCTGATCTCTGACATTTCCTGTCTCTTGATGTGTTTGTTGTTACTTGCTGCCTGCGGCCTTCACGCCGCCGAACCGGTCGGCGTCCTTGATGGACGGGGCCGTCTCCGAAAAGGCGAAGTCCTTGCCCGGAAGGACGGCGTTGAGGACGATTCCCATAAGCGCGCCCACGGCGAGTCCGGAGAGCGAGATGTGGATCTTGCCTACGGAGAACGCGATTGCGCCGGCCTTCGAGAAGGAGATGCCGAGCGTGAGGACGAGGATGAGCGCCGCGATGAGCATGTTGCGCGACTTTCCGAGGTCCACCTGGCTTTCGACGAGGTTGCGGACGCCTACAGCGGAGATCATCCCGTATAGGATGAAACTGACGCCGCCGATCGTCGCCGCGGGGATCGTCCCGATGAACGCGGAGAACTTCGGACAGAAAGAGACGAGGATCGCGAGGCACGCGGCGATGCGGATGACGCGCGGATCGTAGACTTTGGAGAGAGAGAGGACGCCGGTGTTCTCGCCGTATGTCGTGTTCGCCGGGGCGCCGAAGAGCGAGGCGAGGCAGGTCGCGATGCCGTCGCCGAGCATCGTGCGGTGGAGGCCCGGGTTCTCGAAGAAGTTGCGCTTGACCGTCGAGCTGATCGCCGAGACGTCGCCCACGTGCTCCATGATCGTCGCGAAGGCGAGCGGGAACACGATCGCGACTGCGCTGACGATCTTGCCCCAGTCGGGACTTGAGAGAAGCGGGAACACCGTGCTCTCCATCTTGACCGGAAGCCCGATCCAGGCGGCGTTCGCAACGCCGGAGTAGTCGATTGAATCGCACCAGCCGAACTTGCCGAAGACGACCGCGGCAAGGTACGAGAATACGACGCCCATCAAGATCGGGATGATCTTGAGCATGCCGCGCCCGAAGACCGAGAACGCAATCACGGCGGCTATTGCCACGAGCGCGACGGGCCAGCTCGCGGTGCAGCTGTTGATCGCGACCGGCGCGAGGACGAGCCCGATGCCTATGATGATCGGCCCCGTCACGACGGGCGGGAAGAACTTCATCACCGTCTTCACGCCGCACGCCTTGACGAAGCCGGACACGACGAAGTAGAGGAGCGAGGACGTGGCGACGCCAAGGCAGGCGTACTGGAGCATCACGGTCTTGGAGCAGTCCTCGAAGCCCTTGCCGCCGGCCATGCCCGCAAGGGTGAAGTAGCCGGCGAGGTAGGCGAACGACGAGCCGAGGAACGCGGGGACCATCCGCTTCGTGACGAGATGGAAGAGGAGCGTGCCAAGCCCGGCCCAGAGGAGCGTTGCGCTCGGGGAGAGGCCGGTGAGGATCGGCACGAGGATCGTCGCACCGAACATCGCAAACATGTGCTGGACCCCTAGGACCCCCATTTTAGGGATTCCAAGCGTCCGCGCGTCGTAAACGCCGTCCGCCTCGCCGGCGGCCTTCTTCGAGTTGTCTTGCATTTTCGCCTACCCTTTCCAGGAAGTCCGTCCCCAATGTCCATGAAGGCGGACGTAATTGTAAATTATACCAAAATACTCGTCTCAGGTGGATAGCGAATTGCAGCCGACGCGCTAAAATCCGAATTTTGCCCGAATTTATGGCAAAAAGCGTCAGTTTCCAAAATCAGCCGTGAAAAATCCATCGCCACGAAGCAAGAAGCTCTCGTCGGCATTGAGCTTTCCGCGAATGGCCTTGCCTATGGGCCTGGCCCCTATGACAACCGGAGCGACCACAGTAAGCCACTGGTCGACAAGCCCTGCTTCCGCCAGCGACCTGGCAAGCTTTAGCCCGCCTTCGCAGAGAACGGACACGATCCCCATCTTGCCGAGCTCGACAAGAGCCTTTTTCGCATCGTCGAAAACGAGCGTCTTGTTGGGAGCGCCGTCAGCGAACACCTGCGCGTCTTTCGGCAGCTTGCCGCTCTTCGAGACTATCACGCGCACAAGGTCGTCGTTGCGCTTGCCGTGCGAGAGCAGAGAGGGATTGTCCTTGCGAACCGTCTCGGCGCCGACCATGATTGCGTCGTGGATTTCACGCAAGGTGCTGCCAGTCAGCTGGCGGGATTCCGCCGACGATATCCACTTGGCGTTGCCGTAGTCGTCGCATATCTTCCCGTCCAGCGACATTGCGAGCTTCACCGTCACATACGGCAGCCCAGTCGTCACGTGCTTGCGGAAGTCGCAGATCATGTCGTCGGCCTGCTTCAGGAGGCCTGCATCTCCCTTGAAGCGTTCGCACTTGACACCCGCCTTTGCAAGCGCCCTCTTCGCCTTGCCGCGGTTCTTGGGGTTGGGATCTGGAATGGCATAGACCACACGCGAGATTCCAGCGGCGACAATCGCGTCCGTGCAGGCGCCCACTCGCCCCGGCTTGGAGCAGGGCTCGAGCGTCACGTAGATCGTTGCGCCCTTGAAAATCCGGTCGGCCGACCCTTTTGCACCCTTCGCCCCATTGCGGCGGCCGGCCCGGCGAAGCGCGTTTTTGATCGCGGCCACCTCGGCGTGGTCTCCGCCGGCTTTCTTGTGCCAGCCCTCGCCGATAATCTTGCCGCCCTTTACGATCACCGCGCCGACCGCGGGATTGGGGCGCGTGTGGCCAAGCCCGCGGGAGGCGAGCTCGACCGCCCTGCGCATGAACGGGGATTCCGCATCAAATGGCTTGTCCGGCATGGCTTCAGCGAACTAGACGTTCCCCGTTCCCCGTTCCCCATTCCCCGTTCCCCGTTCCCCGTTCCCCATCTTGGCAAACTTGTCGAGGACGGCGTTGATGAGCGTCCGGGACTTGGGACTGGAGAACCAGTTTGCGAGGTCTATCGCCTCGTTGATGACAACGGGCTTTGGCACGTCGGACCACTTCATCTCCCAGACGCCCATCCTGAGTACGGCGCGTTCGACCGTGCCGAGTCTGTAGAGGTCCCAGTTGTCGAGAAGAGGGACGAGAATCGCGTCGATCTCGGCCCTGTTCCCAAGAACGCCAGAGACCCGCTCCTCCGCGAAATCGCGGAGCTTGCCCTTCACAACCACCCGACCGTCCTCTTCGTCAAGGGACGCGAGCTCTTCCCAAAAGGCCGAGATGAACGAGGGAATGTCCTGCGGGGGGTTGAGATCCGCCGCCGTAAGCATCTGAATCGCCCATTCGCGGGCCTGTCTGCGTGTAGCCGTCATGTCTGATTTGCCTGAAGACTGAGATTGTTCTGGCGGTCCTGGCGGGACTCGAACCCACTACCCGCTGCTTAGAAGGCAGCTGCTCTGTCCAGATGAGCTACAGGACCTTATATTTATTGGTTTTTTTCGCTTTGCGGTGTAATTTCGGTGTAAACTGTTAGATTCATTGACCTCGTCATTTCCTGCATTTCGCGGGAAATTTTAGCATAATGTCAGAGCGCCTGTCAACGTGCGCGGCTGTCCGGACGCTCGCGCTCGACCTCAAATTACACCGCGCGAGTCGCAAATCGTGCAGTTGTTTACACCGCGTGCACGTTTGCAAGTGGCCAGCAAGTGGCCAGCAAATGAACCGATGCTCTTAGAGGTCTCCGCGGATCATGAGCTTGTCAGCTTCCTCGAAGCCCATTTTCCTGGCCTTGCGCAGCGTGCCCTGGATCACCTTGCGACGGCGAGCCTCCTCGTTCTCGTGCTCGGTCCAGCCGTTCAGGAAGCGCTTCTCGACGAGCCGCATGTCGTGGTCGCTGAGACCGTATTCCTGCTGCCAGCCCTCCAGCAGCTGCGCGTAGCGCTGCGGATCCGTCCGGTTCAGCGCTCCGCCTTTTGCGGAGGATTCAATCATGAGCTTGCGCGAGATGTAGTTCCGCACGTGCTGGATCCGCTGCTCGTCGGCCCTGATTGGCTTTGCATCGCGCTCCGGGCTGCCGACCTGCACCTTGACGAAACTGTTCAGGACCGGCGACAGGATCGGTATGCGCTTCAGCGCGAGTCCGATCCACTTCGGCGCTGCGCCGGTCCCGTTGTCCACGCCCTGCCTGTCCCAAGCCACCAGGCCGCGCGCTCCGACGTCGTTCCATACCTGCCTCGCCATTGCCAGCGCAAAGTCGCCGCGCGTCTCCCAGCTCTCGTTCCTGAGCGCGTAGAGATCCTGGTCGTAAGTTGGAGCTCCCGAAAAGAGGTCCGTTGGGTTTTGAATCAGCGTCGCTTCGATCGTGTCGCGGATCACCTTAAGCGCCGGCGTTGCAATCGCCAGGTCCGGAGTCACCGGCCGCACGAACGTGTCGGCCAGCATCTGCCCCAGCGCGAGGTCGTTCTTGGCTCCCATCGCATTGGCGAACGCCTTGGCCGCAAAGTCTGCCGACGGTGCGATCAAGCTGTCCTCGTCGTTGAGCGGTGTGCCCAGGACGACCGTCGTGTAGCCGTCGTCGCTCACCCAGAGCGGTATTGTCTGGTAGTGATTGCGCACGTAGTTGGACAGGTTTCTGTTGGCGTTCTCGAGCCACTTTGCGAAACCGTAGACGTCTCCGAGCGTCGACGCCTTTGCCTCCTCCTCGTCGTCGCCGTAGAGCGCACGGATCGCCCGCGTGACGAGCCCGTAGGTAATCGCGCTGCCGACGAAACGTCCCACCCAGGTCCTGGCCATCTTGCCCAGCGTCTCGCCTGGACGCTCCTGCAGCGCGCGCACGGTGCGCGTGACGCCCTTCTCCGTCATGTTGAAGAACTGCGTCATGTAGCGCTGGATCGTCCTCGACTCGCTTCCCTTGCGCTCTCCTTCGGCGATCGAGACGTTGCGCTTTACCATGAGTCCGGACTCCTCGACACTGCGCTCAGCGCCGTAGACAGCACGGTCGTGTAGATATGCGATCGACTTCGCAAGCACGTCCTCGTATTCCTGTTGCCGCTCGTTGCGCTTGAACGGGCTCTTGACCAGGTCGACCGCACGTCCGAGCCGCGTCCGGGACGCCTGCTGCTGCATCTGAGCGACCATGCGGAAGCCGGCCTTGTTCATCATGTCGTTGGCGAATCCCTGCGTGTCGCGGTTTCCGTAGGCGGCCTTGTTAGGAAGGAACATGTTGCCCCTTAGCATCTCCATGGTCTGCCTGAGATCTTCGTGCATCTCGGCGATCTCGGCCGCGTCGCCGCGCGCCTCGGCGTCCCAGAGCCGCTCCTGCCACGCCGTAGGATCCTCCAGGAGCTTCGCCATCCGTCCGGCCTGCTGGATGTACGGGAAGATCGTGTCGCGTCCGAAGAGCGCCGTCATCGCCTTTGCAGCGCCCTTCGAGTGCCGCGCCAGGTGCTGGCACGCGAGATCCACCGTCGGCGCCATGCCCGGCGCGACTCGCAAAACCGTCTTGAGCCATGACTCGTGCATGCCGGGCATGTTTTTCTCGATGGATCCCGAGTTGCGCATGATGTTGCGGTTCCAGTACGCCACGTTCCAGTCGATCATCAGCCCGCGAGCAGCATTGTGGAACTTCGTGAGCCAAGGCATGTTGTCCGGAGTCACCTTCATTCCCTCGGCAATCTGAGCCGGCACGATGAGCGTGCGACGGACGCCGTTCTCGACATAGTTGATCGCGCCGTACCTGCTTCCCGGCTTGACGTCCTTTGCGCCGCGCTCAACATCCCGCACGCCCTCGACCTTCGCTGCCAGGAGCGCGTCGCGAAGATCCAGCACGAACTGGTTGCGCCTTGCCGACTGCATCAGCATCTGCTGCTTCTCCCAGGTCGCGCTGCGCACCTCCTGCTTTGCGCCCATCGAGCCCGTGAGCTTCGCTTTCCACGCGCTCTCATTGAGCCCCAGGGCGGACGCGCCGCCACGCGGTCCGGCATAGGTGAACATTGCGCCGATCACGTCGTCGCCGCCGTTCACTCCGGCAGCACGCGCCTTTGCGCGCGCCGTCTCGATCGCGTCCAGCTCTTCCTGGGAATGGACCCTCTTCGTCGTGACGTAGTGCGCCTGCGTCCGGAAGTAGTCGATCATTCCCTTGCCCCACATCCGCTCGACGCGCGGATCGTTCAGGAACTCCCGCTCCATCACCGAGAAGAATTCGCGCCCGTATTCCTCGAGCCGCGCCCACTTCTCCGCTCCGAGCCGCCGCGCCATGTCGCCGAGCGCGAGCCGCGCCTGCCGCGGATCCATGCCGTAGCTCGCCGCGCGGCCCTGCGTCTCGACGATCCGCATCATGTCCAGGTACGCGCTCTTGTCCTCCTCCGTGAGTCCCCACTTCTTTGTGGCCTTGTTCTCCAGCAGCAGATACTGCAGCATGTAGCGCCGGCCCTCGTTCCAGGTGCCGCGCTCCATCGCCGTCCGGCTCAGCTCCAGGCGGTTCTTAAGCTGCCCGATCTTCTGCGCAAACATGTCGATCTCGTTCTCGACCGCGGCGATCTCGCCCTTTGTCGCGCCTCTCGCCTTCATGTCGGCGAGCACCTTCCGCCTGGCTGCGAGATACTGCCGCGTCTTCTCGTCGATTCGGACGGCGACAGCACCCATCGTGTCGTGGAACGCAACGATGATCTTCTCCTTTGCGTCCGCGCTCCGGCTGCCGGCGGAGATCTTCTCAGTGCGGTCCGCCTCCAGCTCCTTCAGCGCCTTCTCGACGGCCAGGGTCTGGCTCTTCCGGACGGCCTCGAACACGGCCTTGTGCGAGTCCTTCGAGAGAGCGCGCCACGACAGCTCCTTGAACGCCTCGGCGAGCTTCGGCGTCTCTGCGACCGTGCGCAGAATCGCGTCGCTCCAGGTCGGCGCAATCTTGCCCATCTCCTCCGGCATTACGAGCCACGACGCGAACATTTCGTCCGTGATCTCTCGGTCGCTCTTCTGCGCTGCTCCCTCCGGCTCCGAGCCTCCGCGAGCCCAGTCCAGGAATCGCCGCGCCTCGTCCGCCATCGCGTCCTTCGCGTTGCCTGCACCCTTCTCCGTCATCATCGCCTTGACGGTCGAGCGCACGGCGTCGCCGATCCGCTGGACGCGGCCGATCACGCCGCCTTCCTTGCGCGGCATGTCCATGACGATCTTGGCGAGCTCGTTCGCATAGACTCCACGCGCTGCGGATTCGCCGCCAGCCTCGACGCCTCGCGCCCTGCGATCGGCTAGCTTCAGGAGGTCGTCGCCGAGCTGGGCTTCGCTGCGCTCGCGCTCTGCCCGGATCTCGACAGGCGAATGCTCCGCGGCCCATGCCTCGTCCTCGTTCCGGAAGAAGCCATGCTCCTTGAGCCGGTCCTTTGCCGGCGCAACGTCCGTCTTGTCGACGAGTCCGAAGACGTCCGCCGCGATAGTGAGCCGTCCGGCCTTCGTGTGCGCTGCGACCTTGCCGCCTGCGATCTTCTTGGCGATCTTCGCCGGAAGATTGTTGCCGGTCAGGTACTTGCGCAGGAACTCCATTTCGCTCAGAGGCAGACTTGTCGGTCTGACAGTGCCGATCGTGCGCATCGTCGTCGTGGGCGCATTGAGACGCTCCAGCGCAGCGGCCATCGAGCCAGGCGTCTGCTCGCCGCGCCCGGCGTCGTCAGCAACGCGAGCTCCGCCGATCATCGCCGCTTGCGGCGTGCCTCGCCGGGCGATCGTTCCGTCCTCGCCTATGATCCAGTCGCCGATCGACTGTCCGCCAACGGCAAACCGCACATCCGGATTGCCAGGATCGAACGTCCCGATGTTGTCCGTCGCCGATTTTACCTGCGCCGCACCGTCAATAGGGACGTAGCTTATTCCCCTGTGTGCGGGTTTGCCGTCAGTCGGATCTGCGCCCTCGTCGTAGATTATGCCGTCGTATTTGTCGCCGAAGTTCTCCTTAAGGAATTCGCCGTCGATGATCGACGCTTCCGCCCAGTCGAGCGCACCGGATGTGCCGCGAGCAAATTCATGGTCGGGATATATCTTCTTGAGGTCATTCAGGCATTCAGGATTGCGAATGTCAAACGGATGGCGGATGTTCAAGTAGTAGGCGCGCACCGCTCCTTCCGAGCCCGCATAGCGCTTTGCGTAGTTCTGATCAGCCGTGAAGTATGCTTCCGGCTTGATAACGCCCTTGCCGGCTTCCTCAGCGAGCGGATCAAATTCCGCACCGCGATAGACGCGAAGCGGCTCGCCGTTCTCGTCAACGATTTTCGACGCACCGGCTGGATCCTTCTTCGAGTCTCCGAACCAGTTCTTGAACTGCCGCGTCTCTGACTGCTTCTGAATGATTCCGGCCTGCCCCTTGACGGGAGAGCCGGGATCTGATACACTATGAAGCACTCCGTTGGATTGCGGATTCTTGGCATACTTTAGCCCTGCATTTGCGAGCTGCGGATTTGCCTGGGCCAGCTTGGTGAAAACCTTGCTGGCCTTTGCTTTGTCGATGTAGAAGATGCCGACGTCGCCATTGTCCTCCGCCTTGATTGCGTCGTAGACAAGGCCGGTCCACGCATTCTTTCTGCCATGTGCGCTCGTTAAAACATGCGCAGTTATAAGACCGCCGTCTGCGATTGGATCGCCGTTGATGACGACTGGCAGTATCACGTCCCCTTCTGGAGTAGAGACGGAAGTAATCGCGACTACGCTTGTATCCCTCCCTTTTTGAGACTTTGACGCAATCACCATGACTGGGCTCTTGAGAGCGGCAGGAACGCGCTTCAGGGCGTTTCCAAGCCCGTGCATATTTCCGCCTATGCCCCATGCTTTCCCTTTTGCTTTATCGAAATAGCACGTCTCTATGTGATGCTGAGTCATCATCACCGGCAGCTTGACGAATCCAATCTCTTCAAGTGCGTTCGGAGTCTCGCCGACAAACACATAATCGTTGGATAGCGCCTGTGCCTTGGCACCATTCTTGCGACGGTTTGCGACGATCTTGTCAACGGCCTTGTCGAACGGCACCTCGTAGTATCTCTGCTTGCCGTCACCCAGCTTTGACGGCGCAACCGCATTCCCCACCGCAAACTTCGCTTGCCCGTCAGTCCACTTGTGGTCGACGCGGATGTTGTCGTCGCGGAACGAGACGTAGTTCCAGCCAGCCTTGTCGCCGTCCTTCACGCCCTTGCCGCCGTAGGAATCGACCGGATACTTCACGCCGTCGATACCCGCCCGCGCAAGGAACTCGCTGGCCGCCTGCGGTGAGCCGAGTTCCTTTGCAAGAGTTTCGTAAAGGCTCTGCCCTGTCACCTTCGGATAGGATGGCTTGCCGTCTCTTTCCAGGACATATCCCTGGTTCAATCCAAGCATTGTGCCGTTATCGTTGTAGAGCGTTCCATTTGCCCTTTCCGTCTCACGAATTATGTCCCATGTTTCCTTGCTCACCGGCTCGTACCACTTCAGCAAATGGCTCTCGTCGCCCGGCGCGCGGTCAGTGAAGAACGTCTGCTCGTAGAGGTGGCCGCTTTTCTCCGCATGGGACTTCAAGATTTCTATCGCTCCCTTTGTACGTGCTATTTCTTCTTTGGTGAGAGCGCGAAAACTGAGCCTACCTGAATCGACATATTTCTGAAGATGTGCAATGGCAGCATCCCTGTCGTTGCTATACTGATGCAACGTGCTGGAAGCAAGACCTTCCGGTGTTAGATGATTCGGCCTCATATACCCCTCGGCGACGCCGCGCACGGTGGAGCCGTAAAGCCCCCAGCCGTAGACCTGGCTTCCCTCGCCGGTGCCGATCTTCTTCACGCTCGGGCCGTCGTCTACGCCACCCTGACGCGAGCGGTTGGCGTAGTCCGCGGCCGTGCCGGTGAAGATCCTGCCGACGGCGAACCTTCCCTCCGCCTCGTCGTGCGCGAGCTCGCGCATCGTCTCCCAGTCCAGGTCGAACGCCGGCTCTCCCTCTTCGATCCGGCTCAGGATGTACTCCGGCACGTTCATGCCGCTGTCTTCCCAGCGCTGCCTCGCCTCGTACTCTTCGCGCGCTGCCTCGTCCGCGTAGTGCTCCTCCAGCTTAGCATCTGCCATGGAGCGCTTGCCGTCCTCCGTCGCCTTTACCCATTCCTCGTAGTTGGCCCGGTCCTTCGCAAGCAGCTCAGCGAGCTTGTCCGGGGTCAGGTTCTGCAGGGTCTCGTTGCCAAGCTCTGCCGCCAGCTCCTCGACGATGCCGTCGT
>JAEEGL011912366.1_pt1 | contig 10267 bp, 9 predicted proteins | sample 9134231 | NCBI WGS metagenome assembly JAEEGL01 (sample SAMN16246548, study PRJNA631951) | gut metagenome | biome: gut microbiome; feature: rumen; material: fiber-attached | host: Bos | place: Iran: Karaj | collected 2018-10 | reverse complement strand
GGACTTTATTACTTGCCTATTTTCCGCCCTGCGTCGTTGTCTTCGATCATCGTACCGCCCGGTACGCCTCACTCAGACGCCTTGCAGGATCGAAAAATATCCGGCGTAAAAAGTCCAGGTATTTGGAAACGGATGCACTAGTGCACTAGTCTTCCATAACAAGACGCATGCCCCCGTAGATACCTGCGTCATTACCAAGGGATGCAAGTCTGATATCGGTCTCACGACTTGCATGGAATACCTGTGAATAGAAACCGTCCTGGAGCTCATCAATAATGATCTGCCCGGCTCTGGAAACGCCTCCTCCGATAAGAACAACCTCAGGGTTAAGAACATTACAAACCTTGGCGATCATCTTACCAAGAAGTGAACATATATCACGAACGATCTCAAGGGCAAGTTCATCACCGTCCTTTGCAAGATCAAAAACGTCTTTGGCAGTAAAGCCCTCTATCTCGCGAAGTTTGCTGGCACGCTGAGTCTGAGCAAGACGTCTGTTGGCTACTCTTACGATACCGGTAGCGGAAGCATACTGCTCAACACAGCCGTGATTTCCGCAGCCACACTCCTCCAGCTCATCCTCGTTAACATTGATATGGCCGATCTCTCCTGCTGCCCCATTGTGGCCAACCAGGATCTTGCCGTTGATAACAACTCCGCCGCCGATACCGGTTCCCAGAGTTACCATTACAAGGGAATCCGTTCCACGTCCACTTCCTACCCATGATTCTCCGAGAGCAGCTATGTTAGCATCGTTGGCTGCCTTGACATTGAGTCCGCTAAGCTCAGCCAGTTCCTTTTCTATAGGAAGAACTCCCCATCCCAGATTGACGCAGCGATTTACGATACCATCGGGAGTAACCGCTCCGGGTACTCCGATACCAATTCCTGTGATCATATCTCTGGTCAGGTCCTTTTCAACCATCTTGCCGTGTATTGAATCCGAAATATCCTTAAGGATGTTTTCTCCGTTATTGGATGTGTCTGTGGGGATCTCCCACTTGTCGATGAGCTCTCCGTCTGTTGTAAAAAGGCCAAGCTTACAAGTTGTGCCTCCAAGGTCTGCTCCGAATCCGTACTTCATGATTATCTCCCTTCTGTTATCATCATTATGCTAAGATCACTCGTCGTCTCCCGGGTCATCTTCTATATCCTCAGGTGGAAGTTCCGGAAGGTCATCTTCATCATCTTCATCCTGAGAATTACGTCCACCTGAATTTCCTCCGTTGTTGCCTCCGGAATTACCGACCGTGTTTCCACCGCTGTTACCTCCGTTGTTGCCTCCGGAATTCCCGACCGTATTGCCATTGTTGTTACCGCCTGAATTTCCACCGGTATCGTCATCATTGTCACTGGGCGTCAGATCAACCTGGACCTGATCCTGCTGTCGTCTTTCCTCCAGTTCCCGAGTAACATCCGTGTCATCAAACTCCGGCTTCTCCTGAGGCGTAACCCTGATGGGTTTTAAAAACTTCAGTTTCTTTTTGCCCTTGTGGATCTTGTTCATAAAATTCTGCCAGATCCGTCCCGGATAAGTGCTTCCCGCCAAACCGGTAAGCTTTTTGGGCATATCGTAACCAACCCAGATAGCGGTGGTATAGTAGCGGGTGTAACCCACAAACCAACCGTCTTTATTGTCATTGGTGGTTCCGGTCTTACCGGCGCAGGGCATACCGTCATCCAGTTCCAGCCCCCTGGCAGTACCGTTGGTAAAGGTCCCCTGAAGGATATCTGTCATATCTCTGGCAGCCGCAGCCTGATAGATGATCCTTTCTGTGGATGCGTTTTCATAGATAACATCACCCAGGGTGTTGGTGATCTTGGCTATACATGTTGGCTCCCGATAAGCGCCGTCATTTAGTATAGTAGCATAGCCCTTGGCCATCTCCAGTGCCGAAACACCTCTTGTAAAACCTCCCAGGGCTGCTGCGGTACGATAGTCCGAATTCTCGAGCCCCCGGAAATCCATTTCCTCCAGATAGGAAAGCCCTACAGACGGTGTAAGCTTTTCAAAGATCTTCCAAGCCACAGTGTTTTTGGACTTTTCCACTGCCTTGCGAAGAGTGATCTTGCCCTCATAGATCCCATCAGAATTCTTGGGGCCGTCTTCTATGGGCTCATCCTTGACCGTGGTCGAAGGTGTCATGCCGTTTTCAAGGGCCGGAGTGTAAACGATAAGCGGCTTGATAGCCGACCCCGGCTGCCTGAAACTTTGAAAAGCACGATTAAGTGTGTAACCCTCAAGCTTTTGGCCCCGGCCTCCTACTATAGCGCGAACGCAGCCCGTATCATTGTCTATGCAAACGCCGGATCCCTGAAGCTTGTATATCCCCTCATCCGACTTTTCCTTGAAAGATGAAAGGCCGTTGTCGATGGAATCCTGAAGCTGCTTTTGCATAGTCTGGTCCAGAGTTGTATATATTCGGTATCCCCCTGAAAAAAGGGTAGCATTGTACTCGTCATAAAGTTGATCGTACTCCGCTTTGTAGGCCGCCTCATCCTCACTGTCGGCAAAAGACGTCCTAAACTCAAATCCGTCCGCCTCCATAAGAGCCCTGGTAGCGCAATAATAAAGGTAGGTCTCCATATAATTATTATGGACGGTCCGAGCCTTTTTAATGCTTATCTCCTCAAAAACAGCCTTTTGATAATTCTCCGAAGAAAGGATACCGTCCTCGTACATATTGCGAAGAACACGATCGCGTCGGGAAACTGCCGCCTGCAATTCCTTTCTGGGATTGTAAAGGGTTGGATTGTTTGGAAGCCCGCACAAAAAGGCAACCTGCGAAGTAGATAGCTCCGCAACATCCTTGCGGAAATAACCCTGGGCTGCAGCCTGAATACCGTAATATCCATTGCCAAAATATATATTGTTAAGATAAAACTCCAGGATCTGCTGCTTGGAATACTTTTTTTCAAGCTCCACAGCGATATAGATCTCCTCCACCTTGCGCTGCCAGGTTCGATCATTGGTAAGAAAGATGGTCCTGGCCAGCTGCTGGGTGATGGTACTTCCGCCCTGGGTGATCTTGCGATTTCTGACCATGGCGTAAGCCGCACGCACGATCGCCTTCAGATCATATCCCGGATGATGATAGAACTTTTTGTCCTCGATACTGACTATGGCCTCGGTGGCGTCCAGCGGAATCTCATCAAAGGAAAGATAATAGGAATCCACCTCTCCCCTCATAACCGAGATCACTTTGCCATCCGTGTCATAGGCCTCACTGGTAAGACTCCTCCGGAAGGTATCCTCGTCGGAATTTCTAACAAAAGATACCGCCTCTGCGTGCATTTTCGAAACCTGTGATGCATAGCCTCCAACATAATAGAAGGAAACCACACCTACCACTGCCATGATCAGAAGGATCTGCAGCCAGATAAATGCCCACAGAAGGCGATGCTTTTTCTTTTTCTTTTTTTGCTTTTTTTCCTCTGCCATATAATGATGAAATCCGGCTTCACCGCTGTGCCAGCGCCAGATACTTAGTGGCGTTTTCCAAAATGCCGGCTATCTCCTCATGCTTGAGCGGACGGATAACCCTGGCCGGTGAGCCAAGAGCAAGATGTCCTGCCGGTATCTCGGTGCGCTCTGTAACCAGCGCTCCGGCTCCTATAATACAATCGTCTCCGATAACCGCTCCATTCATAATGATGGCGCCCATACCCACAAGCACACGATCACCCACAGTGCAACCGTGAACAATGGCATTGTGACCAATAGTTACGTCCGATCCTACTGTACAAACATGACCCTTGCCGGAATGAAGGGTGGCATTGTCCTGAACATTAGTCCGATCTCCGACTTTGATCGCGCCATCATCTCCGCGCAAAACGGCATTGTGCCAAACGCTGCACTGTGAACCGATGGTTGTATCATCAGTTATGATCGCGCCCTCCGCCAAGTAACAATCGTCTCCTATAACAGGTGTGCCGGCATGACCGGGGATTATGGTTGACATATTATCATCCTTTCTAATTATCAGAGCGGGCTCTCAACCGCCATAAGTATACCGTCTACTGCACTCACTTCGATGGAATCCGCTTCCCAGTGATTGCTCACCCCTAAGGGAAAATCGCTGGTAAGAGCAAACTCCTCGCCGTCATAGCCACTGCCGCGTATGGTAACTCCTGTACTGCTCTCCGTAAGTGAAAAAACAGAAAAGGAAAAATCTTCTCTTTTTTTGAACAAATGAACCGAGTCCGAAACCGGACTATCTCCGCCTCCGGCAAAAACACTTATCATGGTGCCGTCGGCTCCTGCCAGAGTGCACTCTCCTCCGTGACGTACGACCCACATGGCAGTCTGTATATTGGAAAAAGAATGATCAAACCTGCCTCCGAGAGCAGCGCAGATCGCGATACTTTTATAACCCTGCTCCATGGCGTACTTAATGGCAAACATCGTGTCGGTATCATCCTTTTGTACCGGAAGCTTGATGACCGGAGCAGAAGAATCGGAAGGGTAAGGTGAGGAATCAAAATCTCCTATGATAATGTCCGGATCCAGACCCATCCTGGAAGCATACTCGTAGCCGCGGTCGCATGCGATAACATACGGAACCTCATTCCACTCAGGCGGTATATGCGTATATTCGCCACCTGCTATGATAAGACAATCAATACTTTCCACTTAACTTTTCAAACTCCTCTTCAGCAAAATTGTGCTCCAGCAGGAAATTCTCAAAACTCTCCATAGGTATCGGTCTGGAGAAATAGAATCCCTGGATATACTCAACTCCAAGCGACTTCATAGCCTCAAGCTGCTCCTCGGTCTCAATTCCCTCCGCTACAACCGAAAGGTGCATCCTGTGGATCAGCTCGATACTGCTCTCAAGAACAGCCCTGGCCTTGTCGCTGACAAAGTAATTCTGAACAAAGGTATAATCAAACTTAACGATGTCCACCGGCATCTGAATGAAGTAGTCCAGATTGGAACGTCCGGTACCAAAGTCGTCCAGAGAGAAATGTACGCCATAGTCAATAAGCTTTTGCATATTGCGAAGAAGGATCTGCTTGGTTGCCGCCGAATAAGTCTCTGTGATCTCCAGATTGATCATCTGAGGCGGGATATTCCTTTCCGCCATTATCCTGCGGACGAAGGTATAGGGATTCTCCCGATCAAACTGAGCAACCGAAACATTGACCTCGATCCTCTCGATACCGAGCATCTGCGGTTTGCCCGTAGCCAGGAAATCGCAAACCTGTGTAAAGACCTCCAATCCCAGAGGAACGATCATACCGTTTTCCTCTGCGATAGGAATGAACGTCGCGGGTGGAATGATGCTTCCATCCAGATCTCTGATGCGGACCAGCGCCTCTGCTGAAGTAAATCTATCCTTAATAACATCATAAACCGGCTGGTAATAAACCTCTACGCGGCCATCCTCAAGAGCCGTCAGGATCATATCCCTGACTACGGAATACTTTCTGACATCCTCCATAACTTTGGCATTTACCACTATCATCTCTCTGGCCTCAGTCTCCGCAGCAAGATGGTGATTGACGCGGAAGAACTCATCAGCATTGAGAAGAATGGAACTGTTAGGGATCACTATAAATCCCACACGTACAGGCACCTGGATAGCATCTGCCAATCCATCTGAAATGCGGCGATACTCCCGATCAAGCATCTCCGGCTTAGGGAAGACCAGCACAAACTCATCATCTGCCTCACGGAAAAGGTAAGCGTTGTTACAACCCTCAAGAAAGGCAGATGCACGAAGCATGATAGTCCTCGTGGTCTCCAGTTCGGAAAGCTGTGTGAGCTGCTCTATTCTGATATGCAGCGATGCAAACTGCTTTTTCCTTGCAATACAGTCTCTTACGTAATCGCCGAGGGCATTGACAGTGAACTGTCCCGTCATGCGGTCGATACCCTCATGAGGATTTTCAAGCTCTGCATAAAGGATAACCATACCGAAGCATGAAGCAAATCCCACCAGAAGTAATTCAGGTAGCAAAAGCTGACCAACTGCTGCTGCCAGCCAAACGCCCTGCCAAACGAGGATCGCCCTGCGGCGACGGTTGGAAACCTGATCCTTGACCACGAAGGCCATGACTATAGTTGAAATAATAAAGGGGATTGTAAATGCATAAGCAGCAAGAGTGGACGGTCCATAGGAGTAAACCACCCGGCCCTCTATATAGGTAGAAATAGGCAGCAAGGCCATAAGGGCCCATCCCGCAAAAAGCCATCCTGTATATATGATCCTAAGGATCCTATGAGAATTGACGCCGAAAAACTCACCGGCTGCATAACGAAATCCCAGATATGCCTGAAGACAAAGAGACATAATATAAAGTTTGCAAATAGCATCAGTCCAGACAACGGGAAATGTTCCGTGATGTTTGGCATCAATGGCAATAATAGAAACTATATCCAAACCAACACACAGAATGTTGGACAAAAGTGCTCTGAAATAAAGAGTCCTGCTCCTGAGATCAAGACTCTTCTGTCCCAAAAAGATGACAAGAGTAACCACAAGCATCAACAAGCCTGCGGACTGGAGTTCTATATTGAGCATATGCTACCTTCCTACAAAATTCGATAGTTCTTAAAATTATATCATTACGTGGTTTTTTTGTCTATCTTATGTTATTATGGAGCGGTGTCCCTTGCATTATCAAAAAAAGGAGCGTTATGAAAGCAGACCTTAGAGTAGTTAATACAAGCCTTATCACGGAAGCCATCCGTGATATGTGCATAGAGATCAATCACGATCTTTCGCCCGACATGAAAAAAGCCCTTTTGGATGCAACTGCCAGAGAGACCTCTCCCATCGGCTGCCGTATCCTGGGGCAGCTGCAGGACAACCTGCGTATCGCTCATGACGAGATGATCCCTATTTGTCAGGACACCGGAATGGCCGTGGTCTTTCTTGATATCGGCCAGGACGTCCACCTTATCGGCAAGGATCTTACTGAGGCGGTCAATGACGGCGTACGAGCTGCGTATACAGAGGGATTTTTGCGCAAATCTGTAGTTTCAGATCCCATCGAGCGGCAAAATACAACAGATAATACCCCAGCAGTCATACATACCTCAATAGTTCCCGGCAACCGGGTATCTATCAGAGTCGCACCCAAGGGATTCGGCAGCGAGAATATGTCTCGTGTTTTCATGCGCAAACCTGCAGAGGGTTTGGACGGCGTTAGGAATTCCATCCTTACTGCTGTGCGTGATGCAGGACCCAATGCCTGCCCGCCTATGGTTATCGGCGTAGGTATAGGCGGTACTTTTGAAAAAGCCGCACTTATGGCCAAGGAAGCCCTCACAAGAGAGGTTGGATGCCACTCTGAAAAGAAATGGGTGGCAGACCTTGAGGTCGAGATGCTGGATACTATCAATGAACTGGGTATAGGCCCCGGAGGTCTTGGCGGAGCAGTGACTGCACTGGCAGTCAACATTGAGACTTACGCCACACATATAGCAGGGCTGCCTGTTGCAGTCAACATTTGCTGCCACGTAAACAGACATGCCAGACGGGAGATATGATGGTTGAAGGAAATATCAATACAATAGAAAAGCACGTTTCTTTGCCCCTTGACGCTGATGTGGCAAAGGATCTTCGTGCAGGTGAATATGTTTATCTGACCGGCGAGATGTACGTTGCGAGAGATGCTGCACACGGCCGGCTGATGGATCTTATCAATAAGGGGGAAAAGCTCCCCATCAACATAGAGGGCGAGACCATTTATTATATGGGACCTTCTCCCGCAAGAGAAGGCCGAGTGATCGGTTCTGCCGGGCCTACAACCGCCGGGCGAATGGACAAATACACTCCTACACTGTTGGACATGGGGCTTCGCGGAATGGTTGGCAAGGGCAAGCGCACACCCGAGGTGCTTGATGCCATTAAGCGCAACGGCGCGGTTTATTTTGCCGCAGTCGGTGGTGCAGGTGCCCTTCTTTCCAAATGCATCACTTCTTCAGAGATCGTCTGCTACGAGGATCTTGGAGCTGAAGCGATCCGCAGGATAACCGTAGAAAACTTTCCGGTCATCGTAGTGGCCGATCATATCGGAGGATACCTTTACTAATGTCTGAACCCAATATTTTAGGAACAAAACCGGAGGGAGCGCTTTTGCGCCAGTTCGCCATTCCAAGCATAATCGCTATGCTGGTAGGCTCCCTCTACAATATAGTAGATCAGTTTTTCATAGGAAATACTGTTGGCGAGCTGGGCAATGCCGCAACCAACATCACCTTTCCTTTTTCTATAAGTTGTATTGCCCTGGCCCTGATGTTCGGCATCGGAGGAGCCTCTGCCTTCAATCTGTCCATGGGAGAAGGAGAGCCTGACCGGGCCAAGCACTACATCGGTAATTGCGTTACCCTGTCCATAGCGTCAGGACTTATTCTTACCATCATAGTGCTTTTGTTTACAAAGCCTCTTCTCATAGCTTTCGGATCACCGGACGAAGTACTCCCCTATGCACTGACCTACGCCAGGATCACCGCTTTCGGCTTTCCTTTCCTGATCCTTTCCGCCGGCGGAGCACATATACTGCGCGCGGACGGCAACCCTCGGATGACCATGGTGGTTAATATCACCGGAGCCGGGATCAATACCATACTTGATGCGATCTTTGTTTTTGTTTTGGGTTGGGGAATTGCCGGTGCCGCTATTGCCACGGTCATTGGCCAGGCTATCTCGGCAAGTATCGTTCTTGGCTATCTGCCTCGCTTTCGGACAGTACCTCTTACACGGGATACCTTTGTTCCCAATACCGAGTCCGTCGGACGCATCGTAAGTCTGGGCATGGCGCCTTTTTTCAACCAGATGTCACTTATGATCGTTCAGGTTGTTACCAACAATCTGTATAAGCACTACGGCGCTGCATCCATCTATGGCGAGTCAATACCCATTGCGGTTGCCGGCATCGGAACCAAGATCTTCCACGTAGCCGGATCCTTTGTTATCGGTATCTCCCAGGGACTGCAGCCCATTGCCAGTTTTAATTACGGTGCCCGGCAGTATGACCGTGTCAAAAAATCCTACATGATCGCCATAAAGTCTGCTGCCGTGATCTGCATCATCTTTTGCGTGCTGTTTCAGGCCTTTCCTGATAAACTGATAGGGATATTCGGTAACGGAACCGATCTATACGTGGAATTCGGTGTCAAATATGTGCGGATCTGTCTGTTTCTGATCTGCATCTTTTTCATGCAGCCTATTACTTCCAACTTTTTTACTGCTATCGGCATGCCGAAAAAGGGAGTTTTTCTGTCCCTTACGAGACAGATCATCTTCCTTCTTCCCTTGCTTTTCATACTGCCTATATTTTTCGGGATCGACGGGCTTTTGTACTCCATACCCATTGCCGACTTTTCCGCAGCGTTGGTTTGTCTGGTGATGATCATTCATGAGATGAAAAAAGAAAAATACCAGCAGTCCTCATGGTATGGTCCTGAGGACGACTGATATTCTTAAATGTGATCGCGTATAATGCCTATTATTTCGGCTATCTTCGCCGGATCCTTGCGCTTGTCGGTTTCCACTCCGCTGGAAATATCGACACCCCAGGGATGTACCGTGGAGATGGCCGTTTTTATATTGTCCGAACTCAGACCACCTGCCAGGATGAATCTTCGCGAATCCGAAGCACTTGTACCGGGTGAACTTGGCTTGGCTGTCGCAGTTGTACCGGATGCACTTGGATTTATACCGGATGTTCCGAGTGCACATGGCTCGAGGATCGACCAGTCAAAGGAGGTTCCTCCGCCCAGTCCCGCATCCAACAGGATCTCATCTGCGGGAGAACTCATAGCCATTTTAACATCCTCAGGACTTCTGACCACAAAAGCTTTGAACACCGGCTTACCGGTCGCGTCCTGAATATATCTGATATAAGACTCGTCTTCATGACCGTGAAGCTGGGCTATGGAGATCACGTTTCTGTTTAATAGATCTATCACCAGCTCCTCCGGCTGATCAACAAAGACACCCACCGGGACAATGTCCGGTATCAGACTTGCTGTCAATCCTGCCACTTGCTCCGGCGTACGGGAGCGATGGCTTTTGGGAAAGTTGATTATAAAGCCTGCGTAATCCGGTCTGTACTTGTTTATTGTCTCTATATCCTGCGGTTCCATAAGACCGCAGATCTTGATACGTGTTGCGCTCATTATTTCACCCACGGAGTTCTGCCAATGTCTTCTTTTTGTCCGTACTCCTCATAAGTGTCTCTCCGATAAGGATGGCATCTACTCCGATCTCTCTGAGCCGCGCAACATCCTCCGGAGTTTTTATCCCGCTTTCCG
>JAEEGL011729147.1_pt1 | contig 10267 bp, 7 predicted proteins | sample 9134231 | NCBI WGS metagenome assembly JAEEGL01 (sample SAMN16246548, study PRJNA631951) | gut metagenome | biome: gut microbiome; feature: rumen; material: fiber-attached | host: Bos | place: Iran: Karaj | collected 2018-10 | reverse complement strand
GAAGACTTCCGCAGCATGATGACTATGCTGGTTGAACGAGAGGACTCACAATATAGCTACAGGAATACTCTGATTGCTATGGATGGAGACAAGGTCGTTGGCATTTCCGTCAGCTATGACGGTGGCAGACTACATGAGTTGCGTAGCGCTTTCATCAATGCTGCCAAAGAATGTCTCGGCAAGGATCACTCTGGCATGGATGATGAGACACAGGCAGGGGAACTCTATCTTGACTCATTGGCCGTTCTGCCAGAATATCGTCGCCAAGGAATTGCCAGCGCTTTACTGTTGGCCACCAAAGAGAGAGCTGATCAATATGGGTTGCCTTGTGTTGGTCTCCTGGTTGATAATGATAACCCCGATGGTGAAGCACTTTATTCTTCCGTCGGTTTCCGATATGTTGGAGATAACCGATGGGGAGGTCATCCTATGAAACACATGATTCTATAAATTACAAAACCTTTCTTTCAGACGGGTGTTGCGTTTCAGCACCACCATATTGTGGATGGCATAGGCCAGGTCTTTCGTTCTGCCGTCGAGCATGAAGGTGCCGGATGAAGTACCGGCTCAGTATTTAATACGCGTAAACTAATCCGTACTCCTCATGTAAACGACGGAGGGTACCGTCCGATTTCATTTGGCGGATGGTGGTATTGACTATTTGTAGCAGGTCTTCCTGACCCTTACGCATCAGCACGCCGATTTCTCCGTGGGTGAAAGGCGTATGAAGGAGCGGTGCAGCGAGGCGTGGGTCATTCTTAACGTACCATGGAGCCTCAGTGATTTCGGTGATCATCACGTCAGCATTACCCTCGGCCACTTGATTGGGGATTTCCTCGTTCTTCTGATAGACGATGATAGTGGCGTGGGTAAGATTCGCCTTGGCGAATTTCTCGTTTAGCCCGCCGGGATTCACCATCACACGTACTTCCGGCTTGTCTAAATCTGCAAGGGATTTGTAGAGGTCGGCTTCTGACGAGCGGCAAAGGATGGTCTTTCCATTAGCTAAATAGCCCTCACTCATCAGCATCGTCTCCTTTCTCGTATCGGTAATCGTGATGCCACCGATGGCGAGGTCGAAAGTCTGCGGTTCTGTCAGCACATCAGCAGTCAACGTTGGCCATGAGGTTCCGACGAACTCTATGCCTACACCGATACGCTCGGCTATCTTCTTTGCCATCTCAATGCCGAAACCCCAGTAGTTGCCGTCGGCCTCACGATACGAGAGAGGGCGATAGTCGCCCGTGGTTCCCACCAGCAACTTGCCTCGCTCAGTGATGCGTTGTATGGTGGGCTGCTGCGTGTCAGCAACAGGGTTGTCATCACTGCTGGTGCAGCAAGTAGTTATGCAAGCGGAGCTTATGAAGAAGATGGCGACAAGCACCCAAATCCATGTTTTACTTTTTTTCATATGTTTCATAAACCACATTTTTCTGCGCAAAGATAGTGATAATTACGGAAAAACTCAAATAAAATTTGGTTTTTCACACAATTTTCGCCATTTGCAGGATTGATGGCCACGATACTGCCTGTCTTGCCCTGCTCTTCTCCAAGTTGCTGTAGCATTGGGCGTATGGTTAGTTTGCCGTCTGTAGGTAGTCCCTGAGCATTTATACAGCAAGAGGCCGTCAGCAGCTCGGCTATGATCAATATTAATCTCGATTTCATGTCGTCAACTTGATTTCCATTGTTGTTTTCTGCACCTTCATCCCCATGTTTCTATAGAACTGTAAAGCAGGGTCATTGCCTTCCCACACATTCAGGGTGATATTGTTGCAGCCGATAGTCTTGGCATATTCGCGGACATGCTCGTATAGTGCCTTGCCTACATGTTTTCCACGGGCTTTCTCGTCAACGCATATATCATCAATATATAGCGTCTTGATGTCTTCCAACAACAAGTGGTCTTTGACCTCAGAAACCTGGCAGAAAGCATAGCCCCATACGCCACCTTCGTCATACACGAATATGGGTTTGCTGCTGTCGTCGAGCATGGATTCGAGTTCCTGCTCGTTGTATTTGGTAGTGTGAGGTTTGAACAGATCCGGGCGCAGCACATGATGCACCATGTTCACCTGATGTAATAACGCTATAATGCGCAGAATGTCCTCTTTGTTTGCTTTTCTAATCATGATTCTTTTCTTTTGAAGATTTTTATATACTTTATTTCTCGCAGAGCCAGTATTCCGACAGACCGTTTACCATGCGATGCTTAAAATTGAAGCGGAAATTGTTCATAGCCTTGCCAAGCAGGGTAGGGGTAGCTCGTTTGGCATCGAAATAGGCATATCGGCTGGCGAAGAAGGAGAGAATCTCTGTGGTTCCCCACCAGCGGCCTTCACCGTCTTTTGGTTTGCGGAAACTCTCGTTGATCATCTCCACAAGGTCAACGGTGCGCTGATAGGGCACGTTTTCCTCAATCAGAGTTTGTATCTCGTCGTCCTCCAGCCAGAACCGCTCTCCATTATTAAATAGGTGTAAGGCCTGGGCGTAGAGCTGTTGATGGTTGAGATTATCTGTGAAGTCGATGTTCTTGCCATTTGGAATGCCTACACATACGAAACGGCGCGAACCCGTGGGATCAACCAATGGCTGCATCTGATTGGTGGTGCCGATAAACGAGGTGTAGCGGCGATATTGCTTGATGGTCTTGCCGTATGGCGGACGGAATTTTACGTCGCTCGACGACAAGAGATATTTCAGCACAATCTGCTGCGAGTTTGTGGTCTTGTCGAACTCATCGATATTGATGAGTGCAAACGAGGTAAGCGCAATGTTCAGATCAAACTCATTCTTGAAGTTCAGCTTGTCATTATAGTAGTCGCGCAGTTCTGGTGGCAGCAATATCTTGCAGAAACGTGTCTTTCCACAGCCCTGACGGCCAATCAGAAGTGGCGTTAAAGCGTTGCCAGTCAGTTGCTTATCGCTCTCTCGCCACTGGGCTACCATACCAACGAGCCAATACCTGAGATATTTCTCCCAATGCGGTTGCTCTGTCGGCACGCGGGCTGCAAGTTCCTTGATTCTGTCTTGTCCGTCCCACTGAGGTAACTTGTCGAGCCATGTGTTTATAGGGTCATATTGATCAATGCGGTTGGAGTCGATGAATCGGTTCACATCCTGATCCCACGATTTCAGACCTTGCTCACGTGCCTCGATGGTCATATCGTTGCGAACCTCTATGGTCAGAGGCTTAAACGTCTGGTCTTCAGAATATTTCATGCGGTATTCAGCCACTCCTGTCATAAGATTCTTACGCATATCATAGTTGGCTGTGAGGAATATTTCTGTTCGCATGGTCTGTAGTGTCTCCTGAGGCACACTCTTCAGCGGCTTCATCTTGTGTTTCTTGCGATATTCCTCCATCAGCGTCACCTCATAAGTGGTGGCAAAAACGCTCTTCACCAGGTCTGGATCATTATGAAAAAGCGGATGCTCGAGAGTCATCCCTTGGGCATGTGAGAGCGGAATGCCCTGTTCGAGCGACTTACGTGCAATCTGCTGTAACAGCTGCATCTGACGGTCCTCGTCTGGCAGGTCGAAATAACCTCCCAATACCTCGCGGAGGATGAATACCCAGTTGAAATGATAGGTGCGCTTGATGGTGCGCCCAGGCATCAGCATGTCGCTCTCCCATGAGATGGGCGTAGGCTCAAGCTGTTCGTGCTTCTCAGTATCTGCCTTGAAAGGTCGTGCTTCAGGATTGAAATACATCTCTGGATCGGCACTAAGATACACAGTCCTTTCAAGCGTCGGCTCCAGATACTCTATCTCTATTCCAAACTGGTTCTGATATGCCCTCCTTGCCGTCTCATACAGATTCTTATGAAACTGCCGCATTTCGTCTTCCTTGTCCGGCAGCCTGGTTTCTTCCATCTTACCTCTTCCATCTTCCTTCGCGAACAACTCCCCTCGGCAGACAATCTTCACGCTCTTACCCGATGCACCTAAAAACGCCATCACCGTCTCGTCCATCCTCGCTGCCTGATTTCTTACCTGTACAGCCTCTTCATATGTATTCAGTCTGTTAACCTCAACTACCACCAGCCCATTATACCTCAGACCTTTCTGCATCTCCTTATAGTTCATGCATTCGGCAGCAAAGAGAATTCGTGGCAGATTTACCGTGTGTTGCTTCTCATCGACAACTATCTGCCCGTCGCTCATCCTCTGAGGCTTATAGAACTGGTAATTCAGTCGCAGATTGAATACCTTGCTCTCTTCAGGGCTCTTGCGTATCATGTCAGCAAGTTCCGACAACTCCAGACGCTTAATTACCTCTTTCTTACGCGAGATTTTCAATAGACTTACTTTCATATCATTATCTTTTTTATTCTAAAATTTACTTCTACCTCTACTAATTTTTCATAAAACGTCTGCAAAGATACTGATTTTATTGGTATTTTGCAAATTTTTCCCTAATTATTTTCATCTATTTTGCTTCTACTTATCTTCTACTTATCATCTACTTTACATCTATCGCTCATCGGCCTCACATCTGTCACTCATCTACATATCCTATAACCACCATCTGCTTATCATCTATGTACTAACTCCGTTTCCCCTACTACCTAACTGATTTCAGATGCCGTACTTGCAACTTTTCTCCTTAATCCTTCCTTCGAAATTCTCGAGAGAATTTAGAGCTTACCCCGTACCTATCATTTGTTAACCCCGTAGCAAACCCTTAAATTCTCTCGAGAATTTATTTGCAACCTCCCTTACAAAATATTCCAAGTCGGTATCTTTATATCCGTTACCCTACCACTTAAGCATCACCAGATTACTTATCAAGCTGAATTATTGACAATAAATAAGTTTTGTAGATGTTATATAGAAGTTATGTAGAGAATAAGTAGAAGTAAAATAGATGTAATTATTTTGCTAAACTATTCATATTTAAGTAGATATGTAGATTGTTGTAGATGTAGATATAAATTTCTATTTTATCAAACTAAATACGAACTGTTGATTGCGGTATTCCCAATGGACTACATGAAAGCGGATTAGGCGAGCCAGAAGGATGATGACCTTCGGGCGCGGTAGACGGGATCGACGTACAATGAGATTGAGCGTAAGGCTCTGGTCTTGCAGAATACTGAGTATCTTTCTGACAGAATCTGTATATGTCAGCATGGTACCTTGGGAATTCTGCGACTCGCGCCAAATGGCTATGTGTACAGGTGAAGCAACAATATTCTCGTCAGCAATACGGATATACGCTCTTGGCTTACTCTCATCATCGACAACGCAGATTGGACGACGGTCGGATGGGGGAACGGTGGCTACAACGATTGTACGTCCATCTATATGATATGTGTCAAATTTAATGCTGGCCTCTGGACGACAATAGCGGTAGGCGGCCTGGTGCATCATGTAGATCTCCTCCTCGTCACGTACACCAGACATGTTGCCGTCATCACGAACACCAATCAGTAGCCTTCCGCCATCTGTGTTGGCAAATGCCGATACTGACTTTGCCAGCTTCAGGGCATCGGACACGCGATACTTAAAGTCCTGCTGCTGGTGTTCGCCCTCTTTGATGAGTGATTGGAGATAGTATTTGTCGTCCATTTAATCTGCCGCAAAGATAATAATAATTATCGAATTATTGGCATTTTTATATGTCAATCGAACAAAAATGACATTTTTTGCTGATGATGGACAACAATTGTCTGACAAAATAGGTGTTGGCTCTTACCGTTCATCTTAATACCTACTTTTGATTAATCGTCTTCTGAAATCGTAATTGGGTGTGTCAATATGAAATGCCCTACTTTTGGGTATTGCACAGTTCGTGAAATCACCGTACCTTTGCACCCAGAAATTATAACCATTAATGATAAGATAAAAATGAATTGTTGTGGACGATATTGTGAGCGTAAGGCTTCTTGTAACGGGAAGTGTGGCAGTTGCACGAAGGCTCAATAGGGATAATAGGTAAGATGAATCATATAAGTATTTGTTTAGTTGAAGAGGACTTGTCGTGAAGATAAGTCCTTTTTTTTAAATTTTTCCGAAAAAATTTGGAAGTTTCAAAATTTTTACTTATCTTTGGCGCGGTATATTGATCAATAATGAAGCTTATGAAACGACATCTACTACTTTTGATTTCAGTTTTTGCCCTTGTATCAGCGTCTTGGGCAGACCAAATTACACGTGAGCAGGCTCTTACCAGAGCTCAGCAGTTCCTTAACCAGAAAGGTTTGTCTCGTTCTCTTAAAGTTGCAGAAACTCAGATGTCTCGTGCCCGTGCAAGAGGCAAAAGTACACCTGACTATTATTATGTTTTCAATGCAGGCCAGAATCAGGGCTTTGTCATCATAAGCGGTGATGACCGCACAGAGACAGTCCTTGGTTATTCGGATAGGGGAGCATTTGATATTGAAAACACTCCACCGAATATGGCAGCATGGTTAGAAGGATATGCAGCACAGATTAAGTATCTGCAAGAGAATAATATAACTATAGCAAAGAAAGCTGTTACAAGGTCTTCATATGCATCAGTCTTACCGTTTGTAAAGGTGCATTGGGATCAGAATTCACCCTATAATAAATACTGCGTTTTGGATTTGCCAACCACAGGCAAACATATACAGGCTCCAACAGGTTGTGTTGCTACAGCGATGGCACAGGCAATGTCTGTGTATAAATATCCATCGGCCACTACAGCTGAGATTCCTGCTTATAGGAAGAATTTTGGATCTGATGGTTATGCATCTTATGAGGCAATACCTGCAAACACCACTATTGACTGGGCAAATTTGGATGTGTTAAACTATAATGGCAGTGAGGCTGCTGACAAAAAAGAGGCAATTGCTAATCTTATGTCATATTGTGGACGCTCTGTTGAAACGCTTTATAATGGTAATGCGTCTTCTGCATTAGTAGCGGATGTCGCTAATGCTCTTAAAACATATTTCGGATATGGGAAACAAACTGTATATAAGAAACGTAGTTGGAGCAGTGATGAGGACTGGAATTTGATGATATATAATGAAGTTGCTGCTAATAGACCTGTTATTTATGGTGGACAGACAGCTGAAAATAATGGTGTTGGACATGCTTTTATAATCGATGGATATGATGGTGGAGAAGACGCATTCCATATTAACTGGGGATGGGGGCAATTGTCGTCAAGTCCTGATGGATACTTTAAACTGTCGGCATTAACACCTGCGGTTCAAGGTACAGGAGGTTCAAGAAAAGGATACAATTTCTCTCAGGAGGCAGTTATAAATATAGCAAAAGGAGACGGAACCTTTTCTGAGCAGGTTAGGCTGACTACTGAATCTCTTGGATTATCTGACAAATCTGTTTTCGATAAGGAAGGAACACAATACTTTATATCATTCAAGGCCAAATTTGTCAGTAGACTTGCTAATACATATGATATTTCTTGCAACTTCGCTATTTACAAAGATGGGAAGTTTATGGAATATCTGAATCCCAATGGGGCATATCAAACGTTCAGTTCGTTTACTATTTCAACCTATTTCCCTGCTAGTGGGGAAATGAAGATGTATGTTCCATACTGGGATGGTACGACATTATACAATGCTTTTAGTACTCCTGGTACATATAAGATTGTCCCAGTAAGTAGGGAGGCCTCCTCTAAAGAATGGCTGGAGAATGAGGGCAGTGATAAATATTATCTAACTGCTGTCTGCACAGATACAAAATTAACTCTTTATTTAGGTGAACCATCAACAAATCCTGATTCAGAGGTGACAGATGCCCTGAGAAATGAACTGAAGGATAAGTTAGAGAGTTTAAAGAACAAGATAACAGGAAAGCAAGAAAAAGTAACAGCTAATGCTACAGAAACAGAAAATCTGAAAAGTTCTATAGCTTATGCAAGTGCGACTGTTAGTGAAGTGGACAGCAAGCTTACAGCTCTTAAGACTTTGATAGATGAAAACGAACTATTGTCAGAAGCTCAGAAGACTGATTTTTCAAATAAGATTGCCGAACTGATGACGAAGAAGAATGAGTTGGTGTCGACGCTGGATCAGTGTAAAACTAAACTCGAATCAATGAAAGTAGCAAATGATAATCTGAAAAAGCAATTGGACGATGCTCTTAAGATTGTTAATGAACAAATAGCAGGCGTTAGTGGAATCACTACTACAAATGCTCTTAATGCGGCTAATGCCAAGGTTACTGAACTTGATGGACTGGTTGATGGATATGATGTTGATAAAGTGACAACAGCCATCAATTCTGCGAAGGATTGTTTGATCTTTGTTGATGTTAACACTCTCTCAGAGTCGGTTAATGCCATTGATTCCAATATAGTCAAGGCTATTGCCGATGCGGAAGCAGCTGTGGAGAAGGAAAAGAAAGAACTTGAGGCTGCAAAAACCAGCATGAAGGAGGCTATAGAGGCTATAAGTAAGGCTGCTGACGATAAGACGGCTTTGGTGGAAAACAACAATAAGACAATTGCTACTCTTTACGAGAATGTTAAGAAGGTTACAGATGCGGCAAAAACCGTAAGCGAAAAGATTGCAGATATCAAGAAACTCCTTGAAGACAAATATATCTCAGAGGATCAGAAGAAAGAGTATCTTCCTGTACTTGAGAAATATGTAAAGGACCTTGAAAATCATAAGAAGTCTTTGGAAGAACTTTCAACGAAATTGGCTGAGAGAGAGAAAGCAAATGCCGAGTTAATTGATAAGCTTCAAGAGATCAAACGGTCATTGACAAAATTGGCTGCCAAGGTTGATGCTGTAACAAAGATAGACCAGGTTGAGGCTTTGAAGACTGATGCAGAAACGCTTAAGGCAGCTGTGGAGGCTGTTGATGATGCTGCGATGAAGAAAGATCTGGATGCATTGCAGGAGGTCATGAAGACCCTTGCTTTAGATGATACTGTCACAGTTCTTGATGTACTTCAAAAGGCAATTCAGACTTTGATTGACACAGCCAAGTCGGATGAGGAAAAGGAAAAAGAAGCCAAGAAACTTGCTGAGGCTAAGGAAAAGTGTAACAAGGCTGTTGAGGATCTCACTAAGGTTATAGATGACCAGACGAAGAAATACAATACGATTATTGCAAGCCTTGAGGAACTTAATAAGAAGCTGAAGGAGATAGATGATTATATCAAGGAATTCCAAACAAAGGCGAAGGCTATTTCTGATATGATAGCTGAGATGAAGTTACCATCGACAGACCGTACTCGTGCTACAGCCGATGATATAAAGAAATATGAGGATGCTCTCGCAAATCTGAATGCTCAAATCGATAAGCTCTCAGAGGCAAAGACCAAAGTAGAGCAGGAGATAAAGAATATCGAAGGTCTGAAGGACAAGACTCAGAAGATTATTGATGATGCTACAAAGCTTCGTGATCAGGTTAAGAATGGTTATGCTGATGCAACCTCAACTGAAGCTGTTGAGACTATGATTACTCAGGTGACTACAGAGACAACAAGTCTGAATAGTGATGGTGCCGAGTCGATAAATGCCGTAATCGCAGACATCAATACCCAGATTGCTGCTGTTGAGGAAGAAATAAAGAGTATCAATACCGATGTGACTGATGTTAATAAGCAAACAGAAGATCTGAATAAGGAGGTCGCTTCAGGCATCGGCAATATCTCTATCGATGAGAACGACATCCTGGGTAGATACGATCTTAGCGGTCGTCCTGTGGATGCTAACTATAAGGGAGCGATGATTATCAGAATGACAAATGGTAAAACAATAACAATATTTAAACGTTAAATTTTAAAATCAAACGAAAATGAAAAAGTTTATTCTTATGATGGCTATTGCCATTACCGCTAGTGTTTACACAACTGCACAGGCTCAGGATGTTATTACCGATCCAGCTCAGCACGAGGCTGCTATCAAGGCTCAGAAGGAAGCTGAGAAGGCTGCCAAGAAGGAGCAGAAGGCTCTTGAGAAGAAGCAGAAGGAACAGAGAAAGAAGGAGAAGGCTATCAAGAAGCACAACGATGCAGTGAAGAAGGCTAATAAGGCTGCAAAGGATGCTGAGAAAGCTCAGGAAAAGGCTCAGAAGGCCGCTGAGAAAGCAGCTCAGAACCCTGACGACCTGAAGCTTCAGGCAAAGGCTCAGAAGGCCGCTCATAATGCTACTAAGGCAAGAATAAAGGCCGATAAACTGGCAAAGAAAGTAGATTAAACGAATTAGGCCTCTCAAATCTGAGAGGCCTGATTCTTTATTTGTATTGACGGAGGGCTGCTATCAGTTCTCCGTTTTCTGTCTTAGTACCTATGGTGATTCTAAGGCAGTTCTG
>JAEEGL011165531.1_pt1 | contig 10267 bp, 8 predicted proteins | sample 9134231 | NCBI WGS metagenome assembly JAEEGL01 (sample SAMN16246548, study PRJNA631951) | gut metagenome | biome: gut microbiome; feature: rumen; material: fiber-attached | host: Bos | place: Iran: Karaj | collected 2018-10 | reverse complement strand
AGATCAAGCAGTTTATTGAAAAATGTCTCCATCTATTGTATCTCAGTGCTAAATAATCTTTTCATCACTCGTCATTCATGGTCAAGAGCTGTCTGTACGGCCATCGACGAGTCTTCACAAAGTGCAAAATTAAGTATTTTCTCGCAATTAACAATACCTAGAACAAAAAAACCTGCGATAGACAGTAGTGAGCAAATCACCCGGCAAATCACCCTTAGAGACACATCTTGTCTTTTTTAGACTGCAATTTAACCCAATCTCTTATATTTTTTCCAATTATAATTATAAAAAACTAATACGGCTATCATCATCAGTATTGACCCAATATGCCACCATGACCAACCAATTTCAGACCAGGTGAAAAATAAGACCCCAACCTGAAGCAATAGAGCAATGATACTGATAGCTAGATAGTAATCGGGTATAAATGAGAATAAACTTTTCTCCCCAGGTTGATACGGTAAGCTTTTATTATTCGTTGACTCTGATTCCCCATTACCTTTTCCGGGATTCCCATCCTCTCTGTCTTCACCATCTTTCAGACCTTTGATTATTAAGTTATAGTCAACATCATCATAATACTTTTTTCTGATCCTGTCAATGACGAAATGGTCACGGCGTTGAGTATAACCGTAAATGATTGAGATTATTGAAATTGAAGCAAGCATTATCTCCACTAAAATCGTCACTGCGATAAAAGCGTGGACACCCCCTTCTTTGACATTGATACTAACATATCTATCATAATCAACGACATTAACATAGTTCACATAAATGTAGCCATAAGCGGCGAAACAAAACCCTATAGTTGCGATGAAGTAAATCAAGTTATGGCTCTTGTTATTATCTGCCTCGGCATACTGCTTGTGCAATTGCAAATCGAACTCCTTATGACCATCAGTATTGCCCGAAGCCTCAGCAGGGTTCTTCTCTTGAGTGATATTGACTTTCAGCTCTCCCGAAATTTTATTATCCATTTTACCGTTTATGATAGCCTTAATTTTGTCCATTAACTCACACATATTCATCTTGTAATTATGAGGTTTCTATGCTATTAACCGCCCAATTCTTTGAGACGATCCTTATAACGTTGAGCGATTCTATTGTGTCTGCTTTTTTGAGCTACGCTCCATTGAGAGGAATTCATTTTTTTATCAAAATTCTCCACCTGACTTTTCAATGAGTTATACTCATCGTAAGCGTCCATATCTCCGTTGATTACCTTGTTGATTGCAGCAATGTATTTGTTCACCAAAGCCTCGTAAGCGTCAATCTGTGCATCACGAGCTGCTGCACTTGTTTGAGTGTTGTTCGCGGTGGTTCCCGTTTGATTTACATCATAGTCAGCATCACCATATTCATCGTTGAAAGAGTCATCCGCAATCATCCGATCCATGATGTCTTTATCAGCTAATGCGAAGGTGCGCTCACGTCCTTTAGAGTCCGTGAAAGTACCCAAGAAAGATGAATCTATTAACTCGCCATGAAAGTGTCCTGTGGTTTCATCATTGTCATTCTTCTCAATAAGATCTATAACTCCCTTTTTAAATGTTCCTGTTAATGTCAATTTTGAGCCAGGACCTTTTTTGTCATAATAATAACTGCCTTTCACGCGATTGCCATAGAAATCAAGGTTCATTGTAATGGGAAGTTCTTCGATTGATCCAACAAGTGTAAGTGATTCATCTGGTTCTTCGTCAAGTTCTTCACCGCTTTTTTTAAGGTCTTCGTATGGCTTCAAGACTTGCAACATCTTGATGGATTGTCTCTCATGCGCATGGGCATTCATCAACAGACTCTCAAGAGCTGACTTAAGATTGATTTGTGTAGTATCAAGGGGTTGAGTTATGCTATCGAGTGCTGCTTGTAGCTTATCGGCCGCATCATCCCACGCCGCTTTATCCCAAGAGTCGCAATTCTTGTCAACCTCTTGACTTAACCTTTCAATTACACTAATTGGATCTGTTTTCTCCGCCTTTTGCTCACAAGCAGTAAACATCAGGCAAATCACGGAGATCATCATTATAAAAACATATCTTCTTTTCATCTCATTGTTATAATAATCTAGTTATACATTATCACAAAGGGCATTATATCCATTGATTGCATTAATGCCTCTTACGACTATTTGATTTCTTCGCGGGCGTTGTAACGGTTGTGTTGTTAGAACTCTTAACCGTCCCTGTTGTTTTTGTCGTTGCTTTAGACGATGCAGGTTTATCTGAAAGAGCGAGGCGCACACCAAATGCAGAAAGGGGTTTACTGACCATTGGCTTAATTCCTGTTCTACAGGTATTACGAAAAAACCTACCTGGCTTTGTGTAATCGTATACGCTATTGTCATCTGTATTCCAGTATCCTCCACGAACAACACGATAGGTACCTTCGCTAGGTCCAGAAGGATTATCACAGGGCGAATCTGAATACTTTCCATACCAGTCATAACACCACTCATATACATTGCCACTCATGTCATAAAGGCCCAATTCATTGGGAAGTCTTGTCGCTATAGTCAGTGGCGGTATAGTTGATAAGACGGCTTCAGAACGTTCTTTATAATGAGTCACATCTCCGTATTGATTACTTCCAGAATATTTGAACCCCTTGCTCTTATTTCCTCCTCTGGCAGCATATTCCCATTCTGCTTCTGTTGGCAAACGGAAGTTTTCCCCAGTAAGACTATTTAATTTTTTTATGAATACTTGACAATCAAGCCAGCTAATAGTTTCTACTGGAACGATTCTGATATTATTCCTTTTTCCATTTGGATCACCTTTGTAAGTGCTGGGATTATTGCCCATAACAGCTACCCACAATTCTTGTGTCACTTCGGTTTGGCCTATGTAATAATCTGATAATGTCACTTGATGGGCTGGTTTCTCGTCATCATAAGCATCATCTTCTTGTTCGCTTGTCGCACCCATTGTAAATGATCCGCCAGCTACTTTAATCATATTGAAGCGCACACCATTCACATTGATAGTTTTGCCATCGATTTCATCATTTAAAGGATTGTAATTAAAGAAGAGACCGCTCCAGAATGGGGCTTCCTTGTATTTATTAACAGATTTTTCAGGTACCTGCAAGAAACACTCCCTTTGATGTTTCCAAAACATCTGTTTATCAGGTTTGTCCACTATTGGCGGATTATCTGCCAAACATATTATAGTATCAAGATTAGAACTTAAAGCTTGAAGCCCAAGATGCTCCACCCCTGATCCAATAGTTATTTTTTTTAAACCAATAAAATCAAAAAAGGCTTTTGTATCTATTGTTTTAACGGTATTTGGTATGATCACTTCATACGCATCATTCCTTTCTCTAAATGCTTCTTCAGCAATAGCTATTACCTTATAAGTATTATTTTTATAGACTATCTCAGGTGGAATTTTAATAACTCTTTTATAAACTCGAGGTGCTCTACTTGGTCGGGCTACAACTTCGACACATGCAGTTGTTCCATCTTGAACAATATTGTAAAACAAATCATCTATTTCTATATCTTGTGCATTGGCTGAACAACAAAAGATAGCGAAAAGTAAGAAAAAAAATATTTGTCTCATGTTTTCATTATATTTTTATTTATGGTCAACCTTATTCGTAATTTATGAGATTCAATTATCGACCATTGCGAGTCGATAGCCTTCAAGTGATGAGTCAGATTGCGGTGTTGCAGATGATGTAAATAAGCAGTTATTGGAATTGTCTGCATAAGATCCACCCATATATACATAAGTTATGTCCACTCCTTGCCCTAAGGACGAAGGACTCTTAATAACGCACAATTCTCTTACGTTACCAGTCATATCATAGATGCCCAATTGGTTTGGCATCCTCATTCCAACCTCATGAGGGGTTTCATTACTATTCCCATTATACCAGGCGACTTCATTTATATTGTCACTTCCTGAATAGGAGTATAAATTTTTCTTTTTGCCTCCAAATGCTGCGTATAGCCATTCGTTTTTATTTGGCAAATAAAACTGTTTGCCTGTCAATTCATTTAATCTTTTGATAAAATCTTCAAACTTAACATAACTAATTCTTTGTAACGGTAGATTCTTTCCTTTAATCTTGCTAGTATTATTATTTTCACCCATGACCGCTTCCCAAAGGCCTTGAGTGACTTCGGTCATTCCAATATAGTACGAGACCCCTTCAACTTCACCCTTAACTTTTATCATCTTAAACTCGACATCCTTAATAGTAAACGTCTGGACATCAGGTGTATTCGGTGTCATTTTTTTTGATTCTATGGATTGCTTGTTTTCTATTTGTTTCTCATTGTCCATTGCAAGACGAAATCCCAATCCAGATTTACGATCATTTGGATAATTTTTGTTCTTTACACTGACCAAACATACATTCTCTTCGTTAACAAAACAACCGCCTCTTGACAAATGACTATAACCCATTTGCAATTTTGCCGTTGCCTCATCGTCATCACACCATTCCCACACGTTACCTGTCATGTCATATATGCCAAGCTGATTTGGCTGCTTAGTGGCCACTTTATGAGTGGTTCCTCCACTATTTCCTTTATACCAAGCTATCTTATCAATGTAATGACTTCCTGAGTAGGAGAAGTCTGCTTTTTTACTGCCCCCATAAGCAGCAAATTCCCATTCTGTCACATTTGGTAAACGGAATTTCTTGCCTGTTAACTGATTCAGTTTGGTAATGAATTGTTGGCAATCGTTCCATGAAACTTGTTCAACCGGCAGGTTGTCACCCTTGAACTTGCTTGGATTATTGCCCATCACCGCTTTCCAGAGTGCCTGGGTGACTTCTGTCATTCCTATTGAGAACGAGGCTCCGTCAACATGAATCATCTTAAAGCTGACACCTTTTACTGTAAAAGTCTGACCATTCGATGACGTTTTCTGTGAAGTTGTTGATTGTGTTTTAGCTGATGTTGTCCCCTTTGAGGCTGTAGATTTCTTTTTGACTTGCGTCTTTCTAGATTTCACTTGAGGATTTGCTGCATCAAGCGTTATTGCAGTTCCTGCAACAGCAAACAGCATTACCAAGCACAGCAAGATTGAATTCTTAAACTTCTTCATAGTCATGGAATGATTCTTATTTGTTCTGTGCCTACGTCCTTTCAAGCGATTCGGCGGTCTCTGGTCGGGTTGCCTGCAAATTTAGGACGATAAGGCAAATATGAGACTGTGTTTTCTGGTTCTTGTTGGTTCTATCTGAAAAAAGAACCAACAAGAGCTGGAGTGGTGTTGCGGATTGTCGTGGATTGATGTAATTTTGCGGGAAATTGAAATGGATTGCATGGAAATGGAGCAAGAACATTTAGCGGCGCTAAGGGAGGCGGTGGAGAATCGCTACGGACAGTCGATGAATTCGCCCAGTGACTTTGCCGGGCTGTGTGACCAGGTGGCTCTAGTGCTGGGCGAACAGATCTCGATGAGCACGGTGAAGCGTGTGTGGGGCTATGTGACGGGCTATGCCACCATCCGCGTGAGCACGCTAAACATCCTGTCACGCTATGCTGGCTGCCGCGACTGGCGGGACTTCTGCGACACCTTGTCAAGTCCTGACGTGAGTTCTTTCCCCACGGGCGATGTGGTGGCGTTGAGCACACTCAGGGTGGGTGATCATGTCGAAGTGACGTGGTCGCCTGGCCGTCGCATCGTGGCGCAGAATCTGGGGCAGGGACGCATGCGTGTTGTGGAGAGCCAGCGCAGCAAGTTGGCCGTTGGCACGACTTTCTCCTGCACAGGTTTTGTCAATGGAGAGCAACTGATGCTCACCCAAGTAGAAACTGCTGGCACCGACCACACCAAGACCTACGTCTGCGGCAAGCGAGGCGGGGTCACCGCCCGCATCTTGCCCGTCATCGATCCAGGACAGGACGCACGCTGAAGCCGTCGTTGACCATCGCATAGCCATATTGCATGGCACCAGGCAAGAGCAGCAGTGCGAGGCCAACAAAGCCTGAAAGATTTGTCACCTCCTCATCTCGTGGTGTTGTCATCCAGTAGTAACCCATCTGCCCCAGTTCATAATAATCATATTCATAACGGAAACCCGCCAAGGGCAGAAATATTCTGTTTTCATTGGGCCCGATGACCAGATAGCCAGGCGGTGTGCCTTCGGGGCATAGAAATGTCCACTGACAGCGGTTGAGCAACTCATCAACGTCGGCCTTGCGTGGTGTGCGCCAGCGCCCGCCCCAGTGAACGGTGGCAATGTCATACTCGGTGCCGCTATAATCCTCTTGAGACGAAACATTCCAATACCTGCTGCAACTCTTCTCATCAATTGATATCAGCCTGCCCGTAGGGTCACCGTAACCATAGAAGCCTCCTGTCATGCACAGGCTTGGACGCTCGCATCCCACGTTGAAGGGTGCCCACAGCACACTTAGCCCGAGGTCCACCGCCACATCCTCACTGATGTTGCCCGGGATGTCGTGGGGCATTGTGGGGAAAGAGTAGGAAAAACCGTCCTCGGCCACAGTGATGAAACGGGCCGTGTCGGCAGCCCAATGGTTAACCGTGTCGGCAGTGAGATAGCCGGGCAATGTGGGCGCCAACTTCGATCCAGCACCCAAGATGCGAGTGCCCCAATATCCATTTCCCAGGACAAAAGCCCCAATCACACACATTGCTGCCAACAGGAAGGTGCCTGTCCACTTAGCTGAGCGACGGGTGCTGTTCGCTGTATGGAGCAGCGACCGATGCAGCGTTTTGGCATCGGCGGGTCGCTGATTACGGTCCTGCTGCAGCAACTGACGGATTACAGGTTTGAAGCGTCGGGGCAAATCCATTTCCTGCATGATGCATCCCACAGCATACAGATCGGCCCGGCCATCGACGGAGACACCTTCTTGCCGTTGTTCGGGCGCCATATATCGCTGGGTGCCCGCCGGTGCGAGGAAGGCGCTCTGGTTGCCGGCCACCGCCAGCCCCATGTCAATGATGACCACCCTACCATCGGGTGTGACCATGATGTTAGCGGGCTTGATGTCACGGTGTACCACATTCATGCGGTGGCAATAGTCCAAAATGTCGCACATCTGCAACAGCACATCGAGTTTTTCACGCCACGGGCGAGCATCTTCAAGCCATTGCTTGAGCGTCACGCCCTCGACCCATTCCTGCACGATGTATTCGCCTCCACCCAGTTGTTGCACCTGCTCCAGCGAGACAAACCCCACGATGCCCTGATGTCGCAACATCATGCCCAGGTTGAACTCCTTGTGCAGCAGTTCACGCATCACGAGGTCGGATTCATGTTCGGGTTTTAGCCCCTTGAGCATCCACCAGCGCCCGTCACGTCGCGCCTTCACCAACCTGTTATAGCGGCTATGGCTTTTCACCGTGACCAGTGTGTCAAACGCTTTTCCTGTCATGGCATCACTCTTTGTCAAGAATCGGGCGAATGGAGAGGCAGCGATCAAGAGAAACGACATCATCCAGATCAATGATGACCGTATCAATGCGCAAGGCGTGGGCCTGTCGGCTGGCATCAGAAGTCGGCGTGCTGCTCCAATAATGCCCGACGAGGCCAATGTCATGGGCGCGGTAACGCAACCGATAACCCGCCAACGGCAAGAAAATCTCAGCACCGTTGGGACCGTGTACCTTGTAGCCTGGCGGGATGCCTCGTTCCAACATCAACGTCCACTTGCACTTGAACACCAGTTCATGCCACTCCTCGATAGTGGGCATCCGCCACCGGCCACCCCAGATGCGCCGCACAGCGTCATACTCCGTCCCCGCGATATCCATCATCGGACGGCTTGGCGGCCAATACTTGTCAACCGGTGCAAACTTCCCGACACCCAATGTGTCGCACCACATGAAGAAGCAGCCCAAATGGTTGACATTGGCATCGCCACTGCCCAGATTAAAGGGAGCCCACAGCACGCTCAGCCCCAAATCCACGGCTACATCTTCAGGAATATTGCCAGGCGGTTCCTTCTCAATTTTTGAATAATACAGGTCAGCACCTGTCAGTGTTGAGCGGAAACGATCCACGCTATCATTCTCTTTTCCCGCGGGCAACTCTACCGTGTCGTTGAAGTAGATGCCCGGCAACGGTAACGAGTCGGCCAGGGCGGCATCCTGCTTCAATGAGGCACGGTGCCCCGCCCAGAAGGCTCCTGCTGCGACCACGGCAATGAGTGCCGCAACTGATAACGGCAGCCACCACCGGTTGGGCTTGGAACTGCGCAGGACCTTGAGGACATCTTCAATTGTTGAGATTTCCCCGTTGCGGCAACGCTCATCGACAAGATTGAGCCCATGCAACTGCAAGGCATCAAAGATGCCGGCAAGAGCTTTCACATCGCTTTGAGCATCGCCATCGCAGTGGAAAGCGACCAGTTTTGCGACACGATCCTGATGAGTGACCATCACGGTTCTGGGCGACAAGTTGCCATGAACGACGCCCTTGCGATGGCAATACTGCAAGGCATCAATGATCTGGTCCAACAACTTGCGCTTCAAATCCTCATCAGGCTCTGAGCGCATGAATTCATCGAGCGTCACACCATCGATGAATTCCTCAATGATGCAATCGTCTGAAAATAACGGAGTCTGAACCATCGCCACCATGCGAGTGATGTTGGGATGGTTCAGTGTCACCACTTGGGCATATTGTTGGCGAAGCTTTTTCTGGACCTCCAGGTGACGAGAACAATCAGGATCGACACCAGTCAACGTCCACCACTGGCCATAGCGGCGAGCCCGTTTGCTGGCACAATCGGCAAGCGGACATGGCAAGTCGCTCACATCGGTGAACGACGCATTGACATTGCTGGCATCTGATTCCTCATAGAATCCGCTTCCGCTATAATAGTATTCGTCTTGCATTATATTCAAACAGCAAAAAAGCAAGGACGGTTTCCAATCCAATGTGCAAATTTAGTTATTGTTTTTGATTGGTGCAAGCATTTCATGACATGCCTGAAATAAAAAGGGCCGTACTCATAACAAAAAAATGACGGATGTCACAATTATTAAAGCAGTATGTTTTCACTTTCAGCGGTCGAAGACTTGGCGGTAGGCAGCAGCTTTTTTCTCGAGGGCAAGGGGGTATGCCCTTGATGTGGAGGGCATGCGCCACAGGGTGATGCAGTGGGTACCGACCGTGCATTCCACGGGCACGGCGATGGCGGGGACCTCGATGCCTGCCTGGGCGGCGATGACGGCGGTGGCTTTCTCGCCTGTGGTGATTACTTGGGTAATCGTGGGATGCTCATACAATAGCTGAGCCAGGTTGATGGGCTCGACAATCTCGAGGAACTTATCGCTGGCGTTGTCCTTGAGGCGGCGCACCGCCATCGCCGTGTCCCACAGGGCGATGCCCTCACGGTCCAGCAACGCCTTGATGGCACCGAGGTCGAAACGCTTCAACTCACTGTCCCACAATGCATCACGGTCGTTCATGAAGATGATGCCCATTACCCTCCAGAAGTCGTTGATGCGGTTGGGATAGAAAAACGGCATTGACCAACGCTCAGGCTTAGGCGGGAACGTGCCCAGAAAAAGGTAACGCGCACGGTCAGGAATGTAAGGAGACCACGGATGGCGTTCAATAGGGTGTTCGATTGTGTTCATAGGGTGCAAAGAAAGCAAAAAAACGCTTAGAAAGTATGTTTTTCCAGAAAAAAACACCGCTTATTTCAATTTTTACTATCTTTGCACTTTAAAAACAATAATCAATATCAACAATAGGAAATATGAAAATTCGTAATCTTTTACTGCTTGCCGTAACAGCGTTACTGCTCACGGCGTGCAATGCCGGTAAGAACGTCCCCTACATGATCAATATCGACGAGATTCCCACTTCCCAACTCGCTGAAGCCTCAATCCAAGCGGGTGACTTCACCATTAAGCCTGGCGACATGTTGCAGATTAACGTGACAGCTTCAAAAGAGGAACTGGTAAGACCGTTTAACAAAATCAAGTATGTGCCCACCTTGGGTACGGGCAATAGCATTTCCATGGGTGACCGCGGTGCCTTATTCTATCAGGTTGACGACGATGGCAACATCGAGTTTCCCCTTCTGGGCAAACTTCACATTGTGGGCATGACTAAGAAGGCTGTTGAGAACCATGTTGCATCGCTGATTTACCCTCAGTACTTAAATGAGAGACCCGAAGTGGAATGCCGCATCCAGAATTTCCGCGTATACTGCTTGGGTGAATTTGGCCACGCCGGAGTAGTCACTGCCGACAATGGCCGCCTTACCGTGGTTGAGGCCATTGTCCGCAGCGGAGACTTGAACCTTCAGGGACGCCGT
>JAEEGL010431918.1_pt1 | contig 10267 bp, 9 predicted proteins | sample 9134231 | NCBI WGS metagenome assembly JAEEGL01 (sample SAMN16246548, study PRJNA631951) | gut metagenome | biome: gut microbiome; feature: rumen; material: fiber-attached | host: Bos | place: Iran: Karaj | collected 2018-10 | reverse complement strand
TTTGGAAAAGCAACCCAGTGACAAATGAATGGAAGAAGATATGATTCTTCTTGGATCCAACAAGAACCCCTATCCCTATTATTTAAACTGCGATTTGTATGTCCATGCCACTCGTTTCGAAGGGAAAAGCATGGCGATTGCTGAAGCAAAGGCTTTGGGGGCGCCCTTAGTGGTTTCCGATGTCAGCGGAAATCGACTTCAGGTGAAGGATATGGAAAACGGTTTGCTATGCGGCCTTTCAAAAGAAGAATTAAGTGGGGCTATTCTTCGATTATATGAAGATGATGCCCTTAGAATAAAAATGGGAGAAACCAATAAAAAACAAAGTGCTTCCTTTGGGGAAGATGATCTTTCTCTATTACTTGATTTACTAAAGGATGAATAGGATGAAAAAAGAAGTTTTAATCATTATTCCTGCCTACAATGAGGAACAGACCATTGCTACGGTGCTTAGGGATTTAAACGAAGGACATATCACGGATTTTGCTGATATACTGGTAATGAACGATGCGTCTAAGGACAATACTAATTACATTGTAAAAAAAGAAAACTGTAAGCTGGTAACCCATGTCTTTAATTTGGGCTATGGTGCAGCGGTTCAGTTGGGCTACAAATATGCGGTAAGAAGAGGCTACCGTTTCGTTATCCAAATGGATGCAGACGGACAGCATGACGTAACCAATGTTCCAAAAATTTTAGAAGCCTTAAAAACCAAAGACGAAGATGGAAGATATCCCGACATTGTGGTGGGGTCAAGATATTTGGACGGCTCCGGTTCTTATCATACTTCCGGTATAAAAAAGCTCGCTATTTTTATGTTTCGTAGAATTATTAAGCGGGTGACCGGACAAAGAATCACGGATCCGACTTCCGGATTGCAGGGATTTTCCTTTCCTGCGTTTTTATACTATTCAAAATACGGAAATTTTGATGACAGATATCCGGATGCCAATATGATTATGCAGATGATTCTGTTAAAATTTAAAGTGAAAGAAATACCTGCGGATATGCACGAGCGGGAATATGGCAAAAGCATGCATTGCGGTTTGATGCCTTTGGTGTATATGTGTTGGTTGTTTTTATCTATGCTAGGCATTTATGTTCGAATTAAAGTGCTTAAGATTGATGAAGGAATAGGGGAGAAAAATGTTGTTTGGGAGACGAAAAGAGAAAACTACACGACAGAAATTTAAAGAATCCAAATATCCGGTGATAAATCCCGGCATGGGGTGGTATCGACCTTATCTTTTCCACCTTGAGGATGAGGTGGACGAGACGTTACTTTCTTCTGTTATTGTTGATGCAGAACGACTATGTCTGTTAGAAGTGGATTTGTCCTTTTACAGTAATCGGGAGATTTCCCATGAAGGTATTTTTCATCTGGAACAGATTTTGGATTTTTTCCATAGAAATAAAAAAGATATGATTCTTCGCTTCGCCTATGATTTTGAGGGGAAAGCCTTTGAAAAAGAACCGTTATCCTTAAAACAGATTCTTTCTCATATGAATCAGGTTTCCCAGGTAGTGAAGCCCTACGGGAAAGAAATCCTTTTGTACCAGGGACTTTTTGTGGGAAGCTGGGGAGAGATGCACTCTTCCAGATATGTAACGGATTTAAGTATATTAAAGCTTTACGATGAATTTCGAAGTCTCTTTGGAAAAGAGGTGTTTTTGGCCCTTCGCACCATCAAGCAGTTGGCTTTAGTGGAGGATGCCAGAGGAAAAGATGAAAAGCTTTGTCTTTTTGATGATGCTATTTATGGTTCCGATACGGATATGTCCACCTTCTCACAGGGACGAAAAGACGAGGAGATGGATATGTTTTTGTCCAACCGTCATTGTCCCATGGGTGGGGAAGTTCTTTTTGGAGATGGACGGATTTTGGAAGATATGGACCGTTATCATTTGTCCTATTTGAATTCTCAGTACGATCAAAATGCTTTGAAACAGTGGGAAGAAGCAGGGGTGTTGGACGAAGTGATGCGCCGGTTGGGCTATCGCTTTTTGATTACGGACATCAATGCCTCTTCTTCAGGGAAACATACCTATTTGAAGATTTCTATTTTGAACTTAGGCGCCGGTGTGTGTCCCTATGATTTGACTATGGAAATTGTTATGAACGATAAGGCGTATAAATGCTCCTTTGACGGCAGCAGTATTTTACCTACCAAAGCAGATGAAATTGTCATTGATTTGGGAAGAGATATATCCGGCTTAAAGAATTCTACGTTGGCATTGTATCGAAGCTTTGATAAGATGCCTATCCATTTTTCCAACAGCGGATTACGAAAAGAGGATAAAATACCATTTGCAAAATTATGGGAAGTGAAATGACAGAAAATACCGGGGAAAAACAATTCAAAAAGAAAAAAAGAAGAACAGCCTTTGGATGTCTTGTGCTCCTTGGGCTTTCTTTCGGTATCTTTTTTGGATTGATTTATCCCAAAATGCGAAAGATTATCTATGTGCCCAGTGAAATGTCAGAGTCCAATTCCTTTGTAAGAAATCCTTACTGCGGCTGGTATGAAATTTTTGGTTACACTTTGTCAAAAAATGGGGACACCAAAGCAAAAAGCGATGTGTATCAATTGGACGGACAGTGCTCTTTGGTACTTTTGGAAATCAACCTTTCCCAGTTTGCTAACGAGGAAATCTCTTCGGAGGCCTTGGAGGAATTGGATGGAATCTTTGCTACCTGGAGCAAACGGGATGTACAAATGATTGTCCGGTTTTTATATGATTTTTCCGGAGAGGCAAAGGAAACAGAGCCGAAAAATGTGGAACAGGTTTGCACCCACATGAAGCAGGTGATTCCTTACATGAATGACTACAAGAATTCCATTTATATCTGTCAGGGATTGTTTGTAGGGGATTGGGGAGAAATGCATTCTTCTGCCTTTTCTAACCGAACGGATTTTGTAACGTTATTTGGAGTGCTGAGTCACGATTTGGATTCTTCTGTTTTTATGGCAGTTCGGACTCCGGAAATCTGGCGACAACTTACTACATCTCTTTCTCCTTTAGGAAAGGATGAAGCTTATTTAAGCAGTGCAAAAAGCCGCCTATCCCTTTTTGATGACGGCATGCTAGGCTCCGTTACAGATATGGGAACCTATGATGAAAATGCTTCCTTTGCCCAGATTACAAACTACACCGGAAAGGGAAATCGTCAGGAGGAAATTTCCTTCCAAAACCAGCTTTGTTTATATGTTCCCAACGGTGGGGAAGTCATTTTGGATAACGAGTATAATGACATAGAAAATGCGGTTTCCGCCTTAGGGGAAATGCGAGTGTCTTATTTGAATATGGACTATGATCCGGAGGTCTTGGACAAGTGGAATAAATCCCAGTACAACGGGGAAAACGGCTTGAACTATATTGGAAGACATTTGGGTTACCGCTATGTATTTACCGGTTCTGATTTTTCGGGGTTGAGCTTCTCCGGACAAAAGGCAACGTATGACATTACCGTGGAAAACACCGGATTTGCGCCGGCCTATAAACGGTTCGCCTCCTACCTAACCTTTGTGCGAACCAATACCAAGGAGACGACACAGATTTCCATCGATGGAGACAATCGTAGTTGGGCTCCGGGAGAAGAGGTACATCTTTCCGGAAAATTGGATTTTTCTGATTTGGAAAACGGATATTATGAAGTTTATTATGCTATGAAAGACAGCGTTACAGGAGAGAATATCGTCTTTGCCAACAACGCTGAAGCAACAGAATACGGTTACTGTCTGGGACAAATGACGGTAACACAAAGGTAACAACATGGAACAACAAAGAAGCAGAACTGAATATTCAGCAAAGAACACTACCGTAGCGGTAGTGTCTCGTTTTGCTGCCATGATTATGGGGTTTTTGCTTCGTATTGTTTTTACCCATACCCTAAGTGAAGAGTACGTTGGTGTAGATGGACTCTTTACGGACATTATCAATATTTTGTCTTTGACAGAGCTGGGAGTGGGAGGCGCCATTACCTATGCTTTGTACGGACCGATTCAAAGTAAAGATATAGAGACACAAAAGTCTTTGATGAGGTATTTTAAAAAATTCTATCATGTGGTGGCGCTGATCGTTTTGGGATTTGGTCTGGCGTTGATTCCCTTTTTTGATGTGTTGATGAAAGAGCAGCCCAATGTGGATCATTTACTTCTGATTTATTTGCTGTATTTGTGTAACAGCGTCTTTAGTTATTTATTGATTTACAAAAAGACCCTTTTGGACGCCCATCAGCTTTCCTACATTGGGATTTTATATAAAACCGTGGGGTGGATGATCAAAGATGTGGCACAGATTTTGGTGCTTCTTTATACCAAAAACTTTGTGCTTTATGTCGCATTGCTTTTGATTTCTACATTGATTACCAACGTTTTGGTTTCCAGGCAGGCGGATGCCCACTATCCCTATTTAAAAGAAAAAGAGGTGCGCCCTTTGCCCAAGGAACAAAGGGATGAGATTCGAAAGAATATCAAAGCCATGCTGATGCACAAAATCGGAAATGTGGTGGTCAGCAACACGGACAATCTTTTGCTTTCTGCCTTTGTGGGAATCGTAGCGGTAGGAAAGTATTCCAACTATTACATGATTATTGGTTCTTTAAAAGACGTAATCCAACAGGTGTATCAGGGAATATTGGCCAGCGTTGGAAACCTGGGTGTCTCCGAGGAAAAGGAGCATATTCACAAGGTGTTTTTGGGAACTTTTTTTATCTGCCAGTGGCTGAGTGTACTGACATCCATTGGTATTTATGAAATCATCGATCCTTTTGTGGCTCTTTGTTTTGGGAAGCAATATGTCTTTGATCCTTTGACGGTGGTGATGCTTTCTGTGTGCTTTTTTGTTACCGGTATGCGAAACGCTACTTTGGTATTTCGGGATTCTTTGGGATTGTTTTATTATGATCGTTACAAGGCGGTGGCAGAGGCAATTTGCAATTTGGTATTCTCTTTGATCTTTGTGCATTTCTTGGGGGCGGCAGGAGTATTCTTGGGAACCATTGTATCTACCCTTCTTACATCTAGTTGGGTGGAACCCTATATTTTGTATAAGTATCGTTTAAAAGCTCCCGTCAAAGAATATTTTGGAAAATATGTGCTTTATACGCTAGTTGGTGGAGTCTGCTTTTTGCTTACCCATTTACTATGTAGAATGATGGAGGGATATTCTATAGGGGTTATTTTGTATCGTTTTATGGTATGCATGTTTGTGCCAAATGTCCTTATGGTTTTGGTTTATTTTCGAAAAAGTGAGTTCCGATACGTTGTGGAGAAGGGGCTTGTAATTAGCAGGAAATATTGGAGAAAAAAGAATTGAGTTTGACAAAAAATGAAACACTTTTTTTAAACTGCATAAGAGAGGGATTAAAAGACCAGCCACAAGTGGTGGAGGAGCTGCGTCATTTAGATCGGGATGGGGCGTCCTATTTGTTTGAAGAGGGAAAGCGTCAGTCCTTACTTCCGATTTTATACGAGGGCATCCAAGGCAGTGTTTCCGAAGAAACAAAAGATATCTTATACATGATATCCCAGTATGAACGGCCGAGAACCTTGGGAATGTATTATCTTTATGCCGAAATGAATCGTACAGTAGAGGCTTTAAAGATGGCCGGCTTTTTGGTATGTGTGTTAAAGGGACCTACCGTAGGTGCTTTTTATCCTATGGTGGAGTATCGAAAGTCCGGCGATATTGATTTGTGGCTAAAGGATGTAGAAGAGTTCGATGAACATTTTGATCGAGCGGCAGCAGTTTTGCATCAGTTGGGTTACGTAAAAGATGAGAAGATGGACAGCCGCTATCATGTGGGCTTTCGCAATGAAAAAGGGCTGGAGGTTGAGCTTCATATTGCCCTAACCGGAGAGTTTTCCAACCGACATCTAAACAGCGTTATGAAGGATTACACCAAAGAACTACGAAAGAAAGCCCTCTCTACCGTGGAAGTGTTAACCTATCAGTATCCTACTTTGGCGGGAGAAGATTTGATTTTTTACAATCTTTTACATATGTTGCAACACTTTACCACCAGAGGCTTTGGATGGAAGTTTATCTGCGACTGGAGTATGCTGTTTCAAGAAAAACGTAGTTCCAAAGAGGAAGTAGCGTTGTTTCATTTGCTGGAGGACTCTCATTTGCTGGATTTTGCGGAAGCGGTTTCGCTTTTGGCAGTAGAGTATTTAGGATTGAATAAGGAAAATGTCAGCTTTTTGATTTCCGGAGAAATTACAGAAGATGTGGTTTTGAATCTGGCTAAAGAACTGTTTGTGGCAGGAGAATTGGGGCAGAACAATAAAAACCGCATGCTTCGTCCGGAGCGAGCCAATGTGTTTGCACTGTTTCATCTTTTCCATCTTCAGATGAAAAAGAATTATCCCAAAGCTTCTAAGGTATTTTTGCTTTGGATTGTGCTTTGGCCAGCAACGCTGATTCGATTTATACAAAATAATCACAGCATTCGAAAGGTGTCTACAAAAGAAGTGTTAAAAGAAGCGCTAAGTCGGGGGAAAACCACAGAAAGTCTTCACTTGTATCGAAGATAGTGACGTGATTTTTTAGTGGTTTATTTGTAAATAGATTATGATTGAAAAGAATTCGAAGGAAAAGATTGATATCTTAAAACTTTTAGAAGAGGGAAAAACAATTCAGATTATGCCTAGAGGTTTCAGTATGCATCCCCTTTTGGTTCCGGGCAGGGACAGTGTTATTTTGCGTTCTGTAAGAGATGGGGATGTGCGCCGAGGACAGGTGCTTTTGTTCCGTGGCAAGGGAGAACTTTTGACTTTGCATCGGGTTTGGAAGGTGACTGAGAAAGGTGTATACTTTGTGGGAGATAATCAGGTTCGTATCGAAGGCCCGATTCCAAGAGAAAAAATTTATGCCACTATGTGTGGCTATGTCCGAAAGGGCAAAGAACATGACACAAAAGAATTTTTCTATACATGTATTACCGGAATTTGGCTTTTTCTTCGACCGGTACGGTTTTGGATTTCCAAACCAATTGCAAAACTAAGGGGACATATATGAATTTCAAATTAGAGAAAAACTTCACATCTGAACTGATAGAGGGGGAGACCTATATTTTGCCCTATGGTCAAAACATTGCCATGCACAAAAAGGGAGTGAAACTGAATCCCACCGGAGAGTTTTTGTGGAGTCTTATGGAAAAAACAGAAGATTATACCGAGATATTGCAGTCTTTTTACCGGCATTATGATGCGACGGATGGAAACGAGCGTCAGATGTTGAAAAAGGACTTTGACGAGTTTTTAAATACTTTGAAGGCCCATGGCATTATAAGGAATTTAGATGAGGAACAGTCTACGTTTTCCGAAGAAAAGACCCTGTTTTCCATTGGGGGAATTGGCATATCCTGTTTTATCCCAAAAGAGTATATTCATGAGAATCTATTGGATTTTCAGTGCGAAGAAAATGAACGGCACAGTATTTCTGTTTATTTAAAATCTTTTCAGAATGAGCAGCTTTTAGATGGAGAAGTGTTGGTTCGTACAGATGAACTGATTATTATAAAAAAAGATAATCTTTTGGTATTTGATTATAAACTGAATCAAATCGTAAAAGAGCTTTGTTTTGATATATTGACCAAAAAGGTGGATATTCGTATTTTGTCAAAGAAGGATATGGACACTGCAAAAGAGGAAATTTTCTTTGCCATTCGAAATGCGTTTTTATACTATGCAGCAAAGCATCATCGCTTCGCTGTGCATTCTGCGTCTTTGGTGTATCAGGATAAGGTGTGGCTGTTTTCCGGCCGCTCCGGAGTAGGAAAATCTACACATACAAACCTTTGGAAAGAGATGTATAAGGTCTCTGATTTTAACGGAGATTTAAACCTGGTAGGGGTAGAAGAGGGACGTGCTTATGTTTACGGCTTGCCCTGGTGTGGTACCTCCGGTATTTACAGTACAGGGAAAAAGCCCCTTGGTGGAATTGTATTTTTGTCTCAGGGAGAAAAAGATGAATTGTTGCCTATGAGCAAAAGTGAAAAGCCCCTATATTTGATGCAACGGATGATTTCTCCGGCTTGGACCAAAGAACAGTTGGAACGAAATTTGGATGCCTCCAGACATTTGGTGGATGCAGGTATTGGAGTATGGAAATTGAGCTGCACGAAAAACAAAAGTGCAGCTGAATATATGAAAAAGGAACTGGATCAGTGGAATTCATAAAGAAGTTTATTAACAAGTGGATAGATGGAAGTATTGATAAGGTAATAGATGAGCTGAAGTGGATTTATCTGTATGCCAAAAAGTATTGGCTGTCCATGGTTTTTTATACAGTGATTGGCTTAGTCGGTACTTTGGTTTCCTTTGGAACTTCCCTTGTGTCCAAGGATTTGATTGATATTATTACCGGTCATCAGGCAGGAGAAGTGGTAAAGTATTTTGCTATGACCATAGGTCTTGCAGTGGGAGGCATGGCATTCTCTCAGTTGTCCGGCTACTTAAATATGATAATCTCTTTAAAAGTTGACAATGAAATCCGGGGAGAAATCTTTGAAAAGATTTTGGTCACGGACTGGGAAAGCATCACAGAGTATCACAGTGGAGATCTTTTAACCAGATGGAGTTCTGACACCTCAAATATCTCTTCCGGGGTTTTAAACTATATCCCCAATGCGATTATTTATTTCTTTAAGTTTTTTGGTTCTTTGGCCATAGTTTTGTACTATGATCCTACCTTTGCTATCTTTGCACTCTTAGGGGCACCGGTCAGTTTGATTATGTCACGCACCCTTATGAAGCGCATGCGAAATAACAATGACCGATCTGCGAAAATGAATGCCAAGATGAGTGGCTTTAACCAGGAGACTTTTGTAAATATCCAAACCATTAAGGCCTTTGATCTTGTGGAGTTGTACGGACGATACTTAAAACAACTTCAGCAGGATTATTTGGATATGAAAATTGATTTTCAGAAGCTTTCCATTAAGACTTCTGTCCTAATGTCACTGGTGGGAATGGTAGTTTCTTACAGCTGTTATGGTTGGGGAATTTATCGTGTGTTTAGCGGAGCTATCTCCTACGGTACCATGACATTGTTTATCAGTATGTCCGGAAATCTTACCGGAGCGCTAAATTCATTGGTTTCCCTTGTGCCCGGAGCCATATCTTTGACCACATCAGCCAGACGACTAATGGATATTGTGGAAATGCCCCAGGAGGATTATTCCAAGAGGGCAGAAGCGGATGCTTATGAAAAAGCCCACAGAGCGGAAGGAATCAGCGTGGAATTGAAAGATGTGGATTATAGCTATCACACCGGAACAGAGGTGTTTCGAGGAGCATCTTTTGAAGCTCATCCCCATGAAATCGTAGCGTTGGTAGGACCATCCGGGGAAGGAAAGACCACTCTATTAAGACTTCTTTTGGCACTGTTAAAGCCAAAGGCGGGGAAAGAGTATCTCTATGGTGGCACAAAGAAAAAGGTCGAAGACGAGGGCGTGGAAGTAGCACCCTTTTCCAGACAGTTTTTTGCTTACGTTCCCCAGGGAAACACCATGTTTTCCGGAACCATTGCGGAGAACCTTCGTAAGGTAAAAGAAGACGCCTCTGATGAAGAACTACAGACTGCCCTGGAAATGGCCTGCGCCTGGGAGTTTGTTGAAAAGCTTCCTCATGGTATGGAAACGAAACTTCATGAAAGAGGAGGGGGCTTATCAGAGGGACAGAATCAAAGATTGTCTATTGCCAGAGCGATTCTTCGAAAAGCGCCTATACTGCTTTTGGATGAGGCTACCTCTGCTTTGGATGTGGAGACGGAAAGAAGAGTGCTAAAGAATATTATGGCAGATACCTATCCCAGAACCTGCATTGTGACCACTCATCGCCCCACAGTACTTACGATGTGCAACAGAGTCTATGGAATTCGGGATATGAAGTGCCGGGTGCTGACGGAAGAAGAAATCCGCCAAAAAATAGAAGAGTTTTAAACATACATCATCTGATATTATCTTATATCATCTGATGTTGTCTTATATCATCTTATACCATCTGCCTCGTCATTCCTCCTACCCGCTGCCATTTTGCAAGGATGTTAGAAACTCTTGATGCTAAATACGAGCATCCTTTTTGTGTCCGGACAACAATTTACAGTTCGAAGCAAGTGTGTGCCAAGGACAAAGACTTGTTATTTATATTTGGCGCTTTTCAGAACTCAAGGTGAGCCGGCTTAAGTCACCGCTTGCTAAGAAAAAAGACGAAGCATGTTTTTAGATGTCGGTACCACACACAATCTCAGTCCATTTCGG
>JAEEGL010164636.1_pt1 | contig 10267 bp, 6 predicted proteins | sample 9134231 | NCBI WGS metagenome assembly JAEEGL01 (sample SAMN16246548, study PRJNA631951) | gut metagenome | biome: gut microbiome; feature: rumen; material: fiber-attached | host: Bos | place: Iran: Karaj | collected 2018-10 | reverse complement strand
TAAGGACGACCTGCGAGTACGATACCCTTTCGACCGGTTTCCTTAAGGTATTCAAGAACCTCTTCACCCTTTTTCTTGATATCGTTACGGGCATTGGCAAGCTCGTCAAAAGCAGCCGATACCGCTTCACGGACCTCTGCCGCGGGAAGCTCGTTAAACTCAAGAGTAAGAGCGTGCGAGATGGTTTCTTTGGTCTTAAAGGACATGAAAGGATTACGGAACTTAACCTGACCGCCGCTTATGGATTCAACGTTGTTCTTAATGTTCTCGGAGTAAGAAGTAACGATGGGGCAGTTATAGTGGTTGTTGGTATTTCTCACTTCATCGCGCTCATAAAAGATAGCGGGATAAAAGATAAAGTCGGGTTTCTGCGCTATGAGCCATTCTATGTGACCGTGAGCGAGCTTGGCAGGATAACATTCGGATTCGCTGGGGATGGACTCAATACCTAACTGATAGATGTTGTGACTTGATACCGGCGAAAGAATGACACTGTAACCAAGACGGGTAAAGAACGTGTGCCAGAAAGGATAGTTCTCATACATGTTAAGCACACGGGGAAGACCCACGGTTCCGCGGGGAGCTGTCTCCCGGGCCAGAGGCTCGTAGTTAAAGTATCTCTTAAGCTTGTACTCAAAGAGGTTGGGAACATTGTCCTTGTTCTTTTGCTTGCCGATACCGCGTTCGCAACGGTTGCCGGAGATGTACTGGCGGCCGCCGGAGAAACGGTTGATGGTAAGACGGCATGCGTTGGTACAGCCTTTACACTTGGTCATGGAGGTTTCGAATTTAAGGTCGCAGATGTCTTCGTAAGAAAGCATCTGTGTATTGTAATCATCGGTGTAGCGTTCACGTGCGATAAGTGCGGCGCCGAAAGCACCCATAATACCTGCAATATCGGGACGAACCGCTTCGCAGTCGGCTACTTTTTCAAAACTTCTGAGTACCGCATCATTGTAGAAGGTACCGCCCTGCACAACCACCTTTTTGCCAAGGCTGGAAGCGTCGGATACCTTAATAACCTTGAATAATGCATTCTTAATAACGGAGTAAGCAAGACCGGCGGAAATGTCGGCAACGCTTGCTCCTTCTTTTTGGGCCTGCTTAACCTTAGAGTTCATGAAAACGGTACAGCGGGTACCAAGGTCGATGGGGTGAGCCGCAAAAAGGGCGCATTTTGCGAAGTCTTCAACGGAATAATTCAAAGATTTCGCAAAGGTTTCTATAAAGGAACCGCAGCCTGAAGAGCATGCCTCGTTAAGGAGCACGCTGTCTACGGTTTTATTCTTAATCTTAATGCATTTCATGTCCTGACCGCCGATATCGAGAATGCAGTCAACATCCGGGGAAAAGAAAGCGGCGGCGTAGTAGTGGGCAACAGTCTCAACCTCGCCGTAATCAAGCATAAATGCGGACTTCATAAGCTCTTCGCCGTAACCGGTAGAACAGGAGCTTACAATCTTACAGTCTGAAGGAAGCACCTTATAAATGCCCTTTAACGCATCAATGGCGGTCTGAAGAGGCGAACCGTTATTATTAGAGTAAAAAGAATGAAGCAGAGTTCCGTCCTCACTTACCACAGCAATCTTGGTGGTGGTGGAACCTGCATCTATGCCAAGGAAAGCCTTGCCGTGATAATCAGCGAGGCTGCCTTTTTTGACCATTGCTTTGTCGTGGCGGGCTCTGAAGTTGTCATAAGCCTCCTGATTCTCAAATAAGGGCTCCATTCTGGCCACTTCAAAGTCCATCTTAATGTCGGATGAGAGCTTGCCCACCATTTCTTCCATGGAAAAAGAAACTTCTTCTTTGGAATTGAGCGCACAGCCCATAGCCGCGAAAAGATGAGAGCGGTCGGTGTCCACAATATGCTCCGCATCAAGCTTAAGTGTGCGGATAAATGCAACCTTAAGCTCGCTTAAGAAGTGAAGAGGACCACCGAGGAATGCAACACGGCCGCGGATAGGCTTACCGCAGGCAAGACCGGAAATGGTCTGATTGACTACCGCTTGGAATATGGAGGCGGAAAGGTCTTCTTTGGTGGCACCGTCGTTAATAAGGGGCTGAATGTCGGATTTTGCAAATACACCGCAGCGGGCTGCGATTGTGTATAAAGAATTGTAAGATTTGGCGTATTCGTTGAGGCCTGAAGCGTCGGTCTGCAAAAGGCTGGCCATCTGGTCGATAAAGGAACCTGTACCGCCGGCACAGATACCGTTCATACGCTGCTCAACATTGCCGTCTTCAAAATAGATAATCTTTGCATCCTCACCGCCAAGCTCGATTGCAACATCGCAGCCGGAGGTTAATTCCTGCAAAGAAGTGGAAACCGCAATAACTTCCTGTGTAAAAGGAACTCCCAGGTGATTGGCAAGGGTAAGGCCGCCGGAACCCGTAATCATGGGATGTACGGTAATGTTGCCCGTAACCTCCATGGCCTTAACCAAAAGGCTGTGAAGTGTCTCCTTAATATTGGCAAAATGTCTTTCGTAATCTGAAAAAAGAAGGTTTTTGTCTTCATCCATCACTGCAACCTTAACAGTGGTAGAACCTATATCAATACCAAGAGAATAGTATTTTTTGTTCATAAATCTCCCCGTGTTTTTATATTTATGCATAGTACACATTAAATCGTATTATAAAACATGTATCTAAAAAAAACATTTGACAAATCGGAGGTATTTGTAACATATTCAATTAATTTTTTCTAAAGTGTTTCAGATTAAGACACAAAAGTTTAACAATTGCTTAAGTGGACTTTTACAGGTTCATTTGATAGAATTGATATGACTTTAATCAAAGGAGTTTTTTGGGCCAAATGGGCAAATTTGAGAAAAAATTCGGCAGATATGCCATTAAAAATCTTTCTAAAATACTGGTAATATGTTATGCGGCAGGATTACTTATTAATATGTTTCTTCCGGCGCTTCGCGACTATCTGACGCTTAATCCTCACCTTATTTTGCATGGGCAGGTCTGGAGACTCATAAGCTGGGTGCTTATTTCGTCATATGACGGAGGAAGCCCTATGGGTTTGATTTTTGGTATAATCATGATGTTTTTCTTTTTCTCTATAGGAAAAACTCTTGAGCAGACTTGGGGCGATTACTTTTTTAATATTTACGTTTTTTCCGGACTATTGTTCATGGTAGTGGCAAGCTTTGCGGTGTATGGTTTTTCGCTGCTTGTTCCGCCCGTTAAGTATGCGGAATATGCTATCGGCGGTATGCCCCTCTTTATGGCGAATGTCAGTTACGTATTTTCGATATACTACATAAACATGTCCATACTGTTAGCCTTTGCGTTTACGTTTCCCGATGCCACAGTGTTAATGATGATGCTTTTCCCCATGAAGATGAAGTGGCTTGGATACATTGAAGGAATATTTCTTGCCGTTGAATTTTTTACCGGCAATGCTTACGTCAAGGTGGCAATTGCGGCTGCCATGATTAATTTTGCGGTATTTTATTATTTGCAAAGAAGCCGTAGGCTTGGGTCGCCGAGGGTGCGCTATCAGGCGGCTGTACGCAGACGTGAATTTAACAATAATGTAAAGCGAGAGACTACGCCTAAAGGTGCTTCCAAACATAAATGTGCCATCTGCGGCAGAACAGAAACCACCAACCCGGAGCTTGAATTCAGATTCTGCTCCAAATGTAACGGCAATTACGAGTACTGCAACGAGCACTTATTCAATCACAAACACGTAGAGTAACCTGCGAAGGTTTATTCATTACAGGGAGATTAAATGGACGACAGACAGGATTTTATAAAAAGAATAAATGAGCTTACCGAAATAGCACTCGATCAGGAGAATGTTATTTTCGAGGAACAGCTTTTTTCCATATTTCCGGAAGTTAAGGATGACAAAGCCAAATTTGAGGTTATCCGTGAATACCTTACATCCAAGAAAATAGGCTTAAACGACAAGCTTCCAATGGATGAGCTTCTCACAAAAGAAGAGAAAAATTATCTTGACCTCTATCTTGAGGAACTTAATGACAAAGAATCCCTTACAAAAGGGCAGAGAGAGGCTCATATGCTTTCTGCCATGGCAGGAGACGAGGCTGCACAGGCTATCATCATGGAAGACACACTTAAGAACGTGGTAGAGATAGCCAAGCTTTACGTGGGTCAGGGCGTACTTTTGGAAGACCTTATAGGTGAAGGCAATTTAAGCCTTGTCAACGCGGTTATGACCATCGGAGCCTGCGAAAATGCGGCGGAAGCTGAAAGCGTGCTTGCAAGTGCCATTATGGATGCCATGCAGGACCTTATAGCTGTTGGCAATGACGAAAGCGGAGCAGAAGAGAAACTTCTTAAACGTGTAAATAAAGTTTCCAAAGCGGCTTCAGAACTTGCGGAAGCCCTCGGCAGAAAAGTCACCATTGAGGAATTGATGGAAGAGTCGGGTATGACCCGTTCATATATTGAAGCGGCACTTAAGCTTACCGCCAATGCCATAGAGGATATTGAAATCCCCGATGAACTAAAATAGAAAGAAGACCGAAATGAAAGAATTCAAAGGCTGCAAGAATTACACGCTTATTTCAACCGAGACCCTCGAAGATGTTTCTTCAACCGCATACACCCTTGTTCACGACAAGACAGGAGCAAGAGTTGTATGCCTTCAGAATACGGATGACAACAAATGTTTTATGATAGGATTCAAAACCCCTCAGTCCGATGCCACCGGAGTGCCTCATATACTGGAGCATTCGGTTCTTGGAGGCTCCGACAGATATCCTGTCAAGGATGCCATGACCGAGGTGGGCAAAGGCTCTCTTTATACATTCATGAATGCATTTACCTATCCCGACAAAACCGTGTATCCCGTTGCAAGCTGCAATGACAAAGACTTCCAAAATCTTATGGGCGTTTATCTCGACGCCGTTTTTTCTCCAAAGGTTCTCTCCGAACCCAAGATTTTTATGCAGGAAGGCTGGCACTACGAGATGGATGATTTGGATTCTCCTCTTACCTATAACGGCGTAGTATACAATGAGATGAAAGGAGAATATTCAGCCCCTGACAGCGTCAACAGTTCATATATTCTTTTTTCGCTTTTCCCCGATACCCAGTACGGTGTTGAATCCGGCGGCGACCCCGATGTGATTCCAAACCTTACTTACGAGAATTTCTGCAATTTCTACAAGAGGTTGTATCACCCTTCCAATTCACGCATTTTTTTGTGCGGTGATATGGATTTTGAAGAGAAGCTTTCTTATATCGACAGGGAATACCTCTCAAGATACGAAAAAATCGACCCCAATTCAGAGATTAAGATGCAGACTCCCTTTAGCGAAAGAAAGAGAGTTGAAAAAGAATATTCAGTTCCTGAGGACGGTGACGACAAAGATGCAACATATCTTTCATACAATGTGGTATGTTCAGACTACAACGACATTAAGACCACGGAAGCCATGAATGCCATCAATTATGCTCTTTGCAGCGTGCCCGGAGCCAAAATGAAGGAACGTCTCATTAACGCGGGCATAGGCAAAGACATATATTCCGAAATGACCAATGACATAAGTCAGAAAGTGTTCTCCATTATCGCCCAGGGTGCCAATCCGGAGGACGAAGAACGCTTTGTTGAGATAGTTGAAAGCACCATGAAGGAGATTATTGAGGAAGGCTTTGACAAAAAAGCTCTTGAAGCCTCCATCACAAGGTCGGAATTCTCCTACAGAGAAGGGGATTACGGATATTATCCCAAGTCTGTTGCTTACGGCACAATGGTGCTTGAAAGATGGCTTTACACAGACGACGACATTTTCATCAATCTCAAGCAGAATAAGATTTTTAAGGAGTTAAGAGAAGGAATTGAGAACGGGCTTTTTGAAAATGTTTTAAGAGACTGTGTCCTTAACAACAATCACAAGACCATTCTCATCATGAAACCCGTCAAAGGTCTTACCAGCCGTAAAGAAGAGGCTCTTAAGAAAAAGCTGCAGGCTTACAAAGACAGTTTGTCCGAAGCCGAGAAACTTGAGATTTTAAACAGCACCAAGGCTTTAAAGAAATATCAGGAAGAGCCTGATTCCGAGGAAGCTTTGAAGACCATTCCCACCCTTTCTTTGAAAGACATCAAAAAAGAAGCAACCCGCCTCGATTATGATGTAACGGAGATTGACGGGATTAAGGAAATTACCGCCGACATCGTTCCCAACGGAATAGTTTATTTTACCCTTGCATTTAAAGCGGACAGACTGCCCTTAAGACTTGTGCCTGCTTTAAGCGTGGTGAAGACCCTTTTAGGCTATGTCAACACCGACAAATACACTTACGGCGAAATTGCCAATGAAATCAACATCAAAACAGGCGGCCTCTCAACCGGCACCATGGTATACAAGAGAAAAGACAATACCGATGATTATACCTACAGCCTCGAGGTTAAGAGTAAATCCCTTATTTTCCGCCTTTCCGATGCTTTCGGACTTATAGAAGAGATTTTGTTTAAATCCGATTTGTGCGACAAAAAGCGTGTAAAAGAAAACCTTGAAATGTCCAGGGTACGTCTTCAGGGCTATATGATGCAGTCGGGACACAGCGTGGCGATAGGCCGTGCTGCAGCCAATCTTTCGGATACCTCCGCTTTGTCCGATGACTTAATCGGAATGGGCCAGTACAGGTATATCGAAAGCATACTTAAGAATTTTGACAAAAACTTTGACAGCCTTGTTAAGGAGATGAAAGAAGTTCTTTCGATTCTTCTTACCAAAGAAAACCTTGAAGTATTCGTAGGTTCCGACAAAAAGGGCATTAAAGCGTTTAATAAAGTCCTGGCTGATTTTACAGACAAATTGGGTGATGCCCAATCAGACCTTCCCGTGGTTCATTACGGCAAGAATAAAGGCCATGAAGCCTTTTCAAGTGCTTCCACCGTTCAGTATGCTGCCATGGCAGGTAACTTTAAAAAAGCGGGACTGGAGTACAAAGGCAGTCTTCAGGTTCTTAGGACAATGTTAAGTACGGATTACCTATGGAATCAGGTAAGAGTTCTCGGCGGAGCTTACGGGTGCTTCTGCAGTTTTTCATCAACGGGAGACTCTTTCTTTGCCTCTTACAGAGACCCTAATCTTAAGAATACTTACAACACTTTTGAAAAGGTGCGTGATTATGTAACGAATTATTCGGGAGATATGGAGGAAATCGAGCGATACATTATTTCCACCATAGGTGACTACGATGCTCCGTTTACACCTTCATTAAAGGCAGCCAAAACTTACTTGAATTACAAATCAGGCATAACCTTTGAAGACAAGCAAAAAGAAAGAGACGAAATCCTTGCAACCACTCCCGAGGAAATTAAAAGCCTCGGACTGTACATAGACAAGATTATGGAGACCAAATCCTTAAGCTGTGTGGGCAGCGAGGAGATGCTCAAAAAAGAAGGAGACATATTCGATAAGATTACACCTCTTATTACAACATAATCAGGTTCTTTTAACACCTTGATGAGGGAGAAGGGAGTTATTATGAAAAAACTGTTTAAGGTAATGGTATCGGTTGCTTTGGTGATGTCATTTGCAGCCTGCGGTTCAAGCTCTTCAACAAAGAGGGCTTATGACAGCGTTGCATCTGCTGAGGCGTATTATTATAATGATGCACCGGCGGCCGCATACGATGAAGAAGGCTTTTACGCAGAAGATTATAAGTCATATGACAACGGCGGTTCCTCGGCAGAGTTCAAGGAAGACAAGCCTTTAAACGATTCTGCGAGAAAACTTATTAAGACTTACAGCATCAATGCGGAAACAGAAACCTTTGATGATTTTGTGGCGGCCACACAGGCAAGGGTTAATGCGCTTCAGGGCTATATTCAGAACATGGATTCCTTTAACGGAAGCAGTTACACGGGCAACAGAGGCTCAAGATACTGTAACCTTACCGTCAGGATTCCTTCGGGAAAACTTGAAGATTTTGTAAACTTTGTAGGCGATACGGCCAATATCACTAATAAAAACTTAAACGTTGAAGACATTACGCTTCAGTATGTTGACAGCGAAAGCCGCAAGCAGACCTACGAGATTGAGCAGGAGAGACTTCTGTCCCTTCTTGAAAAATGCGACAACGTTGAAGATATGATAGCCATTGAGTCCCGTCTTTCCGAGGTAAGATATCACCTTGAAAGTCAGGCTTCACAGCTTCGCACTTATGACAATCTGGTGGATTACGCTACGGTTTATTTAAACATTTCCGAAGTTACCAAATATACACCTCCGGAACCCGAGAAATACTGGGACAGAGTTAAACGTTCTTTCTCCGAAGGAATCGAGGATCTTGTTGACGGACTTAAAGATTTCTTTGTAGGCTTTGTGGGTGCGCTTCCGGGACTAGTTCTTATTGCGGTAATCGTGGTAATTGTGGTTCTTATCATAAGAGCTATAGTCAAATCGGGCGCAAAAAAGCGAGAAGCCGAGCGTAACAGACTCGCAGAAGAACGTATGAATCAGGCAAAAGAAACGGCAAAAAAGAATGCAGAAAACGGACAATAATTTTAAAGCGGGATTTGCGGCAATAATCGGAAGACCCAATGTGGGCAAATCCACTCTCATGAATAAAATAATAGGGCAGAAGATTGCCATAACCTCCAATAAACCCCAGACCACGAGGAATCGTATCATGACGGTTTACACCTCGGATGAAGGTCAGATTGTTTTTTTGGACACCCCCGGACTTCACAAGGCCAAAAACAAACTTGGCAATTATATGATGACGGCGGCCAAATCCACTTACAAGGATGCGGATGTTCTTCTTTATATGCTTGAGGCGGGTAAGCCTGCGGGCAACGCGGAGAAGGACATTTTGGAGGAACTTAAGTCCATAAATCTTCCCAAGATTTTAGTCATCAATAAGATTGATTCGGTGAAAAGAGAAGACCTTCCGGCAGTTATTGCGGAATTTTCAAAACTGTCGGAGTTTGACGAAGTTGTGCCGGTAAGCGCCACTGCAGGTACCAACTGCGATGAACTTGTGAAGGTTATCATGAAATATCTTCCTTACGGCGAACCTTTTTACGATGAGGATACCGTTACGGACCAGCCCGTAAGACAGATTGCGGCGGAAATGATTCGTGAAAAAGCGCTTCATGCCTTAAGCGAAGAGATTCCCCACGGAATTGCCGTTATGATAGAAAAAATGGATTTTTCCGGGCGAGTGGTGCAGGTTGAAGCCACCATAGTCTGTGAAAAAGAATCCCACAAAGGCATGATAATCGGTAAAGGCGGCGAAATGCTTAAGAAGATAGGCACCAACGCCCGCTTTGAAATCGAAAAAATGCTGGAGCGACAGATTAATCTTAAGCTTTTTGTCAAAGTCAAAAAAGACTGGAGAGATTCGGAATACTTACTTAAGAACTTTGGCTACAACGCAGGGGACTTTAAGATTCAGAAATAGGTTGTCGGGGCTAGGTTATGCAGGATTTTTTAAAGGTTACCGGAATGGTAATCGGAGTATTTGCGCAGGGTGAATATGACAGACGCATTACGCTTCTTACAAGAGAGAGGGGCAAAATTACCGCTTTTGTTAAGAGCGCCCGCAGACAGGGTAGCAGGTTCCTCGGCACTACCGATATGTTTGCTTTCGGCACCTTTGAACTGTATGTGGGCAGGACCTCTTACAATGTCCAGAATGTGGAAATAATGAATTATTTCGACAATTTCAGACTGGATATGGAGGGGGCTTACTACGGTATGTACTTTGCGGAACTTGCTGAATTCTATGCCCTTGAAAACAACGATGAGTCGGAACTTCTTCTTTTGCTCTACAGGGCACTTCAGGGGCTTAAGTCGGAAAGACTTTCCAATGATTTTGTGAGAAGAGTCTTTGAAATAAAACTTTTCATGATAGAAGGAGAATTCATACCGGCTATTAATGCGGGAAGCTTCAGCGACGGCCTTTATACCACTCTTGATTACATTCAGGGCAGTACCATAGAGAAGCTTTTTAACTTTAAACTATCGGATAAGCTTTTCTCGGAACTTACGGAGGTTGCGGACTACGAAAGAAAGCATCTGGTGGACAAGAACCTCTCAAGTCTTGACATCCTTAACACCATGACCATGCAATAAAAACACTTAAGGCTCATTTTACGAGCCTTTTTTGTTTTTTCGGTTGAAAATCCATAAAATTCTGTCTATAATAAATCGGATAATATTCAAAAAGGAGACTTTGTTACTATGGAAAAGACAATGGATAAAATTGTTGCCCTTGCCAAGGCAAGAGGTTTTGTATATCCCGGCTCCGAAATTTACGGCGGCCTGGC
>JAEEGL016980109.1_pt1 | contig 10268 bp, 10 predicted proteins | sample 9134231 | NCBI WGS metagenome assembly JAEEGL01 (sample SAMN16246548, study PRJNA631951) | gut metagenome | biome: gut microbiome; feature: rumen; material: fiber-attached | host: Bos | place: Iran: Karaj | collected 2018-10 | reverse complement strand
TGCCATGATTTCATCAATCATGGCAGGCATGCCATACAGGTATACTGGGATGATGGCTTTGGGTTTACGACCGGTTTTAGCGATACGATCCTTGATGGCGTCCTCGAGCAAGTTGGGGTCCATGTTCCATGAGTCACGTTCACTATCGACGAATACTGGTGTTGCGCCTTGATAGACAATGGGATTAGCACTTGCCGAGAATGTCATGGACTGGCAAATCACCTCATCGTCACGACCCACTCCAAGGTTAACAAGTGCTAAATGGATGGCAGCAGTGCCTGAACTGAGAACAACTACACGCTTGCCCTCGCCACAGAGTCGTTCAAGGTCCTCTTCAAATGCATTGACATTTGGGCCCAAAGGAACCACCCAATTGGTATCAAACGCCTCTTGAATGTAATTCATTTCCTGCCCGCTCATGTGGGCAAGACAAAGTAGTATTCTGTTGTTAGCCATTTGATTAAATAAATATTTTAGAAGTGTTTATATCTGTTCTGGTGCATGACCGGGATATATAGTGCGATTCTCGGCCAGCTGTTTGATGATGATTTCGCTCTGTGATGCTAATATCTTGTCGGAGTGTGGTAAATTGGTTACGGTTTTAACACCTGGTATGTAACTGTCACCAGTAAATAACATATCATCTACCACCCAAGTTATACTATCGTTGCTATGGCCTGGCGTGAAAACCGCTTTGACCCTAATCTCGTCGAACAAATCGATATACTTGCCATCATCAATAAGTTGTACAAGATGAGGCTTGTCGAAGATAAAAGGAGTACCATAGTATTTTGAGAAATTGAGTTTGTCATTGGTCAAGCTCTCAAGTCCCGACTGATTAGTATAGATTGGTACTCCGGGGAACAACGAGGTCAAGGTGTTCAAGCCGTAGATGTGATCAAAATGGGCATGAGTGAGCAGTACCCCGTTCAGTTTACCATCAATGTAAGGCAGTAACTTATCGACATCTCCACAATCTATAACCCATGAGTTATGCTCTTGGGTCAGCACATAGCTGCAGGATCTGTAGATGGTATTCACTACTTGATGGATTGTCATGCTCATAGAAAGACTAACGGTGTTACAGGATTCTCATTGCATGTGGAGATAGAATAGTGAGTCCTTCGGGAATACCTTCTTATAGTTTTGTTCCCTTGAACACTCTACATGACTTGCTCGCTCAATGATCTTATCAAGATACTCTCCAAACATAGGACCTGCCATCATTTGCGGCCCTTCAACACTGGGAACCAGGTTAAACTCAATCAGCAAGGGTTCGCCATTGGGCAAAACCGTCACATCCCATCCTACAAAATCAAAGTATGGCAAGCGGCTATGCATCTCGAAGAGCGTCTGGATGACCTTCTCATAACAGGGTATCACAAGATTGTCAACCCCTGTTTCATTGCTTAGTGAGCCTACGTTCATGTTCTTGAAGCGATATACCCTATCATCAACGCGTCCGTCAGGATGAATCAGGCAGGTTCCCCCACCCTGCGATACATTATCCTTGATAGCCCCCTTGCCGCCGAAACGCAGATGTGCAAACGGATACAAGAACTCGTAGGTGCCATCCAGGCGGCGATAAGTGTATAACCGCATCGAATTGAGGGATGTGGGATTGACACGCTGCAAATCAGGATGCTGCTTTACTTTCTCTTGTACGACGTAGTTGAAGGAATAGTGGTCAAGTAAAGCCTTCAATTGCTCGGTTGAGCGGTCACCTATCTGCTCTACACCCTCACCATTGCAGGTCTCAACTGTAGGTTTGATGATGAGGTCTCCATCATGGCTCTGGATGGCGGCTATAGCCTGCTCGAGAGAAATCTCTTTACCATCATGATACAGATGACCATGCATGTTCTTGACAATGGCTTGCGGTTGCTTTACGCTCGGGAACAATTCGCTGTAGATGTTCTTATCGAGATAGGCGTCCTTAAAATCGTAACGGTTAAGTGACGGTATCACAAAGAAATAGTACACGTCCATCGACAGGTATCGGTCACTGTTGATGCCGTTAAGCCTCGAGAAGTAATCAGCAAACATCATCGAGACTTTAAAGCCACGTGACTGGTAGTAAGGAGACAGTTCCTTCTTGTGCGCTTTGTAGTCAAAGCCATCGGCCATTACATGGGACTTAAAGTACCAGTCGCCCCAGTAATATTCCTTATTTGTATTGATAAAATGCCCCATCAGTGTTAATATTCAATGACATTACCGATGTTTATTCTGCCAGCATAAAACTCCATGCTTGCCCATGCCAGTCCAACACCAAATCCACAAGCGATGCAATGCTTGTCATCCCCCGATAACTGTTCACGGCATCGAGACACCATGGTCAAGGGAATAGAAGCGCTGGTGACATTGCCGTATTCTTCAAGGCAATAGGGCGTTTTCTCAGGTGGCATCTTGATTGACTTGCGGATTTTTTCATCAATGAATTTATTGGCTTGATGCAGGAGCAATAAATCCACCGTTTCCACATCAATGTTGAATGTGGAAATAAGTTCCTTGATTGAGCGTGGAGGTTGCTTAATGGCAAAACCGAACACGTCCATGCCGTTTACAACCATGTCAACACCGCGCCTGAAGACCCCTGGAGACACTTCTTTTTCAACGAGTGACTCGGGGGTTACAGGATTGCGCATGCCGCCAAATGGAGCCCACACAGCATCAAAACCGCTGCCATCAACACCGAACATGAAATTCATGGGATGTGAATCGTTCTCGTTGTACTCCAGTGCGGTTGCCGTAGCAGCATCGCCAAACAATGGGCGCACGGTTGTATCGCGGGGGTTGCGGTTCTGGGTGTTGGTCTCAGCTGCCACCAGGATGCCACGCTTAAGGGTACCGTGGGACATAAGAGAGCCAACGATGCTCATGCCGTAAACCCATCCCGAGCAACCGAACGGTAAATCAAACACACAGCAGTCACTGCGCAGTTTCAGTCGGTCCTGCAAAACACAAGCGGTTTGTGGCGCGATGTAATCTCGTGATGTGCATACATAGGCAAAGCAGTCCACGTCTTGAGGCTCCCAGCCTAGATTCTGCAGTAAGTCTTCAACGGCCTTGACAGTCAGGTCGGATGCTGTAGTTCCTGCTTCGACCTTGTGATGCCGCTCGATACCGGTTGACGTGATGACTTTTTGCGCTTCGTTCTGGTCTTTATAGATAGCCAGTGTGAGGTTGTCCTCCACAGTCTTGGGCACACAAGCACTCATTCCTGCGATGCGCACATTGTTTATCGTTAGTTGTGACATATTATAACTACAAGATTGAATGAAGTAGTTTCTAATTCTTCAGCTTTAGACGCTGTATCTTTCCTGATGATGAACGGGGAATGCTATCAACCCATTCATATTGTACAGGTATTTCGTGAGTTGGAAGAAGTTGTGTTAGGCGTTGCTTGATTTCCTCGATGCTCAAAGTGTTGCTACCGCGCTGCAAATAGGCTTTTGGCACTTCGCCCAACACTCCAGACGGATCAGGTATCGCTACACAAGCGCAATCTGGTATTCCAAGGGAAAGTATAGCCTCCTCAATCGTAGCGGGACTCACTTTCTCCCCGCCCATATTGATGAGTTCTTTCTTGCGGCCTGTCAGATAGAAATAACCAGCACTGTCACGGTGGCCCCAATCTCCTGTTCTGAACCATCTGTCATGAAAGGCTTCTACATTGTCGTCGGGCAACAAATAGGATTTCATGACCATATTGCCGCAGACACACAGTTCCCCATCGGTGCCGTCAGGTACTGGTGCTCCATTTTCGTCAAGAATACACACTTCAACATGACTGGAAACCGGTTTACCTATTGACTCAAGATTCTCGGCATTGAGGTGCAACTCGCTGAATATTGCCCGAGACGCCTCGGTGAGACCATAATGGATACAGAGTCGGGTTTTGGGGAACAAATCCATTAAGAGACGCTTGTCTTCAATCGGCAAAGCGGCGCTGCCCACCTCGATGTAGTGTAGCTGGTTGCTGAATTTGGCAATGCGGGTACCACTTAACCGTTTGATGTATTGCCATACAGCAGGAACCATTCCAAACCCTGTTACTTGTTCTTTTTCCAGTACTGTAAAGAATGCCTTGAGATTAGCAAAGTTGCCCACCAGGACCATTGTGCCGCCCGCCATCAACACACAACGCAGACGTCCTAGCCCGAATGAATGACTTAACGGCAATCCAAGCGCCTCAATATCTTCGTCATTGTTGCCGATAAAGCCATTGATGTTGCTTGCTGAGCCTGATAAGTTGGCATGAGAAAGGCAAACGCCCTTGGGAGCTCCTGTCGTTCCTGTGGTGAACATGATATCCGCCACATCATCAGCGCTAACCTTAGGCCAAGTACAAGAGGATTCTCCCCTATTGCAGCTATTGAGTTTGACGTCATCAAATTGGATACAACGATAGCTGCCTGCTGAATTGTTGAGACCAATAACCGCAACGGGATTGGTGATTTTCAGGATATAATCAAGCCTATCGGGCGGAGACGTGGGATCTACAACTACGTTGACGATTCCAAGCAGTTGGGCTGCAAAATACAAGTATACGAATTCCAGTTCCTTGCGGGCCGACAAAACAATCCGTTCTCCCGGCTTAATGCCGATTGATGTCAAATAGGATGCCGCGACTTCTATGTTTGTAATGAGTTGGCCGCGAGTGATGCGCTGATTGCCCTCGACAAGTGCAACCTTGTCCGGGTTGTGTCGCGCATGGCCAGCTATACAACTAAGCACATGGCTGTGAGGAGCATCAAACATGCATTAATTGGTTGACTTCGTCGACTATTGACTGAACTGACGTCAAGTCGAACAAATCTTCAAGAGGGAACTCGATTTCAAGTTCCTGCTCAAGTGTACTTATTATAGCCAAGTTACCGACAGAATCCCACTCGGGTATGTCGCCAGAGCACAGTCCGTCAGTTATCACCTCGAGGTCTACATTTAAAACCCGAGCGATGATTGCCTTGACCTTGTTCTCCATGTTAATACTAATCGATTTGGATTGCTTTAATGTTGTTGTTTTTCAACAATTTCAAATAAATCCTGAATCGTATTGGAATTCAAGATGTCACTGCCCTTGATGATAACGTCATACTCGTCATCAACCATTGCGATAATGGACAATGCTGTCAACGAGGACCATTCATCTAGTGCCTTGAATTCGGTCTCAGCGGTAAATAGTGCTTCATCGGTATCATCAAACTGTGCCGCGAAGTTTTCAATAAAATCCTGTATATTCATATATGAATTATGAGTTTCTAGTCAAAAGTATTAAAATTTAATATTTTAAGGGGCAAATGTACATACAAATTTTATTTCTGCAAAGAAAATGCAAAAAAACTATATTGAAAAGCCGCCATCAATAACCAAATCATGTCCAGTGAGCCAGCTTGAAGCATCACTCAAGAGGTAAATAGCACCATTGGCAATATCTTCAGGACAGCCGTAACGCCCTAATGGGTATTTCTTTGCATCCTCGGCCAGCTGTTCCTCGGTAATGGTACCTCGATGGATTAGTGGTGTATCCACCATGCCAGGACAGATGCTGTTGACTCTGATTTTGCGTGATGAATACTCACGGGCTGCATATTTCATCACCGAGTTGAGAGCAGCTTTGGAAGCGCCATACACACCGTTGCCAGGCATAAAACTGTGAGTGCCACCAATTGAGGCAATCATTACAACCGAGGCTCCCTTCTGGAGAACTTTTTTCTTGTACATCAAGCGCAACAGCTCGACTGGCGCAAAGAAATTCACATCAAACATTTCATCAAATTTCTCACGCGAGCCAAACTGTAAAGGCAAGGTAGTGGAATTGCCGGCACACAGGACAGCACCATCAAGCGCGGGCAGTGATGCAATCAGCTGTTCCACATCTTCCTGCGATGTCAAATCGGCGAACAACTGCATGTGTCCATCTGTCCGGACATCAAGTTGGTCAAACGTCTCCTTTAGGCGTTCCGGGTTGCGGGCGGTAACAATGACACGAGCACCCATTTTTGAACAAGCGATAGCTGTTTCTTGCCCGATGCCAGAAGAAGCACCGGTAACAAGTATTGTTTTCCCGTGCAACGAGAAGGGATTGAAAACTGTATCCATGTTGTAAATCCTCTTTATCTGAAATCAAACTTCTTGGCTGGTACTCCGATGTAGGTACAATTGTCTTTGGGCTTAGTCATAAGAACGCTGCCCGCACCCAGGGTGATATTATTGCCAATCTTTACTCGCTGCAAGACAACGCTATCTACTCCGAGCATATTGCAATCTTTTACTTGAACAGCACCAGAGAGGTGCACACCTGGCATCATGACGTTGTAGTTTCCGATTTCGACGTCATGTCCCATTACATTGGAACCATTGAAGACGTTGAAACTGCCAATCGTCACATCACATGTAACACTGCAATTATCCTGGATAATGTTGCCCTCCCCAATAGAGAATGTCTGTGGATCCAAAATCCTGAATGACGGAGCAATCAAGTTGGGGAATGTGATATTAGGATTAGTGATGGATTCTCGTATAAGTTTGCGGGTGCGTGGCTGGCCGACAGCAATTGCTAGTGCCATAGGCTCATCCAGCTTGTTCAGGTCGTCCATGCCGCCTATCACTTTCCCAAAATGGGAAACTTGGGTACCAGCTGGGATATTGTCGTCAAAAAAGCCTACAAATTCCCATTGGTCTCCATTTGCTTTATTGATACGGTTAATACCTCCAGCAACCTCTCTGCCAAGACCGCCTGCTCCATATACGGCGATTCTCTTGATATTGTTCTTATTCAACTTCATCGTATTTTGAGATTTAACCGATAATTCACTACTCATGTCCACTAAATAATCACACTTCGCAAAGGTCAGGCCATAAACGGGCTCCAACTCTCTGATATCAAAATCTTTGCCTTCAATCCAGTTTATGATTGCTTTGGGCAGATTCACGCCTGCCTCATAAGAGAATGGGAAACCACCGCCAAATCGAGGGTTCAGTTCGAGTATATAGTACTCACCACCCATCTCAAGGATATCACAGTCAAGATTGCCAATGTGCGCCAATTTTCTACCGATGACCTCACCGATTCGATGCAGTTCTGGATTGTCGACGGTTGTCGCTTTATCTGTTTCTCCAGCACGCATCGATAGTTTCTGCTTCACTGCGACAGCGACATTATTTCCCTCAAGGTCATTAATGATGTCAAGGCCATACTCTTTTCCAGTTATTTTCTCTTGAATCAGAATGAAGTCATCATCGAGCTGTGACACTTCTCCAAGCATGCCTTTGCTGGTTTTACGCCTGATGAGTTCATAAACAATGCGCAAGTCATCAATATTATCAACATATTCGATACCTATTGAAGCAGAGCCCCATCTTGGCTTGATGACTACGGGAAATTTCAACTCACCATCAAGTATGGCTTGAGTAGCAGACTCTAAGTTGCGATATGTCTTGGGTGGCTTTAATCCGATTGAAGTGATGAAATCTGCTGTCTTCAATTTATCAAAGCAGATGTCAATGACCTCTGAGGATGAAACCAGGACATTCACCCCGATATTCTCAAATGATAATTTGTTTTCAGCCAGGATTGGGAGTTCAAGATCATTAAGAGATATGAGAACATCCACATTATGCATCTCACATATCTGATGGAGTGCCTCCACATAGTGTTCATCATAAACTGCCGGCACCATGACTCTCACGTCGGCTACCGATAATGCAGGCGCTGTTAACTGCATATCAGCCGCGATGATCTTGTCTTTATCACCCATTTGCTCCCTGAAATACTTCAACAGATATGTCCGTCTGCCAGCGCAAGTAAACAGAATGTTCATAACCTTATATGTTATTATTTCATAATATTCATTATCCCACCAGTATGCCAGAAAAGTATATTACTGTCTTGCAAACTGTTTTTGTCAATGTAATCACACATGCCATAAAGGGCTTTACCTGAATAGGTTGTATCAAAAACCAAACCTGATTTCTTGGTGATATCCTCTAAAAACGAGGGCATTTCTTGAGGATATTGCTCGTATCCGCCATAAAGATAATCAGTACAGAAGACTACCTTTTCGTCATAACGAACACTCATATTGTAATGATGTGCGAGAGAATTTGCAAAATCGGCAATGACTTGCCGTCCTCGTTCCAATTGCCGTGCGATAGAGATACCCACAACACGAACATCGCCCCACCCGACTTGGTCAAGTCCGACAAGAATGCCCGCCTGGGTTGATCCGGTTCCTGAGGCATGGAATATATAATCGGGCTTATATCCTATCTTACTGCATTCCTTTTTCAGCAGTTTAATTGCATCAACAAATGCTATTCCGCCAGGAAGATCATGCCCTCCGCCATGAATGTAATAGGGATTAAAACCATCATTCTTAAATTGGTTCATTGCTTTATCCATAGCAACGGCAGTATCCTCAGGCTTGATCAATTCACACTCTGCACCGCTGAGCCTATCCAGCAAAGCGTTACCATTCTCGCCGAAAAAGCGTTCGCTGTCTGCTTGTATGCACAGATGGCATTTCCAACCATTTCGAGCAGACATTAATGCGATTGCACGGTTATGATTGCTTTGGGCTCCACCACAGGTTACAACAGCATCATACCCGTGCTCCTTGATGAAACGCTCATAATAAACAGCCTTTCGTGCTTTACTGCCACCACCGACGAATGGGAAAATATCGTCGCGAACCATCTTTATGGACATGTCATCGATGGTCAGTTCATCAAGTATTAACTGATTTAATCTGTCGTGAATGTGCATCGAAGTCGTGAATTAATCAGAATGCTTTTAATTGTGACCATTGAAATTCTCACTGGTTGCACTGCCTTCCTGGTTGATATCTTCGCGAAATAGAACTTTCTTTATGGTCAAGAAGAAAATCTGGCAATCTACGATAAACGAGCAGTGATCAACATACCACACATCCAGTTCAAATTTTTTTGCCCAAGTGAGTTCGTTCCGTCCATGGCACTGGGCCCATCCGGTAATACCAGGATATACATCATGACGTCTAGCCTGTTCACTTGTATACAAGTCCAAATAATCGACTCTCAAGGGACGAGGACCGATAAGCGCCATGTCTCCTTTTAGAATGTTGAATAATTGTGGCAATTCATCGATGCTTGTAGACCTCACAAACTTGCCAACTTTTGTTAAACGGTCACCGTCTGGGAGTAGTTTACCATTACTGTCTCGCTCATCGGTCATCGTTTTAAACTTTATGATTTTAAAGATTTTACCTTTATATCCAGGCCGTTCCTGAATGAAAAAGGCTCCACCTCCCTTATTTGCAAAATGCAGCCAAATGGTTACAATGATCAATATTGGAGATAAACAGATGAGTGCCACCAGGGCAAACGAGAATCCAAATAACCGTTTAATGTATTTTCGATATAGTGAGTTCATTTTGTTTTAGTTTAGGATTGTGTGATAAAAGTCATATAGGCATTGCCGCACATAGCTTTGTTCGTAGCGTGAAGCTATGAGCGATCGTGTGTTCTTGGACATGGCAGCGACTACATCGGGGTGTTCCACAAACCGTTTCATGGCTTGATACAGTGCTTCCTCGCTGCGGGGCGGGATGATGACACCGTTCTTTCCGTCAAGGATAATTTCGCGGGAGCCGTTGATGTCTGTAACGATGCTGGGCAAGCCCATGGCGCCAGCTTCAATCACGACATTAGGGAAACCCTCGCGATAACTGGGGAATACCAGCGCATCAGCTTGAGTATAATACGGTCTTACATCTTTCTGAGATCCAGCGCTTACAATCCCATCGCCTTGGCTGATGCGGACAAGGGTTTTCGGTAAAACGGGATCAAGGTTATCCTCTCGCTTACCAACTAGTACTAGGCGTGTATCATTATACTCCTTGTGAAGACGATCAAAAGCTGCAACCAACTCGTTGATACCCTTATCACGAACGATGCGTCCCACAAATACAAATGTGAAGCCTTCATGATGGCCCTCATTACTGTAAAGGGTTGGATTATAATGCTCTAAGTCAATTCCTTTCACATTACCATAACCCAAAATCTTGATGGGTTTATGTGTGATGTGGTGATTGAGTAAGTCATTTTTCACACCTTCGCCTTCGGGGATAATGTGTGTTGCACAGGCACAGGTCAGCCAGTCTGTCGCCATCAGGATGCGTCGTTTGATGCCTGTGGTAGTAGGCCATACTAATCCGGTAAACGTGTGAACGCGCCTTGGAACTCTTGCCAGCCAAGCAGCCATCATGCAGATTAGTCCGGCCTTG
>JAEEGL016685399.1_pt1 | contig 10268 bp, 6 predicted proteins | sample 9134231 | NCBI WGS metagenome assembly JAEEGL01 (sample SAMN16246548, study PRJNA631951) | gut metagenome | biome: gut microbiome; feature: rumen; material: fiber-attached | host: Bos | place: Iran: Karaj | collected 2018-10 | reverse complement strand
GTTCACCGACGTGCCCGCCGGCGACATCGGCGTAGGCAGCCGCGAGATCAGCTATCTCTTCGGCGAGTACAAAAAGATCACCGACCGCTTCGACGGCGGCGTGCTGACCGGCAAGGGCCTCTCCTACGGCGGCTCCCTCGCCCGCACCCAGGCCACCGGCTACGGCGTGTGCTACTTTGTGCAGGAGTACCTCAAGACCGTGAAGGGCGACAGCTTCGACGGCAAGATCGTCGTCGTGTCCGGCTCCGGCAACGTGGCGCAGTACGCCGCGGAGAAGGCCACGCAGCTCGGCGGCAAGGTCGTCGCGATGAGCGACAGCGCCGGCTATATCTACGACCCGAACGGCGTCAACCTTGAGGTGCTCTTCGACCTCAAGCAGAACAAGCGCGCGCGCATCAGCGAGTACGCCAAGCTCGTGCCCGGCAGCGAGTATCACGAGAACTGCCGCATGATCTGGAGCGTGAAGGCCGATCTGTATCTGCCCTGCGCCACCCAGAACGAAATCGACGTGGCCGAGGCCGACATGATCATCGCAAACGGCGCCATCGGCGTTTTCGAAGGCTCCAACATGCCCACCACTCTCGCCGCGACGCAGAAGATCCAGGCGGCCGGACTGCTGTTCTGCCCCGGCAAGGCGTCCAACGCCGGCGGCGTTGCGACCTCCGGTCTGGAGATGAGCCAGAACTCCATGCGCCTGAGCTGGACCTTCGAAGAGGTCGACGCGCGTCTCAAGGGCATCATGGAAGGCATCTTCCACAATGCCTACGACGCCTCTGTCGAGTGCGGTCAGCCCGGCAACCTCGTAGTCGGCGCAAACGTCGCCGGCTTCCTGAAGGTCGCCAACGCAATGCTCGCGCAGGGCATCGTGTGATCACATAATCCGTATTTAAAGGGCCGGCGCTCCCGCGCCGGCCCTTTTCGTATGAAAAAAAGGCCCGGCCGAAGCCGGGCCTCCCCCCGCCTGTGCCGTCCGCCCCCGATTAGAACCTGCACGTATCGGCAGGTGGGTCGTCTCCCCGTCGCTTATCTGCTTCCAACATCCAACGCGGTCGAAGCCGCGCCGGGAGGCCTGCAAGCCACGGCGGGAGCGGGACGTCCCTTATAAGTGATGTGGGTTTAAAAGGGGGCGTAACGCACACCGCAGGACGGTGTTATTATCGTCTTAATCTTCCTCTTCTTCCTGGAAGTCCTCTTCGAAGAGTTCCGCCATGTAGTAGTCATAGACGCGGGAGAGTTCCTCCTCATCATCGACAGAGTTGAAACTGCCGCCTTCCTCGTCGTCGATCACTTCGAGGATGATGAGCCCGTAGTCGGGATCCTCGGGATCCATATCCGCAGGCAGGAACACGCCGTAGGTTTTCCCTTCGAAATCAAAGGTATTCAGGACCTCCAGCTCATAGTTCTGACCCTCGTCGTCCGTAATCGTGATATAATCGTCGCCATACTCGCCGCTCATATTATTTCCTCCAGAGCATCGTATTCCGTGTCCGATCTTATTATACGCAATACAGAGGAAAAAATCAACTGAGAGACGCACCCTGAAACACGCTCTGACCGTGTCACTCCGGGCTATGTTTTCTCCCGCTGTATTTCTCCGCTGCGACGAATTTCGACCCTGCGCAAAAAAAGCCGGGTCCTTATACAAAAAAGATGCCTCTTCCCGCCAATATGTGATATAATGTAAAACACTTTTGTGACCATCGCGCTTTGTGCGCCGCCGAACTGCCGCGCACGGAGGAATAATTATGAAGCCTGAAAACAAGAAAAGACTGCATCGCGCCGTCGACGCCGGCACGAACGCCGCTGCGTGGACGATTGGGGCGGTAATCCGGCTGGCGCTGAAAATCATCCTGTCCGTCGTGCTCATACTTGTATGCACCGGGCTGCTCTTCGGCTGCATCTTCGCCGTATACGTCAAGAACTCCCTCTACACCGGCCTCGACATCTCGCTCTCGGACTACCAGCTCTCTCTTTCCAGTTCGATCTATTACAAGGACTCCGACGGCCAGTATCAGGAGCTGACTGTTCTGCAGAGCAACGAGGTGCGCTTCTGGGTCGACTACGATGAAATCCCGAAATATCTGGAAAAAGCGGCCATCGCCATCGAGGACAAACGTTTCCGTGAGCACAAGGGCGTAGACTGGTACCGGACTGCCGGCGCCTTTGTGAATATGTTCCTCGGCATGAAGAACGATTTCGGCGGCTCTACCATCACGCAGCAGCTGATCAAGAACCTCACGCAGGAGGATGACGTCACCGTGCAGCGCAAGCTGCAGGAAATCTTCCGTGCGCTGGAATTTGAGAAATCCTATACCAAGGAAGAAATCATGGAGTGGTACCTCAACGCCATCTACTTCGGTGAGGGCCACTGGGGCGTCGGCGCGGCAGCAAACCTGTACTTCGGCAAAGACGTGCAGGATCTGTCGCTGGCCGAGTGCGCCTCCATCATCGGCATCACGAACAACCCGTCTCTGTACAGCCCCTACTCCGAGCGTGTAGAGGATCCCGTCGGAAACAACCAGAAACGGCAGCGCACGATCCTGCGCGAGATGTATGATCAGGGGCTGATCACCCACGATGAGTATCTGCAGGCAGTCAGTGAAAAGCTGGTGTTCCGCCGCGGCGTGAACGAATCGGCCGAGGTCCCCATCTACAGCTACTACGCTGAGATTGTCATCAAGGATGTGCTGCGCGACCTCGTCAAAGTCAAGGGCTACTCCTCTGAGGCAGCGCGCCGTCTGCTCTACAGCGGCGGCCTCAGGATTTATTCCTGCCTCGACATGGATATCCAGAACGTCGTCGACGAACTCTACAGCGACCCCGCAAACCTTCCGCCGAGCTGGGCGCCCTCCAAGACGCAGCAGCTGCAGAGCGCCTGCATGGTCGTTGATCCCTACACGGGCGACATCAAGGCCGTCGGAGGCGGCGTCGGCGAAAAGACCGTCAATTTCGGCTGGAACTACGCCACAGACTCCAAACGATCCCCCGGCTCCTCCATCAAGCCGCTGGCCGTGTACGGCCCCGCGCTGGAGCTCGGTCTCATTACCCAGACCACGCTCGTAAACGATGAAGGTCCCGAGGAGGTCAAGCTCAGCGGCACGAACTGGTATCCCGCAAATGCCGAGCGCACCTACGCCGGCGTCATCTCGATCCGGGAGGCGCTCCGCCTTTCGAAGAACACCGTTGCCGCGCAGATCGTCGACAAGCTCACGCCGCAGACTTCTTACGATTTCCTGACCAAAAAGCTCGGCTTCACGAGCCTTGTGGAATACCGCGTAACGGATGACGGACGCACGCAGTCCGACATCGCCTACGCACCTATGGCTCTCGGCGCGCTCACGGACGGCGTGACCCTGCGAGAAATGGCACAGGCCTACACCTGCTTCCCGAACGACGGTGTGATGACCTATACGCGCTCTTATTCCTATATCGAGGATGCCAACGGCAACCTGCTGCTGGAGAATGCGCCGGAGACTATCGTCTCGTTCAAGGCGAACACCGCGCGCAACATCACCGATATGCTCACCAACGCCGTCCTGCGGGGCACCGGCACCGCAGCCTACTTCCCCGGTCAACAGGTCGCCGGCAAGACCGGCAGCGCCTCGGACAACGTCGACCGCTATTTCGTCGGCTACACGGGCTACTACGTCTGCGCCGTATGGTGCGGCTACAACAACCCCGAACGCATGTACTTCTACTCAAACCCCTCCTGCATTCTCTTCAAGCAGATCATGTCGCAGATCCACGAGGGTCTTGAGGAACGCACCTTCCCGCGTCCTGTGGTCGGCGGGCCTACACGGATCTTCGGTGACCTCGAGATCAGTCCGTCGCCGTCGCCGTCACCGTCACCGTCACCGACGCCGGAGCCGACTCCCGAACCGACGCCGACGCCGGAGCCGACCCCCGAGCCGTCGCCGGACGCCTCGCCGGAACCGACGGCGGATATCCCGCCGGAGCCGACGGAGAGTTCTGAATCGCCCGATCCCTTCACGCCCGCGGACACGCCGGAGCCGTCCGGCGGGGGCGGGGAATAGCCGGATCTTGTATAGTACACACAATAATACAGAAGCCCTGTCGTCCTCGTGCAACGCGCGACGGCCGACAGGGCCTTTTTCTTATTTTCTGATAACTGTTACGTCCGGATACACCGCGAGCATGTCCGCCTCGCGGCTGTGGCAGGAAAACAGCAGGATCTGCCGTTCCTTCGCCAGCTCGCGGAGCAGGTTCAGCGCGGCGGCGCAGCGTTCGTCGTCGAAATTGCTCAGTGCGTCGTCGAGCACCATCGGACACTTCTCGCCCTCGGGCATCGCCAGCTCGCAGATCGCAAGCCGCAGTGCGAGGTAGAGCTGATCCCGCGCGCCGGCGCTCAGGTAGCCGGCGTCATGCGCGAGCGTGTCGCCGGCCTGCCGCGCCTGTGCGGACAGGGCACGGTCGAGCGTCACGCGGTCGTACCGGCCGCCTGTCAGTTGCTCAAACAGCTCGGCCGCGCGTGCGCCGAGGCGCGGCGAGAAGCGCGTCTGCATTTCCAGATCCGCCTCGCGCAGCAGCGTAAGCGCCGTGTCGATAGCCTCGTATTCCGCCTGCAGGCGCCCGATCCGTTCGCGAAGAGACGCGGCCTCACTCTCCAGCGCCATCGGGTCGCCCAGCACGCCGAGCCGGCCCTTTGCCGCGGCAAGTTCGTCGCGCAGCGCCCGCAGACGCGTCTCCGCTTCCGCCAGGTCCCGGCCAAGCAGCGCAGCCTCGCTCTCGCCGCCGGCAAAGTCCAGCGAGGCAAGCACTTCGTCCTCCAGCGCCTTGTGCACGCCCCGAGCCTGCTCAAGTGCCTCGTCCGCACGTGCCGCCTCACCTGACGCGCGAGTCCATTTCTCCCAGGACTCGGCGTGTTCGCGGGACAGGGCCCGCAGCGCGTCCGCGTCCGGCACGTCGAAGGCCATCAGCGTCTCTGCCAGTGCTTTGGAAGCCTCCGTCGCTTTCTGCAGCGCATTTTTGCGCCACATGAGCAGCACCGCTCCCGCTATGAGCGCAACAGCAGCCGCGATGCAGAGACAAAGCCCCGCCGTCGGCAGCCTCCACAGGAGGTACATCAGCGCCCCTGCCGCGCCGAGCAGGATTGCCAGTGCGAGCAGAACGAGCATGGGAACCGGTCCCGGCCGCTTCCTGGAGGCTGCAGCAAGCGCCTCCGCCTGCGCCGCCGTCTTCTCGGCGCGCGCATCCGCCTCTTCTGGCGGTACGTTCCCGAACGGATCGGCGAAGAGTTCCTCCCGCATTGCGTCCGCGCGTTCCCGGGCGCCGGATGCCGTCTCCTCCGCCCGCTGAAGAGCCGCCCGTCCCTCGGCTGCGCGGTGCAGCGCCTCCTTGCGCACGCGTTTGCGGCTCTCTGTTACCTGTTCGCGCAGGGCGCGGCAACGCGCCTCCTGAGAGCCGACTTCCTCGGTCTTCGTCTCGATTTCCCGCCCCGCCGCGCGTATAGCGGCAAGCGCGGCCGTTTTTTCTTCCAGCTGCGCTTCCAGTTCCGGGATCGCTCCGCTCGAGCGCCAGCGCCGTGCGCGCTGCCATGCCGCGAGTTTCTTTTCCGTCTCCGAGAAGGATACCTCTTCCTCGCCCGAGGAGAGGATGGAGGCCATGCGCTTTTCAAGTTCCGGCCCCTGCGAAACGCGGATGCCGCTCTGGCCAATGAAAGCGCTGCTCTCGAATACCGCGCGGGCTACGCCCGTGAGTGTCTCGCCCGCGGAGGTGCCTGTGAGGCCGGGCACGGGCGTCTCCGTACCGGTATAGACGGCGGAAAAGTCCTTCATCGGCTGCCCCGCCATCGACGCGCGCCGCAGCGTGATCTCCCTGTTCTGCCAGACGAGTTCCATCTCGCCCGCCATCTCGCCGCCGTCCCAGGCGGCGTAGCGCGTCTTATCCGGCAGAAAGTCCGCGCGGGCGCGCTGCGCGCTGTCCACGCCGTAGAGCATGGCCTTCAGGAAAGCGCACCAGGTGCTCTTTCCGCTCTCGTTTGGCGCCGCGATCACGTTCAGCCCGTCACCCAGAGAGAGCGATTCCCCTTGCAGGCGGCCAAAGTCGGCCGTCATTTTTCTGATCCTCATAGGTGTGGTTCCTCCGCATTGTCCATGGCGGCAAGTGCAAAACGCAGCGCCAGGAGAAGCTTTTCACGTTCCGCTTCATCCGCTCCGTCGAGTCTTTCGCGCACGCGCCGCAGGAAAAGCCCTCGCAGGCTGTCCTCCTGCGCGGCCTCCCAGACGTCCGCCGTCGGGCGTGTCTCGTCGCGAAGCCGAAGCGCGAAAACGCGTGTCTCAAGCGCGGCACGCAGCGCCGTGAGATTCGGAGGCACAGGCGTCTCTCCCCGGAGCGTCAGGAGAAACGCATCCTTAGCCGCTGTCCCCGGCAGCATGGCGAGCGCGGCGTCGACCGGAGAGGCACCGTCCGACACGTCCAGATCGAGCCGGTGATAGCGCCGCGCTGCGACCGGAACAAACTGCACGGTCACGCCGTCGCGCCGCACATCTGCGATGATCACGCCCTTCTCGCCCGTTTCATCGAAGCCCCGGCCCTCGGCACAGCCCGGCCAGGCGTAAAACACATCCCCGGCGCGGCGCAGGCCGCTGTGGGTGTGGCTGTGGCCGAGCGCGGCGTAGTGCATGCCGCTTCGCGCGAGTTCCTCGACCGTGATGGGATCATATTTTCCCTCGCCGGATCCGACCTCGCCGTGCAGGCAGAGAAGCCGGATGCGGTTTTCCGGGTTTTCCGGCGGCGTGAAATAGCGCAGCAGCGGAGGCGCGCTCTCATCCGTGAAAGCCGCGCCGAACACCTCCGCATCCAGTTCCGGAAGCTCGACGCGTTCGATCGCGCCGCTGGTGAACACATGTACGTTCTCAGGCAGTTCCAGCCGTGCCCAGATCGAGCGCGGCGCGTAGCGGTCGTGATTGCCGGGTGCGATGAATACCGGCTTTTCCATGCTCGAGAGCGCGTCGCAGAGGCTGATGACCGTTTCCCGGTAGCTGCTGTCGCTGTCGAGCAGGTCTCCCGGGAGCAGGACAAGGTCGACCTGACGCATCTGCGCCAGATCGGCGATGCGGCCGAGCAGCGCACGCTGCTCCGCGCGCCGCAGCGCTGCCTTCTCCGCGGTAAGTGCCTCGAACGGCGAGTCCAGATGCAGATCCGCCGCGTGCAGGACACGTATCTGTTCTTTCAAGGAGACGCCCCCCTGTCATGCTGTCAGTGATCCTCAACTACCGTATCCTTACGCCGCGGAAAGTCTCTCCTGCGTCCTCGCTCACGACCGTACCCGCGGTAAGTTCCGTCAGTTTTCTGTCAAAATCGTCCGCGCGGTCGGCGCGCAGCAGCGCCTCGATCACAACGTCCGCGCCGAAATCCGTATTTTCCACGACGGCGCCGTTCTCCTCCAGCAGCCGGCGGATGCGCTCATACTGCCCGTAGGCGCAGCTAAGCAGCTTCCCCCGCCAGAGCGCCATCTCCTGCACGCCCGCCGCCTCAAGCCCTGCCTTTGCCGCCGCGCTGTAGGCGCGCACGAGACCGCCTGTGCCGAGCAGGACGCCGCCGAAGTACCGCGTGACGACGCAGCAGACGTTCACGATCCCCTCGCCGCGAAAGACGTTCAGGGTCGGCATGCCGGAAGTGCCGCCCGGCTCGCCGTCGTCCGAATAGCGCATGACGTTGTTGTCACGGAGAATATAGGCAAATACGTTGTGTGTGGCGTCCCAGTGCTTTTCGCGCATCTCCCTGATGCGCGAAAGCGCCTCGCTCTCGGCCTCAACGGGCCAGACCCGCGCTATGAAACGCGAGCGTTTCTCGACGATCTCCGCCTCTCCGTAACCGAAGGGCGTCAGAAATCTCTCCATTTCGCGACCTCAGCCGAGGCGGCCGAAGAGCTTGTCCAGCTCCCGTTTCGAGCGTGTGAAGGATACCGGTCTGCCGTGCGGACAGTAGCGCACCTCTCCAGAGAGCACGCGCTCTGCCAGCGCCTTCAGTTCCTCCGGCGTGCTGCTTCTGCCGGCTTTGATCGCGGCCTTGCAGGCGACTGTGTGAAGGATCTCGTCGAGCGCCGCGTCCGGATCCGGGCGCTCAGCGTTTTTAAGCCTGTCCAGGATCTCCTCCAGCATGGCGCGCGCGTCCCCGCTGTCGGTCTCTGCGGGCACGGCGCGCAGCACGACGCTGTCGCTTCCGAACGCTTCCAGCTCAAACCCCAGTTTTTCCAGAAGCGGCGCGTTTTCAAGCAGCAGTTCCGTGTCTCCGGCGCCGGGCGACATCGTCACGGGCACGAGCAGCATCTGGCTCATGAGCGAGCGCTTCTGCGCCTTGAGCCGGTCGAAGAGGATGCGCTCGTGAGCGGCATGCTTGTCGATGAAGATCAGGTCTTCGCCGCGCTCGACGAGGATATAGCACGCGAAGGCCTCGCCCACGAGCCGGAACTCGGGTGCCTCGCTCCCGCTTTCCTCAGATCGCGGCTGCGGTTTCGGCGGCTCCGCGCGGTCAGGGCGATCGATGCGGGCGCCCGGCTGCTCGCGCTGCCTGCGGGGAATCTCCGGCAACATGCCGCCCGTACGCTCGGAGGGCGTGCGTTCCGTGCACGCGCGCGTCGCACTGCCAAGGCCGTCCCTGAGCTCCTCGCGGAATTCCTGCGCGGTCATCTGCCGGTAGAAGCCCTCCCGCGGCTTCGGCACGGTGCTGCGCGCCTGAACGTCAGTCCGGGACGGGGCGCGCGGAGGCTCGCTCTCGCGCACAAAACGCGGCGTGCCGGATTCTTTCGGCTGCGCGGGCAGGGCGTTCTCACGTTCGAGCGCGCCCAGCGCAGCGTGATACACCGCGTCGAAGACCCGGTGCTCGTCGGAAAACTTGACCTCGCTCTTGGTGGGATGCACGTTAACGTCTACAGCGGCACAGCTGAGGGTCACATAGAGCACGCAGGCAGGGAAGCGCCCGACCATCAGGCTGTTTTTATATGCCTGCTCCAGCGCCGTCTGCAGCGTGAGCGAACGGATCGGGCGTCCGTTGCAGAAAAAATGCTGCATGCCGCGGTTGCCGCGCCCTGCGCGCGGAGAGGAGACATAGCCCGATACGCGGACGCCATCGACCTCAGCTTCGGCCTTCAGGAAACCCTGAGCCGTCTCGCGTCCGAGCAGACTGTAGACGCAGGAGTCCGCGCGCCCGTCTCCGGGCGAGAAAAACTGCTCCTGTCCGTCGCGGATGCACTTGACGGAGACCTCCGGGTGCGCCAGCGCGGCTTTGAGCGCTACCGCGACGCAGTTTTGCGCCTCGGTGCGGTCGCTTTTCAGAAATTTGAAGCGCGCGGGCGTGTTGAAGAACAGGTCGCGCACGATCATCGTCGTGCCCTCCGGGCAGCCCGCGGGGCGCATCTCCTGGATGTCCCCGGCCTCGAGCGAGACGAACGTTCCGCTCTCAGCGCCTCTTTCGCGCGTTGTCAGTTCTATGCGGCTCACGGCGCTGATGGCGGCCAGCGCCTCGCCGCGGAAACCGAGCGTGCCGATGGCCTCGAGGCCGCGCGCGTCGCGCAGCTTGCTGGTCGCGTGGCGCAGAAAGGCTACGCCTGCATCCTCGGGCGACATTCCGCAGCCGTCGTCCGTTACCCGGATATAGGCGCTGCCTCCTCCGCGCAGCTCGACAGTGACGTTCTTTGCTCCGGCGTCGACGGCGTTCTCCAGCAGTTCCTTCACCACGCTGCCCGGCCGCTCGACGACCTCGCCCGCGGCGATCATGTCCGCCACGAGCGGCGGCAGTATATTGATGTTCGGCATGGGCGTCCACCCTTTCCGTTTTAGTCTGCTCACATTATAATGCAAATCGTATCTGAATTCCATATTGAGCGGCAAGAATCTTTCTGAAGCGCAACACGGGGGGCTCCTTCTTCTGAAGAAGCCCCCCCAGTCAATTCACGTGTCAGCGGCTCAGAACGCCCATCTGCCGCGCCGAAAGATCGGCACGGTCTTTCCGTCCCGGGTGACGGCGTCGATGTCCAGGCCCTCATAGCCGATCATGAAGTCCTCATGGTTCATGGAGTCGTTGATTCCCAGGGCGCGGCACTCCTCCAGCGTCATGTTCTCAAAGCCCTTGATGGTATCGGCGAAGCCCATGCCCAGCGCCAGATGGCATGCGGCGTTCTCATCAAAGAGGGTGTTGTAAAACAGCAGGCCGGACTCGGAAATCGGGGAGTCCACGGGCACCAGGGCGCACTCGCCCAGATAGGCCGCGCCCTCGTCCATGGAGATCATCTGCTCCAGCAGCGCCTG
>JAEEGL015081676.1_pt1 | contig 10268 bp, 8 predicted proteins | sample 9134231 | NCBI WGS metagenome assembly JAEEGL01 (sample SAMN16246548, study PRJNA631951) | gut metagenome | biome: gut microbiome; feature: rumen; material: fiber-attached | host: Bos | place: Iran: Karaj | collected 2018-10 | reverse complement strand
TGAGCGACCCCTATCCCGACGATGCGATCATTGCGGAAGCATACGCGCAGGCGGGGGAGAGGGTACAGGCTTTTGAACTCCTGCCGCTGTTCGAGGCGCAGGAGGAACGGGAGAGTCTGTATTACGCGACAGATCACCACTGGACGGCCTTCGGGGCCAGGCTCGCCGCCGTGAGCTGGATGGAAAACAAAGGCCGGCAGGCTCCCGGAGAATCGGACTGCGCCATCCGGACGATCTCCGGCTTTTACGGCACGACCTATGCGCGCGCCGCACTCTGGCGCACGCCCTCCGAATCGCTGGAGCTCTGGGACAGCGCCACCCGCTTTCTTGTGGAGAACCGCGAGGACGGGGAACTCCACGAGGGCCTGTATTACGAGGAACACCTGACGGAGAACGACAAGTACCCCGTCTACCTCGACGGCAACCATTCCCTTGTGCGCGTCCGAAACCTCGACGGCGAAGGGAAGGGAAAGCTGCTCGTGATCCGCGACTCCTTTGCCAACTGCATGGGCTGCTTCCTCGCGGAGGGCTATGAGGAGACGGTGCTGGTCGATCTGCGCTATTACAAACAGCCGGTGTCGGAGCTCGTGCGCAGCGAAGCCTTTGACGATGTGCTCCTGGTTTACAGTGTCGCCAACTTCATGACGGATTCCTCGCTGGCCCGGCTGGAGTGAGCAGAAACGACAAAACGGATCGCCGCTTTTAAGCGGCGATCCGTTTTTCATGTCGATCGAACGGATTCAGAAGATGTCCTCGTTGACCTTGGTGGGCGGGGTCTCCACGATCTCGGGATGCTGGAACATGTAGCGCATGGCCTGCAGGAGCTGGGCGTAGTAGTGCCCGTCCACGATGCCCTCGTCCAGCACGAGCTTGGTGTCTATGTATTTGTTGTCAACGACCTGGCCCTTGCTGTTGATCTCGTACTTGTGATACTTGGCGCCGAAGGCGATGAACACCGGCAGCGTGCCGAAGTTGTAGATGTGGTGATAGACAGGCCCGATGCGCAGCGAACCCAGATCGGTGATGATCATGGAGCCGTGGAAGGGGCTGGCGTTGAGCAGAGACTGCGGCAGAATGCCGAAGTAGTCGCCGATGCGCAGCAGCATGATCGCGAAGCGGATCAGGAAACGCGGCATACGGGCGAAGAAATCCGCTACTTCCTCGGTGTTGTTGCTGTCGTCGGAGGTCTTGATCTCGTTGATCTTCTCGTTCATCTTCCGATAGACGTCAAAGATCGTGTCGGTCGGCTCAAACTGCACCTTGATGGAGGTCTCGGTCGCGTCAAGGGTGATGGAGCGCTTGACGGTCATGATGATCTCGATGTTGTTTCTGGCATAGATCCGGCGGCCGACGACAAAGCGGTTGACGCCGGGCAGCATGGAGATGCAGCGGATATAGGCGGCGATGAGGAAGTGCAGCATGCCGATGCCCTTGAAGCCCTCGACGCGCAGTTTGCGCAGGCGGCGGTCAAGCTCCGTGATCTCGAAGCTCTCCTCGTAATGGATGCTGCGGTCGTTGCGCTGCGGCATGATAAAGGGGATAAATTTGGAATAGCCGGGCAGCGAACGAAGAAGGCGGCCTTCCTTGCGGTCGCCGAAGCGGTGTCTCTTCTGAGCCATGATGGATCCTCCAGGCAGTTCTGATCTTTGAAGCATCGACATTATAACGGTATTGTTCGCGTATTACAAGCAAAAACAGCGCAGATCGCTAAAGATTTAAGATTTACGAAACAAGTGCGTTCCGTTTTTATTTCTTCAGCTTTTTGCGGATGTCCTCTCCGGCGAAGGGGAGGGAAAGGAAGGAACCGCTCAGGCGCGAGCAGATCTGCGGCGTATAGAGCTTCTGCAGCTCGCTGTCGGAGCAGTTGGTGCTGATGATGGTCTTCTTCCCGTTGACCAGGCGCGTGTTGATGAGCGTGTACAGCGCACTGACGGACATGGGCGTGATCATCTCGGTGCCGAGATCGTCGAGGATCATCAAATCGCAGGAGAGCATGCGCTCCACCCGGAGACCGGCCTGCTCCTGTTCTTCCGGATCACGGGAGAATTTCTGCCGTTCGAAGGCGCCGAGCGCGGCGGAGGCGGTGTCGTAACAGACCGAGCAGCCCTTAGCGGCCACAACGCGGGCTATGCAGGCGGACAGATAAGTTTTCCCCAGACCGGGAGCGCCCTGCAGGAGCAGGTTGGAGGACACGGCGGGGAAGTTTTCCGCAAACTTGCGGCAGCTGCCCAGCGCGATCTCCGCCAGCTCCCGCGGCACGCAGCGGCGCACGGGATCCCGCGCCTCAGAGTAGAGAGACAGGTCGAAGTGTTCAAAGCACTCGTCGCCCGTCTGCAGCAGCACGCCGAGCTCCTTTGTCAGCTCCGCGTTGTAGAGCTTGTCCAGACAGGCGCAGGGGCCGGAGGGGCCGTTGCCGGTATCGCGGCATTTGGGGCAGTCCACGATCTCATCCAGATAGTCCATGGGCAGGCCGTTTTCCACCAGCAGCTCCGCACGCCGGGCCTGCTTTTCGAGGTTTTCCCTCTCCAGCGCGGCGATCTTCTCCGCCATGTCCGCCGGGTGCTGCAGTGTCAGGCGCAGAAGCTCCCGCATCTGGGCGCGCATTTCGGCGTCGATCTGCTCGATCTGCGGGATGCGGCTGTAGACCTGACGCAGGCGGCGGCTGTGCTCCGCCTCATTTTCGGCGCGTCTTTCTTCCAGTTTTGCTCTGGCGCGTGCCAGGAGCTGTCCGTCGTAGGGCATGGGATCCTCCCCTTAAATCTTGTCGATGATCCTTCGCAGCTCGTCCATGTCGACGGGCTTGATCTCCTCCGCGGCTGCCGACTTTTTCGCCGGTCTGCGGCCGTCCTTCTCTTCGATCTCCTTTGCTGTGTGCAGTCCCTTCTCATGCCAGCTGAGCAGGATCTTGTTCATGTAGGGCCACTTGAGCGCGTTGGTTTGGGTCAGCGTACGGTCATAGGCGATGGCGACGGCGTCTTCGCGGAAGCCCATCTCCAGCCAGGATGTGATGTATTTTTCCTCGGTGGCCGTGAGTTCGCGTCCGTATATGTTGAGCAGGGCCTTGATCCGGCCCAGCTCGCCGCGGCGCTCCTTCTGCGCGGTGATGTATGCCTCAGCCTGTTCGAGCGTCATGATCTCCTCGCGCGCCCACTGATAGGCCAGCTTTTCGATCGCCCGCGCGCCGGGGCGGCGGCTGCTGCCGTAGCGCTCCCGAAACTGCTCGGCGCAATAGGTCATCAGCATGACGAGAACTTCAGGAGGGATGCCCAGATAGTCGTAGACGCCGAAGAGCGTCCGGGTATCGCTGCTGCTCAGCGTGTGCCCGATGATGCGGGCGGCCTCCGCCAGAACAGCGGAAAAACCGGGATCCTCACGACTCCTCACGGCGATGTCCTCAGCGGTGTACTGGGGCGGCTCTTCCGCAGGGGGAAGGATCTCGCGTTCGGCACCGGAGGCGGGCGGCTTCACGGAGACAGACCGGCCGGATGCGCCGGCAGGCGGCAGCAGATCCATCCGGCGCAGCTTTTCCTCGGCCGCGCCGATCTCCCGCATGGTGCGGCAGAGCGCGGCCGCCGCCTGCTCCGGATCCTGGCTGTCGCTTTTGAGCCAATAGAGATACAGCAGCGCCACGTCTCCGTCGTGCGCGGCGAGGAGCTTGTCCAAAGCGCGGGCGCTGATGGTTTTTTCTGTCGTGCTGTCCTGCATTTTCCTGCCTCTGCGTCAAGATTCAAAAATAATTTACAAGCAAAGCTTATTATAGCATCAAATTTGACTTGTCGCAATAGGCAGCTGTGTGTTATAATACCCTGTATTATGTGGCACTGCGCCCTGACGGGTCGGTGCCGAAAAGGAGCAAGGACATGATTGAGCTGCTCTCGCCGGCCGGCTCTCCCGAAGCTGTGATCGCCGCCGTGCAGAACGGAGCGGACGCCGTGTATCTGGGCATGGGTGATTTCAACGCCCGCCGCGGCGCCAGGAATTTCTCCGAGGAGGAGTTTGAAAAAGCGGTTCGCTACTGCCATATTCGCGGCTGCAAGGTATATGTGACGCTCAACACCCTGGTGAACGACCGGGAGATGGACAGCGCCGTCAGGACCGCGGGCTTCGCCTCCGACGCGGGGGCCGACGGCATCATCATTCAGGATCTGGGCCTGATCAAGGCGGTGCGCAGCGCGCTGCCCGATATCCCGCTGCACGCCAGCACCCAGATGAGCATCCACAATCTCGCGGGGGTCGAGGCCGCGGCGGAAATGGGCTTGACTCGCGCCGTGCTGGCCCGTGAGCTGAGCTTTGAAGAGATCAAATTCATCACCGCCCACGCTTCCATCGAGACGGAGGTGTTTGTCCACGGCGCGCTGTGCTTCTGCCACTCCGGGCAGTGCTATATGTCCTCTGTGATCGGCGCCCGCAGCGGCAACCGCGGAATGTGCGCCCAGCCCTGCAGGATGCGCTATTCTCTCACCGGCAGTCCCGAGGAGTATCCGCTCTCCCTCAAGGACAGCTGCCTGGCGGATCGGCTCGAGGAGCTGGAGCAGGCGGGCGTCGCCTGCCTGAAGATCGAGGGGCGCATGAAGCGGCCGGAATACACCGCCATCGTCACCGGCGTCTATTCCAAGGCGCTCCGGGAGCACCGCAAGCCCACAAAAGAGGAGATGGAGCTGCTCAAGAAGGCTTTTTCTCGTCAGGGCTTCACGCAGGGCTACTTCAACGGCGACAAGGAGGATATGCTCGGCACCCGCACCGACGAGGACAGGGCGGACGAGTCGATCTTCACCGCCGCGCGCAAGGCCTACGCCTCCGGTGAGCTTCGCCGCGTGCCCGTGCATTTTTACACCGTCGTGGAGAAGGGCGTCCCCGTCCGGGCCATCGCCTTCGACGACGACGGGAACAAGGCCACGGCCTCAACCAGGGACAGAGTACCCGAGCGGGCAAAGCGCCAGGGCCTGACGGACAGCTATCTGACTGAGCAGATGTTCAAGACCGGCGGCACGCCGTATTACGTGGTGGAGAACCGGGCAAAGACCGATCCGGGGCTGTATCTGCCCGCGGCGGAGATCAATGCCCTGCGCAGGGATCTGCTCTCGACGCTTTCCGCGGAGCGCGCAAAGGCCCCGACGAGAAGGCATGGGCCCATGCCTCCGGAGCCGAAGAGCAAACCCACCGGGATCGAACCGAAGATCATTTTCCAGCTGCGCACCGAGGATCAGCTGACCGAAGAGCTCGCCGGGCTCCGACCGGATTATCTCTACCTGCCCGCGGCCGTGATGGCCGGGAATTATGAACGGATCCGCCCCTTTGTCGAGAAAGGCGTCGTCCCGGTCGCGGTGCTGCCCCGCATCGTTACCGACGATGAAGTGCGTCCGCTGTATGATATCCTCAAGCGCCTGCATGAGCTGGGCGTGAATGAGGCGCTCGTCGGGAACCTCGGCCAGATCGTCCTCGCGCGCAGCGCGGGCTTCCAGCTCCGGGGCGACTTCGGACTCAACGTCTTCAACTCTTACTCCCTGCAGGTACTGCAGGAGGCGGGCTTCCTGTCCGCTACGGCTTCTTTTGAACTCCATATGAAGCAGATCCGCGATCTGGCAAAGCCTCTGGACGTCGAGACCATCATTTACGGACGACTGCCGCTGATGATCTCCGAGCAGAATCTGCTCAAGAACATCACCGGCCGCAGCAAGGCGCTGCCCGGAGAACTGGCTGACCGCAGCGGCGCCGTGTTCCCGGTGGTCTCCGAGACGGGCGACAGGACTGTGATCTATAACGCGCACAAGCTGTATTATGCGGACAAAAAGGAAGAGCTTTACGAAGCCGGCCTCTGGGGCCTGCGCCTGATGTTCACCACCGAGAGCGCCAGAGAGTGCCTGGAGGTGGCGAAGGGGCATCTGGGCCTGTCCGACTACAAACCCAATATGCTGACGCGCGGCTTGTATACGCGCACCGTATAACAATAACAGCAGTAAGGATCAACCATGGATTTTATTCTGGCTTCCGGCTCTCCGCGGCGTAAGGAGCTGATGGAGATGCTGGGTGTAAAGAACCTGAAGATCATCCCCGCAAAAGGGGAAGAGGCCGCTCCGGCAGGTGAGGGGCCCGAAGAGCTGGTCATGGCGCTGGCCGCCGCCAAGGCGGAAGAAGTGGCCGCGCAGGCTGCCGATGACGATGTGGTCGTCGCGGCGGACACGATCGTGTGGCTGGACGGCCGCCCCTTCGGCAAGCCTCACTCGCGGGAGGAGGCAATGGCGATGCTGCGGCGCCTGTCGGGCAATACGCACCACGTTTATACCGGCGTCGCCGTGCTGCGCGGCGGCATGGAGCGGTTGGGCTGCGAGTGCACGGCGGTTCATTTCCGGGAGATCCCGGAGGAGGAGATCGCGCGCTATGTGGACAGCGGCGAACCGATGGACAAGGCCGGCGCCTACGGGGCGCAGGGCCTCGGCGCGCTGTTCGTGCGCGGCATCGAGGGCGACTTTTTTAACGTGATGGGCCTGCCGCTGTGCAGGCTGGATGCTATGCTGAAAGAGCAGGGAGTTGGACTTCTTTGAAAGAATATCTGAGAAAAAACGGGATACGGATCATCGTGATCGTGCTGGCGGTTGCGCTGCTGGTCGGCATCGGCAACGCGGCGCGCGGCGGGAAGATCGGCCTGCTGCACAATACCACCGGTATCATTGCAAAACCCATGCAGAATGTGCTGAGCTCCACCGTCAACCTTTTCAACAGTATTTACGGTTATCTGTACAAGTACGATTCACTGATGGCGGAGAACGAATCGCTCCGCGCCCAGCTCGCGGACGCGCAGAAGTCCGCCCGTGACGGCATCGAGGCCTCGGAGGAGAACGTGCGCCTGCGCGATGCGCTCTATCTGCGGCAGAAGCACAGCGACTTCCATCTGGAATCTGCCAAGGTCGTCCTCTGGTCGTCCTCCAACTGGTCGTCCTCCTTTACGATCAGCAAAGGCTCGTCCAGCGGCATCAAGCTGCACGCTCCCGTGATCACCGAATACGGCGCCCTGGTCGGTCAGATCACCGAGCTTGGCGACAACTGGGCTACCGTCAGCACGCTCATCGACGTCGACATGAGTGTCGGCGCCTATGTCGCGGGCAGCGGCAGCACCGGCATGGTGGTCGGCGAATACGCCCTGATGCGCGAGAAGACAGCCAAGCTCACCTTCCTTGCCGACGGCGCGCAGATCTTCACCGGCGACGAGGTATTGACCTCCGGCTCCGGCGGCGCTTTCCCGGCGGGCCTTGTCATCGGGACGCTCACCAGCGTCCAGAACGAGGCCGGCGGCCAGGTCGAATACGGTGTGGTCACGCCTCAGTGCGATCTGGATGCACTGGTGCAGGTCTTTATCATTAAAGATTTTCGGGTGGTTGAGTAATTTTGAACGAAAAACGGACTGTAAGACAACTCTTCGACCAGCTGCGGGGGACCTTTGTCAGAGATTATCTCTCCAGGGTCAAGGTGCGGCGCGTGCTCAAGTATGCGCTGTATCTGTTCCTGGCGCTGCTGATGCAGAACATGCTCTTTACCCAGCTTCGCATCGCGGGCGTCTGCCCGATGATCCTGCCGGCGGCCGCGGTTGCGGTCGGCATGTTTGAGGGCCCGATCTGGGGTGCGGTGCTGAGCCTGATCCTCGGTCTTTTCGCGGACATGGCCTTTGTGGAGAATATGATCCTCTTCACGGTGCTGTTCCCGGCCATCTCTTTTGCCACCGGCTTCTTCTCCACCTTCTTCATCAACCGCCGCTTTTTCGCATTTATGGGCGCGGCCTTCCTCGGCCTGCTGGTCACGGCGCTGGTGCAGATGCTGCACATCATCGCGATCGATACCTTTTCCGCGGTGATGTTCCGCACCGTGATCCTGCAGACCCTCTGGTCCCTGCCCTTTGCCGTGCTGGCCTATCTCCCGCCCGCGCGGTGGATCGAGTGATCGTCCGCGCTCTCACCGAAGCGGGGGACAAGGCAATGAATTCAAAGCATAATGCGCGCCCTCTTCTCTCTGTGAAAGCTTGAAGAGGCTGCCGTTCGGAAAGGTTACTATGAGCAGAAATCTGATCAAACCCGGCCGCATCGTCGCCATGGCGGTGCTGCTGATCGTCATACTCGCCATCTTCCTGGTCCGCCTGTACAACCTGCAGATCGTGGAAGGCGAGAAGTATTACAATCAGGCCAGCGCCATCAGCGAAACCGAGCGCGCCGTCACCGCCGCGCGCGGGAACATCCTCGATCGCTACGGGCGCGTGCTGGTCAGCAACAAGGAATGCTACAACCTGAAGATCGACGTCACGAAGCTCTTCGCCAATCCCGACCCCAACGCCACGATCCTGGATCTGGTGCGCAAGGTGCAGGCGCACGGCGATACCTATACGGACGACCTGCCCATCAGCTTTGAGCCGCCCTTCGTGTACAACGAGAACATGACCGAGATCCAGTACACCATGCTGCAGGCCTATTTCAAGGACAAGGGCAAGGCGCTGCCGGATGATCCCACGGCGGTGGAGCTGCTGAGCTACATGCGCACCCGCTACAACATCGACAACAGCTATACCTCCGAGGAGATGCGCATCATTGCGGGCGTGCGCTATTCCATCAACGTGCGCTACGCGGTCAACACCGCCGACTATATGTTTGTCGAAGACGCGAGCATGGATCTGATCTCCACGATCATGGAGGAGAAGACCGGCGGCGTCGAGGTCGAGCGCGCCTTCACCCGCAGCTACGGCACCCCGTACGCGGCCCATCTGCTGGGCTACGTGGGCCTGATGACGCAGGAGGAGTTCGAGCGCTACTCGCTGCTCGACTACGCCAACGACGCGGTCGTCGGCAAGGACGGCATCGAATACGCCTTCGAGACCGACCTGCACGGCAAGGACGGCGAGGTCATCGAGTACCGCAACGCCGCGGGCACGATCCTCTCGACCGTCTATCTGGAGGATCCGGTGCCGGGGCACCATATCTACCTGACCATCGACATCGCCCTGCAGGAACAGGTGGAGAAGATCCTGGCCCACGGCATCGACATCATGCGCAAGGATCGCGCGCAGCTGCGCGCCGAGCGTACCGCGGCCGGCGAATACGACCCGGATATGAAGGACGAGATCACCGGCGCCGCCATCGTGGTGGTGAACGTCAAGACCGGCGAGCCGCTGGCAATCGCCAGCTGGCCGACCTTTGACGTTTCCACGATCATCGAGAAGTACGCCGAGCTGCTCGAGACGCCGAACGCACCGCTCTTCAACCGCGCGCTGATGGGCGCCTACGCCCCCGGCTCCACCTTCAAGCCCTGCGTGGCGATCGCCTGCCTTACCGAGGGCATCATCAACACCGAGTTCAAAGTCAAATGCGAGGGCGTCTTCACCCGCTACGCGGCCGAAGGCTACGCGCCTGAGTGCTGGATCTGGCGCGCGAGCTCCAACCCCAACGAGCACTGGACGCACGGGGAGGACAACGTGACCCTCGCGCTGCGCGACTCCTGCAATTACTTCTTCTACACCATCGGCCACGAGCTCGGCATCGACGACATGGGCACCTATGCCCACGCCTTCGGCCTCGGCGTGCCGACCGGCATTGAGCTGGTCGAGACCTACGGCAACATGTCCAACGCTGCCAATCACTCCGACTATACCGGCACCACATGGCGTATCGGTGATACGCTGCAGGCGGCCATCGGTCAGTCCGACTCGATCTTCTCGCCGCTGCAGCTCGCGGAATACTGCGCGACCGTCGCCAACAGCGGCTATCGGCACTCCGCCTCCGTGCTCAAGGCCATCCGCAGCTACGACTACAGCGAGGTGCTCTATGAGCGCGAGGCCGAGGTGCTCAGCATCGTGCAGTCCGACGCCTGGAACTGGGACGCGGTGCACGAAGGCATGCACCTGGTGCTTCACGACTGGTCCGTCAACGGCGCAAACGCCGAGTGGTGGGCCGACTGCGCCTGGGATGTGGCCGGCAAGACCGGGACCGCCCAGAAGGGCGAGCATATCACCAACGACGGCATCTTTTTGTGCTACGCGCCCTTTGACGACCCCGAGGTCGCCATCGCGGTCGTCGTCGAGCGCGGCCTTTCCGGCGCAAGCACGCAGTTCATGGCCCGCCAGGTCATGGACGCCTATATCAACATCAAGAGCTACAAGGACACCTCCGAACAGGAGATGGGCCTGCTCAAATAAGACAGTTCAGTTATTTTAACTGTTGCAACGAAAGAAGAATCGGTTTATAATACACTATCATAATGATCATCGGATGGCGAAATCAATCGAGGTTTCG
>JAEEGL014284845.1_pt1 | contig 10268 bp, 8 predicted proteins | sample 9134231 | NCBI WGS metagenome assembly JAEEGL01 (sample SAMN16246548, study PRJNA631951) | gut metagenome | biome: gut microbiome; feature: rumen; material: fiber-attached | host: Bos | place: Iran: Karaj | collected 2018-10 | reverse complement strand
TCCAAGGGATCTCTGACCGTCAAATGTGCGCCCGAAAATGCAAAGGTCCGCATCGATGGTGCCGATCCGGTCGCATGCCAGAATACCTATGAACTCGCGACCGGCGAACACACGCTGATGCTCATCGCCGACAATTACAAGACAGAAACGCGAACCACAGAGATCACGACCGACAATAAGAAAATCCCCAAAAACGTCGTCGTCGAATTGACATCTGCCGTCAACAAAACCACTGCCGAGAGAGAGCTTTCGGAGGATATGATATCCGGCAATGAAGACCTGGAATCGGATGATTCGGACTATGAAGACGCAGCGCCCGCCGGTCCCGCATCCAAACCCGGCACTCTCTTCTGGGCAGGCGTCGGAACGACAGGCGGCGGCGTGCTCCTCACAATCATCGGTGCCGCAGTGCTGGGAACCGCGCACGATGCCATCACCATCAACCGGTTCGATGCCTACGAAAGGAATACCGGAAAACAGGCGGGCGGCGGCGTACTCCTCGGTTTCGGGATTGCCGCAACGCTCGGCGGCGCAACCATGCTCATTCTCGATCGGCTGCTCCCACCCAAAGACAATACGCAATCATTCCGCGTTGCACCGGCCATTTCCGTAACCCCCGAAACGACATCTGCTACCCTTACCATGACGTTCTGATTTCCCGGGATTTATGGTGCGCCGTATGAAATAGGCGCACATGTGCGGGCGTATTCGCCGTGGCGAATAGCCGCACACCACACAAAAAAAATGATTCCATGATGAAACGATTACCCAAATTCCTTGCAATCACACTGGCAGTATTGCCAGCCACAGCCATGGCACAGGCTGAACCACAACCACAGCCAGCCCCCGCAGCAGCGCCGGAAATCGCACAGATCCTCGTGAATCAGCCCTTCGCCTCAAAATCGCTGGGCGATCTGATGCTGCCATTCATGTGGGAAGCCAAAGAAGACGAAAAACTCAAGCGCCTCGTCGTCACAGAAACACGTACCGATGTGCCGGCAGTCCTCACCATCGATCTTCTGACTACCCCAAAAACACTGGACAACCAGTCCGTTGCCGCCGAAATCGCCAATGCCATGGCCGAATCCCTGGCGACAAAAACAAGTGTCAGCAGCGACACCCAGACACCGGATTGCGGAAAATCCAAATGCCCGTCACTGACCTTTTACAAAGCGGAAATGGAAGGTTCCGAAAATGGAATCCCCAGAAAATGTGCCATCGAAATTCTGCCGCTCTCGGGAAAAACGCTCGTCCTGACTCTCTGTGCCGAAGCATCCCGAAAGTATTCGACGCCTTTTCCGGAAGTCCTGCATCAAATTTTCACCATGATGAAATAAACAGACAGACACATGCGTACTCTTTTCTTTGCACCAGCACTCGCTGTCCTCGTCCTCGAAGGCTGTTCCGGTCCTCAGGAGACGCAGCCGACAGAGCCACCAAAACCAGCTGAATCCTGGCAGGAAATCAAGGAAGACGCCGTTGCATTCGTGCGGATGCACCCCGGTGCAGCCCAGAAAAATGCCTATGTGACCTGGAAACATTACGTCAGTGATCTGACCGGCGAAAAAATCTGGCGCCACGGACAGGACAAACTCTCCCCCGAAGCGATCCAGGCTCTGGAACAGCTCACGGCATCTGCCGACAAGGATCTCATCGCATCCGACGGCCTCTATGCCTGCAGATATCGGGAGAATATGCCCCAGTATCGCATCAATTTCCGAAAGAATAATAAATCCTACGAGATCATTTCCGTTTCGGACTGCCTCAATGCGGCACCCTATAACATCATTGTCGATGGCCAGTCTTTCGTTCAGATGAGCGGTGCAACAGGAAAAGCCTTGTCCGATGCCCTTCATGCCATCGGGTCTTCGATCTCCATCGGCGATTCCGAAGGCATGATTATGCTCAGTAACCCCGTGACAGTCGAAGGGTATTCCCGTTTTGGAACCTCCAGCCCTACGGCCTGGTATCACCAGAAATTCCGCGAAGACGCATCCTTCTCTGAACAAGTCACCGGTATGGAGAATGCGGCTGGAACACTGGGACTTCCCGAAATTGCATGCAATCAGTCAAAAAGTCCGGACTGTTCCGACGTTTCGGGTCGTTACACATTGAAATTAGGGGATAATTTTGAATTCAAGATCCCGCTCAAATACACCTCCGGATCTGTTCAGACTACCCTCCCCCCACAATCCGCCATGGAAGACCTCGCCGCAGCCATCAAGCTGCCCGTCGTCCAGGCATGGGAAAAGATGATCGCCGCTCCGGTCGAACTCACATGGAATCCGGAATCCAATTGCAAAATGATCCAGGGGATTGCAAAACACTTTGACCTTCCGGACAACATTTCATGCAGTACATGGACTTTGAAATCACAGGACAAACCCACCGCAATCTATTACCCCGGACTGAAAGCGCTGTGGATTGAATCGGGGCACGATCTGAAGCCGTATTTCGAGCAGCTTCGAAATCTGCAGCCCAAAAACAAAAGGCTCTCCTATACACACTATCAGCAGCCTGCCTCAGAAATGAACCTGTTTATCCGTCTCGACAATCGCCCCCTGGCGTTCGTCACCAAAAACGGAAAAACGACAATAGAGTGAAGTTTTTCATGATAAAAAAATACCTCTTAGGACTGATTTTATTCCCAATTGCAGCCATTTCAGGTTCCCTGAATGCCTGGGCCCAGACGGTTCCGGATTCCCCTGCAGTTCCCGAATCCGCAGTATCCTCGGATACCAAGGAAAAAGCAGCAGTGCCAAAATCCGATCCAGCTCAGCAAAACCAGGCGGCAGCCGATTCTCAGGCAGCGGCAGACGCCAAACCTGCGGCAAATCCACAGCCTGCGGCAGCTGCACCCGCGGCAGATGCAAAACCTGCGGCAAATCCACAGCCTGCGGCTGCTGCACCCGCGGCAGATGCAAAACCTGCGGCAAATCCACAGCCTGCGGCTGCTTCGGCAAAACCCGGGTCCTCACAGAATAATACCAAAAAAGCTATCGTTCCTCCGGTCGCGGCATCGGCCTCATCCGCCAAACAGAATTCAGATTTTTCCACAGCATCTGCGCTCTTTCTCGATCGCATTATTGCTGCATCCGAACGCCCCACTTGCGAGGAAACAGAAAAAGCACTCGCCGAAATTCCGGAATCTGATTTCGAAAATGCATCCAAAGAGATCATTTCGACGAACAGTCAACAGATTCTCAGTAAATACCAGGAAAAACTATCCAAACTGAATTCACTCCTGTCGCGCTGTCCAAAAGTTCAGGATGCATTTGCCAAGCGGCTCTCCCAGTGGAACCTCAAAACCCGTATTGAAAAAAAGACCAATATCGCCGATCAGACGCGCAATCTCGAAGCCATTCAGACCTTTGTAACGAACTGCGAAGCGGCATTGATGTCCGATTCCTGCGAAACGGCTGTCCAAAAGATATCCGCTTTTCCGCGTTCGGTTTGTGATAATGCGATTATCGGTTTTCAGGCGCTCGACCCCAATACGCTCGCAGATTCCGAATACAAGGACATTTCGGACAAGCTCCAGATGATCATGAATAAATCGGCCTCCTGTCCGGAGTTTCAGCGGATTTATAAGACGTGTCTGACACCGGGTGCTGTGACGTACCGACCGTCCTCAGAACTCGAACCGTTGTTTGCCTGGATTCAGGCGCTTCAGAAAGCTTTCGAAACCACGCCATGCAATGAAATATCTTCCATCAGGCTCGATTCGGAACTCGAAAAATCAGTTCAGACCGCATTTTCCAATGTCAAACCCTCTGAATATTCCCCCGAAGATCTGAAAAAGCTTCAGACTGCCATTCAAAATGCCCGAAAAGCAGGAAAAGCCTGTCCGGAAGCCAACATCTTTCTTCAAAAGCGCATCGATCAGCTCTTCTTATAATCATGTCCTCATTTAAGCCCATTATTGTGTCCTTAATTTTCGCAGCGGCAGTATGCAGCTGCGAACGCCACATGAGTGATGCTGATCCCCCGCTGCGCCCCCTCATCTATACAGAACTGCCCCCCGAAAAGACCGAAGACGAAGCGGTTCCCCCGCCCGTCATGATCAATATTGCCCCCGAAGATCTCGGATATGCATTGTTTCATGCACTCATCGATCATGACAGAAGTGCCTATGAATCCATGTTCATCTCGGGTTCAGAATATGCGGCACTGATCCATATGCAGGAAGATGCAGCGGAAAAACAGGCTTCCGAAATTCTCAGAAAAAGCGAACTGCTCTGGACGCTTTTTGCGCCGTCTCTCGAAGCGGAAGAACCCATCGGCGGTCTTTCCACCCGACTCAGACTGGCGGAATTCCGACTCGGAAAAGGCCGCAATCTGGCCGGAAAAATTGCCCAGCCGGAACTGGATGAACTCGTTCAGCACTGGGGCAATGAACTGCGCATAGAACTCATCGATACGGACAAGGTATTTACCATCCGCGTGCCCAAAATCGTCAGAACGCCGCAGGGATGGCGAATTGCCCAGCCCATCGAACTCGACAAAACCCTGCAGCTTTTCCTCGAAGCCGGCATGCACCTGAAAACCGACCTCCTGACGAGCGAACACTACCCCATGCCGCTCGAGGTCGGCAATTACTGGAAATACCGGCTGGAAAAGACGCTGGGATCAGCCACGGAGCCCGCAGCAGATACCGCCGAAACCACAATCACTGACATGATAACCGATATCGTTCATCGTCAGGGTTATTGGATTGTATCCTTCGAGCGCACGTTATTCGATCCCTCTCTGCCTGAAACAGAAACCACCAGCATCTCTCACTTCAGCTGGCTGGTCACACCGCACATGATATTGCCCTGCATGCGGGATTGCCGCAATAATGCAGATAATATCAGCTATCTGCTGGGATATATCATGCGGCAGACGCCTTATTTTGTACTTCCCATAGAAGTGGGTCAGAAATGGAGCGTCGCTGGACAAAAAGATAACTATGCCCGATATGAAGTCCGGGCTTTTCATAAAGATCCCATTACCGTTCCCGGCGGCGCATTTTCAGGCGCATACGAAATATTCGGTTCTATCGAAGAAGGCCGTGAATCGCGCTTTTTTGTACCGGGAACAGGAATCATCATGAGAATCGTTCGAAGCAGCTCGGGACAAAAGCGCGAAGTATTGATAAAACACCGACTCATATTGTAGGCTGCTGTTCACATATTTGTATATATTATATCGAACACAATCCATGACAGCTCCCTTTATTCTTAATGTTGTGATGCCCTGCTATCGACTTGCGCCGATACGCAGGGCCAAAGCCGCTATGGCAAAACCGTTCTGCTGAACGGCTTTGCCATACGCGGCTTCTGCCGTTCTGTCACCCAAATCATTGATTTTCATGCATAATATTTTGTTTACATAAAATGATTTGTCTGCATGAAGATCAATTGCTATAAGCGGCACAATGCGTGTGCGCATTTCGATGCCGAACGTAAATTTTGTTCGCCGCCCGCATCATTACTGACATGCGAATGAACCACAGCCAGTCGTTGGGAGGTCTTTTATGCTGCATTTTAAGAATTGTTTTACATTCACCGTTGTCCTTTTGATTTCGCTGGTATCCGCAGCCGCCTGCGCTTTCGCCGACGATGACGTACTGATTTGTACGGCCGAAATCGTATATGACGGCAATACTTACCGCGTCACGGAAGATGCCAGATCCATCGAAGATGCAAAGCATGAAGTCATCGAAGAAGCCTGCGACGAAGTATGCGATCACCTTTCCGGCAGAGCCGAAACTGCATGCGAAAGATCCTGCGAAGCCAAAGCTGAGATACGCGCTCTGGACTGCAGGGAAAAAGTATCGAAGATGCTTTAGGGAAGGTCTGATCAATTGACCTATCCCACCAGCACAAGGGCTGGATGTTTGTGGGGCTAAGCCCTGAAAGGGCGATAAGAGTACAGCCCGGGGTGGAGCGTTAGCGCAACCCCGGGAAAGGTGATTACCCCCCAATGTTTTAGCCCTGAAGGGGCGATAAGAGTACAGCCCGGGGTGGAGCGTTAGCGCAACCCCGGGAAAGGTGATTACCCCCCAATGTTTTAGCCCTGAAGGGGCGACAGGCAAAAAACAACAAAAAACAGAACTCTGCGTACTTGCCCCACAGCATCCTCTCCGTAAACGGCGAGGGGGAGCGGGCTTCAGAAATATAGAATTAATTATTCAGAGGTTCTTTAGGGAATCTCTGAATAATTGTCTGATGCGACCAAACTGTGTTGTAAAAACTACTCCCCTTGCCCCATTGGGGAAAGGGGATGGGGAAAAGGGGCCAATTGATCAGAGGTTCCTTAGGGATAATCGCCATCAAATTATGCTGCCCCATAAATCCCAATTGTGACAACCTCTAATGTGGTATATTGTATGCCATGCTCATCTTTTTTTGACAGGAGGTTGTTATGGGTAAACAGGAATTGGGATATTGTCGCCATATAGGTATTTTGTGCGTTGTTTGTGCAGTTCTGGCGATAGGATGCAACCATAAAAAGCCGCCTCAGCCATCGAATCTGCCTGCACCTGATCAAGCGACACCTGCGGCACCGGGACAGGATAATTCTGACAAATGCCATCCGGCGGGCAAGATCATCACTTGTGTCGAGGGAGTATGCGATCCGGCAACGGGCGACTGCGTCGAATGCCTGATCGAAACCGACTGCAAGGTCGCCGAAAAGCCGATTTGCAGCGATAAAAAGTGCATTCCGTGCGATGCAGCCCACGCATGCGACAACGGCAAGTGCGACTTGAACACAGGTAAATGCGTCGAATGCCTGGCAGACACAGACTGTGCGCTGCGCGAACGCGGCGTTTGCTGGCAGGGCGTCTGTTCCGCATGCGATGCGACGAACTGCACACAGACATGTGATGCACTCACGGGCAAATGCAGATCTGCAGATCCCCTGCCCTGTCCCGGTGGAAACTGCGGTGCCCCATCGCCCGGCGGCCCCATCGATCCCGGTACGATTGCCATCGGCAACAATGCACGCATTCTGATTATCAATGTCCGCGATCGCACGGTCGATGAAAAACCGACCGAAATCGGCTCGTATAAAGTCGATGCACGCGTCAACGGCATGTACGCCGTCGTTTCGACCGAGTTTACGGTCTTTAATCCGAATATGCGCGTTTTCGAAGGCGAACTCGAATTCCCGCTGCCCGATGATGCCGTCATTTCCGGATATGCCATCGATGTCAATGGCGTAATGGTCGATGGACGCGTCGTCGAAAAGGAAAAAGCACGCATCGCATTCGAAAACGAAGTCAAGAAAGGTGTCGATCCGGGGTTGGTCGAACAGATCAAGGGAAATGCCTATCGCACGCGGATTTACCCGATTCCCGCGCAGGGCACGCGACAGGTGCGCGTCACCTATACGACGCCGCTCACGATTGCCCCCAACGGCGACGCAGCACTCGCGCTCCCGATGCCCAAAACCAAGCTAAAACAGCGCGATATCTCCATTTCTGTAGCGAGTGGAATGCCCGCACCTGTCGTCGGCGGTCTGGGCGACAAGCGCTTCGAATCGGCTGAAGCCATGTGGCGCGTCGAATCACACGATACCGACATCACACCGACCGAGAATGTCCTCGTCGCAATGCCGAATCTGCCCGACGTTCTCACGAGCGTCGAACAGGACGGCAGCGATGTCTTCTTTGCTGTGAGCGCCAAAGTGAGCGCAGCTGTACCGGCACAGCAGGAAGTCATGCCTCAGAAATGGCGCATCATATGGGATGCCTCAGGAAGCCGCGCTCCCAAAGATGTGGCCGCTGCGCGAAAGCTCATCGACAGCCTGCCCGAAGCCGCGCAATACGAACTCCATGTGTTCCGCAATGCCCTCGAACCTGTACAAAATCTGAATTCCCGCGCCGAACTCATCGCTGTACTCGATTCGCTCGCATACGACGGCGGCACCGATTTCGATCCGCTCAAAGCCATCGCAGCCAACAAATTCGACGGCCCGACCCTCTTCTTTACCGACGGCATGGACACGATGAACGGCGCATTGCCGGAATTTGGCGCATCTTCCGTCGCCGTCCTTTCGGGCGCAGCCCGCGATGTTTCTTCGATGCGCCGCATCTGCGGCGGTCGAACGCTCAATCTCGATATCACAAACGGCGACGATGCAGTCAGGCAGATTCTGAACCCGCAGCCCGTCGTCTCTGCCCTGAAGGGCACTGGTATCAGCGATGTCCAGGGCATCGGGCTGCCGGCAAGCGGCCGCGTAACCATACTCGGACGCCTCCAAAGTCCCAACGCCCAGGCGACCCTCGAACTTACCGACGGCCGCAGCATTCCCGTCTCGTTCGCATCGACCGCCATCCCCAACGGCAAAACGCTCGCTGCGGCCTGGGCCACGCGCCGCGTCGATGAACTCTCGCCGCGCGCCGACGACAACCGAGAGGAACTCCTCGCTCTGGGCCGTCATTTCTCGATCGTCAGCCCCGTCTCGAGCATGATCGTCTTCGAACGCCTCGATCAATGGCTGCAGTACAACATCGAACCCCCGGAATCCCTCACCGAAATCCACGCACGATGGCTCGACATGCGCCCATCCGAAGGCCAGATTCAGGCCGAAAACCTGCGAAAGCAGCAAAACTGGATTCAACAGCTCACCCGCGAATGGAATGCACGCGTCGCCTGGTGGAACGATCCGATTTCCAAACACCGAGACAAACCAAAGAAAAGTGCAGGCAGAAGCGCTTCTCGCCGCGATTCAGAAGGTTTAGATAGTTTATTTGGATCTGGCAGTATACGTCAGGAAGAAAGCGCCCAAAGGGCTCCGGATTTGGCTTTGGCCGAAGTAGATGAAGATGAAGATATGGATAAGGCTGAAGATGCGGCCCCCATGGCAGCTGCTGAAGCGGCCCCCATGGCAGCCGCTAAATCAGCAGGCGCAGGCAGCAAAGCAGATATCTTCAAAGGATCTGCTAACGGCAGTGCAGCTGCATCCATCACAGTTAAAGCCTGGGATCCGCAAACGCCCTATATCACGGCCATCAGGGACGCCTATACCATCTACAAGACGCCCGAATCGCTCTATAACGAGTATCTTAAACAGCGAGCGAATTATGCGCAGAGCCCCGCATTCTACCTCGATTGTGCCGGATTTTTCTTCAAAGAAAAACAACCCGCACTGGCCATTCGCATTCTGTCAAACCTCTCGGAACTCAAAATCGACGACGTGGGCATGCTGCGCATCTATGCATGGCGTCTGCGCGAAGCCGGCGATTACGACACAGCCATCCTGATTCTGCGCAAAGTTGCCAAAATCCGCGGCGACGAAGCCATCAGCTGGCGCGATCTGGCACTCACCCTCACGATGCGCGGCAAAGCCAATCACAATGCTGCCGATATTCAGGAAGCCCTCGAACTCTTCCACAAAACCGCCTTCTCTGCGTGGGAACGCAGCGACGCCATGTGGACCGCAATCATCGCGCTCGAGGAACTCAACGAACTCATCGCCTGGACACGCCGCGAAAAATGGAATGGCGAAGCCCCGCGTATCCCGGAATTCGACAATAAATTCGAGAAAAATCTCGACACAGACCTGCGCATCATGATGACCTGGGACGCCGACAACACCGACATCGACATGCACGTCGTCGAACCGAGCGGCGAAGAAGTCTACTACGCACACAATCGCTCAGGAACCGGCGCGCTCGTCAGTCACGACGTCACCACAGGCTACGGCCCCGAAGAGTTCCTCCACAAGATCGCTCCAAAGGGAAAATACACCGTTTCGACCAATTACTTCGCATCGCATCAGCAAAGCCTCGTCGGTCCTGCGACGATCACAGTTACGTTCTATACAAACTGGGGCCGTCCCACTCAAAAGAGCGAAACGATGAGCCTGCGCCTCGACAAAGCCAAAGATAAGGTCGTCGTCGGTGAATATACGGTGAAATAAATATTGTTAATAAAACTCGCCTTGCGACGCGCGGACCGCACGTCGCTGCGGCTCGCCGCAGTGCCTATCGCTGCGCGATACGGCACCGCAAAGCTGCTATTGCTGCGCAATACGCAGCTTTTTTTGTTTCAGCTCCATGCGGCAAATCGTTATCATTGCCCACAAATATCTGGTTTTAGCCAAATAAATACTGCCAACCTCTCTAAGCTCAAAGCTCAAAGCCCTAAGCTCAAAGCTACATTGGGCATACTCTGCAAAAAAAATTATTGAGCTTGACATCTTTCATCAAATGCTTCATTCTGAGAATTGCAATAAGAAAGATTTAAAAGAGAATTAATTTTTCCGCTTAAGTTCAG